>Ga0164298_10000161_pt1 | contig 22576 bp, 24 predicted proteins | sample Whisoiple_216_MG_FD_109713 | JGI IMG/M metagenome (GOLD analysis project Ga0164298, IMG submission 109713) | Unamended control soil microbial communities from upstate New York, USA - Whitman soil sample_216_MG | ecosystem: Environmental > Terrestrial > Soil > Agricultural land ...
CACCGAGGGCTGGGTGACTGCCTGGTATTCGCCGACCACACCGCGCGTCTACGGCACCAGCAAAGCTGATGTCGGCCCGTGTTGCACAGCCGGCCTAACCATGTCCGGTAATGGTGGTCCTAGCGGACAGCCACCTCACGAGTCCTATGGGAATACACCGTTGGACCACCTCCTCTCTCGTGTACCAACGACACTACGGGCGTCGGGGCGGCCGGGCAAAGTCAATTAATGCCATTCGCTCACAGCGGACGATTGCGGCTGGCAAGATCACCTTCGTAATCCGAACGTGACTCGCCTGATCGGGTGTTGTACATTGCTCGATCAACTACCAAGTGGCCCTGGACTCACCCGAAGGACACCGATGGGGTCCACCCTGCACCGCGGGCACGGCCGGCTGGCCGTTGGCGCCGTAGTGGGGGCGATCGCCTGCACGTTGTTCGCCTTCGGCTCGCTCGGTGACAGCAGACCCGAGCAAGACCCGTCCGAGCTGGGGGCGGTGGAGCCGATCCCACCGGCGTCACAGCCGACCGGCCACACCACGACGACCTCCTCGGTCCCGGCGTCCGGTTCGTCGTCCACCACGACCACGACGACGACCACCACGACGACCACCACGACCACCACGACGGCCGCCCCCACGACGACGACCACCACGACACGCAGGACGACGACCACCAAGACCACCACGACCACGACGCGGCGTCCCACCACCACGACGACCACGTGCTCGTCGATCATCTGCATCGGCTGACCGCCTCGAGCCGCTCAGCCCGGCCCGCCGAATCGGGCCCTCCCCGCCAGAAACCCGTACGAGAGTCCCTTTCGCACGGCCTTCGACATGACAACGCCGCCGCCCACCCGGCATCGTGGAGTCATGACACGAACACGGCAGGTCACCAGCACCACCACCAACGGCAGCCCCGTCAGCTTTCGCCCGGCGGCCTCCGCGCGACCACATGGAGGCGGGCGGCGATATCCCGCAGCGGCGGCATCGGCGCCAGCCGCAGCTCCAGCGCGGCCAGGGCGTCCTGCGCCGACGAGTCCTGCCGCAACACCGAACCGGGCACCAGCTCGCTCAGCACGCCATGGCCCTGCACCAGCTCCGCGACCAGACCGGCGTCCGTCAGCAGCGCGAGCAGACCGTCGGTGTCGTAGCGCCGCTGCAGGGTCTCGGTGGGCAGACGCCCGGCCGGGTCCTCGGCAAGCATCGCGGCCTCGTCCAGCCTGCCCGCGATCGCGCGGTGCAGCAGCGCCCACATCCGGTTGGCGACCACCACGGACACGGCCCCGCCCGGTGCCACCGCCTCGGCCATCGCGGCGACCGTGTGCTTCGGGTCGTCGACGACCTCGAGAAGCCCGTGCGCCAGGACGAGGTCCACCGAGCCCGCCGGCACCACGTCCCCCAGGGCGTCGCTGTCGGCCTGTACGGCCGTGATCCGGTCGCTGACCCCCGCGTCGGCCGCGCGGCGGGACAGCGTCGCGAGCGCGTTCGGGTTGGGCTCGACGACCGTGACGGCGCAGCCGGCGGCCGCGAACGGCACGGCGAGCACGCCGCTACCTCCACCGACGTCGAGCACGCGCGGCGGTTCGCCGGCACGGCGCCGGCGCACGGCGGCCAGCTCGGCGTCGAGCGCGAGACGAACTGCATCCGGTCGCATGAACCGAAAGCGTAGGCCCCGTAGGGTGCATAGCGTGCAAACGGTGGCGGTGCTCAGCCTCAAGGGTGGTGTCGGTAAGACGACCATCGTGCTCGGCCTGGCCTCGGCCGCGCAGCGGCGAGGTGCGCGCACCCTGGTGGTGGACCTCGACCCGCAGTGCAACGCGACGGCCACACTCGACCCGGAGGACACCAAGGCGACCCTCGCCGAGGTGCTGGAGACGCCGCGGCCGTCGGTGCTCCGGGACGCGATCGCCCGCAGCGGCTGGGGCGAGGAGGTCGACGTCCTGGTCGGGTCGGAGGACCTGGAGCTGCTCAACGACCCGGACCCGGACCCGAGACGGCTCGAGAAGCTCAGCAGAGCGCTAGCGGAGGTCAAGAACCTGGCCGAGGAGGGTGACCTGCCCTACAAGCTGGTGCTGCTCGACTGCCCACCGTCGCTCGGGAGGCTGACGAAGTCGGCCCTGCGCGCCGCGCAGGGCGCACTGCTGGTGACCGAGCCGACCCTGTTCGCGGTGTCGGGCGCGCAGCGTGCGTTCGAGGCGGTGGAGCAGGCGGCCGAGGACCACAACCCGGAGCTGTCGCCGCTAGGAGTGGTGGTCAACCGGGTGCGGCCGCAGTCGTACGAGCACCAGTACCGGATCGCCGAGCTGCGGGAGCACTTCGGCAACCTGGTCATGCCGGTCGCACTCCCGGACCGCCTCGCCGTGCAGCAGGCACAGGGCGCGTGCGTGCCGATCCACTCCTGGGGCACCCCCGGTTCCCGAGAGGTGGCGCTGGCACTGAACCTGTTGCTGGCCCGCGTGCTGCGCAGCGCCGGCCGACCCCGCCCCCGCCCGATGATCCGCACAACCAACGAGGACGACATCGACGAAGACGACCGAGTAGTCACGGACGGCTGAGGCACCTGCGGCAGCCCTGTCTGGGGCCGGGATCGGGTTCCGGGCTGAGTCCCGGGGCAGGTCCTTGAGGCCGGGTTCGGGGGCGGTTCCCGGGGGCGGGGACGGTTCCCTGGGGGCGGTACGCAGGGGTCGGTATCCCGGGGTGGGTTCCCAGGGGCGGAGCGGGGTCGGCGCTGGCGGCGCAGGGCCCCGGCAAAGTCGAGTTCCTGTGGTTCAAGGCAGCATTCGGCTCGTGTATCGACCCTTGCGGGCCGGCCCGGCGCACCGAAGCACGCATGAAGTTCCACGACTTCCCGAGTTGCCGACCCGCCGCGCCGGGTCGAGGAGACCCGACCCGGGCCTTCGCGCAACCGTTGACCTTGGTTCTGCGACTTTGCCGGGGCAGGGGGTGCCGCAAACGATTGGTTCCTTTGATGGAGATCGCGAGAGAAGACTTCTGAACCGGGAGCGCCGGGCATGACCGTCTTGGGTCTGAGTGGCGGTTGGCTTGCCGAGGTGACCGGTCAGCACCGTGGACGCAGCGACGTGAGCCGGGCGAGCACGACGTCGGCCCATCCGGATGCGGCGTCGCGGGCCTGGCTGCGCGGGTGGGCGAAGGCTCATCCTCGGCGCGGGTTCCCCAACCACCACCGACGGTCGACCAGTGAAGATCGTCTCCAACTCGGATGAGCACACCCACGAACGCCTCGGCGGGCTCGTGGAACGGCCGCCAGCCCTCTGGCGCAACGGGACCTCAATCGCCATGCCCCCTCGCGGGGGTTCGGACGGGTTTGTGGCCGGCGGGTCCTCGATGTGCGGGTTTGTCGGTGCGGTCTGCTTAGCTCCTCACCATGGGTCGGAGCGGGGAGCTGCCGCGCGGTTTGGTGGACCGCTACAAGGCGAAGGACGGCGCCTGGCCGGATGACACCGGCTGCTCGGTGCTGCACGTGGACATGGACGCCTTCTACGCGTCCGTCGAGATCCGTGAGCGGCCCGAGCTCGCCGACAAGCCGGTCGTCGTCGGTGGGACCGGTGGGCGTGGGGTGGTCAGCTCCGCCAACTACCTGGCCAGGACGTACGGCGTTCGGTCGGCCATGCCCACCGCGCATGCTCGGCGTCTGTGCCCGAGCGCCGTGTTCCTCCCGCCGACGTTCTCCCTGTACACCGAGGCCTCGGCCGGCGTGATGGCGATCTTCCGCGAGATCACCCCGCTCGTGGAGCCGCTCAGCCTGGACGAGGCGTTCCTCGACGTCGCCGGCGCTCTGCGGCGCTTGCGGATGACCCCGGGCGAGATCGGCGAGCAGATCCGGGTCCGGGTCGCCGCCGACTGGGGGATCACCTGCTCGGTCGGTGTGTCGTCGACGAAGTTCGTGGCCAAGTTGGCGTCCGGTCTCGCCAAGCCGGACGGCATGCTCGTGGTGCCCAGGACCGACATCCTGGACTTCCTCCACCCGCTGCCGGTGTCGGCGCTGTGGGGTGTCGGCAAGAAGACCGCCGAGCGGCTGTCCGGGATCGGGCTGAACCGGGTGTCCGACGTGGCCGCGATGGCCTTGCCTCGGCTGCGCAAGGCCATCGGGGTCGCGGCGGCCGAGCACCTGCACGCCCTGGCCAACGGTCACGACGACCGTGCCGTGGTGCCGGAGTCGGTCGACAAGTCGGTGGGTGCCGAGGAGACCTTCGAGGTCGACCAGACCGATCGTGACGTCGTCAAACAGGAGCTGCTGCGGCTGTCCGAACGCACGGCGGCCACCCTGCGCCGCCGGGATCTTCGTGGCCGCACCGTGTCGATCAAGGTTCGCTTCGGCGACTTCACGACGATCACCCGGTCCCGCACGCTGCCGGTGGCCACGGACGTCACACAGGAGATCTTCCGCACCGCCTGTCGCCTGCTGGACGAGCAGACGCCGCCGGGTGCCGTGCGGCTGATAGGTGTGCGCGTGGAGCAGCTCGAGGAGGGGGCGGCCGGCGGCCAGCAACTCCTGCTCGACGCTCCGGAACGTGGCTGGCGGGACGCCGATCAGGCCGCTGACCAGGCCAGAGCCAAGTTCGGCGGCGCCGCCATCCGCCCGGCGTCCCTGCTCGGTAACAGATTCGACCAGACCAACCACCGACGGTGACACGGTTGCGCTACCGTCCCCGGGATGGAGGGAGCGCGATGACCGAACCCGAGGCCGGTGCGCCATGAGCTGGCTGGCTCGGCGCAGGCGTGACACCGAACCCGTCGAGGGCCCGAGCCGCCGGGAGGTGTCCGCCGCGTTGATGAGCTCCGTGAAACGAGTGTTCGCGGCGCAGCGGATGTGCTCGGTCGCGACGGGTGTCGAGCTCGCCGTCGCGCGCCGGGAGCTCACGGGCGTGTTGCGGGATGCGATGACCAGGGCGGAAGGCCTGGTGGCGACGTCGAGTTCCCGGCTTCAGCTGATGGCACGGAAGGAAACCGCGATCATGGTGGAGATGTCCCGGCCGTGGCTGCTCCTCGACTTCCTGGCCATCGACCGGTCGTGGTGCGCGGATCCGGAGTTCAGCAGCGCGAAGAGAGCTAGGCTGCAGCGCAGCGTGTTGGAGCGGGCGGCGGAGGTGATCGCGGAGGCGCGCGCCGACGAGCCGTCGACGGGGCGGGAGACGCTGCGTCAGCTCATCGACGAGGTCGCGGTGTTCTCGTCGCCGCTGGTGACCGCCGCCATTCCCGAGCGGCGGGTGACGGAGTGGCGGCTCGTCGCCGAGGAGGTCACCGGGCTCGCGGCCGCCGCGCTCGCCCGGGCCGGCCGCACGAGCGATGGGGAGCTGCCATGACCGATCCCGAGCAGCTGCTCGCCGACTACGAGAAGAAGGCGGTCGAGGCCCGACAGCGGGCCGAACGCGTCCGGGACGGACTCGCCGCCGTCCGGGTCACCGAGCGCACGTCCGACGGCCGCATCGCCGTCACCGTCAACTCCACGGGCAACCTCGTCGACCTGCGGCTCGCGCCCCGCGACAAGGCCGGTCCCGAGCTGGCCCAGGACATCCTGCGGACGCTCCGCCGCGCCCAGTCCCGCATCGCGGACGCCGTTCAGGACGGGCTCGGTGCGGCCGCCGGTGCGGAGACCCTCGCCGAGCTGACCCGCCAGTACCGAGCCGCCTACCCCGCCGTCGACCCTGCCGAGTCCCGCCGCCGCACCGTGCTTCGGCTCGGTGCCCAGGCCGAGGAGGAACAGCCCCGTCCGGAACGTCGTGAGCGGGTGGCATCGAACGACGCCGAGCCCGACTACGACGACCGCAACCTACTGCGCTGAGGGGACTTCACATGCCTGACGGCGACGTCGAGATCAACCTCGTCGAGCTGGCGGCGCACCAGAAGCGCCTCGGTGGCGTCCTGGACCACGTCACCGCCGCGTCGAATGCCGCATACCACTCGACGAACCCCCTGGTCTTCGGCGAGCTGGGCACCCTCCTCGCCGAGATGTGTACCGACCTGCAGGCCGAGTGCGGCGACCACCTCCGGTCGGCGGTGGGCACGACCACCGAGCACATCACGAAGGTCGGCGAGTGGCACGACAGCGTGTCCCGGCACGAGGAGTACCGCGCGAAGTCGTTCGAGGAGAGGACCGACCTTGACTGACGACACCAGCGTCGCCGAGGTCCAGGACGAGACCGGACCGGTCCAGGTCCCCGCCCCCGACCGGTCGGCGCTCGAGGGCGCCGGCATGGCCCAGGACTTCTTCGACACCTACACCAAGGCGCTCAGCGGAAACTGGGCAGAGGGCATCGTCAACTTCGCCGGCGGTGTCATGTCCATCCAGGAGTTCCGGGAAGACCCCTTCGGCAAGTTCATCAGCATGGGGCTCGGCTGGGTGATCGAGTACTTCGGCTGGCTGCGTGCGCCGCTCGACTGGCTGACCGGAGACCAGCTCGAGCTCGACAGGATGGCGGCCACGTGGAGCGGCGTGGGCGACGAACTGCACCGGGCCGCCACGGACCTCGACGAGCACTACCGGACCGACACCCGCGACTGGGCGGGGGCCACGGCCGACAAGTACCGCGGGTACTGCGAGAACCACGTCGAGCTGTACATCTGCCTGTCGCACTCGGCCAAGACCATCTCGACCGTGACGACGATGTGCAAGACCGTCCTGGCCGTGGTGCGGACGATCGTCCGCGAGCTGATCACGGACTTCGTCGGCCGGACCATCTCGTTGCTCGCCCGGTACCCACCTCCGACCACCCCGATGGCGCTCCCCGAGGCCGGCGAACTCGCCGCGAGCTACAGCCAACGGATCCTCGACTGGGTGCGGAAGGCATGGAAGGCGCTGACCAACGCCAAGGAGCTCCTCGGTGACGTCCTCACGAAGCTGCGCGGCCTGCCGGCACAGCTCAGGTCCGGCATGAAGGCGGTCAGGGAAGGCGCGAACAGTCTCGGTCAGCATGCGGTTGATGCGGTGAAGAAGACGGCGAAGAACCTCCGTGACCGCCACACCTTCGCCGCCATGTACGCGAAGGACTCGGACAGCCTCGGCGACACCGTGGCCGACGTCGCACAGCACTACGCGCGTGGGTTCACCGCCGACGCGGTCAAGGACGTGCTCGCCAGCCCGCTGGGGAGGGCGATGGGCCACGCCGCGGGGAAGGCCGTCCAGGAACTGCCCCAGAAGGTCTCCGACGAGACGGTCAAGGAGACCGGCAAGGCCTATGGCTCGGAGATCGACGAGGACCTGACGGACCAGCCCGGCCATGGGGTCGCGCCGGGGCAGCCTGCCGACTCGCCGCGGACGCGGGACGGACAGGAGAGCTACCTCGCGGGCGGGCAGGGCGCGCACCGGGTGTCCGGCGACCTGGAGGAGCCGTGACCAGAAGGCGGTGGGTAGTCCCGGACCTGCCGACGTTCGTCGACGACGAGTACAACTCGCGAGCGATCCGCGCGGTCCTCCAGCACACCGGGACTCAGCTGCTCGACGAGTTCCGGAGCACCACCGGGCACGAGCGGGAGGCGGTCCGCGAACGGCTGCGTCGTTTTCGGGAGGAGACACTGGCCGGCCTGATCGACGGCCCACACGTACCGATGGGGGAGGCGGCCGCTGCGGCACTGCGTGCCTCGGCCGAGCGGATCGACCTGATGGTGGTGACGGGGCTCAGCGAGCCCTAGCATCGCGCGCCAACCGTGCGGCGCGCTGTGCCCGCCCACGGTGCACCTGGATCACGATCAACGCCACGAGGGCGGCGAACCACACCAGCAACCAGTACCACTGGCCGTGGTGCCACGTCGCGGTCATCGCCACTCCCGGACCGGGAAACACGACCAACCAGGTGACTCCGACGAACATGCCCGCCGGCGGCCTGTCGGCCGCCCTGGACAGGACGGTCTCGGCCAGCTCGGGGGTCGGCGGCGGCAGGTCGCCGAGCAGTACCCGCAGGTCGCCGCGGGTTCGGGTCGCGGCGAGCCGGTCGTACTTCTCCTGGTAGGCCGCCAGGCCGAGGCCGGCCGCCGCGTGCACCATCAACGCCGTCGCCGCCGACCGGCGTTCCTCCTTTCCTATTCGCAGCCCGGACTCCTCGAACGGCCGCTTTCGCAGCTGCTCGCGCTGCCGTTCCAGCTCGCTTTCCCGCAGCTTCCACACCCGATCCGCCACGACCTCGCCGTTGATCGTCATCAGCGCGAGGAACAGCCCGGCGGCCACGCCGAGTGGCCACCAGACGTGCTCGCTGTCGGCGAGAGCCCACGTGACGATGACGCCAAACCACACGAGCCCGGCCGCCACGACCCAGACCGTCATCGTCTCCACGCGGAACCGCGGGTGGGGCTGTGGCAGGTCCGTGAAGAGCGCGTCGATGTCGGCGTTACGCGTGGCCGCGGCGACGAGTGCCTTGCGCTCCCTCAGCTCCTCCGCCGTCAGCCGCTGGTCCCGGGCGTGCGTCTCGAGCGCCGACGCCGCGGCCCTCCGCAGCCTTGGTGTCACCGGTTCGCCATGTCCGGGCAACGGCGTCCCCCGCGTCGTCATGGCTACCCAGGCTACCGGGAGGAACCCGCACTAGAATCGGGATCCATGGCCGGCAACCTGGTGTTGCTCGCGATCGCGGTGATCGCGCCCAGCGCGCTGTTCTGGTTGCTGCTGCGGTTGCCGAGGACGGTCGACGCCGCCGGGGCCCGCCTGCGCAGGCGGCGGGGGCCGCAGCCCGCCCACCCGCCCATCGAACGGCTCGCCGCCGACCTGCGGCGGGTGCACCGGACCATGAAGGAGTTCCCACCCGGCACACCCGCGGTGCGCAGGCGGGCCACCCGGGAGGCGTACGACGCCCTGCTGGTCCAGGCCTGCCGGGCGGTCGACGTGCCGCACCGGCTCGACGCGCTGGCCGAGGGCCTCGACCGGGAGGTCGAGCGGCTGCGGGTCGAGGAGGCCCTGAGCGACGCCGGCGTGCGGGTCAGCTGACCAGCGCCGGCAGCACCTCGCCCAGCGAGCCACGCAGCACGACCGTCGCCAGGCCGTCGTACGGGGTCTCCGACGCGTTGCAGATCAGCACCGTCGCGCCAGCCTGCGCCGCCAGCCCGACCAGGCCCGCCGCCGGCTGCACGGACAGCGAGCTCCCCACCGCCAGCATCAGGTCGCAGGACAGCACGGCGTCGCGGGCCGCCATCAGCACGTCCGTGTCCAGGGGCTGGCCGAAGGAGATGGTCGCGGACTTCAGGATGCCGCCGCAGACCTCACACGGCGGGTCCTCCTCGCCGGCCGCCACCCGGTCGAGGGCCGCACGCATCGGCCGCCGGTCCGCGCAGGTCAGGCACACCGTCTCGTGCATGGTGCCGTGCAGCTCCAGCACCGACGCCGAGCCGGCCCGCTGGTGCAGACCGTCGATGTTCTGGGTCACCAGCGCGACCAGCCGGCCGGACCGCTCGAGCGAGACCAGGGCCTGGTGCGCGGCGTTCGGCGCCGCCGTCCACGCGGGATGCGCGAGCCGGGACCGCCAGGAACGCCGGCGCACCTCGGGATCGTCGCGATAGTCCGCGAAGGAGGACATGCGCTCGGCGCTCGGGTCGCGGGTCCACAGACCGTTGGGCCCACGGAAGTCCGGAATGCCCGACTCCGTCGACACGCCCGCGCCGGACAGCACGACGATCCGCTTCGCCTCGGCCATGGCCGCGACGCCGTCCGCCAGGTCGTCCGGATCCCTCACCAGCCGCCACCTCCGCCATCACCACCGGCGCCGCCAGCGTACGACGAGCCTCCGGCTAACCGCGCCTGGTCCAGGCCATGACCTCTGCCACGGACCTCGTGTTGATCACGCGGTCGGGCGGGACGCCGCATTCTTCCGCGCGTTCGCAGCCGTAGGGGAGCCAGTCCAGCTGGCCCGGGGCGTGGGCGTCGGTGTCGATGGTGAAGACGCAGCCGAGCTCAACGGCCAGGCTGAGCAACCGCCGTGGCGGGTCCAGGCGGTCCGGGCGGCAGTTGATCTCCACGGCCTTCCCGTGCTCACGGCACGCCGTGAACACCTTCTCCGCGTCGAACTCCGACTCGGGGCGGGGCCTGCCACGCACCTTGCGCCCGGTGCAGTGGCCGAGGACGTCCAGGTTCGGGTCGGCCACCGCGGCCAGCATGCGCTCGGTCATCTCCGCGTGGGGCATCCGCAGCTTGGAGTGGACGCTGCCCACCACCACATCCAGCTCGGCCAGCAGCGAGGGCTCCTGGTCCAGCGCGCCGTTGTCCAGGATGTCGACCTCGATGCCGGTCAGGATCCGGAACGGCGCCAGCTCGTCGTTCAGCTCGGCCACCACGTCCAGCTGGCGCCGCAGCCGCTCCGCGGACAGCCCGTTCGCGACCGTCAGCCGCGGCGAGTGGTCGGTCAGGACCAGGTAGTCGTGGCCGAGCAGCTTCGCCGTCTCGGCCATCTCGCGGATGGGGCTGCCGCCGTCCGACCAGTCCGAGTGCGTGTGGCAGTCGCCGCGCAGCGCGGCCCGCATGGCCTCGCCCCCGGGAACCAGCGGCGCCAGCCCGCCGGCCAGCAACCGCTGGAGGTACGCGGGGGACTCGCCGTGGGCCGCCTCGGTGATCACCGCCGCGGTCGTCCGGCCGATCGACGGCAGCGCGGTGAGGGTCCCGGCCGCCACCCGGGCGGCCAGTTCACCCTCCCCGAGCCCGGCCACGACGGCCGCCGCGCGGCGGAAAGCCTGCACCTTGTGTGTGGGCTCCGCTACACGTTCGAGTAGGAACGCGATCTGGCGGAGTGCGGTCGTGGGGTCCATCAGCCCACCTGACTAGGGCCTGGTGTCCTCGTGACACACTCACGGACGGCCGGGTTTTGCGGATGCATACGACCATGATTCCGGATCGGGTAGTCGCGGAGGCTCATGGCTCGTATCCTGGGGAGTGACGCCCCCACCGTGGGGCGCCCGCCGGGTCCGGCGGCCAAGACCCGTATCGCCCGGCGCTCGCGACCGCTGTGCCGGAGGAGGAACTGATGCCACTCTCCGAGCACGAGCAGCGACTGCTCGACCAGATTGAGCGTGCGCTTTACGCCGAGGATCCGAAGTTCGCATCCAGTGTGCGGGGTGCACGGCTGCGCCGCCCCTCACGGCGTCGACGCCTCCAGGGCATCGCGCTGTTCGTGTTGGGTGTGGCGCTTCTGGTCCTGGGAGTCATCCTGCCGCTGAAGCCTGGCGGTGTTCCCGTAGTCAGCTTGCTCGGCTTCCTGGTCATGTTCTTTGGTGCGCTGCTCACGCTCTCCGCCATTCGACGAGGCGGAGAGGGCGAGGAGGGCGCCGCGGAGGGTGAGAGCGGTGGCCCGCCCAAAGCGCGCCGAAGCTCGTTCTCACAGCGTATGGAGGACCGCTTCCGCAAGCGGTTCGAAGACGAGCCCTAACCAGTCGGACAGGGGAGTCGGGTGTCCCGGATAGGGGCACCCGGCCCTCTTTGTGTGCGTGACGTCCGACGCAGACTCGATGACTTCTCCAACGCCGCGGGTAACCATCGTTGACGGGATCTCGTCCATGCGATGGAGGTTTGGTCGTGGCTTTGCGCATCCCCGAGCACGCACAGTGGACCCGACTGGTGGAGCGGGTCGCCCAGGTGGCACCCGAGGGCTTCGCCGGTGACCGTCTGCGGAACCTGTACGAAGGCCGGTGGCAGGACGGCGGCGAGCGGTCGCCGATGACCTCGCCGGTCGACCAGTCCACGATCGGTCAGCTGTCCAAGATCGACGAACCGACCGCGCTGAAGGCGGTCTCCGCCGCCCACCAGCAGCACCGCGCGTGGGCCGACGTGCCGCTCGCCGACCGCAAGGCGCGGGTCACCGCCGCCGTCGACGCGATGACCGACGCACGGGACGATCTCGCGTTGCTCCTCGCCTGGGAGATCGGCAAGCCGTGGAAGCTGGCCTGCGCGGACGTGGACCGCGCACTGGACGGCGTCCGCTGGTACCTCGAGAACATCGACGAGATGCTCGCGACCGACGCCCACGGCCGCCCGTTCGAGCGGGCGCCGCTGTCCGGCCCGGTCAGCAACATCGCGAGCTGGAACTACCCGATGTCGGTCCTGGTGCACGCCGAGCTGGTCCAGCTGCTGGCCGGCAACGCGGTGGTCGCCAAGACCCCGACGCAGGGCGGCGCGGTGTGCCTGACCGTCGCGCACGCGCTCATGAACGACGCGGGCCTGCCGGTCACGCTGCTGTCCGGTGACGGCTCGAAGCTGTCCGGGGCGCTCGTGCGGTCGATGGAGATCGGCGCGCTCGCGTTCGTCGGCGGCCGGGACAACGGCGGCAAGGTCGCCGCCCAGCTGGTCGACACCGGCAAGCGGCACATGCTCGAGCAGGAGGGCCTGAACTGCTGGGGCATCTGGGAGTACTCCGACTGGGCGGCGCTCGGCGCGCACCTGAAGAAGGGCTTCGAGTACGCCAAGCAACGCTGCACGGCCTACCCGCGGTTCGTGGTCCAGCGCGAGCTGGTCGACTCGTTCCTCGCGACGTACCTGCCGGTCGTGCAGTCGATCAGGTTCGGGCACCCGCTCGCCGTCGACTCCGACGACGAGAGCCAGGAGCTGCCGACGCTGGACTTCGGGTCGCTGATCTCCGCCGCCAAGGCCCGTGACCTCGGCAAGCGGGTGGAGGAGGCCCTGCGCCACGGCGCGGTGCCGCTGTACCGGGGCTCGCTCGACCAGGGTCGGTTCCTGCCGGGCCAGGACACCTCGGCGTACGTCGCGCCGACCACGCTGCTGGCCCCGCCCGGCGCGTCGCGGCTCATGCACGAGGAGCCGTTCGGCCCGGTGGACACGGTCGTCGTGGTCGACACCAAGCCCGAGCTGCTGGCCCAGATGAACGCCTCCAACGGCGCCCTGGTCGCGACCATCGCCTGCGACGACCCCGAGCTGGCGAGCGACCTGGCCGAGCACGTGCAGGCGTTCAAGGTCGGCATCAACAAGCCCCGCTCCCGCGGCGACCGCGAGGAGCCCTTCGGCGGCCGCGGCGGCTCGTGGAAGGGTGCCTTCGTCGGAGGTGTGCACCTGGTCCACGCGGTCACCCAGGGCCCGCAGGACGAGCTGCTGTACGGCAACTTCCCCGACTACAACCGCTACCCGGCGGTCTAGCGCCTGCCGAGCACTACCAGGTAGCGGCACGGCCCGTCGCTCCTGTTCACGTACGCGCAGGGTTGCGGCGGGCCGAGCTGTAGGCAGTCGCCGGGGCCGAGGTCGTGCTCGACGTCGCCCTCGCGGAAGGTCAGCCGGCCGGCGAGGACCCAGATCTGGTGGTGTGCCAGCGTGTACGACTCGGCCGGCTGAGCCACCTCGGCGCCGGCGGGCAGCTCGACCTCGACCAGTTCGAGCGGCCCGCCGGCCACGGGGGAGACCGCCCGCCGCACGTACCCGGTCTCCGGATCCACCCACACGGGCTGCCCGTCCCGGCGAGCCAGTCGTTCCTGGTCCTGCTCGGCCCGTGCGACCAGCTCCGAAAGCGTCATGCCCAACGCCGCGGCCAGCCGCGACAGCAGCACGGCGGTCGGCTGCGTCTCGCCACGCTCGATCTTGCTGATCATGGCCCGTGACACGCCGGACCGGTCCGCCAGCGCGCCACCGGAGAGGCCGCGAGCCTGCCGCGCACGCCGGAGAGTGGTGGCTATCGCATTGCTCAGGTCGGTCACATAGTAAACAGTAACGGCTACTATCTTTGACATGCTGATCAGGGACGCCTCGGAACCAGGAGACGCCGCGGCATGTGTCGCGATCTACGCGCCGTACGTACGCGAAACGGCGATCACCTTCGAGTGGGACCCCCCGTCGGTCGACGAGATGGCGGCGAGGATCGCGGCGTCGCGGCGTACCCACGCGTGGCTGGTGGCCGAGGAGGACGGCCACGTCCTCGGCTACGCCTACGGCGGCCCGTTCAAGGCACGCGCCGCCTACCGGTGGTCCTGCGAGGTGAGCGTCTACGTCGAACAGGGCCGCCGCCGCACGGGCGCGGGCCGCGCCCTCTACGAGGAGCTGTTCACCCGCCTCACCGCCCGCGGCTACCTGACCGCGGCGGCCGGCGTCACCCTCCCGAACGACGCCAGCGAAGCCCTGCACAAGGCCCTGGGCTTCGAACCAGTAGGCACCTACCGCCGCATCGGCTGGAAACACGACACCTGGCACGACGTCACCTGGTCCCAACGCCACCTGTCCACCCCCCAAACCCCACCCCCCACCCCCACCTGACCCCGCGAGTCCCGCGTTCAAACACACCGAGTCCCGCGTTCAGACATACCGAACTGCGTTTTCGTGCACACGGTCCGGGTCAGGACCTGCACGAAACCGCAACTCGATGTGTGCGAACGCGGGACTCGCTATGGCTGAACGCGGGACTCGCGGGTTAGCGGTGTAGGACCGAGCGGGGGAGGACGCGGGCGCGCCAGCCGAGGGGAGAGTTGCGGCGGATGCCCTCGATCAGGTCGTCGTAGGCGGGGGCCAGGGTTGTGGTCGGCTCGGCCTGGCCGCCGTACCAGCTGCGTTCTACCTCGCTGACGACCGTGCGCAGGGCGCGCTTGCCGCCGTCGTCGAGGTCGTGCTCGCGGGCGATCCGGCGGGCGGCCACGCGGACGGTCTCCGTCGAGCCGACCTCGATGCCGCGGTCGCGGGACTCGGCCAGCAGCTCCGACCACGCCGACGACGCCGCCTCCGGACCGCCGCCGTGCACCTGGAGCCGGTGCGACAGGCGTCGCCGCTCACGGACGATCCCCGGTGCCGCGGCGAGCATCAGCACCACCACGAGCGCGGAGAGCCACCACGAGACCAGCGACGCGAGGCACACCAGCAGGAAGCCCCACAGGACCACCGCGGCCGGCAGCAGCATCCGCCGTCTGCGTGGTTGCCGGCCACTCGCCGCCGCGACCACCGACGTGCCGATCGCGGCCAGCACGATCGCGACCGTCATCCACCACACCCACGCGGCCGGCGAGTCGTCCCGCTGGCCGCCGGCCCCGGCGCCGGCCTGGGCCTGGTCGCCGTTCTGGGCGGTGGTGGTCGGGGCGTTGGGCGCCGGCGCCGCGGACGAGGACTGGTTCTGCTCCCGCGGGTCGTCCTCCGGGCCGCTCGGCGCGCCGCCGGAGTGGTAGGGCGGGTCGTAGGACGTGCCGTCGGACAGCGGCGTCGGGTCGAACGTGACCCAGCCGCGCTCCGGGAAGAACACCTCGACCCACGCGTGCGCGTTCTGCGTGGTGACCGTCCGGTACTCGCCGTTCTGGTAGCCGGCCGTGTACCCCATCGCGACCCGGGACGGGATGTTCGCGGCCCGCAGCAGGATCGCCATCGCAGACGCGTACTGCTCGCAGAACCCGGTCTTGCTCTTGAACAGGAAGTCCTCGAGCCCGCTCTCGTCGCTGCCGACCGCCGTCTGCGTGTTGTACCGGAAGCCGTTCGAGGTGTCGAAGTAGTCCTTGATGGCGAGCACCCGGTCGTATGTGGTGTTCCCGACGGCGAGGCGGTTCGCGAGGTCGGTGACCTTGGGACTGATGCCGTCCTTGCGCAGGTAGATGTCCGGGATCTGGGGGTTGGCGCTGAACAGGCCCTGGCCGGACAGCTCCTGCGGCGTCGGCGCGGAGAGGTCCGCGTCCTCGGTGTAGATCGGGAGGGTGCGGGACTCCGGCCCGTAGACCATGCCGCTTCCCTCGTCGTACCGCATGTCGTCGGGCAGGCCGGTCAGCCGCACCGGGGTGCCGGCGACGAGGGCCCAGTAGTCCGCCGAGTTGATCGACTCGATCTGGATCGAGGTCAGCTCGGTGAGCTTCGCGTCGGTGTCGGTGCCGGGAGATTCCAGCGTCCCGGCGAGCGACCGGCCGCCGGGCATCGCCCTGGTGTCCCGCCGCCAGCCGAAGCTCCTGTCGTAGGTCGGCAGGGTGATGGCCCGCAGGTACCGCGGCTCGTCCTTCATGCCGCGGATCCGGAACAGCTCGGCGTTGCCCTGCTGGTCGAGCATGCCGCGCAGCGAGGTGAACGGGTTGAGCCCCAGCCCGCCCTGCCCGGACCCGTTGCTGCCACCGGGCAGCTGACCGACCGTGCCGATCCACGTCACCGTCGCGCCGGCCAGCAGCGCGATGGCCACCGCGCCGGACACCAGCGCGGTCGGACCGCCGAGCCCGCCGTTCGTGCCCTGGACCGTCGGCCGGTTGCGCCACAGCTGGTGCCGGTGCGCGCCGTCCACCGCGAGCAGCGCGGCGAACGACAACGCGCCGAGCACGAACGCCCACCACGGCAGCATCTCGTCGGCCAGCGACGCCGGCACCGCGTAGACACACAGCAGCACCAGCCCGGACGCGGCGGGTGTGCCGGCGGACACCGCGAGCGTGTCCACCAGGACCGACACCAGCCCGATCGCGATCACCACGAGGCACAGCACGGCCTGGGTCGCCGGCACGGGTGGCACCCCGGTCCGCACGACGTCGATCGAGTTCTCCAGCACCGTGCCCAGCTCGCGGATCGCGGACGGGCCGGGGAGGACACCGAGGACGCCGCTGTCGGTGAACAGCGAGACGAGCAGGCACATGACGGCGAACATCTGCGCGAGGCCGACCAGCAGGACCGGCGTGCGGATGGCCCGTAGCCCGAGCCCGATCGCGGTGACCACGGTGACCGCGACGCCCGCGTACCCCCACCACCGCAGCCCGTCGATCACGCCGGACAGCGCCAGCGAGGCGCACAGCGTCGTGATGGCCGCGACCACCGGGGTGACGGTCATGGACCACTGCGCGGAGGTCAGCTCGCCCGGCGGTGGGGGAGGAGGCGGGCTGGGCATGCCGGCGGGCGGCCTGGTCGGGGTGGCTGTCGACATCCTTGGAGATCCCCCTGCTAACCGGTGATGACCGCGTCGGCGCGGGTGCCGTGGGTGCGGCACAGGGTGGCCCACGTCGCCGCCATCGGGACGTTCGGCCGGGCGACCGTCACGCCCCAGCCCGCGCCGCGCAGCAGCGCGAGGGCGCCGTCGAGGTCCGTGGTCTGGCCCTCACCCCAGGCCGAGGTGTCCAGCAGCACCGCGAGGCTGCGGGTGCCCCGCGGGCGCTGGCTGACCAGCTGCGACACAGCCTCGGGCGAGGTGGCGCCGAGGATGGCGATCAGCTCCTGCCCGCCGGCCGGGTCGCCGTGGCTGTCCATGTTCGGCGACGGCGAGGCCTGCAGCGCGGCCAGCGCGTCGAGCACCGCGTTGTCGCTGTGCGTGCCGTCGCCGGAGTCCCGCACGATCTGCCCGCCCGACTCGGTGACGAGCCGGATCCGCTGGCCGTAGCGGTGCAGGTGCAGGCAGATGCTGGCGGCGAAGGACACCGCCCACTCGAGGCTGGAGTTCGCGCCGGTCCCGGTGTGCGCGGGTGCCCGGTGGTCGAGCAATACGGTCGTACCGCCACGCCAGGGGCGTTCCTCGACCCGGACCATCATCTCGTCGCGCTTGGCGGTCGAGCGCCAGTGCACCTTCCGCAGGTCGTCGCCCTGCCGGTACGGCCGCACGATCGCGTCGTCCTCGCCCTGGCCGGCGTTGAGCCGCACCGAGCCGTCGTCGCCGGAGCCCAGCCCCGAACCACCCGGCACGCCCACCAGCTTCACCACGCGGGGCACCACGACGAGCCGGGACGTGCCGGCCAGCTCACGCTCGAACTCGGCCAGCCCGAACGGGTCGGTGATCGTCGCCTTCAGCGGGCCCAACTGCTGGATGCCACGCAGCATCGGCTGGACGTGGTAGCGCAGCCTGGTCCCGGTGTGTCGGGGGAGATGCTCGATGACGAACCGGGGCTTGCCGCCCAGCGAGTACGGCACCCCGTCGGACACCAGCAGCCCACCCGTCGGCAGCCGGCCGGTCGACGTGATGTGCAGGGTCACCTCGGCGCGCCCGGCGACCGGGGTGCGGATGGGGACGATCTGTCGCTGCGCGTGCAGGCCTACCCGCGCCACCGCGGTCATCAGGCACACGAGGATCGGCAGGGCCACCACGAACACCGACACGCGCAGCAGGTCGCGTTCGTTCAACACGATCGAGCACAGCGCGGCCGCGAGCCCCGCCGCGAGGAGACAGCGTCCCCGCGTGGTCAGGCCCGACATCGCACCCTTCAACGGCCGCGCCACGAGGGCTACCTGGCCCCGCGGGCGGCGCCGTGCTGCGGCACCGGCACCCGTTGCACCAGCGCGCGGATCAGGTCGGCCGGGGCGCGGCGCCCGGCCTGGGCCTCCGGGGTGAGCACCAGCCGGTGCGCGAGCACCGGCACGGCCACCGCGTGCACGTCGTCGGGGACCACGAAGTCCCGGCCGGAAAGCGCCGCCTGCGCCCGGGCCGCGCGCACCAGGTGCAGCGTGGACCGCGGCGAGGCGCCGATCCGGATCTCGGGCAGCCGCCGCGTCGTGGAGACCAGCTCGACGGCGTAGCGGCGGATGTCGGGGGACAGCTTGACCGAGCGCACGGTCCCGATCAGGTTCTTGACCTGGTCGGCATGGGACACCGGCTGCAGGTCGCCAAGCGGGTTGTGGCCGGCGTGCTCGTCGACCATGGCCAGCTCGGCGGCGGGGTCGGGGTAGCCGATCGACACGCGGGCGGTGAACCGGTCGCGCTGCGCCTCGGGTAAGGCGTAGGTGCCCTCCATCTCGATCGGGTTCTGGGTCGCGATGACCATGAACGGCGCCTCGAGTGGGTAGGTCGTCCCGTCGACGGTGACCTGCTCCTCCTCCATGCACTCGAGCAGCGCCGACTGCGTCTTGGGGGAGGCGCGGTTGATCTCGTCGCCGACCACGATGTTCGCGAAGACCGGGCCGGGCCGGAACTCGAACTCGTTGGTCTGCCGGTTGAAGATCGACACGCCGGTGACGTCGGAGGGCAGCAGGTCCGGCGTGAACTGGATGCGGCTGACCGTGCAGTCGATGGACCGCGCGAGCGCCTTGGCCAGCGAGGTCTTGCCGACGCCCGGCACGTCCTCCACCAGCAGGTGCCCCTCGGCGAGCAGGGTCACGAGCGCGATCCGCACGACCTCCGGCTTGCCGACCAGGACCCGCTCGACGTTCGCGGCGATCCGCTGCGCGGCCTGGCCGAGCTCCTCGAGAGGCGCGGGGTGCCGGTAGTGGTTGTTGTTCGTGGCGTGCTGCTCGGCCGCGGGGTGGGAAGCACCGGTCGAGAGCTGCTGAGCGTAGGGGTCGCCGCCGTGCGCCGGATAGGGGCTACCGGGCAGCGCCGATGGCGGGGTACTCGACGTCACGCGCGACCTCCTGTGAACTTCGTCGGCACGGAGCCTGCTACGAAGTGTGTCAAACCTGTGAGAAGTTCCCCAGCTCCTCCGTTACATCAGAGGAGTACGCCCGGGGGGTCCTACTGTCTATCTTCTACGCCTTTCGGCGCGTAAGTGTTCCGGTCTGACGGATTCCCCCCCACTTGGCGCCACGGGGTTTCCCCACATCGCCCCACGCGGACCCTCCCGGCGCCCTGTATGGACGCGAGTGACTCCGTTCGGTTGCCCGTTCGACCACTTCTGGTCGCCGCGGGAGGCACCCGGTCGGGGGAGTCCCGCCATCCTCCCCCACCTTTCCCCCTACGCGTTTACCAGGGCAAACGTCCGCGGCGCGGCGCGAAAGTCCCGTCATTCGCCGTTGACTGTGGTGAAAAGTGGGGTACGGTGGCCGCTAGTGGGGCGGAAGGGGGCTCCATGGCTGGTCCGTACGGACCGGTGGGGAGGTGCGGACCCCGATGTTTCTCGGTACGCACACCCCAAAACTGGACGACAAGGGGCGGCTCACGCTGCCTGCCAAGTTCCGGGACGCGCTCGCGGGTGGGCTGATGGTCACCAAGGGACAGGATCACTGTCTTTACGTCTTCCCCCGCGGCGAGTTCGAGGAGATGGCACGCAAGGTGGCAGCGGCGCCCCTGACGAACGAGTCGGTCCGCGCCTTCCAGCGGTACCTGTTCGCCGGCACCGACGAGCAGCGTCCCGACGGGCAGGGGCGGGTCGTGATCGCACCGGAGCTGCGGCGCTATGCCGGGCTGACCAAGGAGTGCGTGGTCATCGGTGCGGTCACCCGCCTGGAGATCTGGGACGCGGACGCGTGGCAGACCTACCAGGACGAACACGAGGACGCCTACTCCCAGGCCCGGGAGGAGGTCCTGCCCGGCGTGTTCTGACGGGAGAACCGGGCACGGCGCGGGTGTCGCGAGGCCTCCGTTCCGCTCGCTTTCGACCCTGGCACACCTTCCCCGGCGCCAGGTGCGACGAGCGGGCGGGGACCTGGCGGCATCCGCTTGTCACATCTATGGCGGGAGAGGGGGTGGCTTTGGCATGTCCGAGCACGTTCCGGTGTTGCTCGAACGGGTGCTGGCGTTGTTCGAGCCGGCCCTCTCGATGCCGGACGCCGTCCTCGTGGACTGCACCCTCGGGCTCGGTGGCCATGCCGACGCCCTCCTCGCCGCCCACCCCGCGCTGGTCCTCGTCGGCCTCGACCGGGACCCGGCGGCGCTCGAGCGTTCCCGCTCGCGCCTGGCCGCGCACGGCGACCGGGTCCACCTGGTGCACGCGGTGTACGACGAGCTGCCGGCAGTGTTGTCGGAGCTGGGGATTCCGGCGGTCGCCGGCGTGCTGATGGATCTCGGCGTGTCGTCGATGCAGCTGGACGTGGCGGCCAGGGGGTTCGCGTACTCGCAGGACGCGCCGCTGGACATGCGGATGGACCCGACGGCCGAGCTGACGGCCGCCGAGGTGCTCAACACGTACCCGCCGGGCGAGCTGGTCCGGATCCTGCGCGAGTACGGCGAGGAACGCTTCGCGAAGCGGATCGTCGAGCGGGTCGTGCGGGAGCGGGCGCGTTCGCCGTTCACGTCGAGCGGGCGGCTGGTGGAGCTGCTGTACGAGGCGGTGCCCGCGGCGTCCAGGCGGACCGGCGGCCACCCGGCGAAGCGGACCTTCCAGGCGCTGCGCATCGAGGTGAACGGCGAGCTGGCGGCGCTGGGTGCCGCACTGCCCGCCGCACTGGCCGCACTGCGGGTGGGCGGGCGGATCGTGGTCGAGTCCTACCAGTCACTGGAGGACCGGCTGGTCAAGCAGGCACTGACGGCCCTGGCCAAGTCCCGGACGCCGGACGGCGTGCCGGTGGAGTTGCCGGGGCACGGCCCCCAGCTGCGGTTGCTGACTCGCGGCGCGGAGCAGGCCGACGAGCAGGAGATCGAGAAGAACCCGCGGGCGGCCTCGGTCCGGTTGCGTGCGGCCGAGCGGATTCTGGAGGCGGCGTGACTATCCAGACCGAGCCGACGCGTGCTACCGACACCGCGGTGGCGCCGGCGCGCACCGAGCCCCGCCGGGTGCAGGCCCGTTCCCGCACGGCCGCGACCCAGCGTGCCTTCGCCCGCCGGGCGCAGCGGGAGGGCCGCCCCATCGAGCGGCCGGTCGAGGAGGACCTCGACCGGGGAGCAGGCCGGGCGTCGTTCGTGGTCCTGATCATCGTGGTGCTGACGGTCGGCGTGGCGGCGACGCTGTGGCTGTCGACCCAGGCGATCGCGGACTCGTACCGGTTGGAGCAGGTCAAGCAGGAGGCCGACCGGCTGGCCGAGCAGGCCGCGCAGCTCCAGCGCGAGGTGACGGAGCAGGAGTCGGCGGCGTCCCTGGCCGAGCGCGCGAAGGCCATGGGCATGGTCCCGGCCGGCGACCCGGCAAGGCTGATCGTCCAACCCGACGGAACGGTCGTGCTGGTCGGTGAGCCCACCCCGGTGCAGGCACCGCCGTCGACGCCACCACCGGCCGGCACGACCTCGACGACCCCACCGCCGAACGGCCAGACGGGTGACCAGACGGGTGACCAGACGGGTGACCAGACGGGTGACCAGACATCGGGCGGCGGCACGCAGCCACCCGCGGGCGGCCAGCAGACCGGCGCCGGGCAGGGAGCCGGCTGATGCACGCGACCGTACGGCAGGCGCCCGTCCCCAGGCCGCTGACCTGCGGAAACAGGCGTTTTCCCAGGTCGCGCCCAGTACGTGGGCAGCCCCCACCCGACCCGGGGGCCGGCCCCGGTCCCATTTTATCGGGGGGCACCGACGAAACCCCTGGTCAGCCAGGGCTGTGGATAACTTTCACCCGAGGAGTGCGAGCGAAGGGGACATTCACGCGCCACGAGGAGCCCGGGGGTTGGCCCCGGACCGATCACACCGTCCACAGCCGACCCGAACACGGGTCGGCTGTGGACAACTTCGGGCCGCGTGTGCGGGCGGGCGAGACACTTCCGCGGGAAGGGGAGTTGGGGTCCGAGCACGCCAGCCGACCAGAGCGCTGGTCGGCCCGCGATGACGCTCGCCGGCAAGGCGGGTTGGGCCGGCGAGGCGGGCTGGATCGGCAAGGCGGGTTGGGCCGGCAAGGCGGGTTGGGCCGGCAAGGCGAGCTGGGCCGGCGAGGCCGGCTGGATCGGCAAGGTGGGTTGGGCCGGCATGGCGGGCTGGGCCGGCGAGGCGGGCTGGATCGGCGAGGCGGGCTGGATCGGCAAGGCGGGTTGGGCCGGCAAGGCGAGCTGGGCCGGCAAGGCGAGCTGGGCCGGCGAGGCCGGCTGGATCGGCAAGGTGGGTTGGGCCGGCATGGCGGGCTGGGCCGGCGAGGCGGGCTGGATCGGCG
>Ga0164298_10000162_pt1 | contig 22529 bp, 20 predicted proteins | sample Whisoiple_216_MG_FD_109713 | JGI IMG/M metagenome (GOLD analysis project Ga0164298, IMG submission 109713) | Unamended control soil microbial communities from upstate New York, USA - Whitman soil sample_216_MG | ecosystem: Environmental > Terrestrial > Soil > Agricultural land ...
CGCACCTGGCTGGTGAGGTTGGACGCCATGTAGTTCACGTTGTCGGTCAGGTCCCGCCAGGTCCCGGCCACCCCCTTCACCTGCGCCTGGCCGCCCAGCTTCCCTTCCGTACCAACCTCACGCGCGACACGCGTCACCTCGTCCGCGAACGACGACAACTGATCCACCATCGTGTTGACGGTGTCCTTGAGGGCGACCATCTCGCCCCGGGCCTCCACGGTGATCTTCTGCGTCAGGTCGCCCTTCGCCACCGCCGTGGTCACCTGCGCGATGTTGCGGACCTGCTCGGTGAGGTTCGCGGCCAGCTGGTTCACCGCGTCGGTGAGGTCCTTCCACGTGCCGGCCACGTTCGGCACGGTCGCCTGGCCACCCAGCCGGCCCTCGGTGCCCACCTCGCGGGCCACCCGCGTGACCTCGTGCGCGAACACCCGCAGCGTGTCGGTCAGCGAGTTGATGGTCTCGGCCAGCTCCGCGATCTCGCCGCGGGCGCTCACCGTGATCTTGCGGGACAGGTCACCCTGCGCGATGGCGGTCGCGGCGGAGGAGATCGACCGCACCTGGTTGGTGAGGTTGGAAGCCATGGTGTTCACGGAGTCGGTCAGCGCCCGCCACGTGCCGGACACGCCGTGCACGTCCGCCTGGCCACCGAGCCGGCCCTCCGTGCCCACCTCACGGGCCACCCGCGTGACCTCGACGGCGAACGACGACAGCTGGTCGACCATCGTGTTGACCGTGCGGCCGATGCGGTTGAACTCGCCACGCAGCGGCCGGCCCTCGATCTCCAGCGCCATGTGCTGCGACAGGTCCCCCTCGGCGACCGCCGCGATCACCCGCGCGATCTCCGATGTCGGCCGCGCCAGGTCGTCGATCAGCGAGTTCACCGCGGCCGCGCCGGACGCCCACGACCCGTCGAACTGGTCCTCGTCCATCCGCTCGAGCATGCGGCCCTCGCGGCCGACGACCCGGCTGATCCGCAGCAGGTCCCGGTTGCGGCGTTCCTGCAGTTCGAGCAGTGCGTTGAAGCCGTCGACGACCTGACCGGGGAGACCGGTGCCGCGCCTGGCGAGCCGCACGTCGAACGAGCCCTGCCGGACGGCGGACAGCGCCGTCACCAACTCGCTGAGCAGGCCGTCGAGGTCACCCTGCTCGTCGTGCTCGGCGGCCGTGACTTCTGGGGCAGCCATGGGCCCTCCACTCGGTTGCGCTTGCGGTGTCGCATGCTCGCTCCGCTCAGTGAAGTCTAGGCGTGCGCACGCCTGGTAAAGAGTGCCTGTCCACACACGGTCCGCTACCAGGCACACTCTGGGCGTGTTCTCGCGACGAGCCCAGTTCCCCGGAGACGCCGGCGCGCCAGGTGCGGCCCGCCGGTTCGTGCGGGCGATGCTGGCCAGGGCGAGACGTGACGACCTGGTCGACGACGCCGTGCTGCTCGCCAGCGAGCTGTGCGAGAACGCCGTGCTGCACGCCGGTACCGGGTTCACGATCGAGCTCGTGGTGGCCGACGCGGGCGCGGTGACGATCACGGTCACCGACCAGGGCCCGGCGCCGATGGAGCTGCGCAGAGCCGGTCAGCCGGCGCCGGCCAGGGAGGACGCCGGCGGGCGTGGGCTCGCGCTCGTCGCCGGGCTGGCCGATGCGTGGGGCAGCCGGCACGACCGCCACGGCCACCACATCTGGTTCACCCTCGGCCTGCTGGCGGACCCACCGCCCACCCGGCCCACCGAGCCGCCGCCGTCCTGGCCGGACCCGGACGTGTCGCGCTGGCTGCTGCACCTGTCGGCGGCCGACGAGCTGCCGCTGTCGGTGGCGGTGACCGAGCTGGTCCGGCGCCTGTGCGACGTGCTGGGCGCGGCAGGCGCGACCGTGCTGCTGGAGACCGGGACCGGCACCGAGGTACTGGCCGGGTACGGCAACCGGACCAGGGACGCGGTGGTCGTCACGCCGCTGCCGCTCACCCCGCCGAGGACCGGCCGGCTGGTGGTGCACGGCGACGAGTCGCTGGTCTCGCGCACCTCGTCCGACCTCGCCCAGCTCACCGCGCTGCGAGTCACGCTCGCCGTCGAGGCCGACCAGCAGCACAGCGCCGACCGCGAGCGCTGGCTGTGGATGACCTACCTGGCCGAGGCCACCGAGATGTTCTCGAACTCCCTCGACGTGCGGCTCGCCGCGGCGATCGTGCCGCAGGTGCTGGTGCCACGGCTCGGCCGCTGGTGCGCGCTGCACCTGCTCGACCAGCGCGGCCGGCTCAACCTGCAGGCGCTGACCCATGTCGACGAGGACGTGCTGGGTGTCCTGCGGGACGAGCTGGCGCCACTCGCCGAGCCGGACGGCGCGCTGGGCGTGCTGCTCGCGGACGGCGCCGACGCCGCGGCGCTCGGCTCGCCGTTCGACGGTGTCGCCATGCCGCTGCGGGTCGGCGGGCGGCCCCTCGGCACGATCAGCGTCGGTCGCCCGTCCGACCGCGCGCACCGGCCGGAGGAGATGCTCATCGTCACCGAGCTGGTCCGGCGGGCGGCGCAGGCCATCGACAACGCGCAGCGGGACAGCGCGCACGTCGCGACGTCACAGGCACTGCAACAGGCGCTGCTGCCCAGGGCGCTGCCGCAGGCCGCGGGCATCGAGTTCGCGGCGGCCTACCTGCCGGAGAGCACGGGCGCGGACGTCGGCGGCGACTTCTACGACGTGCTGGCGCTCGGCCCGGACCGGTGGCTCGCGGTGGTCGGCGACGTGTGCGGCAAGGGTCCACGCGCGGCCGCCCGCACCGGGCTCGTGCGGGACGTGCTGCGGGTGCTGCTGCGGGACGGCCAGCCACTCGAACGGACCTTCGACCTGCTCAACGAGATGATGCTGGAGGCGGGCGACCCGTCGCAGTTCGCGACCGTCGCGCTCGCGATGATCACCCGGCAGCGCACCGACCCGGCGTCGGTCGACGTGGAGCTGGTGCTGGCCGGGCACGAGCAGCCGGCACTCGTCTACTCCGACGGCAACGTGTCCTACCTCGGCACCCACGGCAGCGCGGTCGGCCTGGTGCGCAAGTTCGCGGTGCACCCGACCCGGCACGTACTGCTGGCCGGCGACACGCTCGTGTTCTACACGGACGGGGTCACCGAGCACCGGCGCGGCGTGGAGCTGTTCGGGCAGGGCAGGCTCGCCAAGGCGTTGCGGCGGGCCGGCAACCGCACCGCGGACGGGCTCATCACGGCCGTGCGGCAGGCGGTCGAGGACTTCTCGGTGGAGCCGCATCGCGACGACATCGCGATCGTGGCGGTGCGGGTGCCCCCCGACGAGAAGAACGGCCGGCTGCCATAGGCTCTCGGCCGTGTCCAACCCAGTCGAGCTGCGGACCGAGCGGCCGGCGCCGAACTGCGTCGTCCTGTCGGTGCTGGGTGAGATCGACCTGGTCACCGTGCCGGGTCTGGAGACAGCCATCGCGGAGCACGTGGCCGCCGCGCCCGTGCTCGTGATCGACCTGTCCGAGGTGACCTTCTTCGGCTCGCTGGGCCTGACCGCCCTGCTGCGCGCGACGACCCTGGCCGCGGACCGGGGCACCCGCCTGCTGCTGGTCATCGGTGACCGGGTCCGGCGCACGATGGAGGTCACCCAGACCGCCTCGCTGTTCACCCTGCACGACTCGGTCGAGGATGCGTTGAACTCCTGTTAGAAAACTTTGCCTCGACGGTGTTTCCGTCCGACGATGTGGGGTAGTCCCGATCGGCGAAGTAGGCAGGGCCGGCACGGCTCCGCCGTTGAGACGTGGGGGGTCACCATGCTCAGCCACGACGAGGACCGCGAGCTCAGAGCGATCGAGCAGTGGTTCGAACAGTCGGATCCGCGCCTGTCCAGGATGTTGCGTGAGCATGAGCCACCGGAACGCAAGCGGCAACGCAAGGCGGGCCGGATCGCCGTCGACCTGACGGGCGGGCTGCTGCTGGCCTTCGGCATCGTGGCCGCCGCGGTGATCCTGATGGTGCTCGGCGTGCTCGTTCTGGCGGCGGGCGCGTGCCTTCATCTGGCGGCACGCGGGTGAGCGGAGCGCGACCGTAGGACCACGGCCGGCAACCGCTCTCGGCGCCTGTTCGTAGGCAAGAATGGTGGTCATGGATCTCCGCATCATGACCGAGCCGCAGCAGGGCGCCTCCTACGACACGCAGCTGGCGCTGGCCAAGGCGTCCGAGGCCGCCGGTTTCAGTGGCTACTTCCGCTCCGACCACTACCTGACCATGTCCGGCGACGGCCTGCCAGGGCCGACGGACGCGTGGGTCACGCTGGCCGGGCTGGCCCGCGAGACGTCCACGATCCGGTTGGGGACCATGCTGACCGCGGGGACGTTCCGCCTGCCCGGCGTGCTGGCGATCCAGGTCGCGCAGGTCGACCAGATGTCCGGCGGGCGGGTCGAGCTGGGCCTTGGCGCGGGCTGGTTCGAGGCGGAGCACCGGGCGTACGGCATCCCGTTCCCGTCCGCGCGGCTGGGCCGCCTGGAGGAACAGCTCGCGATCGTGACGGGCCTGTGGTCGACCCCGCCCGGCGAGACCTTCAGCTACGACGGGAAGTACTACCAGCTCACCGACTCCCCCGGCCTGCCGAAGCCGGCCCAGTCCCACGTCCCGATCATCGTCGGCGGCAACGGCCCGACCAGGACCCCGGCCATCGCGGCCGCGTACGCCGACGAGTTCAACGTGCCGTTCCAGCCGGTCGCGAACACCGCGGCCCAGTTCGGCCGCGTCCGGGAGGCCGCGGCCGGCCGCGACCTGACCTACTCGGCGGCGGTCACCACGTGCGTCGGCAAGGACGACGCGGAGGTGGCCCGCCGCGCGGCGGCCATCGGCCGCGAGGTCGACGACCTGAAGACCAACGGCGCCGCCGGCACCCCGGCCGAGGTCGCCGAGAAGCTGTCCCAGTTCGCCGAGGCCGGCGCGTCACGCATCTACCTACAGCTGCTCGACATGACCGACCTGGACCACGTCGACCTCATCGCGTCGGACGTCCGGCCACAGCTGGGTTAGGCAGCGTCCAGCGCCCGCAGGAACGGTGGCATCAGGAGCGCCGCGGGACCTCTGCGGTACAACGCGGCCGGGCGTCCCGTGGCGGCCATACGGAAGTCACCGGTCGACTCGAGTAGCCCTTCCGCGCGGGTGAGCTTGCGCCGGAAGTTGCTGGGATCAAGGCTGATTCCCCAGATCACCTCGTAAACCCGGCGCAACTCGCTGATCGTGAACGGCTCCGCGCAGAACACCGTGGCAATGCTCGTGTACTCGAGCTTGGACCGAGCGCGTTCGAGACCGTCCCGCAGGATCGCCCCGTGGTCGAACGCGAGCGTCCCCTCCCCCAGGGCCTCACACACGGGCACCCAGTAGGCCTCCCTGGCGTCGGTACCCGCGACCGGCGCCGGGAGGTCGGCACCCAGCGCCAGGTAGGCGGAAGTGACCACCCGACCTCTCGGGTCCCGATCCGGGTCGCTGTAGGTCCGCAGCTGTTCGAGGTGCAGGCGGCTACCGTCGAGGTTGGTCTCCTCCCGCAGCTCGCGAAGTGCCGCCTGGTCCAGGGTTTCCCTGCCGCGCAGGTAACCACCGGGCAGCGCGAGCCTGCCTCGGTACGGCTCGTTGCCCCTTTCCACCAGCAGCACCCGCAACTCGTCCCCGCGGACGGTGAAGATCACCAGGTCGACCGTCAACGACACGACGGCAGGATCACTTGTCATGCACACCCCCTAAAAGTCGCATTGACCTAAAGCCCTGTCCCTACTTATGGTCAGTACGACCTAAAGCTATCAGGGTTCCTTGGGGGCAAGGTGACAGCAACACTGAAGATCCCATTGAAGGTCCCATCACCGACGAAACCACCGACCGCAGAACCTGACCAACATTCCCAGCTGACGGCGACGCGCCACCTTTGCACCGCTGTACACATGGATCGACCCTTCCGGAACCTCGTGATCCGGAAGGTGCACAACGACTCCCGGCGGCGGGTCGCGCCGTCGTACGGGTTCGACCTCGTGCCGGTCGTGCGACAGGCGTGGCGGGCGTGGCTGCTCGAGGTCGGACAGCACACCGCCGCACTCGCGGTACTGACCGCGGGACTCGTGTCCCACCAGGTGCTCGCGGTTGTGATGGTGCTGTGCGCGTGCGCCACGTACGTCCTGCTGATCATCGGAGTCCGAAATCTCGCTGCCTTCCTTCGAGTCCGCGCGGCGAACGAGGCGACTCGTTGGTCGGACAGGCAGAACCAGCTGCCCCGCGAGGATCAGGAAAAACGGAAGCGGCGGTTCAAGGCCTCGTCCGCTGGCTGCGCCATGCTCGTCCTCGCGCCGTTCTTCGTGGCGAGGAAGCTGGACACGACGCCTCACGCGGCCATGCCGGCAGCGGTCGTTCTGGCGAGCGCGCTCCTGTTGTGCGGGGTGCTCGCCGGCGTCATCCGCCAACTCCAGCTCAACGCGAACCACCACGCGCGCTCGCTTCGGCCGCCGAACCTCACGCGTAGGGAGGAAGCGATCGACGAGCAGCAGAACCACACATGCGTCGCCTATCTGCGACCACCCCACAGGAAGGACGCGGACCTGATCGACCTCATGCTCGACCAGAAAGGCTCGTCCTCACCGTTCGTGGGCAGCGGCACGCTCGTCAACCGCTGGCTGCCGCCGACGACGGTCCAGCTCATCCGACCTGATCCGTTGAGCAATGGCGCGCTGGCGCAGCGCGAGCACCTCACGCCACCGTTCAGGGCACACGAACTGGTCGACTGTCTGAGGTCGGCACTCAGGCAGCTCACCCACGACACCGGAACCGAGAACCTGCCCGGACTTCGGGTACGCGACCGGCTGTACGTGCCCGAGTCCGATATCTCGGCGGACCGGACGCTGCTGGGTGGTGACGCCGAAACAATGATCAACGAGGTGATCGACGACCCGCGGTATCCCGCGCATCACTTCCTCGAGACGAGTGTGCCGATCGCAGGTGGTGAGCTCGTCATGACTGTGCTGATCCGGGTGAGTTTGAAGGGGCGCTGTCTGAGTCTCGACGTCGCGACCTGCGCACTGACCAGGACACCACAGCGCTTCCAGGTCATTGACCGGTACGCGGAGCATGGTTTCGGCGCCGTGGTCCGAGCCGCCGTCCGGGACCTGTTCAGGCAGCCCGGCAACGTTCTGCGTATGTGGCGACTGGTCGAGGCCCCGGTCGTGGCGGGCCGTGCCTGGTGGGCGATCAAGGACCGCACTCACAGACCACGCCGTCGCATACCGGTCTGTGCACGCGTGGCGGTCCGCGAGTCCGTGGCCGACGACTGGCTGAACGCGCAGTTGGACGAGACGACGATCTACGACCACATGAAGATCATCGAACAACGCATTCTCCGGATCGTGGTCGACTTCCTCAGAGCACACGACGTCGACACGTCCGATTTCGAGCGGCAGGCCATGAACATCATCAGCAGCGGCGTCCTGAACATGGGCCATCACAACAACAACATCGTCGCCAACAACGAGATCAAGTCGACCACCAACGTCACGACCGGCAGCCAGCCGAAACCGCGGACAGCCACGAAGGAGCCGTCGACATGAACGTGTACAGCGGCATAACGAGCATCGGCGACGGCAGTACCAGCGTCGTCACCGGCAATGAGGTGGACTCAAGGGTGTACGTCGGGCATGCGGAACCCACCGAACCCGAGCCTGCGGACGCGGGCGACAAATGGCACTTCGGAATCGTCACCGTGCTGGCCGAGGAGACACGGGCCGTGCTGGACGTTCTCGAGCTGACCGATGACGGTGCAACCGGGCAACGGTTCTACACGGGCCGGCTCGACGTGCCCGGCGGCACCGTCAACCTGGTGGTTACCCAGCCGTCCGTGCAGGGGCAGCGAGCGATCGCTCCCGCACTGACCAACCTGCGGGACCGGTACGACCCGGCCGTCATCGCGCTCGTCGGGATCGGGGGCGGAGTCCATGGTCGGGTCGCACTGAACGATGTCGTGGTCGCCACCCGCGCTGTGTACTACGAGGGCCGCAGGCTTCTCCCTGGTCGGACACTGCGGCGTGGACAGGAGCTCCAGGCGCCGTCGGTGATCACACACTCCGTGAACGCCTTTTTCACCGCTTCGGGCGAACCGGCGAGGCTGTCGGAGGCGTTCAATGTGTACAACGGGTTGATCGGCACTGGAGAAGCGGTGATCGCCGACGCGGAGAGCGATATCCGTCGCTATCTCAGCTATTACAACGAAAAGGTCATGGTCGTCGAGACGGAGGCCGGTGGGCTGGCCCAGTTCTGTCATGACGCCACCACACGCTCGGGCGCGCCGGTCGGCTGGGTGGTGGTCCGCGGGATCTCCGACCACGCGGACGTGGCCAAGAACGAACAGCACCATGACTCCGCAGCTAAGAACGCGGCGCAGACCCTGCGGTACCTGATCCCCTACATCCGGCCCCGACTGTGAGTCGGCCCAGGGGGTCGGCGGCGGTCGGGGACGGGTGGCATGTCGGGATCGTCACCGTTCTGGCAGGAGAGACCGGTGCGGTGCTCGACGTGTTCGGGATTGCCGGTGGGCGGCGGTTTCACACCGGGCGGATGGCGGTGCCCGGGGGCGTGACCTACCTGGTCGCCAGTCCGCCCGCCGGGCCCGGGGGTGTGTTCGCCGCGCTCGGCGGGCTCTGCGCGCGGTACGACCCGGCCGTCGTCGTGCTCGTCGGTGGTGGGCACGATCATCCGACCGCCGCCAACGACGTCCTGGTCACGGGTGGGCGGGAACCCGTCGACGGGGCGGTGACCACGTTCTTCGCCGCCGCCGGGGAACCCGCCGCGCTGCCGGGTTTTGGTGGAACCGTCCCCTTTCGGGTCCACCGAGGGCTCACCGGGGACGACGATCTCCCGCGATTCTGCGCGTCCGCCACCACCCGGCGCGGCAAACCCCTTGCCTGGGCGGTGATCCGCGGCGTCACCGGGGACGCCGCGGATCGGAATGCCGCGCAGACGTTGCGGTACCTGATTCCTTACCTGCGGCCGCGGTTATAGCGTGCCCGCCGCCACGGTGAGGATCGCGCGGACCTGGTTGATGATGTCCAGCTGGTTGGCCTCGAAGGTCGGGTCGGTCAGCTCCGTGGTGTTGCCGGCGCCGAACTCCAGCACCGGCGTGTGCACGTGGCCGCCGGGAATGCGCAGTCCCAGGGCGTCGCGGAGCAGCGTGGCCCGGTACGCGATCTCGTTCGACAGGTAGTTGCCGCCGCCGCCCGCGCGGGCCACCGAGCCTGGGGTCGGGCCGGTCGGGGAGGCCACGGGAGTTGTCTGGCCCGCGGGGATCTCCGTGACGTCCGTGTGGTCGAACACGGGGAAGCGGCCGGTCTGCGCGGCGACGATCGCGGCGTAGGGCAGGGTGGTCGGGACGAACTCGGGGGCCGGCGTCACCGTCGGGACCCCGGCGGGGATGGGGATCACCTCGGTGCGGGACAGGTTGTCGTTGTCCGGGAAGCCGCCGCGCCAGCGGCCGTTGTACCGCTCAACGTCGAACCTGCCGACGCGGCCCTGGCTCACGGTCGTGAACATGTCCACGTGCGGCAGCACGGGCGCGAACGTCCGCTCCACCACGCCCGCCGCGAACGGGTCCCACAGCACCGGGAACATCGCGGTCTCGATGCGTGCCCGGCCCGCCGGTGTGTCGATCACCGTGCCGTCCAGTGCCAGGGCGGTGGCGCCGGACGGGTTGCTGCGCCGGATGTCCACGTCGAGCTGGAACGGGTCGAAGCCGCTCACGAGGATCCGCAGCGTGTGCCCGGGGTAGCGGATCGAGTCCTGGCCCCGGGACGACTGCTCCAGCACGTCGACCAGCCGCGCGCGTGCGTCGGCGTTCAGCGGGAACCTCGGCGTCCACTGCCGCAACGCCTTCGTCAGCTGTAGTCGTGCCCAGTACAGCGGCCGGTCGTCGGTCACCGGCAGTGTGCCGGCCGGCAGGCGGCCCTGTGCCCGCGCGACGGCCGCCGCCCACAGTGCGCGGCCCTGTGCCTTGATCGCGAGCGTCGCGACGTGGGCGTTCGGCAGGGCACACAGCGACGGCGTGAACAACCGCTCGAACCGGTCGAAACCACTGCGCTGCAACACTTCCTGCGGCTTGGGTTGGGTGAGTCGCTGTTCTTCGACGGTGAGTGGCACGGCGGCATCCGCGCAGGTGGGGGTCGCGGCGGCGGAGGCGGTCGACACGAGCGTGCCGGCCAGTCCGAGCAGGGCGGCCGCGAGCAGGGTGCGGGCTCTCATGTCGGCCATCCTCGCGAGAGCCGGCGCACCCGGCAAGGTTTCCCGGCCAACCGCGCGAGGCGAAACATCCCCACGGCGCGCCGCCGGGACTCCCGGACGGTCACACCTCATACTTGATCTTCGGACGACCGAAGAGGGGGATGCGGCCGATGATGGGGCGCACGCACGCGCTGACCGGCTGGTGCGCGGGTCTTGGGGTAGCACAGTTCGTTGGCCTCACATCGATCGAGCAAGCCGTGCTGTTCGCCGTCACCACCTCAGGGTTCGCGCTGTTACCCGACCTCGACCACCCGCACGCGCGTGCGTCGAAGCTGCTCGGCCCGCTCTCCCGCGCGCTGTCGTGGCTGCTGCGGCACGCGTCCGCCCTGATCTACCAGATCACCAAGGGTCCACGGGACGAGCGCCGCAGGGGCACCCACCGGCACCTGTCGCACACGATCCTGTTCGCGGTGGGGCTCGGGTTCGCCGCGAGCGCCGGCACGGAGGCGGGCGGCCCGTACGCGGTCGCGGCGGTCGCGGTGCTGGGACTGCTGCTCGCGGAGGACGCGCTCGGCGACTGGATGCTGGTCGTCACGGCGGTCGGGGTGGTGTGGTGGCTGCGGGTCGCCGGGCCCGATCCGCTCGCGGAGTTGGGGCACATGTCCGGGATCATGGGCATCGCCGTCGCGGTCGGCTGTTTCACGCACTGCCTCGGCGACGCGCTGACCGAGTCGGGCTGCCCGTTCCTGTTCCCGATCCCGATCGCGGGCGAGACGTGGTACGAGCTGCGCCCACCCAGGCCGTTGCGGCTGCGGACGGGCAAGCGGGTCGAACGCCTGGTGATCTTCCCGCTGTTCGCGATCCTCGGCCTGCTGTTGATCCCCGGCGCATGGCAGTTCGGCGTCGACTTCGTGACACGCATGTTCGTGCCGCCGGCCACCGCCGCACAGTGACCCATCTCAACTCACACGCGTGCACGGCCGGATCCGTGCCATCCTGATCGGGTGACGACGAAGTACGCGCTTCTGGTGCGGGGCGGTTGGGTTGGCCACGATCCGGTTGCGACGACCGATCGGTACGCGAAGTTCCTGTCCGGCGAAAGTTTCGAGGTCTCCACATCGGACTCGCTGGACGTCTACCTCGGTGACCTGTCCGGTGTGGACCTGATCGTCCAGTGCTGGACCATGGGCCAGATCACGTCCGAACAGCTCGCGGGGCTGCGGGCGGCGGTCGCGGCGGGCACCGGGTTCGCCGGCTGGCACGGCGGGATCGTGGACTCGTTCCGCGACCAGCCGGAGTACCACCTGCTGACCGGCGGCCAGTTCATCCACCATCACAAGGAGTTCGTGACCTACCCGGTACGGGTGGTAGCCGATCATCCGACCGTGGCGGGGCTGGGCACGTTCGAGGTGCACAGCGAGCAGTACTACGTGCACGCGGACCCGGGCAACGACGTGCTGGCGACCACCGACTTCCTGCCGGACCCGGACCGCCCGGAGATCGGCACGCCGACGATGCCGGTGACGTGGGTGCGGCACCACGGCGCCGGCCGGGTGTTCGTGACGACAATCGGCCACCGCATGGCGGACCTGGAGCTGCCGGCGGTGGACGAGATGATCAGGAGAGGGCTGCGGTGGGCGACGCGCTGAGGGTCGGGCTGGTCGGGATCGGCAACATCAGCGGGCAGTACCTGGCGACGCTGCCGGGACTGTCCGGCGTGTCCCTGGTCGCGGCGGCCGACCTGGACCCGTCGCGCCAGGTGCCGGACGTGCGGATGATGACGCCGGCCGCGCTGTACGAGGCCGACGACGTCGACCTGGTGCTGAACCTGACCATTCCGCGGGCGCACGCGGAGGTCGCGCTGTCGGCGATCGCGGCCGGAAAGCACGTGTACAACGAGAAACCACTCGCTCTGTCCACTGTGGAGGGACAAGAGGTGCTGGCCGCGGCGTCGGCGGCCGGGGTGCGGGTCGGCTGCGCGCCGGACACCGTGCTCGGCACCGGCACGCAGACCGCCCGGCGGTGCATCGACGACGGCCTGATCGGCGAGCCGGTCGCGGCGACGGCCTTCATGGTCACGCCGGGTCACGAGCGCTGGCACCCGGCGCCGGAGTTCTACTACCAACCGGGTGGCGGCCCGCTGTTCGACATGGGCCCGTACTACCTGACCGCGCTGGTCACGCTGCTCGGTCCGGTGCGCCGGGTGAGCGGCATGTCGTCGACGCCACACCCCGAGCGGACGATCGGCAACGGTCCCCGTGCCGGCACGACGTTCCCCGTTGCGGTGCCGACGCACATCACGGGCACGCTGGAGCACGCGAACGGCGCACTGACGACGCTACTGATGAGCTTCGACGTGTGGGAGGCCAACCTGCCGCGCATCGAGGTCTACGGCACGTCCGGGTCACTGTCGGTACCGGACCCGAACAACTTCACCGGCGAGGTACGCGTGTTCCGCCCGGAGACGGCGGGCCGCTCGGATTCGGCGGCGTGGACGACCGTGGCGCCGTCGGCGGGTCACCGGCACGCCGGCCGAGGCACAGGCGTCGCGGACCTGGCAACAGCCCTCGCGACAAACACCGACCACCGCGCGAACGGCACACTCGCCTACCACGTCCTGGACGTCATGGAGTCCCTCCTACGCGCCGCCGAAACCGCCACAACCCAAGACATCACCAGCACCTGCCCCCGCCCCGCCCCAGTCACCTAACCCCCGCGAGTCCCGCGTTCAAACACCGCGAGTCCCGCGTTCAGACATAGCGAGTCGCGGTTTCGTGCACACCCAGATCTGGCCCGGCACGCCAGGACCTGCACGAAACCGCAACTCGGTGCGCGCCAACACGCGACTCGGTATGCGCCAACGCGGGACTCGCGGGGCGCGAACGCGGGACTCGCGAGGGTTACTTCAGGTTGGCCAGGGCGGTTTCTATGCCGCGGTGGAAGGTCGGGTACGCGTAGATCATCTGGCGGAGGAGCTTGGTCGGGACCTCGGCGTGTACCGCGACCACGAGGGCGCCGAGTACCTCGCCGCCGTTGGGGCCGGCGGAGGTCGCGCCGACAAGGACGCCGCGGTCCGCGTCCTCCACGACCTTGATGAAGCCCTGGTTGCCGACCTTGTGGATGAAGCCGCGCGTGGTGTCGGTCGGCAGCTGGGCGACGCCCGTCCGGACGTTGAGGCCCTGGGCGCGGGCGGCCGCCTCGGACAGCCCGACCGAGCCGACCTCGGGGTCGGTGAACGTGACGCGCGGGGTGGCGCGGTAGTCGGCGGTCTCGACTTCGTCCGTGCCGCGGGCGTCGTCCGTGCCGCGGGCGTCGTCCGAGCCGGGGAGGTTGGCCGCGGCGAGGATGTCGGCCGCGGCGATGCGGGCCTGGTACATGGACATGTGCGTGAACGCGCCGTGGCCGGTGATGTCGCCGATGGCCCACAGGCCGTCCGTGGCACGCATCCGCTCGTCGACGGTGACGCCGCGGGCGGTGTCGTCGAGGCCGACCGCGCCGATGCCCAGTGCCTTCATGTCGGTGCGCCGTCCGACGGCGACGAGCATGCGGTCGGCGGCGATCACCTCGCCGTTGTCGAGCTTGACGTGGAACTGGCCGGTCTCGTAGCTGACCCGCGCGGCGGACAGCCCGGTGCGCACGGTGATGCCCTCGTCCCGGAACGCCGTCGCGAGCAGCTCGCCGGCCTCCGGCTCGTCGGCGGGCACGAGCCGGTCGGCGTGCTGGACGATCGTGACCGCGGCGCCGAACCGGGAGAAGACCTGCGCGAGCTCACATCCGACCGGCCCGCCGCCGAGCACGACCAGCGACGCGGGCACGGCCTCGACGGTGACGGCGTCGCGGTTGGTCCAGTAGGGCGTCTCGGCCAGGCCGTCGATCGGCGGCACGGCCGGTTCGGTGCCGGTGTTGAGCACGACACCCCGCCGCGCGGTGATGACCTCCTCGGTCCCGTCCGGGCGGGCGACGGTGACCTCGCGGGGCGCGGTGAGCCGCCCCCAGCCGCGGACGAACGTGCCGCCGGCCTCCTGGAACCGGTCGACCGCGGCCTGGTCGTTCCAGTTGTCGGTGATCTCGTCGCGGATCCGGGTGGCGACGAGCGACCAGTCCGGCGTGACGTCGGCGGCGCCGGCGAGGCCGGGGACACGGCGGGCCTCCTGGAGGGCGTCGGTGGCGCGGATCATCGCCTTGGTGGGGACGCAGGCGTAGTACGGGCACTCGCCCCCGACCAGCCGACCGTCGACGCCGACGACCTCGAGACCGGCACGCGCGAGCCGGGCGCCGACGTCCTCTCCGCCGGGTCCCATCCCGATCACGACCACATCGACCTCGGTACCCGGCATGAACGATCACTCCCAGCGACAAAGTATTGGCAACGCGGCGTTGACGATGCCGTATCGGACACCGGTCCGGCTAGTCGGCACGCCTGAAGGGGGTACTCGGGATGCCGGGGACGGGCACGCGTGCCGCACGGCGGTCCCGCGGCTTGACCTTGGAGCACGGTCCAGGGTTTACCGTCGAGGACATGCGTGTGGCTGAGCTTGCCGCGGCGGCCGGGGTCGCCCCGGACACCGTGCGGTACTACGAGCGCAGCGGGTTGCTGGCCGCGCCGCCGCGCACCTCCGGCGGTTACCGGGCCTTCCCGCCGTCCGCGGTCGACCGGTTGCGGTTCATCCAGGGTTGCCAGCGCCTGGGGCTGCGGCTGAAGGAGATCGGGGAGCTGCTGTCGGTGCGGGACACCGGCGAGTGCCCCTGCGAACCGGCGGCTGAGCTGCTGCGCAGACGCATCGAGGAGATCGACGCCGAGGTGGCCCGCCTGGGTGCGTTGCGGGCCGACCTCGTGCGGATGGTCGACTCGGTGCCGGACGGGCCGTGCCAGGACCCCGTGCCCGGCACGTCATGGTGCGCACCGGAAGGGAGGTGATTCTCATGGGCGACGACTGCTGCGGCACCGACTGCTGCTGAGCCGACCGACCACCGGCGAGGCGCCCGCCGGTGGCACTTACGGCACGAGTACCGCCGCGCCGGTCACCCGGCCGGCCGCCAGATCGTTCAGCGCCTGGTCAGCGGCGTTGAGCGGATAGTCCGTCGTGGACACCCGCAGCCGGTGCTCCGCCGCGAGGGACAGGAACTCCCTGGCCTGTGCGCGCGTGTTCGCCGTGACGCTCCGCAGCTGCCGGTCCTGGAACAGGTGGGTCTGGTAGTTCAGTGGGGGGACATCCGTCAGGTGGATGCCTGCCACCGCCAGTGTGCCGCCGCGGTCGAGGGCCGCCAGCGCACGCGGCACCAGCGTTCCCGCCGGGGCGAAGATGATCGCCGAGTCCAGTGGTTCCGGCGGCGCCAGAGCCGACGCGGACGCCGCGCCCAACGACAGCGCGAGCTCCTGTGCCGCCGGGTTGCGGGTCACCACGTGCACCGTCGCGCCCCGCGCCAGCGCCACCTGCGCCGCCAGGTGCGCGCTCCCGCCGAAGCCGTACACCCCCAGCCGGCCTCCCTCGGGCACCTCGGCGCGCGACAGCGCGTGGTAGCCGATGATGCCCGCGCACAGCAGCGGCGCCAGCTCGCTGTCGGTGTAGCCGGTCGGCAGGGGCAGGGCGTACGCGGCCGGCACCACCGCGTGCTCCGCGTAGCCGCCGTCCTCGTCCCACCCCGTGTACCGCGACCAGGGACACAGGTTCTCCCGGCCCCGCACGCAGAACCGGCACGTCCCGCACGTGTGTCGCAGCCACACGATCCCCACCCGGTCGCCGGCCCGGAACTCCCCCGCACCCGCTACGACCTCGCCCACCACCTCGTGCCCGGGGACCACCCCGGCCCGGTGGACGGGCAGGTCTCCCTCGGCCACGTGAAGATCGGTCCGGCACACGCCGCACGCACGGACCCGCACCAGCAGCTCGTCCGGCGCGGGCTCGGGTGCCGGCACGTCCCGGAGCGTCAGCGGGCCGGTCGCCGCCGGGCCCGGGCGTTCCACTCGCCACGCACGCACCCGACCCACGGTAGGGCAGACCGCCCCGCGACGGAACCTGACGCGACTACGACTCGGCCGAGGAGGCCCTCACTTGACGCCGACCCGGGCGACGATCGCCGCGGTGTCCACTCCGGACGGCAGGGTGCCGAACGCCACGCCCCAGTCGCCGCCCAGCCGTGAGGCACAGAACGCGTCCGCCACCGCGGGGTGTCCATTCCGGACCAGCAGCGACCCCTGCAGCACCAACGCCATCCGCTCCACCAGCCGGCGGGCCGACGCCTGGTCCGGGCCAGCCGCCAAACGCTTGCGCAGGTCCGCCACCGCCGCGTCCAGCCGTGCGTCGGCGCCGGCCGCCGACCCGAGCTCGGCGAAGAACGCCTCGGTGCCCCCGGAGGCCATGGCACGCAACACGTCCAGCGCGGCCACGTTCCCCGAGCCCTCCCAGATCGAGTTCAGCGGCGCGTCCCGGTACAGCCGCGGCAGCACGGACTCCTCGACATAGCCGTTGCCGCCCAGGCACTCCAGCGCCTCGTTCGCGTGCGTGGCCGCGCGCTTGCACAGCCAGTACTTGCTCACCGCCAGGCCCAGCCGGCGGAACGCGGCCGCCGACTCGTCGCCGGCGAACGCCGCGTCGGTCGCGGCCGCCAGCCGCATCGCCAGCGTGGTCGCGGCCTCGGACTCGATCGCCAGGTCGGCCAGCACGTTGCTCATCAGCGGCTGGTCCACCAGGTAGTCGCCGAACGCCTGGCGGTGCGTCGCGTGGTGCACCGCCTGCACGACGCCGGCCCGCATGCCGGCCGCCGCCCCGATCACACAGTCCAGGCGGGTCATGTTGACCATCTGGATGATCGTCCGGACGCCGTGGCCCTCCTCGCCGACCAGCCACGCCACCGCCTCGTCGTACTCCACCTCCGACGACGCGTTGGACTTGTTGCCCAGCTTGTCCTTCAGGCGCTGCAGGTGCATGCGGTTGCGGGTGCCGTCGGGCAGCACCCGGGGCAGCAGGAAGCACGACAGGCCACCGGGTGCCTGCGCCAGCACCAGGAACAGGTCACACATCGGCGCCGACGTGAACCACTTGTGGCCGGTGAGCAGGTAGCTGCCGTCCGGCCGCGGCAGCGCGCGCGTGGTGTTGGCGCGGACGTCCGAGCCGCCCTGCTTCTCGGTCATCGACATGCCGGCCAGCAGGCCACGCTTCGCCGAGGGCACCCGCAGGCCCGGGTCGTACACCGGCACCGCGAGCAGGGGCTCGTACCGCTCGGCCAGCGCGGGGTCGTGCCGCAGGGCGGGGACCACGGCGTAGGTCATGGAGACCGGGCAGCCGTGACCGGCCTCGACCTGGGCCCAGGTGTAGAACTTCGCCGCGCGGGCGGTGTGGGCGCCGGGCCGGTCGTCCCGCCACGGCGCGGCATGCAGGCCGTGCCGCACCGCGACCGTCATCAGCTCGTGGTAGGACGGGTGGTACTCGACCTCGTCGATACGGTTACCGAAGCGGTCGTGCGTGCGCAGGACCGGCGGGTAGGCGTTCGCGAGCCGGCCCCACTCCTGGGCCTGGTCGGAACCGGCGAGCTGTCCCAGCTCGTGCAGCTCGGCCTCGGCCCAGCCTGCGCCGTGCCGGTGCAGACCGTCGAGAAGGGCCGCGTCGGCGGCCACGTCGTGCCCGACGAGCGGAGGGACCTGGTTGGTGACCACATGAGTAGCCGGCATGAGGTCGATGTTACATTTCTTGGACACGCGACACCAGGACGTAAGACGATGATCTTGGGGCTGCGGCCGCTGACCGCCCGCTCGGCGGTGCTCAGCACGTTGCTCGGCATGCACCCGCCGCGACTGCCGGCGCGCACCCTCGTGCGCGTCGGTGAGCTGTTCGGCATCGCCGAGGGCACCATCCGGGTCGCGCTGTCCCGGATGGTCGGGGCCGGTGAGCTCACCCAGGTCAACGGCGACTACCAGCTGACCCGCCGGCTGCGGAACCGGCAGGCCCGGCAGGACCAGAGCCGGTCGCCCTCCACCCGTCCGTGGGCCGGTGACTGGGAGATCGCCGTGGTGACGGCCGCCCGCCGCTCCCCCGCCGAGCGCACCGCGTTCCGCACCGCCATGACCGAGCTCCGGCTGGCGGAGCTGCGCGAGGGCACCTGGCTCCGGCCGGCCAACCTCATCCGCGAGCGCCCCACGCTGGTGACCGAGCAGTGCACGTTCCTCACCGGCCGGCCCGAGACGCCGGGGATCGCCGAGTCGCTCTGGGACCTGCCCGGCTGGGCCGCGCGGGCCCGCGAGCTGGACGAGGCACTGGACGAGGCCGCCGACCTGCAGACGACCTACCTGCTCGCGGCCGCGGTGCTCCGCCACTTCCTGGCCGACCCGCTGCTGCCACCGGAGCTCCTGCCGGCCGGCTGGCCCGGCCCCCACCTGCGTACCCGCTACGAGGAGTACGACGACCGGTTCCAAAAGGTGTTGAGGGCCCACCTGGAAATCGATTAGCTACCCACATGCGGATCAGAGCGGCCCGGCCGGACGAAGCGGCCTTCATCAGCGACCTCGCCGTCCGATCGAAGGCGTACTGGGGCTATGACGACGACTTTCTCGCCGGCAGCCGGATCCAGCTGGCCGTCCGGCCGGACGAGGTCGCACGGCGCCGGGTGACCGTCGCCGAGCGGGACGGCGTAGTCGTCGGTTTCTACGCGCTGGAGGGCGACCCGCCCGTCGGCGTGCTCGACCTGATGTTCGTCGACCCCGACCACCTCCGTGCCGGCGTGGGGCGGCAGCTCTTCGCACACGTCGTGGCCACCGCGCGAGCTGCCGGGCTCACGGCCTTCACCATCGACTCCGACCCGTTCGCCGAGGACTTCTACCTCACAATGGGCGCGATTCGGACGGGCGAGACGCCGTCGCCGGTCCGCGCCGGCCGAAAACTGCCGCGACTCACGTTCGCCGTGGCCAGCGGTTGACCTTCGGTTTCGGTACCGTGCAAGCCGTGCTCGGACTGCCAGACAACATCACCGCCCTGTTGTTCGATCTCGACGGTGTCCTCACCGGTACCGCCGCGATCCACCGTGCCGCGTGGAAGGAAACGTTCGACCCGTTGCTCGCCCAGCGCGGCCAGCAGCCCTTCACCGACGACGACTACAACAACTACGTCGACGGCAGGCCGCGGTTCGACGGCGTCCGGGAGTTCCTGCGCTCACGCGGCATCGACCTGCCCGAGGCGTCGCCGGACGCGGCTCCCTCCTACGACTCGGTCCAGGGCACCGGCAACCGCAAGAACGCGCGGGTCCAGGAGATCATCGCCGAGCGGGGCGTCGCGCCCTACGCCGGTTCGCGGCGGTACGTCGAGGCGGCCAAGGAGGCCGGGCTGCGCATCGCGGTCGTCACCTCCTCCGCCAACGCGGTGACCGTGCTCGATGCCGCGGACCTGACGAAGTTCGTCGAGGCCCGCATCGACGGCGTGGTGATCGCCGACCGGAAGCTCCACGGCAAGCCGGCGCCCGACTCGTTCCTGGCCGGCGCCGAGGCGCTGGACACCGCCCCCGCCAACGCGGCCGTCTTCGAGGACGCCCTGTCCGGGGTGCAGGCCGGCAAGGCGGGACACTTCGGGTACGTCGTCGGCGTCGACCGGGTCGGCCAGGCGGCGGAGCTGACGGCGCACGGCGCGGATGTCGTGGTGGAGGACCTGGCCGAGCTGCTGGAGGAAGCGTGAGCGGCGCCTGCGGAGCGAACCACGGACACCCGCGCACGAGCGAACCCGGCTCGACGCCCGCGCGGAGCGGGGTGAGCCGGCCGTGAAGCACGGGTTTCGGACCGCGCCCTGGGAGCTGCGGTGGGACACGCTCGACCTCGACGCGCTGGAACGCACCGAGTCGATCTTCGCGCTGTCCAACGGGCACATCGGCATGCGCGGCACGCTGGAGGAGGGTGAGCCGCGCGTCCTGCCCGGCACCTACCTGAACGGCTTCTACGAGCAGCACCCGCTCCCCTACGCCGAGGCGGGCTACGGCTACCCCGAGGACGGCCAGACGATCGTCAACGTCACCGACGGGAAAATCATCCGGCTGCTGGTGCAGGACGAGCCGCTGGACATGCGGTACGGCCGGGCCGTCGAGCACCACCGCGTGCTCGACTTCCGCTCCGGCACGCTGCGGCGCGACACCGTGTGGGAGTCGCCGACCGGCCGGCGGGTGCGGGTGCGCACCGAGCGGCTCGTGTCGTTCACCCAGCGCGCGGTCGCCGCGATCCGCTACGAGGTCGAGCCGCTCGACGGCGGCATCCAGCTGGTCCTGCAGTCCGACCTGCTCGCCAACGAGCCCGTCGAGTCGGCGACCAAGGACCCGCGTGTGGGTGCCGCGCTGGACGCGCCACTGGTCGCCGAGGACGCCACGGGCGGGGAGCTCTACGCGGTGCTCATGCACCGGACCCGCCGGTCCAACCTGCGGGTGGCGGCCGCGATGAACCACGAGATCCAGGCCGACGACGGCCTGCAGTGCGACATGCACATCGAGGACGACCTGGCCCGGCTCACCGCCGCCGTGGACGTGCCGAGCGGGTCGCGCCTCGTGGTCACCAAGTACATCGGCTACGGCTGGTCGTCGCGCCGGTCCGCGCCCGCGCTGCGGTCGCAGGTGTCGGCCGCGATGGCCGGCGCCAAGCAGACCGGCTGGCAGGGCCTGCTCGACGAGCAACGCGCGTACCTGGACGACTTCTGGGCCACCGCCGACGTCGAGATCGATGGCGACGACGAGTTGCAGCAGGCGGTGCGGTTCGCGCTGTTCCACGTGCTGCAGGCCGGGTCCCGCGGCGAGAGCAGGGCGATCCCGGCGAAGGGCCTGACCGGGCCAGGGTATGACGGGCATTCCTTCTGGGACAGCGAGACGTTCGTGCTGCCGGTGCTGACGTACACGGTCCCGGAGGCGGCCCGCGACGCGCTGCGATGGCGGCACGCCACCCTGCCGGCGGCCCGCGAGCGCGCCGCGGCGCTGGGGTTGCGGGGCGCCGCGTTCCCGTGGCGGTCGATCGACGGCGCCGAGTGCTCGGCGTACTGGCCGGCCGGGACCGGGGCGTTCCATGTGTCGGCCGACGTGTCCGACGCGGTCGCCCGGTACCTCGCGGCGACCGACGACGACGACTTCGAGCGCGAGCACGCGACGGAGATCCTGGTGGAGACCGCGCGGCTGTGGTCGTCGCTGGGGCACCACGACGTGCACGGCGGGTTCCGGATCGACGGGGTGACCGGACCGGACGAGTACTCGGCGGTCGTGGACAACAACGTGTACACGAACCTGATGGCACAGCGGAACCTGCTCGAGGCGGCCGCCGTCTGCGAACGGCAGCCCGACGCGGCCTCGTCGTTGGGGGTCACCGCCGACGAGCTCGCGGCCTGGCGGGAAGCCGCGGCGAAGATGGTGCTCCCGTTCGACAGGATGCTCGGGGTGCACCCGCAGTCGGAGCGGTTCACCGAACACGCGCGGTGGGACTTCGAGGGCACGCCGGCGTCGAACTACCCGTTGCTGCTGCACTATCCGTACTTCGACCTGTACCGGAAGCAGGTCGTGAAGCAGGCGGACCTCGTGATGGCGATGTACCTGCGGGGCGACGCGTTCACCGCGGAGCAGAAGGTCCGCAACGTGGACTACTACGAGCCGCTGACCGTGCGGGACTCGTCGTTGTCGGCGTGCGTGCAGGCGGTGATGGCGGCGGAGGTCGGGTATCTGGACCTGGCGTACGACTACTTCGCCGAGGCCGCGCTGACCGATCTGCACGACCTGCATGCCAACGTGCGCAACGGTTTGCACATCGCGTCGCTGGCCGGGGCGTGGATGGTGGCGGTAGCGGGCTTCGGCGGGATGCGGGACCACAACCGGTCACTCACCTTCGCGCCCCGGCTGCCGGCGGCGTTGACGCGGGTCGCGTTCCGGTTGACCTACCAGGACAGCAGGTTCGCGGTGGAGATCGACCAGGACGGGGCGAGTTACACGTTGCTGGACGGGCCCTCGCTGACCGTGCGACACCACGGGGAGGCGGTCGAGCTGACGAAGGGCGCGGCCGAGCGGCGGACGATTCCCTCGCTCGAACCACGGAAGGCCCCCGGACAGCCGAAGGGCCGAGAACCACGCCGCCGCACTCCGAAGTTCGCCGACCGCGACTGAGGCCGGGCGTCCCACACCGGCAATGCCTGCCGGACCTACCCGCGGGAAACGACTTTGCCGGGGTCCGGCCTGGGCTCCGGCAAAGTCACGGAACTCGTGGACCAGCGGGCTCACAAAGGCCCGCCTCCGGGTTCTCCCCGGTCCGCTATGGCGGGTTGGCAACTCGACTTTGCCGTGGGCCTGGAGGTCCCCGCGGGAGCCGCCGGGAGCCGC
>Ga0164298_10000163_pt1 | contig 22314 bp, 25 predicted proteins | sample Whisoiple_216_MG_FD_109713 | JGI IMG/M metagenome (GOLD analysis project Ga0164298, IMG submission 109713) | Unamended control soil microbial communities from upstate New York, USA - Whitman soil sample_216_MG | ecosystem: Environmental > Terrestrial > Soil > Agricultural land ...
AGAAGTCCTTCCCGGCGCCGGTGACGACCAGGACCCGCAGCTCGCGTGCCCTGCCGGCGAGGTCGAGTGCCGCGAGCAGGTCCTCGACGAGCTGCCAGGAGATCGCGTTGCGGCGTTCCGGGCGGTTGAGGGTCACCGTGCCGACGCCGCCGTCGAGTGAGAACAGCACGGTCCCGGAGCCACCGCTCATCGCTTCGCCGGCCCCCGACGGATCTCCTGCCGTGAGTCCACCGCCGCCGCCGGGTACCGAAGATCCATGCGGCACATCGTGGGCACCGCCCGACTGATGCGTCAAAGAGCAAAACGAAGCACGACACATTGCCGGACGCAATGAATGACTCATTGTCGTTCGCAATGGGTTCTGTTGCGATCACGTCTTTGACGTACATCGTCACGCGCGGTCAACTGTGCCACCCACGGCCACGTGACATACAGGAGGTCCTCGATGAGTGTTCGCTCGGTCCGGAGGCGCGTCGCGCTGGTCGCGCTGGTCGCGGTCGGCCTGCTGGCCGCGTGCGGCAGGCCGGCGGGGGGCGCGTATCCGGCACGGGACGTCCAGGTCGTCGTGCCGTACCCGGCCGGGAGCGCCATCGACGCCACGGCCCGCGCCCTCGTCGACGTGATCAACAAGCAGGGCAAGCTCGGCAGGCGGATGCAGGTGGTGAACAAGGAGGGCGGCGCGGGGTCGGTCGGCACCACGACGGTCCTCAACGCGAAGCCGGACGGCTACACGGTCGGCATCCTGCCCGACGGCCCGCTGACGTTGGTCCCGCTCACCGAGGACGTCTCCTACGACCCGAAGTCGGCCACCGTGCTCAGCGAGGTCACGACGTCGCCCGTGCTGTTCGCGGTGCCCGCCGGCTCGCCGTACCGCAACGTCGGGGACCTGGTCGCGGCGGCCAAGGCGAAGCCGGAGACCATCACGATGGGCGACGGGCCGCTCAACTACACCGTCCCGGCCCAGAAGTTCGAGCAGCTGACGGGCACGCGGTTCAAGCACATCAAGTTCGACGGCGACCAGGCGACCACGACGGCGCTGCTGGGCGGCAACCTCGACGTGGGTGTCATGCAGCTGGCCGGCGTGACCGCGCAGCTGAAGGCCGGGAAGCTCCGGGTGCTGGGGGTCGCGTCCGTCGCGCCGGTCGACCTCGCTCGCGACATCCCGACCTTCCGCAAGCAGGACGTCGACCTGGAGTGGGAGGCCTACAACGTGGTGGTTGCCCCGAAGGGACTGCCCGACGACGCGCGGAAGAAGCTGGCCGACGTGGTGGACGCCGCCGTCAACAGCGTCGAGTTCGCCGACGCCGCGCACGAGCTGGGACTCGTCGTCAGCGGGCTCGACGGTGAGTCCGCCAGCAACCGCCTGAGCCTGAAGTCCGAGGAAGCCGCCAAGCTCCTCGCGCCACCGAAGTGAGCACCACGCGCTCCCCGCGGGTCCGGCCGGACGTCGTCGCGGCGGGTTCGCTGCTCGTGCTGGGCCTGCTGTACGGCGCGCTGGCGGTCGGGGAGGGCCTCGGCTCGGTGGGGGACACCGGGGCCGGGTTCTTCCCGTTCGTCGTCGCGCTCGTGCTGGTCGCCGCCAGCGGCACCGTCCTCGTGCGGAGCCGGCGCGACACCGTGCCCGCCGCCGAGGAAGACGACGACGGCGACGTGCACTGGTGGCGCATCGCGGGGGTGCTGGGGGCGGCGCTGCTGGTGCCGGCGGTCGGCGAGACGGTGGGCATGGTCGTGACGCTGTCGGTCGCACTGGTCCTGATCGCCAGGACCATGGGTGTCTCGCGGTGGTGGAGCGCCGTCCTGCTCGGCGTCGCCTTCGGCGCGGCCACCTGGTTGATCTTCGTGTACTGGCTGTACGTCCCCCTGCCGGCCGGCACGCTCGGCCTGGTCTGATCGGAGGCAGGGACGTGTTCGACGACCTCGGGGCCGGCTTCGCCGCGTTCGCCGACCCGACCTACATCACCCTCGCACTGGCCGGCGTGGTGCTCGGCACGGTGGTCGGGGTGCTGCCCGGCATCGGGCCGATCGGCGCGATGTCCGTCCTGCTCGGCATGACCACGCAGCTGGGCCCGACGGGTTCGCTGATCCTGTTCGCCGGCATCTACTTCGGCTCCACCTACGGCGGGTCGACGACCTCGATCCTGCTCAACGTGCCGGGTGAGGCGTCGTCGGTGGTCACCGCGCTCGACGGGTACGAGATGACGAGGCGGGGCCGGGCGGGGCCCGCGCTGACCGTCGCGGCCGTCTCGTCGTTCCTGGCGGGCACCATCGCGATCTTCGGTCTCATGATGTTCGCCCCGTGGCTGTCGGGGGTGGCCGTCGAGCTCGGTCCACCCGAGTACCTGGCCCTGTGCGTCGCGGGCCTGCTGCTGCTGGCGGCCCTGTCGACCGGCTCCACCGCGAAGGCCATCGTGATGATCTGTGCCGGGCTGGCGGTCGGCACGGTCGGCATCGACCCATCCGGCGGCGACCTGCGGTTCACCATGGGCTCGAGCACCCTGGCCGAGGGCTTCAGCTTCACGGCACTGGTGATGGGGGTCTTCGGCATCGCGGAGGTGCTGACGATGGCCGGCCGGCGGTGGCGTCCGGAACCCGTCCGGGCGCCGAGGCTGCGGGAGCTGCTGCCCAGCAGGCAGGAGACGCGGGAGGCCGCGCCCGCGGCGGTCCGCGGCTCGGTGATCGGCTTCCTGCTCGGCCTCGTGCCCGGCCCGGCCGCGGTGCTGTCCACGTTCGCGTCCTACGTCGCCGAGCGGAAGATCTCGAAACACCCGGAGAAGTTCGGCAGGGGAGCGGTCGAGGGGGTGGCCGGTCCGGAGGCGGCCAACAACGCGGCCGCCGGGGCGGCGTTCATCCCGTTGCTGGCGCTGGGCATCCCGTTCGCGCCGACGATGGCACTCGTGCTGGCCGCGTTGCTGCTCAACGGAATCGTGCCAGGGCCGACGTTCATCCACGACCAGCCCGCGCTGTTCTGGACCGTGATCGCCGCGATGTACATCGCCAACCTGATGCTGCTGGTGCTGAACCTGCCGCTCGTCGGGCTGTTCACCCGCCTGCTCTCGATCCCGCCCCAGGCGTTGATGCCGCTCGTGATCGGCCTGTGCGTCGTGGGCGTCTACGCCGAGGGCAACTCGATGTTCGACGTCGTGGTGATGCTGGTCGCGGGCCTGCTCGGGTTCGTGCTGCGGCGAGTGGGGTTCAACCTGGCGCCGTTCGTGCTCGCGGTCGTCCTCCAGCCCACCCTCGAGACCTCGCTGCGCCAGACCCTGGCCTACTCCGACGGCGACCCGGGGTACGTGGTCGGCAGGCCGGTCACGATGGTGATCCTCGGCCTCGTCGTCGCGACCGTGGCCCTGTCGGCCTGGCGGCGGTGGCGGAGCCGGCGTCCGCTAGGACTGCGCGCGTGACAGGATGCCGCGGACGAGGACGTCGAGCGACCAGGCGAACCGCTCCTCGCCGGTGCCGGACATGATCTCCTCCCGCGCGGCGTGCACGCGTGGGTACTCGCTCGCCGGGGCGCGGTTGATCGCCTGAGCCACCGCGCCGTCCGGTGCTCCCGGGTCCGCACCGTGCGCGTGTTCGGCCGCGACCGCGGTGACGAACATCGTCAGCATGTCGATTGCCCATGCCGCGGTCGGCCGGTCGACACCGGCCTCGGCGAGGATCTCCAGGAGGGTCTCGGCGATGCGCAACGCGTTGGGCCCCACCGCGGTGGTCTGGAAGGCCATCTGGGCGAGGGACGGGCTGCTCGCCAGGACCTTGCCGTAGGAGCGGAGGAGCGCTTCGAGACGGTCGCGCCACGGCCCCTCGGCGTCGTCGACCCTGACCGCCGCCAGCGCGTGGTCGAGGACCAGCGCCCGCAGCTCGCTCATGTCGTCCACGTAGGCGTAGAGCGAGGCGGGGCCCGTGTCGAGTGCCTTCGCGATCTTCCGAAGGCTCATGGCGCCGCCGTCCTCGGCGGTGAGCTGGTGCAGCGCCTCCTCGACGATCGCGTCCCTGCTCAGCGGTGGTTTCGCCGGTCTGGTGCGACGGCTCTCGACCTCGGAGGCACGGAAGGGATCACGCTGGGGCACCGGCAGACAGTATTCGTGACGAACTATGTTCGGCAACTCCTTGACGAACAGTGTTCGCGACGAATAGTGTTCGTGGAGAGGTTGACGATAAGGGGTGACCATGGCTGCACGTGACATCGCCATCGTGGGCGCGGGTCTGAGCGGTCTCGTCTGCGCGCGGATTCTCCAGCGGAACGGAACGTCCGTCACGGTCTACGAGGCGGACGCGACACCGGACGCCCGCCAGCAGGGCGGCTCGCTCGACATTCACGACGACACCGGTCAGCTCGCGCTGCGGGAGGCCGGTCTCTACGAGCAGTTCCTCGCTCGTACGCACGTCGGCGGCGAGGACATGCGCCTGCTCGACAAGAGCGGGCGGGTGTACATCGACAAGCGGGAACCCGCGGGTGGCAACGGCCGGCCGGAGATCGACCGGGCCGAGCTGCGGCGGCTGCTCGTCGAGTCGCTGGCGCCGGGCACGATCGTCTGGGGGAGCAAGGTCGTCGCCGCGCGGCCCGTCCCGGGGGGACACGAGCTGGAGTTCGCGGACGGCTCCGTGGTCCGGGCCGATCTCGTCGTCGGCGCGGACGGCGCGTGGTCGCGGATCCGGTCGCTGCTGACGTCCGCCAAGCCCGCCTACACCGGTATCACCGTCGTCGAGATCCGGCTGACCGACGCGGCGACCAGACACCCGGAGGCGCTCGCGCTCACCGGGCGGGGGAGCTTCTTCTCGTTGTCGGACAACAAGTACCTCGGCGGCCACGGCGGTGACACCATCGCGCTCGGGTGCGGCCTGCGCGTGCCGGAGAACTGGGTCGACGAGAGCGGAATCGACTGGGACGACCCGGAATCCGCCCGCGCGGGGCTGCTGCGCGAGTATCCCGACTGGGCCCCGGCCCTGACCGACCTGATCCGCGCGTCCGACGACACCATCTGGCCGCGGCCCATCTACGCGCTGCCGACCGGCCTCACCTGGCCGCGGCGTCCCGGGGTGACCCTGGCCGGCGACGCGGCGCACCTCATGTCGCCGTTCGCGGGTGAGGGCGCCAACATCGCGCTGATCGACGGCGCCGACCTCGCGCGGGCGATCCTGGCCGAACCCGACCTGGAAACCGCGCTCGCCCACTACGAGAAGAAGATGTTCCCGCGTGGCGCCAAATCGGCCGCGATGTCCCAGAAGGGCCTCGGCATGATGTTCGTCGACGGCCCGCCGCGACGGATGGCCGTGTTCTTCAAGGCCATGGGCATCGCCGCGACCATCACCAGACCGTTCGCACGGATCTTCCAGTCCACGAAGGAGAACCGCTGACCACGCACCGCGGCGGCCTGGCCGCACGAGCGGTCGGCGGACGGGTCGGCGGTGCGTGACCCTCGCCGGTCTGCTATCTGTCTACACCCGGTCCATGCACGCACCGACCAGGAAGGCAGACATGATCAACACTGGCTACTATGCCGGCTGGGGAACACTGAGTCTGATCAATGCGGGACTCGCCCAGGGTAAGAACCGCAGCGGCCTGAACTGGTTCCTGATCTCGCTGCTGCTCGGCCCCGTCGCGACGTTCCTGATCGTGTTCCTGTCTCCGGCGCCCGACAAGTGACTTGCCGCCGGCCCGCTCAGTCCCGCGCGGCCCGCTGCCGGAGTGGGGCGCCGACCTCGTGCAGGTGCTTGAGGACGTACCCGTAGGAGCGCAGGAGTCCGCACTGCGCGTAGTCGATGCCGCGGCGGCCGCAGAAGCTCTCCACGAGTGCCTGGGCATGGCGCAGGTTGGGGCGGGGCATGCTGGGGAACAGGTGGTGTTCGATCTGGTAGTTCAGTCCACCGAGGACGAAGTCGACCCAGCGTCCGCCGCGTACGTCGCGGGAGGTCAACACCTGCCTGCGGAGGAAGTCCAGCTGGTGGCCCTTCGCCAGGGTTGGCATGCCCTTGTGGTTGGGCGCGAAGGAACATCCCATGTAGACACCCCACAAACCCTGGTGCACGAGGATGAACACGATCCCGGTCAGCGGTGAGAGCACGACGAACACCGCGGTCAGGTAGCCGGCGAAGTGGGCGGCGAGCAGGCCGGCCTCGAGCCGGCGCGGCTCACCGCCGCCGCGCCACACGTGCCGGATGCCGCACAGGTGCAGGTTCAGGCCCTCGGCCAGCAGCAGTGGGAAGAACAGGTAGGCCTGGTGCTTGGCCATCCAGCGCAGGAACCCGCGTTTGGCCCCGCCCTGCCCACGGGTGAACGCGAGTGCCGCGATGTCGAGGTCGGGGTCGTCGTCCTCGTGGTTGGGGTTGGCGTGGTGCCGGGTGTGCTTGCCGACCCACCAGTCGTAGCTCAGGCCGACCAGCCCGCCGTGCAGCCGGCCGACGACGTCGTTGGCCCGGCGTGTGCGGAAGATCTGCTTGTGCCCGGCGTCGTGCCCGATGAACGACAGCTGGGTGAACAACACGGCGAAGAACACCGCCATGAACAGCTGCCACCACGAGTCGCCGATCGCCACGAACGCCGCGCACCCGGCCACGAGCACGGCGAGGTTGAGCACGATCCTGGTCACGTAGTAGCCGCGCCGCCGATCGAGCAGGCCGGCGCGGCGAACCTCGTGGGACAGTGCCGCGAAGTCGCTCCCTCGGTCCCGCTGAGCGACCGCGGGTGCTGAACTGGTCGAAGTCATGATCATGAACCGCCCGGTGAGCTCCGCTTCGAGAACGGGCCGGACATCGAGGGCGATGACAGCGTGCTGCCTGGAGTTTCCTCTGCCCGACCCGACATGACGTCGTCGCCTAGGTCTCGGGCGCTTGGTCCCGGAGTGCCCGGCGGGCGGGTCGCCAAACTTCGGATCTCGGGCGCGGGCGTCACCGCCGGCCGGTGGACGACCCTTGCTCTCCGGCGTAGGAGATCTCCGCCCAGACGGTCTTCCTGCCGTGTCCGAACGCGGGCCGGCGGACTCCCCACGAGCACGAGAGCTGGTCGACCAGCATCGTGCCGCGGCCGCGGTAGGCGTCGGGGCCGTGCCGGGAGCGCCCGAGGGTCGGGCTGGCGGGATCGTCGTCGTCCACCTCGACGAGGACCGAGCACGACGCCGCACGATGGGTGACCCGGATCATGCACGGACCGCCGGCGTGCTCGTACGCGTTGGCCGTCAGCTCGTCCGCGACCTGGATCACGTCCGTGATGCGGTCCCGGCTCAGTCTCGCGAGCTGCGCGCCGATCCACCGCCGTACCTCGCCGAGCGCACGCGTACTCGTGCCACGCAGGTCGAGGCTGGCCGTCGGCCGGTCGGAAGCGCTCTCCGGCGTGCCGTCTTGCATCACGAGTCCTCTGGGTCCGGTCGAAGGATTACCGTTCGTGCGAGGTGGTGGTACCCGGACGCGCCCCTGGCCACACACCCGCTCAACGCGCGTCACAGTCCGGCAGGTCACCGTCACCACGAGGCGCGAAAAGCGTTTGCGTCGAGGAACGGCGGTCGGATAGTTGTTGCGGCCGGAGGCCGTCGACCGGACCGATGGCCACGACACCGGAGAGGAGGGACGAACCGATGATTCCCAAGATCACCGCGCTTGTGTCCTCCCGGGGCGCGGACCGCGTCTGACCCCCGGAGCGAGCGGGCGCCTTCCCTGGAGCGTGCCTTGACCGTGGAACAGTCCGACCTGACCATGCACCCGATCACCGGGCCAGAAGAACTCGACCTCTTCAACCGGCTGCCCTACGTCCTCGACGAGGAGCTGGCCGACGACCTCGCCGCCGGCCGGCGGCGCCCGGGATGGCTGTGGGTCGCCCTGCGCGGCGACCACCTGCTGGCCAGGGTCGCCTGGTGGGGCCGGGCCGGCGACGACACTCCGTACCTGCTGGACGTTCTCGACCTCGACGACGACGCGCCGGACCGGGTGGACGCCGGCGTGCGGCTGCTGCGGACCGCCATGACCGAGGTGGTCCCCGCGGGCGCCCGCCGGCCCAGGTACAACCGGGACGTCCCACCCGACTGGCGCCAGGTGTCCAGGCGCGTGGTCGAGGACCGGATGGGCGTCCTGGCACGCACCGGCGCCCGCCTGTTCGTCGAACGGCTGCGTTTCCAGTGGCATCCCGGGACGCCGGTGCCCGAGCCGAGCGGCCGGCTGGTGTTCCGGCCGGTCCGCGACACCGAGGAGATCCTCACCCTGATGACCCTCGTCCTGGAGGGGACGCTGGACGTGCACAGCAGGGACGACCTGATCCGGATGTCCCCCCGCGAGGCGGCGGTCAGGCACTACGAGGACGACCTCGCCCGATACCGGAGCCCGCGGGAGTGGTGGCGGGTCGCGACGCTGCCGGACGGCGAGCCGGTCGGGTTCGTGACCCCGGGCCGCAACGACTACAACCCCGTCATGGGTTACCTCGCGGTACTGCCGGCGCACCGGGGCAACGGCTACATCGACGAGATCCTCGCCGAGGGCACCCGGGTACTCGCCGCGCAGGACGTGCCACGCATCCGGGCGGCCACGGATCTCGGTAACACGCCCATGGCGAACGCCTTCCAGCGCGCCGGGTACGTCAACTTCGAACGCGCGATCACCATGTACTGGCCCTGACCCAGGGCGGCCGGGTCAGTCCCGTACGGGCGTGGCGGTGGGTAGCTCGTCGAGGTGGGCGCACAGCCGCGGCAGGTCCTCGTAGACCACCGCCGCGCCCGCGTCGGTGAGCTCCCCCGCGCCGAAGCCGCCGGTCAGCACGCCCACGCTCGGCACGTGGATCTTCTTGGCGGCCTGGCAGTCCCACACCGAGTCGCCGATGGTGACGGCCTCGGCGCCGGGGTCCGGGGCCTTGTCCATGGCGGTGGTCAGCAGGTCCGGCGCGGGTTTGGTGTCCGACACGTCCTCCGCGGTCGTCCACCCGTGCACGAGGTCGCGTGCGCCGACCAGGTCGACGTAGCGTTCGATGTGGTCCGGTTTGCCAGAGCTGGCCAGCACCACCGTGTAGCCGGCCGCCCGCAGCGCGGCCAGGAACTCGTGGGCGCCCGCGAGCGGCTCGATCTCGTCGAGCATCTCGTCGAAGTGGGCCGCCCACGCCTCGCGGACCGTGTCGCCGTGCTCGGCCTCGACATCCTCGCCGGCGACCGCGGTGACAAGCCGGTCGCCGCCCATGCCGATGGCGCGGTGTGCCTTGACCGCCGGCACGACCACCTTCACGTCGCGGAACGCGCGTACCCATGCGATCGCGTGGTGGTAGTTGGTGTCGACCAGTGTCCCGTCGATGTCGACGACGGCCAGTTTGTTCATGTGTGCGCGTTTACCCGTTCTCGCGGCCCGCAACCCCTCGGCCCCGACGCGCGGCGGCCGGCCCGCTCAACCCAGGCGTACCGGCCAGAGGTCGACCCGGCCGACGTAGGTGACGGTGTTCGTGCCGGCTCTCTCCCGCGACCTCAGGCCCAGGGCGTGTGCCCACCGCGCGAGGCGGACGGACACCTCCGCGGGCGGGCACATGCTGGGTGGACACCCCCGGATCTCGTTTCGGTCGATCATCCACAACAGTGGCATGTTGACCAGTTCGGGATCGGTGCTGATCGCGACTTCCTCGGCCCATTCCTGAAGAGCATTGCCCAGCTTGCGCAGAAATGTGGTGTTGACAGACACGGACATGACAGCTCCCTGTCGCGGATGTTTCCCGCCCTTCGCATGGTCACAACTCGGCGCCATCGGCCACTCTACGCGGCCGTTACCACCTTCGCGACAGTCGCATGTTAAATTCCCGTTGGTCCACAATTCACGTCATTTGACACTTCTCGACAACATTTCTTGAATTGTCAACCGTTTGCGTTTGACCTGCCGTCAAATGCCGGTGTCCGATGAAGAAAGTACGTATTGCCCGCACTCGTAGTGGATTGTTAACAGTAGGTCGCGGGTGGCGTCACAGCGGGTCGAGGCGGCCCGCGAGCAGGCAGAACTCGTTGCCTTCCGGGTCGACCAGGACATGCCACGGCTCCTGCCCCGTCTGACCGATGGCGGCCGGGCGCGCACCGAGCTCGAGCAGGCGTTCGAGCTCGGCGTCCTGGTCGCGGTCGGTGGCGTTGACGTCGAGGTGCAGCCGGGATCTCCCCTTCGCCGGCTCGTCCGCGCGGCTGAGGAACAGTGTCGGCCGCGGGCCGCCGAACCCTTCGCGCGGACCGATCCCCACCGAGCCGTCCGCCGTGCGGGAGAGCACGACCAGGTCCAGGACGGCGCACCAGAACCGCGCCAGCGTCTCGGGATCGCGGCAACCGAGCACGAGGTTACTGACACGACATGCCATTGGTGAAACGTACTCCCGGCCCGGGAACCGCCGAGCCGGCCGGTTTCCGGGCCTACCGCCGGACGAGGCCGGTCTGGTAGGCGATCACGACCAGCTGGGCGCGGTCGCGGGCGTGGAGTTTCATCATCGCCCGGTTGACGTGGGTCTTGGCGGTGAGGGGGGAGACGACCAGGCGGGCGGCGATGTCGTCGTTGGACAGGCCGTGGGCGACCAGGGCGACGACCTCACGTTCGCGCTGGGTCAGTACCGCCAGCTGTGCCGGGGTGGTCTCGTTCGTCGTGGACTGGGACAGGAACCGGCTGATGAGTGCCTTGGTCGCCTTCGGGGACAGCAGGGCGTCGCCCGCGGCGACGGTGCGGATCGCGGCCAGCAGGTCGGGTGGTTCGACGCCCTTGCCAAGGAAGCCGCTGGCACCGGCCCGGATGGCCTTCGCGACGTGGTCGTCGATCTCGAAGGTGGTCAGGACGAGGACCCGCACGCCGGCGAGGTCCTCGTCGGCGCTGATGCGGCTGGTGGTCTCCAGACCGTCGAGCTCGGGCATCCGGACGTCCATCAGGACCACGTCGGCGCGGGTCGTGCGGAGCAGTGCCAGCGCCTCGTGGCCGTTCCCGGCCTCCCCGACCACCTCCAGGTCCGGTGCGGAGTCGATGAGGACGCGGAACCCGGCGCGGATGAGCGCCTGGTCGTCGGCGAGCAGGACGCGGATGGTCACGGGTTCCTCCCGAGTCGCAGTGGCAGGGTGACGTGGACGTGGAACCGCCCGTCCGGCTCGACTCCGGCGCGGATGGTGCCGCCGACCGCGCCGGCCCGTTCCCGCATGCCGAGCAGCCCGAGGCCGCTGCCGATGGCACGCGGCCGCGGACCGAGCGGGTTCACGATGTCCAGCACGAGTTCGGCCGGCGTGTAGGCCACCGCGAGGCGTGCCGTGTCGGTGCCGTACCGGTGCGCGTTGGTCAGCGCCTCCTGCACGACCCGGTACGCGACCAGGTCGACGGTCGCGGGCAGCTCCCGCACCTCGCCGGTCGACGTCCACCGCAGGTCCAGACCGGACGCCCGGAACGTCGCCATCAGCGACTCCAGCCGGGCCATGCCGGGGGCGGGCTCGGTGGGGGAGTCCAGGTCCTCCGGCCTGCGCAGCACGCTGAGCAGGCCACCGAGCTCGTCGAGCACGGCCCGGCTGGACCGGCGGACGTGCGCGAGGGCGTCGGCCGCCGCGCCGGGTCGGGCGGTGAGGAGGTGGCCGGCCGCGCCGGCCTGCACGTTGATCACCGCGATGTGGTGTGCGACCACGTCGTGCAGCTCGCGGGCGATGTGCAGCCGCTCCTCGGCGACCTGGCGCCGGGCCTCCTCCGCGCGGGTCCGCTCGGCCCGCACGGCGCGTTCCTCGACGGCCGCGACGTACGCCCGGCGGTTGCGCACCGCCTCGCCGGCCGCGGCCGCCATCCCGACGAACGCGAACCTGCCGAGGCCGTCCCAGCTGAGACCGGGCAGCAGGACCACCGCGAGGACGAGGAACAGGGCCACGGGCACCGCGGCCCGCGGCACCGTCCACCGGCCGGTGCGGACCGCGACCGTGTACGTCGCGATCGCCACCGCCACCAGGAACGGTTCGAGGTCACTGCCGAACGCCGCCGCCAGGACGACACCGAGCGTGGTGACGCCCAGCGTCCACAGTGGCCACCGGCGGCGCACCGCCAGCGCCGCGACGACCACCGCCAGCACGACGAGCACCCGCGGGGTCCGGACGTCCAGCGCCGAGTCGGGCAGGTCGGCCACGCTCAGCGTGTAGAGGGCCGCGGCGCCGAGGGCGTCCACGACGACCGGATGCCGCCGGGCCAGTGCACGGACTCCGTTCATCGTGGACACTCCCGTCACTTCCGTCACCCTGGGCATGTCACGCGTCGCGGCGGCGCAGCAGGACCGCGGCGACGACCAGCGGTACCACCACCCAGACGGCGAACACGGCGGCGCCGGCCGGGGCGCCGAGCAGGTTCGGGCCCGGTGCGACGCTGACGAACGCGTCGCTCGCGTTGGAGGGCAGGAACCGCAGCACGTCGTCGCGCCAGGACGCCGGCAGCACCAGGCTGCCGAGGCCGGGCACCAGGAACATGACCGCCACCAGCGTGGAGATCGCGCCCGCGGTGTTGCGCAGGACCGACCCCAGCGCGACCCCGATGACCGCGACGCCCGACATCGTGGCCGCGGACCCGACCAGCGCGGCCAGCACCCCGGGGTCGCCGACCGCGGCGCTCGGGTGGCCGTTGCCGCTCATCAGTGCCTGGCCGCCGAGGAAGACGGCGAACGCGGTGGCCAGCATCACCGGGAACACCGCGCCGACGACGACGGCGACCTTCCCGGCGAGCACCGGCAACCGGGACGGGACACCGGTCAGCGTGGACCTGATCATCCCGGTCGAGTACTCGCTCGACACCGTCAGCACCCCCAGTACGCCGACGACGAGCTGCGCGAACATGGCCCCGGTCAACGTGACGCCGGTCGGGTCGGTCACCCCGTTGGCGCCGTCGCTGTCGGAACCGAAGGTCGCGGCGAAGATCAGGCCGGTGACGATCATCATGAGCGCCGCGGCCAGCAGCGTCAGCCCGCTGGACCGGACCGAGCGCAGCTTGATCCACTCGCTGTGCAGCACCCCGCCGAAGGTGAGGCCCGACCGGACCTCGCTCCGCGCCGGCGCGTCGACCGTGACGGTGCTCATCAGGCCGCCTCTCGCGACGCCGTGCCGCGGTACTCGACGGCGTCCCTGGTCAGTTCCGTGTAGGCCTCCTCCAGCGACGCGCGCTGGGGAGTGAGCTCGTAGAGCGGGATCCCGGCCGCGAGAGCACGTTCCGCGATGTCCTCGGTGGACAGTCCGTCGACGTCGAGCGTGCCGGTCCCGGCCGTGGTGATCCGCACGCCGTCGCCGGTCAGCAGGCGGACCAGGTCGTCGGCCCTCGGGGTCCGGACGTGCACCCCGCGCCCGGCGGACTCGATCAGCTCGGCGACCGAGATGTCGGCGATGAGCCTGCCCCGGCCGACCACGACGAGGTGCTCGGCGGTCAGTGCCATCTCGCTCATCAGGTGCGAGGAGACGAAGACGGTGCGGCCCTGCGCGGCCAGGTCCTTGAGCAGGTGGCGGATCCACCGGATGCCGTCCGGGTCGAGCCCGTTGACCGGCTCGTCCAGCATCACCGTGTGCGGGTCGCCGAGCAGCGCCACGGCGATGCCGAGCCGCTGTCCCATGCCGAGCGAGAAGTTGCCGGCCCGGCGGCGGGTGACGTCGGTGAGCCCGACCATCTCCGCCACCTCGTCGACCCGTCTGGCGCCGATGCCGTGCGTGGCGCCGACGGCCCGCAGGTGGTCGCGGGCGGAGCGACCGGGATGCACGGCGCGGGCCTCCAGCAGGACCCCGATCTCCCGCAACGGCGCCCGGTGCTCGCGGTAACGCCTGCCGTTGACCTTCGTGGCACCCGAGGTCGGCGCGTCCAGGCCGACGAGCACCCGCATGGTGGTCGACTTGCCCGCGCCGTTGGGGCCGAGGAACCCGGTCACCGTCCCGGGCCGGACCGTGAAGCTGAGCCCGTCGACCGCGGTCCTGGGTCCGTACCGCTTGGTGAGGTTCTCCACCTCGATCATCTTCTCTCCTTGGGGAGTCGTTGTGGTTCCTCGAGAGAATCGCCTGGACCCACCCCAAGATCGTCGTACTGGCGCAGACATTCCGGCGTACCGCGGCCGCGGTACGGACGGCCGCCAGTCAAGCCACGAACGCCGTGCACGGCAAATGCGCCCCGGTAAGTCGATGAATGACGAGAACGCATTCGACCGCCGCGGTGGCCGTCGAGCGCGCACCGCGGTGCCTCAGTCCCCGGCGAGTTGGCGTGCCCGCGACCGGGTCTCGTCGTTCATGGGGAAGAAGCACTCGATGCGTAGCTCCTGCAGCGTCACGTCCTGGGGCGTGCCCAGTGTCGTCACGGTGGAGAAGTAGTCGAACCGCCGGTCGCCGCGTGCGTAGCGGATCGGCACGATCGGCAGCTGCGGGGCGCTCGCGTCGAGCGACCTGAGCGAGGCGGGCACCTCGGGGTAGGCCAGCACCTCGTCGAGGATCCGCTGGGCCCGCTCGTCGGCGACGCCACCGATCGCCTCCCTGCGGACACGCCGGACCAGCGCCTCGGCGACCTCCGGCCAGTTGGTCACCTGCCGCCGCACACCGTCCGGATGGAACATCCGGCGCAGGACGTTCGCCGGCCCCGGCGGCGAGGCCGCGTGTCCCTCCCGCAGAAAGGCGAAGAACCGCACGGCCGCGGCGTTGGTGTGCCGGATGTCCCAGCCGCGGTCCATCACCAGGGCCGGATAGGGCTCCTGCTGCGCGAGGATGGTCTCGAGCGCGCCACGCACCGCGGCGAGTGCCGGCGCGTCCAGTGTGGACTCCGCGTACTCCGGCGAGAACCCGGCGCTGAGCAGCATGGTGTTGCGTTCGCGGAGCGGCACGTCGAGGACCTCGGCGAGCCTGAGCACCATCCGCCGGCTCGGGTTCGTGCGGCCGGTCTCGATGAAGCACAGATGCCGCACCGACACGGCCGCCTCGGCGGCCAGGGACAGTTGGCTCAGCCGCCGGGCGTTCCGCCAGTGCTTCAGGAGTGGACCCACATCCGACACCGGGTCAGTATGCCCACGCGTGCGGCCGCAGTGGCGGTTCGAGCGGCGGGCGGGCGACGTTGGCGGCGTAGTTGGTCATCGTCGAGATCGCCACGCCGGTGATCACCTCCAGCAGTTGGCCGTCGTCGAACCCGGCTGCGGTGAACGCCGTCGCGTCGGTCTCGTCGAGGTGGCCGCGTTTCTCGATGAGCGAACGGGTGAGAGTGGACAGTGCCGCGAACCGCGGTTCGGTGGGCAGTCCGCGCCGGCGGATCGCGTCGACCGCCGCCGGTGTGACGCCGTCCGCCAGCGCCTCCACGGAGTGGAACGCGACCGCCCAGGCGCAGTCGTTGGCGACGGCGTTGGACAGCAGCAGTACCTGCCGCTCGGCGGGCGTGAAGGTGCCGCCGCCCCGGAAGTGGCCGAACGCGGAGAAGAAGGAGTGCAGCAGGGCCGGGGAGTTCGCCATGACACCGGCCCCGTTCGGCACGAACCCGAACGCCTCCCGCAGGACCGTGAGCGGCTGCCTGGTGTCGCCGGGCGCCGTGTCTTCGGTGTGGATCACGTAGTCGGTCATGGGAGGGAGTCTTCGCCCGACGCCACGCCGAACCAATTCCCTCGGAGGTAAAGATCGGCACCTTTCTCGAACGTGTGACAGACCGGGGTCGGTTGTCTCGTCAAGATCGGTTTCCGGTACGGTGTGGATCTTCTGTTCCTCGAACTTGCCTGGGGGCAATGACATGAAGATTGTTCGGCGTTTGGGCGCGCTGCTGTCGGGATCGGCCGCGGTCGTCATGATGTCCGGTGCGGCGGCCGCCTCGCCGGCGTCCGCCGCGGTCGACCTCCCGGACGGGATGACGGCGAGCTACGTGGTGTTCGACCGGGCGACCGGGGCGACGACGGCCCGGGACGAGCACAAGCAGTACCGGTCGGCGTCGGTGGTGAAGCTGTTCATCGCGTTGGACTACCTGGAGTCCCACGGCCCGGACTACGTGATCCCGCCGGAGGACCTGGCGCTGCTGGAGCCGATGCTGCGCTCCAGCGACGACGACGCGGCCAGCGTGCTGTGGGTGCGGGACGGCTGGGAGCAGATCGTCGTCCGGATGGCCGCCCAGCTCGGCCTGGTCGACACCGCGCCGCCGGCCGCCCGCGGCAAGTGGGGTTACACCGCGATCAGCGCGGCCGACGTCGTGACGACCTACCAGTACATCCTGACCCAGGCCGACCCGAAGTACCGGGACTTCATCATGGGGAACCTGCACCAGGCCACCAAGTGCGGCTCGGACGGGTTCGACCAGTCGTTCGGGATCCGCGGCGCGCTGCCGGCCCCGTGGGCGTACAAGCAGGGATGGTCCGGGTTCGGCGCCGCGCCCGCTCCCGGTGAGGAATGCGTGGAGGGCGAGGTCCAGGCCGTGCCCGACACTCGGGAGGTGCGCGCGGCCAACGCCGCGATCGACCGCGAGAACGCCCGCTCGGCCACCATGGCCGATCCGGACATCGACCTCACCAGCCGGGCCATGCACACCACCGGCACCGTCGGCGCGTACGACGAGAAGATCGTGGTCGTGCTGACGCTGGAACCGACCACGCTGTCCTGGCAGGACTCGGCCGGCCGGATCACCGACCTGACCGCGGCCGTGTACGCCACGGACCCCGGCCAGGACTGACCGGAGACGACCGCGAACCCGGCGCGACCAAGACCAACCGCCCGGCTGCGCTGACGAGGGGTCAGAACCGCAGCCAGGTGCCCACGAGGTCCTGCTGTCCCACGCCGGGTTCGCGGTAGTCGCAGACGCCGGTCGGGAAGGTTGTCCGCAGCCGGGCCCATTCGGCGTCGGTGAGGGGCGGGTAGTCGGCCCGGTCGGGGCCGCGCAGCCGGCACTTGATCACGTCCGCCGCGATGCCCTGCCCCGCGACCTCGCGGGGGAACGACGCCGACGGGTACAGCCGCTCGCACGTGCTCGCCGGGTCGCGGTCGAGCGGTTCGGCGACGAACGTCGGGTTCGCCGACCGGGTCATGCAGCCTTCCCGCAGCTCGGCCGGCTTCGCGGCGACGATCTTGGCGATGCGTGGCCTGGCCGAGGTGTCCCGATCGAGTGCGGTGAGCCACCGGTCCATCTGGGTGATCGCGTGCCGCAGGAGCGGGCTTTCCGTGTTGTAGAGGCCGTACCGCGAGTCCTCCAGCAGGCTGACCCGGTTGGCGGCGGTGCCGTTCGCCTTCAGCAGGCGCGCCTGCATGGACAGGCTGTGGTAGCGCACATGGATGTCGCCGTTCGGGGCGTCGTCGTTGTAGGCCCGGTAGTCGATGATCGGCGCGTCCGCGAGCCCGCCGCCGCCGTTGGTAAACCGCCCGGTCCGGTACGCCGTGCGCACCGCGGACAGGTCCGCCTCGGTCCGGCGCGGCACGATGTTCGCGTCCGCGTCGAAGCCGCCGACCCGCGCGTTGAGGTCGAGGAACTGCGTGACCGAGATGGTGCCGGCGCGCAGTGCCGCCAGCCCGTACTGCACGCCGACGTTGTCCAGCGGCCGGCGCGCGAAGCCCGTCGCCGGGTCCGTGCCGTAGACGTTGACACCGTGGTCGTACACGTCGCAGCGGGTGCCGTGCGGGTTGGTCACCGGGTCGTAGCGCAGCGCCGCCGGCAGCACGCCGCAGAACACGCGCGGGTCGATGCGGCGTGCGCCCAACGCCACGTTCGGCGCGGTGGTGTAGTTGGCGAACCCGGTCACCGCGCGCTTCTGCTCGGGGGTCCAGCCGGTGGCGCCGGTGAGGTAGGTGTCGAGCAGCCACGCGTCGGTGATCATGGTGATGGTCGCGAAGCCCACCTCGGGGAACGAGCAACCGGGGACGATGCCGTCGAGGATGCCCGGGTAGTTGTCGACGATCTGGTGCGCCTGGTACGAGCCGCCGGAGCAGCCGACGCCGATCGTGTGCCCGACCGGGCCGTAGCGCTCCACGAAGCGCTCCTTGACCATCATCGCCGTCTCGGCCGCGGTCAGGTCGTTGCAGTTGTTGCCGAACACGTTGAGCGTGGACGACGCGACCGCGAAGCCCTGGCCCAGCATGAACGCGTCGGTCACGCCGCCGGTGGTGTTGCCCTGCCGGTACCAGCCGTCGGTGCAACCGCCGCCGAGCGTGTAGATCAGCCGCCCGTTCCAGCCCGCCGGGTGGGTGAACGGGGACGGCTCCTGCTCCGCGACCGGGTCGTGCAGCACGGCGGTCTGGTAGATGCCCCGGTTGGCCGTGCCGGTCTCCAGCCGCACGATGAACGGTGCCCGGACACCGAGGGAGGTCGTCGTGGTCGCCAGGTCGGCCGGGTAGGTGGTGGCGCCTGACGGCCATGGGGCGTAGGCACCCGCGGTGGAGCGGTAGAAGTGGTCGACGCGGGTCGCGACCGTGCAGTCGCGGTCCAGCGCGGGGCCGAGGTTGCCGCCGAGGACGGGCAGCGTGAACTGTTCGGTCTCGCACACGAACGGCTGCTCGTGCGGACCCGAGAACACCGGCCCCGCGGCGGGATGGTCGACGACGGTGAGTGCGGCCGCCCCGGCGCCTGGCGCGGTGGCCCTGATCGTGCTGTGCCGCAGGCCGTCGAGGAGCGCGGTGAGCCCGCGGCCGTCCGGGCTCGGCCGGAAGTCGCGCGTGACGTCCCGCCCGTCGACCCGCACCTGGATCCGTTCCAGTGGCACGCGTGCCGGCGCCGCGACCCGGACCAGCGCGTCGCCGCCGGTCACGGTGTCGGGACGGCTGGACAGAACGGTGACGGTGAGCCGACCCGGGCCGTCCGGCCGCGCGAACGCCGTCTGCGGCGCCACCAGCAGCGACACCGCGACGATCGTGGCGCCGAACCCGCGACGAACGGTCTTCCCCATGGGGCCTCCCTCACGACTGCCGGAGGACGACTTGTCAGCCAACGTACAAACCTGTTTCGACGGAGGTCAAGCGCTCGCTGATCAACTCAGCCGCGCCACGTTCTGGTCTCGGGCAGGCTGGCGGAGCCACCAGGCGACGGCGGCCGCGCGGCTGGGGACGTCGGCCTTGGTGAAGACGCCTTCCAGGTGTTTGCGAATCGTTCGCGGGCTGATGCCGAGCTTGCGGGCGGCCTGGTCGTTGGTGTGGCCGGTGGCTATCAGCGCGAGCACCTGGTTCTCGCGTTCCGTCAGGGTGCACCGGCTGGGCGGGACCGCGGGCCCGGCGGTGTAGATCCTGGCGCGAATCGCGGAGATCCGGGCGTGGTAGTCCAGCGCCGCGCCGATGACGTCGCGCATGGGGTGGAGGGCGCGGGCCTCGCGGTCGGAGAAGTCGTGGAGCCTGCGGGTCAGGCCGATGAGCACCATGTCCTGGTCGGTCATGCGCGGTGTCATCACGAGCAGGTGGCGCATGCCGTACCGCGCGAACACCTCACGGTAGATGGGCGTCTGCCGAAAACGGTTGAAGGTCATGAAGTCGCTCGTGCGGTAGGGCCGCGGGTCACCGGTGGCGAGCAGGTTCACGATGTACGGATCGTCGGCGTACAGGGTCATCCAGTGGTCGATCTCGGCCGTGGACAGCGTGTCTGGTTCCCCCACCACCGTCACCGACGGCCGCTGTGTCCGCCAGTCGTGGCAGATGTCGATGCACACACAGTCCACACCGACGACATGGCGCAGCCCCTCGGCCAGCTCGGCCACGAACGGCTCGTTGTTGACGATGGCGTGGGCGGCGTTCAGCCCGTAACGCATCAGCCTGGTCTCATCCACGGCGAATCCCCCGATCGCGTACCCGGGCAAGTATGGGGCGGGAGGTGAGCCGAGTAAAGCCATTTGGCCGGGTGTCAAGGTGGCGGAACAGCCACTGTCGTCCGCGCGGTCCGACCTCCCACGATGGTGCGATGAAACCGGGGGAGGTTCGCGATGTCGGCTGAGGTCGTGGCGCTGGGGGGCGGGATCCTCTTCGTCCTGGTGGCGATCGTGGGCGGTGGCTTCACGATCCGGGAGTTGATGATGCCCAGGGTGCCGAACTGGGCGCGGGTGACGTCCGCCGTCTTCGGACTGCTGCTGTTGCTGCCGTTCGTCCTGACCGTCGTGAATGGACAGACGGAGAAGGGCGCGCGATCGTCGAGCGGGCTCACCCCACCGCGAGAGCAGGGGACCGGCGGGATCGAGATCGACACCGAGCCGGACACCACCCCCGACGGCATCAGGATCACCGGTCTCGCGGTCACGGTGCGGAACGACCCGCCACGGGTCGGTGACACCGTGACCGTCGACTACTCGCTCACGAACGTCGGGAGCCAGCCCATCCGGATGGACTCCACCTTCGTCGGCGCGCGCGATCCCGCCGACGAGAACAGGGATTCGGAGGACGAGAACGAGAACCGCGTCCTCGGCCCCGGCGAGACGATCGAGTCGGGTGGCAGGGTCTTCCTGAACAGCGCCGGGACCTGGCTGATCTTTCCCTGTTATCTGCTGTCGGAAGAGCGGTACTGCCCCGATGAATGGAAGGCGTTCAACGTCATCGTCATGTCGAGCTGACGATTTGTCCGGCACTGCCAACGCGGTCGGTATTCCGCGAATATTCGACCTACTGAAGATCCGGCGCTCTCATCTCCGGTCGCGCTCGACCCGGGTGAGCCGGGTCGAGCGCGACGTCGGTGTGCCGCGGTGGTTCAGCGGGTGGGCTCCGGGATGTGGTCGATGGCGTAGACCACCTGCACCGCGAGCTCGTGGGCGGCCTTGTCGCCGAGTTTCGCGTTCTTCTGCAGAACGTCCTGGACGAACGTGACCCGTCGCTCGTAACGCGAGACGAACTTGGTTTTGGTCATGGGGGTCTCCTTCATGGACAGCACGGGGTGGGGGCTCGAACAGATGAGGTCGACGGACGTGGCAGATCGAGGTCGAGGTTCGCCGGAGAGATTGGCGCCCCGAAAATGACGTCCGCGCATCCGGACGTTTCGAGCATACGCTGCTTCCACCCGGATCGATCAGGTGGCCGGGTCACGATCTTGGAGTGGCCAGGCGGATCCGCGGTGCCGGCGGAACCCGCGAGGCAAATGCCGGGGCATCGGCCGCGCCCGTGACGGCAAGACCCGAGCCGGCGCCGACGACATTCTCACTCGATTGAGTGAAGTCTTCGATGGCCGATGGTGGAAGGTTGTCTCTTTACGCAATCGGATGAGATAACGGTGTCGCGCGCGTCGCCTGTCGGGCGTTGTCGCGTGGAACGGCTGCCACTTATGGGTTTGAGGGGCATGACTGTCCGTAGTGGATGGTCGGGTCGGCTTCGGTCTTTGAAAACATGCTGTCTTGCCAACCGGACTTATCTGGCACACTCTACGCGAAGATGGTCTCTTGGCAGATAGTCTACGCGTAGGTAATCTGCGATGGGGCCGCCGCACGGCCGACAGAACCAACAGGGAGTCCTCATATGTGGAAGTACGAGCACACGATCGAGACCGACGCCAGGCCGACCGAGATCTGGCGGCTGTACAGCGATGTCAGCACCTGGTCGAAGTGGGATCAGGGCATCGAGCGGGTGGAGCTCGACGGGCCCTTCCAGGTGGGCAGCACGGGCCGGATGAAGCCCGCCGGCCAGGAGACGTTGCCGTTCCGGTTGGTGCAGGTGGAGGAGAACCGCGTGTTCGCGGACGAGACCGAGGTGGCCGGCGTCGTGCTGCGTTTCACGCACTCGATCGACGCCCTGGACGACGGTCGCACGCGGCTCACCCATCGGGTCTCGATCACCGGCCCGGCGGCGGAGCAGGTCGCCCCGGGACTCGGGCCCGCCGTGACGGCCGGCATCCCCACCACGATGGCGACCCTCGTTGGGATGGCTAAATGACCATTGAAACAGCCTGGGAGAGTCCGGGCTTCCTTCTGTGGCACGCGACATTGCGCTGGCAGCGCGCCGTCACCGCCGCGCTGCGGCCCTATGACCTGACACATGTTCAGTTCGTTCTTCTCGCGAGTGTGTGGTGGTTGGGACGGGAGAAGCGTGAGCCCAACCAGCTCGAGCTTTCCCAGCACACGGGGGCGGACGTCAAGATGGTGTCGCAGGTGCTGCGCAAGCTGGAGTCCAGCTCGCTGATCGAGCGGAACACCGACAGGGTGGACACGCGCATGAAACGCCTTCGCGTCACGCCGATCGGCGTGGAGTTGGTCGACAAGGCGCGTTTCGCGGTGGAGGACGCCGACGCGGCGTACTTCGCGGCCGTCGAGGACCAGGAGCTCCTCATGGTCATGCTCTCCGCGTTAAGCGGCAGGGCCGGCGGTAGCCGGACAAGACGGGCAGGAGCGGGCTAGTGTCCCGCGCCGGAAATCAGGCAACTAATTCGGCGGCCCAGCTTCCCGCCGGCGGCGTTGCCGGTTCACCCAAGTACGACCCAGTACGAGGACGAACCGGCGCCTTGCCAGCAGAA
>Ga0164298_10000165_pt1 | contig 21901 bp, 20 predicted proteins | sample Whisoiple_216_MG_FD_109713 | JGI IMG/M metagenome (GOLD analysis project Ga0164298, IMG submission 109713) | Unamended control soil microbial communities from upstate New York, USA - Whitman soil sample_216_MG | ecosystem: Environmental > Terrestrial > Soil > Agricultural land ...
AACGTCCGTCCCTACTTCAAACCGCACGTCGTGTGCGGGACCCCGAGTACCGGGGCGCCAACGCGGGTGACTACTCCGCGGGTCTGCTGCACCGATAGGTGCAGCAGAGAGATCGACCTGGCCATCGGTCTCTGCGACCCGCGGGATCCCTTCTACCAGCGGATCCTCGCGGAGAAGTACCCGTACGTGCCGCCCGAGGACCAGCCACGACTTCGATCGATACCCGCAGACCTTCTTTCGAGAATCGAAGCAACCAGTCCGAACGTCGAACGTTTCCTCGCCGTATGCCGGCCCACGCTGCCGCCTACGCGTTCCACCACCACCGGCTGGTGACACCGTTCCTGGCCGAGCCGGCCGCCTCCGCGCCGCCGGACCGCCTCGCCCGCCTGACCGCCAGCGGCCCACCGCTCGACGTGGTGCTCGCGACCCTGTCCCGCCTGGTCGACCTTCGTGCGGCGCGCAACCGTCCGGGCACCGCCTACCTCCGGCTCACCGCCCTGCGTGCCGCCGCCGCGCCCGCGTAGACACTTACCCGCCCAGCCGCTGCCGGACGGCGTCGATCCTCGTCACCCACCACGTCGAGGAGATCCCGCCGGGCTTCACGCACCCGCACCCGGCGGCCTGTCACGTCCCGCGTAGGCACTCACGATCCTGCCAGCGGTCAGCTCGACCGCACACGGGCCGAGGCCGCCGACGGGTCTGGCGAGGAACCGCTCCCGCGCAGCCGCTGCCAGACCCGCCCACTGCCGCGTCCCGCATAGGCACTCATCCGCGTAGTTGCTGCCAGACCCAGACGGCCTGCCGCGTCCCGCGTGGGCGCTCATGCGTAGTTGCTGCCGGACCCTGGGCGTCCTGCGTAGGCACTCAACCGCGCAGCTGTCGTAGGACCCGGGCGGCCTGCCGCGTCCCCACGTAGGCACTCAACCGCGTAGTTGCTGCCGAACCCGGGCAGCCTGCCGGGTGAGGTGGTCCCGCTCCGCCATGCTGGCCGCGGTGCGAGACGCCTCGGCGTACAACTCGGCCGCGTGCGACAGCTCACCGACGCGTTCGTGCAGGTGGGCCGCCACCGCCGCATACCGGGGCAGGTCGGGGCTGACATCAGCCAGCGCGGCCAGGCCGGCCCGCGGACCGTCGGCCTCGCCGACCGCCACCGCGCGGTTGAGCCGCACCACCGGGCTGCCGGTGAGGCCCAGCAGCTCGTCGTACCACTCCACGATCTGCGTCCAGTCCGTCGCGGCGGCGCTCGGCGCGTCCGCGTGCAGGGCGGCGATCGCGGCCTGTGCCTGGTACTCGCCCAGCCGGTCGCGGGCCAGCGCGGCCTGCAGGACGGCCACGCCCTCGGTGATCAGGCCGGTGTCCCAGCGCGTGCGGTCCTGCTCGGTGAGCGGGATCAGGCGGCCTCCGGAGCCGGTGCGCGACGGGCGACGCGCGTGGTGCAGCAGCATGAGCGCGAGCAGGCCCGCGACCTCGGGCTCGTCGGTCAGGGCGGCGAGCTGGCGGGTGATGCGGATCGCCTCGGCCGCCAGGTCGACGTCGCCGCCGTATCCCTCGTTGAAGACCAGGTAGAGCACCCGCAGCACCGTCGCGAGATCGCCGGGCTGGTCGAGGGCCAGCACGGCGATCTTCCGCTTGGCCCGGCTGATCCGCTGCGCCATGGTCGCCTCGGGGACGAGGTACGCGGTCGCGATCTGCCGGGTGGTCAGGCCGCCGACCGCCCGCAGCGTCAGCGCGACGGCCGACGCGGGCGGCAGGGTGGGGTGCGCGCACAGGAAGTAGAGCCGCAGCGTGTCGTCCGTGACGGGCGCCGGGCCGGCGGGCGGCTCCGTCTCGACGACGAGCTCCCGGCCCTTCCGCGACGCCTCGGCGCGGGTGGCGTCGAGGAACTTGCGCCACGCGACCGCGACGAGCCATGCCTTCGGGTCGCGTGGCGGATCGTCCGGCCAGGTTTCCAGCGCCCGGATCAGCGCCTCCTGCACGGCGTCCTCGGCCGACGCGAAGTCGGCTCCCCGCCGGACGAGGACGCCGATCACCGCGGGCACGAGCTCCCGCAGCAGCGGCTCGTTCACTCGGTGATCGTGGCCGGCACGCCGTAGAACGGGCGAACCTCGAGCCACTCGCCGAGCGGCTTCCCGCCGGCACCGGGCGCGTCCGACAGCTCCGCGGCCAGCTCGACCGCGCGGTCCCAGGACTCCACGTCGATGACGTACCAGCCGGCGATGAGGTCCTTGGTCTCGGCGAACGGACCGTCGGTCACCGGCGGGAGTCCTTCGCCGTCGCTCCGCACCCACGTGCCTTCCGGGGCCAGTGCCTGGGCGTCGACGAACTCACCCGTCTCCTCCAGGCGGGCCGAGAAATCGTGCATGAACCGCATGTGCGCGTCGACCTCCTCCGGCGTCCACCGGTCCATCGGCACGTCGTTGGTCGGGGCCGGGGCACCGCGGTAGTGCTTCAGCAGCAGGTACTTCATGGTGGTTCTCCTTCGGCTGGGTTCCTCGCGCCGGCGCACCGGCTGGAGGGTGGCCTCGACGTCGGTCAGCGTCGGCTTGCAGCCCTGGGACGGAGCCGCCGTCACGTTCTCGACAGCGGCCACGAACTTTTTTCTCGGCACCCGGACGGCGTGCGCGTTCGAACCAATCAGAGCAGGTTGAGCACGGTATAGGCCAACGCGGCCACCGACGCCGAGCCCGGGAACGTCAGCACCCAGCCGATCGCGATGTCGCCCGCGATCGACCAGCGAACAGCCTTGCGGCGCTGGGTCGCGCCGACGCCCATGATCGCCGAGGTGACCACGTGGGTCGTCGACACCGGGGCCGCGAACACGAACGCCGTCAGGTACAGCACCGACGACGCCGAGACCTCCGCGGCGAACCCGTGGGCGGGGGTCAGGTGGAAGATCCGCCGGCCGAGCGTGCGCATGATCCGCAGGCCGCCGGACCAGGTGCCGGCCGCCAGCGCGGTCGCACACAACAGGATCACCCACAGCGGCACGTGGAAGTCCTGCTGGTGCCCGGTCACCACGAGCGCCAGCACGATGATGCCCATGCTCTTCTGTGCGTCCTGCAACCCGTGGCCGAGCGCGAGGCTGGACGCGGACACCAGCTGCGCCCGCCGCAGCACGCGGTTGGCCCAGTTCGGGTTCGAGCGGTGGAACAACCACATCAGCCCGATCATCACCAGGTAGCCCAGCGTCAGGCCGACCAGCGGCGAGAGCACCATCGGGATGACGACCTTCTCGAGCACGCCCAACCAGTGCACGGTCGTCGCGGACGCGAGCGCGGCGCCCACCATGCCGCCGATCAGCGCGTGCGACGAGGACGACGGCAGGCCGAAGTACCAGGTGGTGACGTTCCACGTGATCGCGCCGACGAGCGCGGCGCCGACCACCGCCATGCCGTGCCCGGAGTGCGGCGTGTCGATGATGCCCTTCGCGACCGTCACCGCCACGCCGGTACCGGCCAGGGCGCCGATCAGGTTCATGACCGCCGCGAGGGTGAGCGCGCCACGCAGCGACAGGGCCTTCGTCGAGACCGCACTCGCGACCGCGTTGGCCGCGTCGTGGAAACCGTTGGTGTAGTCGAATCCCACCGCGAGGACGATGACGAGGATCAGCGCGACCCAGTCCATCCGTCAGGACCCGTTGGTCGAGCTTGCGGAGCTGACCATCAGGACTCCTTCACGGCGATGCTGTGCACGACGTCCGCGACGTGCTCGAACGCGTCCGCCGCGGACTCGAGCTGGTCGACGATCTCCTTGAGCTTCATGACGGTCAGCGGGTCGTGGCTGCCGTCGAACAGGAACTGCAGCAGGCGCCGGTAGATCTGGTCGGCCTCGTTCTCCAGCTCGTTGATCTGCACCCAGAAGTCGGTCAGGTTGCGCAGTGTCGCGAGCCGGGGCATAGCCGCGGTGGTGAGCGTGGCGCACCGGTCGAGCACGTCGACGAGCGGCCCGACGTTCGGCGGCAACGCCTCCTGGTTGTACAGGACGGTGAGGTCGACGGCGGCGTCCATGTAGTCGACGACGTCGTCGAGCCGGACCGCGAGCCGGTAGATGTCCTCGCGGTCGAACGGGGTGACGAACGAGCGGTCGAGCTGCTCGATGATGGCGTGGGTGGCGTCGTCGCCGGCGTGTTCGGCCTCGTGCATCCGTCGCGCGAGCTCGGGCCGTTGTTCGATCGGCGCGGTGACGAACTCCCGCAGCACGGCCGTGGCCGTGGCGATGTTCGCGCCGGCGACGCTGAACAGCTCGAAGAACTTCGTGTCCCGAGGCTTCAGTCGCAGGCGCATGTGGAGCCACTCCCATCCCTGATCATGGCCAGATTATGAACGGCCCGTGAACGCGGGATGATCGGGTACCACCAGTCCGCCTCCCCGACGGCCCGGCCGGCCCGGCGAAGGTGTGCGTGCCGAGGTGGGTGGTGGCTGGGTGTCGTGCCGTATCCGCTGGTCAGGCGCGGACTTCCCGTCAGGGTCCGGGATTCGGGTCCTCGCCGCCGTGGACGAGGCGCAGGTGTGGGCGCGGGGCGGGTAGGCCGAGGAGATCGCGGAGGCGGGGGAGCGGCAGGTGCAGGCGGTCGGCGAGCAGGTACATCGGCAGGCCGTGCGCGGCGGCCAGCTCGGCGGCCCTGGTCAGCAGCTCGGGCCGCTCACCGGGATACCGCGAACCGACCGGTTCCCCGGTACGCCAGCCGAGCCTGGTGAGCGTGGCCATGATCCGCCGCAGGGTCGACTCGCCGTACACGCCGAGGTCCTTGCCGCGGTAGGCCAGCGCCGCCACGGACACGCCGTACCCGTCGGCGATCTCCTTCAGCGCGGTGATGTCGACCGGCGTGGGGAGCCGGTCGCGGATCTCGTCGGCCGGCATCAGCAGCTCGGCGGCGAACGTGTTGGCCTCGCGCTCGTGCACCCGCGACCCCGGCGCGGGCTCGGGATGCAGCAGCAGGTGTCCGAGCTCGTGGGCGACCGAGAACCGCTGCCGCATCGGGTTTCCCTTGTGCGACAGCACGATCATCGGTCGGCCGTGCAGGGCGGCGGAGAACGCGTCGATGGTCTCGGCGTCCACCCCGGGAAGCTGGGTCAGCACGATCCCGCGGGTCTCGAGCCGGCGGACCAGGTGCACGACCGGCCCGGCGGGCACGTCCCACGCCGTGCGGACCATGCCCGCGGTCTCGGCCGGCTCGGCGGGACGCAGCCCGAGCGGCACGCCGAGGTCCACCGGCGGCAGCTCGATCACCCGGTCCAGCTGGTCGATCAGCTCCCACAGCAGCTCGACGTGCGCGAGCGCCTGTTGCCGCTGGTGAGAGGTCGTGGACCGCAGGGAACGGAAGTGCGCGCTCGCGGTGTCCAGCCGCAGGTGCGGGCGACCGGTGGTGAAGAACGACACGGGCACGCCCAACGCGGCCGCGCACCGGTGCAGTGTCTCGCTGCTGGGCCGGGACTGCCCCAGCTCGTACTGCGACACCGCGGCCGCGGTCCGGTCGATCGCCTCGGCGAGGTCCCGCTTGCGCATGCCGGCCAGCTCACGTGCCATCGTGAGCCGGGCCGGCGCGAATGCCTGCGCGACGGCGGCGGCATCCGGGTGCACGGCGGTAGCTCCTCGAGGCAACGGGTGATGGTCCGTGACATGGTGGTCCAGCACGGAGAGTGGCGATCTTCGGGGGCGGGGGTCAGCCGGACCGGCGATCCTCGTCGGCGTCGCGGGGCCGCAACGGCAAGATCGGCTCCGGCAGGTCGAAGATCGTCGGGTCGAGTGGCCCGGTCTGGCGTGGCACACCGGCCGCCCCGGTCACGTCGAGCATGCTCTCCCGCCAGAACCAGTCGATGCGGCTGTCGACCAGTTCGCCCTGACCGACCCAGGCGCCGGTGAGCCCGTGCTGCTCGCTCCCGGTCCAGACGAGCGTGAGCCGCTCCCGTGCGCCGAACAACACCTCCGGCCTGCTGAACAGGCCGGGATGGTCGTGTGCGCCCAGCAGTTCCCTGCGCAGGTCGCTCGCGTCGGCCAGCGAGCCGGTCGGTCCGCCGTTGACCTGCATCTGGTAGATGCCCACGCGCGGCAGCTTCAGCGCGACCGTCTGGAACGCCGCGTCCACCTGGAGATCCGGCAGCCGCGCGGTCAGCGAGTCCGCGGTACGGACGAGGAACTGGTAGCGGTCGGTGCCGAAGCTGTGGCTGTTGTTCCAGTTGCCGCGTGGCCCGCTCAGCCGGATCCGCTGCAGGTCGGCCGCCGCGTCGTGCGCGTCCTGCAGCCACTCGCACATCACGGCGACGAACGTGGGAACCGGAATCGGGTCGATCAGGTGCGCCAGCCGGTCCACACGGTCCCCCTACTTGATTCGTCATTCCCGTTTCACGTCGTGCCACTTGATTCTCACGCACGATCCGGTCACGGCGGCGGAGGTGGGCCCGGCGTGTCGCGGTCAGCCGCGCTTGGCCGTGGTGACGGCGTACTCCGACAACGCGATCCGGTTCGGCAGCCCGGTCTTCGTGATCAGGCTCGACACATGTTTCTCCACCGTGCGGGTCGACAGGTGCAGGCGGTCGGCGATCTCGCGGTTGCCGAGCCGGTCCGCGAGCAGCAGCAGCACCTCGTACTCGCGCACCGTCAGCCCGGCCGACCGCAGTGCGGCGGGGATCTCCGCCACGCCGGTCCGCCGCTGCGCGACCCGGACGCCGCTGTTGCGCAGCAGGGCACGACACGCGCTCGCGACGGCCGGGATGTTCGAGGAATGGAAGAAGTCCTCCGATTCTCGAAGCCAGTCGATCGGCTTTCCCCACCCGCCGGGCAGCGCGGCCTCGGCGACCAGCCGCAGCCCGAGGTGCCGGCCCATGGCGTACGGGGCGCCGGCGGTCATGGCGTCGTCGACCGCGCGGGCGGCCCCGTCGGCGTCGCCGGCCCGGCCCGCGAGCACGGCCTGGCCGAACAACGCGAACATCCGGTCCCAGCGCAACCCCGCCGCCGGTGAGGACACGACGGCGTCGAACTCGGCACGGGTGATGGTGTCGTCGAGGGCGGCCAGCAGCAGGCTCAGCCCGTACCGTCCGGTCAGGTAGTACACGGTCGGGGTGTCGTCGTCGGCCTGCAACGCGGTGGCCTGCTCGGCGATCGCGCGTGCCCGGTTCTCCTCGAGCAACGCGCAGAACGCCCGTGCGAGCCCGTAGATCCTGGGCACGTGCAGCGGCTGGGTGTCGCCCTCCCAGCGCCGGAAGGTCGCGAGCGCCTCGTCCATGTCCTTGCGGCGCCCGCGGTGCCCGGCGAGGATCGCGCGGACGAGCAGGACGTAGTGCACACAACCCTTCAGCTTCAGCCGCTCGGCCTCGGTGAGCACCTGGTCGACGAGCTTCTCGGCGGTGGCGTAGTCGCCCTCGAGGGTCGTGTACAGGGCGATGCTCTGCTCGGCCTGGTACTGGGCGACGACCGCGCCGACGAGCCTGGCCTGTGTGCGTGCCTGTTCCAGCCGGTCGAGCCGGCTGTCGCGGAGGGCGTCGTCGTTGCCGAGCCGGACCAGCGCGTGGATCTCCCAGAGCGGCAGGCCGTGCGCCACGGCGATGGTGCGGGCCCGTTCGAGGCACGCGGTCGCCTCCAGCGGGTCCCGGGTCCGGTGCAGCGCGCCGAGCAGCTGCCAGGCCTGGCACGCGACGACCGGCAGGGGCAACCGGGTCGCGATGTCGGCGGCACGCCGGGCCAGCTCCATCGCCTTGTCGATCTGCCTCGGCCCCGGCACGTCGAGGACGATGTGCGCCTCCACGACGTCGGCCTGGGCGGCGTCGGCGTCGTCCGCGCCCGGGCCGAGCAGGGTCCGTGCCGCGGTGATCTGCTCGAGGCTGTTCGGCCCTGGCCCGGCGACCTGCGCCGCCCACGCGAGGTGGGTGTGCAGCCGGGCCCGCCGGGTCGGGTCGAGGCCGCCGACCTGGTCGAGCGTGCCGACGGACGCGACCGCCCGCTCGACCAGCCCCGCCTCGGCCAGCGCGTACACCATGTGTTCGAGCGCCTCGGCACGCTCGGACGGGTCCCCGCCGGCCATCAGGTCCCACGCCGTGTCCAGTAACCCGACCGCCGAGTGCGCGGCGCCCTGTGCCAGCGCGCGGCGGCCGGCCTCGGTGAACAGCCGGCCGGCCAGCAGCGGGGTGCCGGCGTCGCGCCGCAGGGTCGCCGCGGTGTGGCACCACTCGCCGGGCAGCCCGGGGTGCAGCCGCTCGACCACGTCGGCGACCTCGCCCGCCAGCCGCGCCCGTTCGGCCGGCGCGAGCAGCGTGAGCATCGCCTTGTGGATGAGCTGGTGCTGGAAGGTGTACCAGTCGGGCTCGTGCTCGTCGGGGTGCACGAGCTGCGCGCCGGGCTCGCCGTGCAGGTGGGACAGGAGCTCGCGGTCCGGCTGCCCGGTGACCGCCTGCACGACCGCGAGCGGAAACCGCCGGCCGGCCACGGCCGCGACCGAAAGCAGCCGCTGGGTCGCGGGGCCGAGCGCGGCCACCCGCCGGGCCACCGTGCGCGCGAACGTGGCCGGCACGTCGGCGGGCGGCGGGTCGGCCATCCGCCAGCTGTCCTCGCCCGGCACGAGCAGCCCGCCGTCGACGATGCCGCCGAGCAGTTCCTCGATCAGGAACGGGTTGCCCGCGCTGCCCGCCCACAGCAGATCGACCGCCGGTTCCGGGACATCACCGGACAGGCATGCCGCGGCGAGGCCGCGCAGACCGTCGCGGTCGAGCCGCTCCAGCTCGATCAGCACGGCGGCGCCGCGGCGGGCCGCGGACCGGGCGAGGTCGAGCGCGGGACACGGCTCGTCGCGGATGGCGCCGAGCAGCAGCGTCGGCTGGCTGTCGAGGTTGTCGATCAGGTACTCGACGACGGCGAGACTTTCCGCGTCGGCGTCCTGCAGGTCGTCGAGGGAGACGAGGCAGCCGCGGGCCGTGCCGGCGAGCCGGGTGAGCCGCAGCACCGCCTCGGCCAGGATGACGAGCGAGCTGCCGTCCTGTTCCGGGGTGGGGGTGCCCCAGTCGGGGATGAGCCGGGCGAGGACCGGCCGGTACGGGCCGAGCGCGTCGACGTCGATGTCCACACCCGCGCGCAGCAGCGACAGCAGTGCCTCGGTGAGTGACCGGAAGGGGACCATCGGGCCGATCGCGCTGCCACGGCCACGCATCAGGACCATGTCGGTCTCGAACGCGTGGTCCGCGGCCACTGTCGCGAGCCGGGACTTGCCGATGCCGCTCTCTCCGATGAGAAAGACCGCGCCGCCTTGCCCGGCAGCCGCTTCCGTCAACGCGTCCTTGACGGTCAGCAGCTCCCGGTCCCGGCCCACCACGATCGATGAGCGGTTCCGCACAGGCCGACCCTATCGAGACGTGGCTCTGTCGAGCCAGGCAGGTGAGACCAGGTGTCCGTTACTCGGCGATGACGCCACAGCAGGTGGTGTCCGCGGGCTGGGCGGACTCGAAGGCGCCGGCGAGGCCGAACGCGAGAGCGCCGGCGGACACCGCCATGCCGGCGAGGGCGGCCGCACGCACGCCGAAGGTGATGGCGGGCAGCATGCGCAGCAGCGGTGCCGGGTAGCCACCAGTGGTTTCCTCGATCGGGTAAGGGTTTTCTGACATGGGTGTACCCCTCTCCTAGCGGTGAGGTGTTTCGGGTCAGTGCCTTCCCGTTGGTTCGAGAAGGAGCACGGACGGCACGCGGTCGGCGAAGCCGAGGCGCAGCAGCCCATAGCCGATACCGGCCAGTCCGGTGAGCAGGCCTGGGGTGGTGACGCCGCCCGGGGTGCCGCAGCGCGCGCCATGTCTGGTCAATGCGTCGAGGACGAGTCCGGCCCGGCGTCTGCGGGCCGCGGCGGCGGATTCGTCTCCGCCGGAGCCGGCGACGGTGAGCGCCTCGGCGATACCGAGCTCACCGTGGCACAGGCTGAGGTCTCCCAGCACCGGCCGGCCCCCCAGGAGCCGGCCGATGTCCCCGTCCGCACCGGCCGCGGCGTGCCCGGCGGCGCCTCGGCACCAGCCGAGGTCGCCGGCGGGGACACGGCCGGCGACCTCGGGCCTGCCCAGCGCCCATGCGATGCCGGTGGCGCCGTCGAGGAAGCCTTGCGGCGCCTCGGCGAGGCTCGTGGTGCGAACCAGGTCGGTGAGACCGTCACGGCAGTCGCGGGCCAGCGCCTCGGCCGCCTGGACGCCCAGTTCGGCGTGTACCGCGGTCATCGCGGCGAGGCAGCCCGCGGCGCCGCTCGCCACGCCGGGTTGGCCGGGTTCCTTGGCGGCCGCCGCCGCGAGGTCGACGGCCATGCGGGTGGCGGCACGCAGCGAGTCGTCGCCGAGCAGGGTGGTCAGGCGGGCGAGGCCGTAGGCGATGCCGCCGAAGCCGTGGAAGCCCCCACAGCCGACGGCCGCGACGAGGTCGGGGCGCCGCGCCATCAGGTCGAACAGGCGCGGCAGGCCCAGCAGGGCGCGGCCCGCCAGGTTGGCGTACCGGGCGATCCCGGTCAGCTCGGCGACCTGCGCGAGGAACAACGCGACGCCGACGTAGCCGTTGCCGAGGCTCGCGCCCATCGGCAGCACCATCCACCTGGTCTCGTCGACCAGCTCCAGGCTCAGCCAGTTGATCCGCTCGCCGTGGGCGAGGTGGCGGGCCACGATCTGGTCGGCCACCGAGCAGGCGGCCACGAGCAGCCGGTCCGCGGGTGCCGCGGTGCCGGCGAGCTCGCCGGGCAGCGGCGGGGCGGCGACGTGCCCGCCGGTGGTGTCGCGGGTGGTGGCCAGCGCGGCGGAGATGACCCACTCCTGGTCGCGGTAGTCGAGCTCGCTCATCGCGTCGACCTTGGCCAGTGCGCTGGCCAGACCGGACCGGTCCAGGACGCCGGGCAGGCGGTGGCCGGCGGCGCTCCACAGGTCAGCAGTACCGGGACGGGTGGTGAACAGCGGCACGTCCAGGGCCCACAGGTCGGCCAGCTCGTCGCGACACAGTCGCCAGCGCGGCGGGTCGAACTTGGACTCGGTCCACAGCAGGTCCAATGCCTGGTCGCGGGCGAGGCCGTCGCGCAGCAGCCGCGGGCGGGTGGACTCGGTGAGCAGCCGCGCGTAGCCCTTCGAGTTGCGGACCGCGACCCGCATCTCGTCGTCGCCGCACTCCTCCAGCAGGTCGACGAACTCGGCGCGGTAGCGCAGGATCGCGTCGTAACCGAGACGGAAACCGGCCAGCAACGCCTTCTCGTGCGCGGCGACGGGGATCTCGCGGCCGTCGAGCACCGGCAGGTTCCCGCACCCGGTACGGGTGACCGGCCGCCGTACCTCGCGCAGCGCGCCGTGGTCGTCGAGGTCCCAGTCGGTGACGAGGTCGGTGACCGTCGAGCCGCCGAGTGCGGACACGTCGGCCGCGCCTGCCTCGCTCGCGGCCACGACCGGCAGCATTCCGGTGCGCTGCACGGAGTCGGCGAGCATGCGGGCGGCCGGGTCCGGCGCGGACTCCGGGGCGGTGAGCGCGGGGTGGAAAAGGGTCTCGACGTCGATCGGGACCGGGTGTTCGCCGCAGGCGATGACGTTCTCGAAGTGCATGTCCGCGGCGTGCAGCGCGTGCAGCAGGGCGAGGAGCGCGCCGTGGCGGCGGTAGAAGCGGTCCGCGGCGGCCTGGTCGGGCAGGGGCCGGGCGGGCACGAACTCGACCCAGCCGTAGCCGTCGCGGGGCAGCGCGGTCGCGGTGCGCAGGTCGAGGTCGTGCGCCGCGATGTTGAGCATGCGGACGGCGGTCGCGAACCGTTGGTGGCCGGCCAGGTCGCGTGGCTTGTAGACCAGCCGGGCGCCGCCGGCGAAGGTCAGGACGGCGACCGTGCGGCCGTGGCGGTGCGGGTCGCCCGCGCCGGTGCGGATCTCGGTGAGCGGGCCGGGGTCGGCACCCCCGAGCAGGGTGCCGACGATCTCGGCGCGGTCGGCCGCGAACCGGGTGAGCAGTTCGGCGGTCGCGTCGGTGTGGAAGGTGCTGGCCAGCCCGAGCAGCCGGGCCAGCACCGGGTAGGTGGCGACGAGGCCGGCGAGCGCGGCCGGTTCGGTCAACTGTGTCGCGAAGTCGGTGAGGCCCGCGGTGCGGCCGGCGGCGAGCCGGGTGTTCAGCTCGTGGACGAGGGTCCTGGTCGCGATCCGGACCAGCTGCCTGGCGAGGCGGTCGGCGAACCCACCGGTGATGGCGGCCAGATCGCCCTGCGGCTCCACCTGGCCGGCGACGCGGGCGGTGAGATCGGCGACGGCGTTGGTCACGAAGGGCCGCAGCGGCACGGCGAACGCGGCACGCCAGTCACTCGTGTCGACCTGCCGCGGCCTCGCGGCCTGGATGGCTCGTTCGACCGTGTCGGCCCAGGCCGGGCGCGGGACTCGACCTGCCTGGGCCGACGGGGGTTCGGCGAGCAGCCCCAGCAGGACGGACTCGTCGAGCCCGTCCGCCGCGAGCCGCTCGCCGAACCGTGTGCCGAACGAGGCCTGCCAGCGGGTAAACCGGTCTCGGGCCTGGTCGTTCGGCACGCTGTGGCCGGCGGAGCGTTCCGCCAGCGCGAGCCCGGGCGTCCACCAGTCCGCGGGGAGCGTCTGGGTGGGGCCCGTGTCGGTCATGCACCGGACCGTGCCAGCCGGAACGTGCGTGGTCATGGGTGGAAACCACGCATATTCTTTGTCGCGCTACGTTGCCGCCCGCAGTCGGGGAAGCCCCCCTTCCTCCCGTGCGTATCGCCTGACCAGGTGATTCATTCGGTAACCCTGGGTGAGGGGGGCGAGCAGGTTGGCCTGGGTGAGACCGTCCAGCCCGTCACGTAATGCCGGCTCGACCATGGCGAGGCGGCGGCTCAGCTCCACCGGACGCAGGACGGGCAGGTGCCCGAGCTGATGGAGGAGCCAGCGTTCATCCGGACGGAGGACGGCCACATGCGCGGCGATGCTGGCCCGCATGGACAGGTCCGCGACGGAGAGCCGGTCCAGGACGAGGTCCCGGTCGGCGAGCAGGGTCGCGAGGTCGGCGACCGGCCGGTGTGGGCGGGCGGCCAGCCAGGTGCCGGCGATGTGCAGTGCGAGCGGCAGTCCGGCGCAGGCGTCGAGGACCGCGCGGGTGGCCTGCGGCGCGGCCGGGATCCGGTGGCCCACCAGCCGGAACACCAGCTCGCGTGCCTCGTCGTCGGTCAGCGGGTCGAGGCGGACCGGGTAGGCGCCGGGCAGTGCGACGAGCTCGCGTCTGCTGGTGGCCAGGACGGCGCTGGCCGCGCCGGTGGTGAGCAGCGGGCGCAGCTGTGCCTCGCTGGCCACGTTGTCGAGCACCACCAGCACCCGCCGCGCGGCGAGGTCGGCACGCAGTAGCGAGGCGCGTTCGTCGCGGGTCGTGGGGAGATGGGTGGTGCCGAGGGAGCGGAGCACCCGGCCCAGTACGGCGTCCACCGACGACGTCCCGTCGAGGTCCGCGTACACCTGGCCGTCGGGGAACCGGTCCCGTACACGGTGGGCGACGTGGGTGGCCAGCGCGGTCCGGCCGACGCCGGGACCGCCGGTGACCAGCGCCAGCCGGGGGCCGGGGGTGGTCAGCATGTGGATGATCGTGTCGGCGTCCCGGCCGACGAGCCCCGGCACGTCCGGCGGCAGCTCGCAGCGTCCCTGGTGGGGGTGGTTGCGGCCGGCGGCGGCGAGCAGGTTCGCGTGGTCGGGCTCGGTGAGGTGCAACGCGGTGGCCAGCAGGGTGATCGACTGGCGTTGCGGGCGTTCGGTGCGGCCGATCTCGAGGTTGCGGATCGCGCGGACGGACAGACCGGATCGGTCGGCGAGCTCCTCCTGGGTCATGCCGAGGGTGGTCCGGTACCCGCGCAGGACGACGCCGAAGGCGGGGCCCATGACGGACCTCCCTTCTCGCCGTGCCGCTCTCGTCGTGGTGGCTCGTGATCACCATCGCCGACCGCGCCTGGTTGCGCATGAGTGGCGGGCACCCACTTTCTTCTTCGTGCGGCCCCGCGGGCGGTTGTGCCTGCGGTTGTGCCGGTCGAAGTGCCTGGCCCGCGCCCGGCCGATGCGGTTTCGTCGGGACGGGTCTTCCTGGCTTCCGGAGGTCTTGGTGCGCGTCGCGGCGGTCCGGATCGGGTTGGTGCGCAAGGTGTTGGACCAGGCGCCGGCGCGGCCGGCGGTCGGAAACACGAAGGACGTGGGCGACGTGGGAACCGTCGAGAGGACGCTCGAAACCGTACGGGTGACCAGCTGTGGCACGGGTTCGCCGCCGTTCGCGGTGCTGACCCGGGTGGCGCACGTGTTCTGCGGGCCGGAGTCCGGCAACGTGTGGGACCGGGTGCGGCGTGAGCTGGCCGACGGCACGGTGGCGACCGGCGACCTGGTGCTGCTGCGGGTCGGCGGCGGCGCGGCCGAGGAGTGGACCGAGGTGTCGGTCACGGGCTAGCGGCTCCGGGCCGGCGCTCCTGGTGCCGGACGGGCGGACCGGCGTCGCGGACCAGCAGCGCGATCTCGACGCGGTTGGCGCAGTCCAGCTTGGTCAGCACCCGGCTCACGTAGGTCTTGATCGTCGGCTCGCTCATGTGCACGCGACGGCCGATCTCGGCGTTGGACAGGCCTTCCGCGACCAGGCCGGCGATCTCGGTCTCGCGTGCGCTGAGCGCGGTGAGCCGGGTGGCGGCCTCGTGGCGTCTGCCCGCCGCCGGGGTGACCATGCCGAGCACGAGCCGGGTGACCTCGGGGGACAGGTAGGCGTCGCCGTCGTGGGCGGCGCGAACGGCGCGGATCAGCTCGTCGGGCGCGCAGTGCTTGAGCACGAAGCCGGCGGCGCCGTCCTGGAGGGCGCGCAGCACGTTGGGTTCGGTGCCGAACGAGGTCAGCATGACCGCGTGGACGTCCGGGGCCTGCCTGCGGAGCTCGCCGAGTGCGGCGAGGCCGTCGAGGACCGGCATGGTGATGTCGAGCAGCACGACGTCGGGCCGGTGGCGCACGGTCTCGGCCACGGCGGCGCCGCCATCGGTGACGGTGGCGACGACCTCGATGTCCCCGGCGGACTCGAGCACGGTGCGGATGCCGGCGGTGATCAGGGGCTCGTCGTCGGCGACCAGGATCCTGATCATCGACCGACCCCGACGACCAGGGTCGCGGGCAGGATTACGAACAGCAGGGTGGCGGTGGCGAGGCTGAGGAGCGCGACGCGGCCGCGGGTGAGTCGCGGCTCTGGCGGCAGGTCGGGTGACCTGGTCGGCAGCATCGCGACGAGCCGGAACTCACCGCCGGCCACGCGGTGGTCGAGGAACCCGCTGGCGGCACCGGCCCGCTCCGCCAGACCGGCCAACCCGAACCCGCTGCCGGTGGCGGCCCCGGGGCCGGCGGCGACCGGGTTCGTCACGGTCACCACCAGCGCGCCGGTTTCCGAAGTCAGTTGTATTGCCACGGGTTGACCCGGTGCGTGTTTGGCGGCGTTGGTCAGGCCTTCCTCGACGACCCGGTAGGCCGCCCGGGACGCGGCCGGCGGCAGTCCGTTCGCCGCGCCGGTCACCGTCACGTCGACCCCCGCCGTCCGGAACTCGTCGACCAACGCGGCGATCCGGTCCGCACCGGGTGTCTCCTCCGCGGCCCCCCGCAACGATCCGATCAGCAGGTACAGCTCGGTGACCGCGTCGCGGGCGCTGCCGGCGAGCGCGGTGACGGCCTTCTTCTGCGCCGGCGGCAGGTCGCCGACCTCCAGCGCGGCGGCCTGCACGGAGACGAGGCTGAGCCGCCGGCCGAGCGAGTCGTGCATGTCGCGGGCGATGCGCAGCCGTTCCCGCAGCTGCTCCTGCTCGGCGAGCAGCGCCCGTTCGGTGCGCAGCTGCCGGTTGTGCGCGTCGAGCGTGCGCACCAGGCGGCGGTGCTGGGCGAGGTAGCGGCCGACGATCAGGGGCAGCACGGTGAACACGAAGAACCCGGACAGCTGCTGCGACATGCCGTGCGGGGTCACGGTGAGCTGTAGCCCGCCGACGACCAGCGCGGTGCCGAGGACGACCGCGAGGTCCCCGCGCGCGGGCAGGGTGAGACCGGTGAGGTAAGCGGTCCAGGCGAGCAGCGCGTAGCCGACCAGGGTGAGCAGCCCGAACGGTCCCTGGTTGGCGTGCTCGGCGGCGACGAACACCGCGGCGTTGGCCACGAGCACGGCGGCAGCGGCGAGGAATCGGCCCATGGCGAAAGGCTACGGGGCGACTTTCGTCGACAGTACGGGCGACTTTCGAGGACAGCGGCGGGCCGGGGCCGCGCCCTAGCGTGCCGGTGTGATCGAAGTGGAAGGACTCACCAAGCAATACGGTCGTACCGTCGCGGTCGACGACCTGTCGTTCACGGTCCGGCCGGGTCGGGTGACCGGGTTCCTCGGTCCCAACGGGGCGGGCAAGTCGACGACCATGCGGATGATGCTCGCCCTGGACCGGCCGACGGCCGGGCGGGTGCTGATCGACGGGCGGCCGTACCAGGAACTGTCGGAACCGTTGCGGCGGGTGGGTGCGGTGCTGGAGGCGCGGTCGGTGCACGGGGGCCGGCGATGCCGGGACCATCTGCTGTGGCTGGCGCACACCAACCGGATCCCGGCGAGACGGGTCGACGAGGTGCTCGAGCAGGTCGGACTGACCAGCGTGCGTCGCAAGCGCGTCAAGGGGTTCTCGCTGGGCATGCACCAGCGCCTCGGTCTCGCGGCCGCGCTGCTGGGCGACCCGCCGGTGCTGCTGCTGGACGAGCCGGTGAACGGCCTGGACCCGGAGGGCATCGTCTGGCTGCGCACCCTGACGCGGCGGTTGTCGGCCGAGGGGCGGACGGTGTTCGTGTCGAGCCACCTGATGAGCGAGATGGCGTTGACCGCGGAGCACCTGGTGGTGATCGGGCGGGGGCGGCTGCTGGCGGACACGACGGTCGAGCGGTTCATCGCCGAGAACAGCAAGTCATACGTACGTATCGCCACGCCGGATCCCACGCGGCTCCGCGCGGTGCTGGCCACGGAAGGAATTCGGGTGACCGACACGGATGACGGCGCGCTGGCCGTGCATGGGACCGACCCGGCGCGGGTGGGTGAGCTGGTCGCCGCGCACGGGGTGGTCGTGCACGAGATCGCCCAGCGCTCGGCGTCGCTGGAGGAGGCGTTCGTCCAGCTGACCGGGGACAGCGTGGAGTTCGGGCGATGAGCGTTCTCCTGCCGCTGGTTCGTGCGGAGTGGACCAAGGCCCGTACCGTCCGCTCGACGTGGTGGAGCCTGGTCACGACCGCCGCGCTGTGTGTCGGGTTCGGGCTGCTGCTCGGCTCCCAGTACCAGGGCCCGCCGGACCGGCGGTCCGGCATCGGTGCCGCCGAGATCAGCTTCTATCCGCTGCTGCTCGGGCAGATCGCGCTGGTGGTGTTCGGGGTGCTGGTGGTCAGCGCCGAGTACACGACGGGCACGATCCGCGCGTCGCTGGCCGCGGCACCCCGGCGTGGCGTGTTCCTCGCCGCGAAGGCCCTCGTCACCGCCGGCATCGCGGGTGTGCTGGCCGTCGTGGTCGCGTTCGGCACGTTCCTGGCGACGCAGTGGGGCATGGGCGAGTACGGGGCGTCGCTCGGCGATCCGGGTGTGCTGGGGGCCGTGTTCGGCGCGGTGGTGTACCTGACGTCGATGTGCGTGTTCGCCATGGGGGTCGCCACGATCCTGCGTAGCTCCGCGCTGGCGCTGGGGATCCTGATCCCGTTGCTGTTCCTGAACTCGCAGGGCCTGGCGAGCCTGCCGGCGATCCGGTCGGTGACCCAGTACCTGCCCGACCAGGCCGGCGCCGGGCTGATGCGGGTCGACACCGACGGCCAGTTCTTCCTGGGCCGGCTGGACTTCGGCGTGACCGGCGCGTACCTGGTGCTGTCGGCCTGGGTGGCCGCGGCTCTACTGGGTGGTTACGTGTCGCTGCGCCGCCGCGATGCCTGACCTGCGGGTACCGTACCGGGGTGGCTGCTGCGCCCCCGCCTGGCCGTCGTCCCGGCCGGCCACCGTCGCTGACCCGGGACGACGTGGCACGGGCCGCCCTCGAGGAGGGTGTGACCCAGCTGTCGATGCCGGCGGTGGCCCGCCGGCTCGGCGTCGGGCACTCGACCCTCTACCGGTACGTGCACGACCGGGACGACCTGCTCCTCGCGGCGCTGGAACTGGCGATGCGGGAGTTCCGGTGGCCGCCGGCCGACCAGGGGTGGAGTGAGTTGCTGACGTCGTTCGCGGCGGCGCTGTGGCAGTTCTTCGGGCTGCACCCGGGGATCGCGGAGGCGACGCAGGTCGTGCCGGCCCTGCCGGCCAACTCCGTCGCGCTGGTGGACGAGTACGTGAGTCGCCTGTGCGCGGAGGGTCTCTCGCACCGGGACGCGCTCACCGCGGTCAGCTTCGTCAACGAGCTGACCGTGTCGGCGGAGATCAGCGCGCGCCGGATGAACCGGGTGTTCGACACGCCGCGGGGCCGCCGCAGCCTGCTGGAGCTGTTCGGCGAGTCGGTGACCGCGGACCGGGCCAGCCGCCGCGGCTGGCTGGACGAGAAGCTGGCGATCATGCTCGACGGGCTGGCCACCCGGCTCGGCGAGCCCGGCACACCCGTGTCGCGTCCGGACGCGGCCGCGGTGCGGGCGCTGCCACCGCCGAGCCGCGAGGAGATCGGCGAGGCCGGGCGGCGTATCGCGCAGAAGTCCGGGTTGCGGGCCGTGTCGGTGCACGCGGTCGCCGACGCGCTGGGGGTCGACGCCGCCGCGGTGCGGCGGGTCGTGGGGGACCGGGACGGGGTCGTGGTGGCGATGCTGGACGCGCTCGCGGCCGACGTCGTGCTGGCCGTGCCGGCGCCCTCGCCCGACCCGCGGGAGGAGTTGCTGGCGGTGGCCACGGCCGGGTACGAGGCGATCACCGCCGATCCGTGGGCGGTGATCGCGCTCGCGGTCGACGGTCTGGCGTCACCGGCGATCATGCCGGTGGCCGAGCGGGTGTTCACGGCGTTCCGCAAGGCGGGCGTGCCGGAGGAGTCGGTCGGGCACGCCAACCGGATCCTGTGGGGGCACGTGTACGGGGCGGTGCTCAACCAGTCGCCGCCGGACACGTTCGCGCGGCGGGTGGCGACGAGCGTCGACCTGCCGACGCCGACCGGGCCGACGCGGTCGACGCTGGGGATCGAGATCGTCGTGGACGGGTTGCTGGCGCACCTCGCGACGTGAACCGGACGTGCACGAGACGGCAATCGCGGCGGAGTTCCATCGGGGGTGATCCCGAGAGGAGCTTCCGATGAGCAAGAAGATCATCGCTGTGGTGGGTGCGACCGGTCAGCAGGGTGGCGGCCTGGTCCGCGCGATCCTGGACGACCAGGAGGGCGGGTTCGCGGTCCGCGCGCTGACCCGCGACCCGGCCAGGCCGGCGGCCGCGGCGCTGGCGGCGCGGGGTGCCGAGGTGGTGGCCGCGGACCTGGACGACGAGGCGAGCCTGCGTGCCGCGCTCGATGGCGCGTACGGCGCGTACTTCATGACGTCGTTCTGGGAGTACAACGACGTGGCCCGCGAGCAGGCCCAGGCCCGCGCGATGGCGAACGCGGCCGCGGCGGCTGGTCTGCGGCACGTCGTGTGGTCGACGCTGCCGGACACCCGCGACCACATCCCGCTGGACGACGACCGGATCCCGACGCTGGCCGGTGCGTACAAGGTGCCGCACTTCGACAGCAAGGCCGAGGCGGACGACTACTTCCGCGAGGCAGGCGTCCCGACGACGTACCTGTCGACGACGTTCTACTTCGAGTCGTTCATCGACTTCTTCAAGCCGTCCCGCGACGAGGACGGGACGCTGGCGCTGCACCTGCCGATGGGGTCGGCGCCGCTGCCGGGCATCGCGGCGGAGGACATCGGCCGGGTCGCGTACGGCATCCTCCAGCGCGGTCCCGCGCTGGCCGGCGAGACGGTCAGCGCGTCGGGTGAGAACCTGACGGGCGGCGAGTACGCGGCCCGGTTCGCGAAGGAGTTGGGCGAGGAGGTCGTGTACCGGCCGTCCTCCCTGCCGGAACTGCGCGCGCTCCCGCTCCCGGGCGCGGACGACCTCGCGAACATGTTCTTCTACTACACCGAGCACGCGGACTACTTCGCCGGCGCGCGGAACCCGGAGGACGTGCGGGCGCTCAACCCGCGGTTGCAGGACTTCTCGACCTGGCTGGCCGCCCACCGCGACGCGTTCACCGGCTGACCGCGACAGGACCGCGACACGACGCGGACGCCGTGTCGACATCGGCGCGGCACAGTCGCCGCCATGGCACGAGCTCAACCGACCCCGCAGGCCGTTCGACACGGGCAGCACCTGCCCGCGTTGGACGGCCTGCGGGGTGTCGCGATCGTGGGGGTGCTGCTGTTCCACACCGGGTACCTGGCCGGCGGTTTCCTCGGGGTGGACCTGTTCTTCGCCCTGTCCGGCTACCTGATCACCGACCAGCTGCTCCGGGAGGCCGAGTCGACCGGGACGGTGTCGCTGGTCGCGTTCTGGGGACGGCGGGCCCGGCGGCTGTTGCCGGCGCTGGCGACCATGCTCGCCGGGGTCACGCTGCTGGTGTGGTGGGTGGGGCCGCCGGACCTGGTGCGGACGACGCTCGCCGACGGGCCGTGGGTGCAGCTGAACCTGGTGAACTGGCACCTGCTGGCGGAGTCGGCCGGCTACTGGGACCGGTTCGGGGCGGCCAGGGTGTTCGAGCACCTGTGGAGCATCGCGGTCGAGGAGCAGTTCTACCTGGTGTGGCCGGTGCTCGTTGCCGTGTGGTGGCGGCGGGCCGCGGCGGTCGCGGCGGTGATCTCGGTCGTCTCGCTGGTGGCGATGGTCGTGCTCGTCGATCCGGCGGACCCGACCCGGGTCTACACCGGCACCGACACGCGCGCGTTCTCGCTGTTGCTGGGTGCCGTGGTCGCGACCCCGCCGGTACGTGCCTTGCTGGGCCGGGTGGCCGCCCGGTGGGTGGGTTCCGTGCTGGCGTCGCTGGCGGCCGGCATCGGGGTGGCGTGGCTGGTGGCCGACGGGGTGGGCTCGTCGTGGCTGTTCCGCGGCGGGCTGTTCGCGCACTCGCTGGCGAGCGCGGTGCTGGTCGGGCTGTGTGTGCGGGTTCCGGACGCGGTGGTCGCCAGGGTCCTCACGTGGCGGCCGTTGCGCTGGTTGGGGCTGGTCTCCTACAGCCTCTACCTGTGGCACTGGCCCGTGTTCGTGCTGCTGGCCGCGCAGAGCGCCTGGCTCAGGATCGGCGTGGCGGTCGGTCTGGCCGCGTTGTCGAGGTACCTGGTGGAGGATCCGGTCCGGTTCCGTGCCGGGTGGGCGCGGGGGCGTGGCGGGGTGGTCGCGTTCGTGGCGGTCATGGCCGGGCTCGCGGTGTTGTGGTTGGTGCTGCCCGCGCCGGCGCCGCCGGTCGTGGACGTCACCGAGCTCAACTGAGCAGCGGGCAGGTCCGCAGCCTGGCCGACTCGGGCGTGGGTTGGGTGAAGGTGACGCGCACCTTGACGGTTCGCGGTCCGCCGCTCTGCACGTGCACGCCCAGTGCCGTGCAGACGATCTGGTCGATGCCGAGTGGGGTCACGTCGCCGGTCGTGAGCGGTGTCATCAGCTGGATCACGCCGGGGTTGGTGATCACCGGGACGCGGGTGGTGCCGACCGCCGCGATGTCGGTGTGCAGGGACGAGTCGCCGACGCCGGACAGGAGCAGTGCCATCGCGTCGGAGATCGTGCCGAGCCGGTCGGTCTCCCGCAGCTGCGGCGTGAGCGCGTCGTGGGTGTCGAGGAAGTAGAGGGTCACCCCGGGTGCCACGCCGGTCGGGGCGTCGCCGGCGTCGGTCACGCCGGAGGGTTGGACACCGCAGCCGGCGAGCAGCAGTGCGGCCAGTGCCGGCCAGAGCCGCCTCACGTGTCCTCCCGTGGCAGCCGCAGCACGAACCGGGCGCCGCCATCGGCG
>Ga0164298_10000166_pt1 | contig 21702 bp, 16 predicted proteins | sample Whisoiple_216_MG_FD_109713 | JGI IMG/M metagenome (GOLD analysis project Ga0164298, IMG submission 109713) | Unamended control soil microbial communities from upstate New York, USA - Whitman soil sample_216_MG | ecosystem: Environmental > Terrestrial > Soil > Agricultural land ...
GCCTCGCTCTCGACGAGCTGCGCGAGCTCGGGATCGGCGGCGGCAAGGTGGGGAATCGCCGGCTGGTGCATCGGGGTGGCCTCCATCGTCTTCGGTGCAGCCCCGACAGTATCGAGGGGGCGCGGCCCCATCGAGTCGCGGCCCTTGTCAAGTCCACCATGCGGGTGACTCGAACCCTGCCTTGCCGACTCACCTACTCACGGGTAACCCGCAAACGCGCGCTAACACCATCGCCCACGAAGCCCGTCGCCACACCCCTGACCTGCGAAAACGAAATTTCACCGAAATCGCCCCAGAATGGAGACCAGGCAGCCCCCACCCGATCCCGGGGGCACCCCGCTAGCCAGTCTACCGGTATCACCCGACGGATACCCTGAAGATGATCTTGCCTGTGGACAACTGGAGCGGTTGTGGACAACTCCGTTTCAGTCCATTATGGACACTCCCATCGACCGTGCCGTACCTGCGATTGTCCGGGCGGCCTTGTCCAGGTCCGAGGTGTTCAGGTCGGGGAGCTTCCGCTCGGCGATCTCCCTCAGCTGCAGGCGCGTCAGCGTGCCGGCGCTGATGTGCCCCGGACGCGCGGATCCCTTGCCGCCCAACGCCTTTCTGATGAGGAACGCCGTCGGCGGGGTCTTCAGGCGCAGCGTGAACGTGCGGTCATCGAAAACCGTCACCACCGCCGGCACCACCTCGCCGCGTTGGCCGGCCGTCGCGGCGTCGTAGGAACGCTTGACCTCGACCAGGTTCACGCCGGTCTGCCCGAGCATCTTGCCGAGGTCGACCATCGGCGCCTCGCCCGCCGGCAGTTCGAGCGTCACCTGGAACTTCTGTTTCTGTGCCATAACGACGAACGCTAGAAACTGACGTTACGTGAAACTCAAGTGCGTTTTTCCGACCACCCCGGCTACCGTCCCCGCATGGACGCCGACATCCGCGAGTACTACGACCGGGGCGGCGAGGAGACCCGGCTGACCGACTCACTAGAACTGTTACGCACCAAGGTTTTGCTACGCCGCTGCCTGCCGCCGGACGCCAGTGTCCTTGACGTGGGCGGCGCTTCCGGGGTCTACGCGACCTGGCTCGCCGGCGAAGGCCACCACGTGAAGCTCGTCGATCCGGTGCCGCGGCATGTGGACTCCGCGCGTGCCAAGGGAATCGAGGCCGTTCTCGGTGACGCGCGGGAGCTTCGCGAGTCCGACGGCAGCCGGGACGCCGTGCTGCTCCTCGGGCCGCTCTACCACCTGGTGGACCGCGCGGACCGGGTCCAGGCCCTCGCCGAAGCCCGGCGCGTCACGCGTGACCTCGTCGTCGCGGCCGTCATCAGCCGGTGGGCGTCGATGTACGACTGGATGCTGCGCGACCTGCTCGACGCCCCGGCCGTTCTCCCCATGCTCCGCGATGACCTGGCCACCGGCACCCGCCGCGGCACGCAGCACCTCCGCTACGGCTTCACGACCTGCTATTTCCACCGACCGTCCGAGATAGCGGCCGAGGTCGCCGATGCCGGGCTCACGCTCGTGGACCTGCTGGCGGTCGAAGGCATGGCCCAGTGGGTACCGGACCTCGCGGACCGCCTCGCCGAGGCGGACAGCCGCACCGTACTGCTCGAACTGATCGAACGCACCGAGCGGGAGCCGGACGTCCTCGGCGCCACCTCGCACCTGCTTGTCGTGGCACGTAAGTAACTCACTTGACACCGATGCTGCGATGGTGGGCATGGACCACGCAGCCACCCTCGCGGCGTTCGACCGCCAGCTCCGCAACGTCGTGCGGCCCACTCTGGACGGTGGCACGTTCGAGCGCGTCGGGCCGGTGATCCGCTGCGTCAGCCCGAACCCGGACGGCTGGTCCGGCATCGAGTGGTCCGATCTGAACGAGTCCGACGCGGACGAGGTGATCGCCGAGCAGCTGCGGTACTTCGCCGAGCGGAACCGTGCCGTCGAATGGAAGTACTACGCCTACGACGAGCCCGCCGACCTGCCGGACCGCCTGCGTGCCGCCGGTCTGGCGCCGGGCGAGGAGGAGGCGCTGATGGTCGCCGACGTCGATGACGTGCCGGATTTCCCGTCCCCAGAAGGAATTCGGATCGTCGATGTGTCCGATGAGGACGATCTGCTCAGGGTGAAGGCCGTGCACGACGCGGTGTTCGGCGGCGACCACACCCCGATGATCGACAGCATGCGACAGCGCCTGCACACCGGCGCGGTCGGTCCGGTGCTCGCGCTGGCGGGCGACGAGCCGGTGTGCGCGGCTCGGGTGGACTTCCACGTCGGCACGGACTTCGCGAGCCTCTGGGGTGGCGGCACGCTGCCGGAGTGGCGCGGCAAGGGCATCTACCGTGCCATGGTCAGCCACCGGGCCCGACTCGCGCGCGCCCGCGGCCACCGCTACCTGCGTACCGACGCGCTGCCGACCAGCCGGCCGATCCTCGAGAAGATGGGCTTCGTCCGCCTCACCACGACCGTGCCGTACACGCGTCCCTAGACAGGCTCGATGCCGTCCCGGTGCCGGCGCGCGAGTTGCTGGTAGATCTCCGGGTTGTGGTCGACCCACTTCTTCGCCTGGCCCGCGAGCGGCACGAACCTCTTGGCCGGCGATCCGAACGCGACGGTCTCCCCCGGCACCTCGGTCCCCGGCGTGACCACCGATCCGGCGGCGACCATCGCGCGCGGCCCGATCACGGCGCCGTCGAGCACGGTCGCGCCGTTGCCGATCAACGCCTCGGCGCCGATCGTGCAGTCGTGCACGACGCACAGGTGCCCGATCGTGGCGCCCGGCCCGACCTCGCACCTGCTCATCCCGACGTGGATGACCGAGTTGTCCTGCACGTTCGCGCCCTCGCGGATCACGATGGCACCGAAGTCCGCGCGGATGACCACGCCGTACCAGACCGAGGCGTTGGCCTCGACCGTCACGTCACCGATGAGCGTCGCGGTTGGCGCGATCCACGCGTCCGGGTGAACGTCGGGCGTCTTACCTTCGAAGGAGAACAGGGGCACCGGGCTACGGTAAGGCCCGCCGGGTGAGTTCGTCGATCAACTCGGCCACCTCGGCAGGGGTGAAATCCATCGCGTTCTCGCCGACCGTGAGCTCGAACCGGCACCGCCCGGGCACCGACTCGGGACTCGCGTGGCTGAACACCTGCACACCCCGCTCGGCGATCAGCTCGTCCCGCGCCCGGGTGGCGGCCGCCACGTCGACCGGCAGGAGCACGTGGAACATGGGCGTCTGCGGCGGCGCGGGCACGACGGTCACCCCGTTCGCGACGAGTGCTCCGGCGATCGCGACGGCGTGGTCACGAAACGCGGCCATCCGCGGCAGCACGTCCTCCAACCCGATCAGGGCGGCGACGGCCAGCGGCCACGCGTCCGGGATCTCACCGCCGAGGCGCTTCCGCCAGACCTCGGCGTGCCCGATGGTGTCGGCGTCCCCGACGAGGACCGCGCCACGCACGCCTTCGAGGCCTTTGTAGAGGGAGACGTAGACGGTGTCGAAGAGGGCGGCGATCTCGGCGTGCGGGCGGTCGTAGAAGGGCTGGGACTCCCAGAGCCGAGCGCCGTCGAGGTGCACGGCGGCACCGCGGTCCCGGGCCCACTGGACCTGGGCGTTGAGGTCGTCCCAACTGGGGAGGGGCCCGCCGATCTCCCGCTGCGGCAGCTCGATCAGCAGGGTCGAGACCGGCTCGGCGACCTGCCGGAGGTCGTCGAGGGTGAGCGGCCGCTCGGCGTCACCGGCGGGCTGGTAGCGCAGGCCGTGCACCGCCGCGTACCCACGCTGCTCCCACATGTCGAGGTGGTTGGTGGGATGCGCGGTGAAGGTGAGGCGCCCGGTCCGCTCGGCATGGATGCGGAGGGCGACCTGCTGAGCCATGGTCCCGGTCGGGAAGAAGAGGGCGCGTGGCTCGCCGAGCAACTCGGCCAGTCGTGTCTCGAGTTGGGTCATGGGCGCGTCGGCCCCGACGAGCGGTGTGTCGGGCGCGACCCGGTCGAGCATCCGTCGCAACATGATGTGCGGCCGTCGACGCAGGTGCGCGTGCGCCACCAACGACCGGCGAATGTCCTGTTCAGCCACCTGGTGATCGTAGGGCCAAGCGCCTGTTCGTACGTGCCGTCAGTCCGGGTTGACCCCGGTTGCCCAGATGGAGGACGCCCAGGGCACGCCTTCGGGAAGAACACCCGAGGCCAGATTCCACGCGCGGGTCACAAACCGGTAGGCGGTCCCTACCGGTCCCGGACGTGGCCTGGAATTCGGTATGACGGCGTAGCCGGACCGCCCCGAGACGACGTCGACGAAACCCGCCGCACGCGACGCCTCGCGGATGTTCTCGACGGACATGATGGCCAGGTTGTGTGTTGCGAGCGTTTCCGGACTGAACCTCCGCAGAAGCCGGACGATCAACGGATTCGCGTAGTTCGGCACGGTGACCGCCACCATCCCGCCCGGTTTCACGAAACGCCGGTGGTATCGCATCGCCGCGGCCGGGTCAGCGAAATGCTCCGCGAGACCGAACGAGACGACGAGATCCGCGCCGGGAAGGTCGGCGTCTCGCACGTCCCCTTCGAGTAGCTCGGCATCGATACCTGCCTCACGCAGCCGCGAACGGGCCACCCTCAGGCCCGCAGCACTGATGTCGAGGCCGCGATAACGGTGCTGCGGCCGGAGCGCGTGCAACTGCGTGATCATGGCACCCGGCGCGCACCCCAGTTCGAGCACGTCGAGGCTGCCGTTCGACTGCGGAGCGTCGAGCAGACTCTCGAGAAGACGGTTCCAAGCGCGCCCCGAGGCCAACCGCGTCCTGAGGCGAGGACTGTCGCTGCCGTCATGGACCGACCAGATCTGATCCCACAACTCGGCGGTGGTCAGGGCATCCTTCTCCTGCATGTCCAAGCCTCACGTCGTCGATAGCCGTGCCGGCGGTGTGGTCGAGCATCATCAAACCTGATCACGTACGCCTGGCAACACGGAAAAACCGGCTAACAGCCATCCGGGTGACACGACCTAAAGCCAACGGGTGATTCGCCGATGGTTCCGCGCGCGACTCGTGGCTCTCAACGGGTTCGCGCCGCCACTCATTGATATCAACAAAACCGACTCGCGCAGATGGTTGCCACAGCCACAGGAAGAGCGCATACTCCGAAAAGGACTAGTCCTTGCACGACTATTTCGGATCAAGGGCGCTCCTCGGAGAAAGTTCCCATATGCATTTTCCACGCTTTCGCGTTTTTTACCTGGATTATCCTCGTCATCAACGCGCTTTTCCTGATTTGGATTATCACTGGCATTGCCAGCAACAACTCCACGGCCGACTGCGGAAGCCTCGACCGCGCCGCATGCGAGGCAGCCGAGAACGTGGGCACGGCGATAGGCGTCGGGCTGGTTGTCGGGCTGTGGGTCGCCGCTGACGTCATCCTCGGCGTCCTCTGGCTGATCACGAGACGCAAGACCCGTGACTGTCCGGCATGCGGTCGCACCGTCAAGCGCGGGCAACTGCAGTGCAAGAGCTGTGGGTACGACTTCGGACAGGCAGCGCGGGCCGCGCAACAGCCACCGGTCAGCCCGGTCGCCTGATCGCACACGCACCCACTCGATTAGTCACCCAATTAGTCCCTCAGACGCAGGTCAGACCCCGTCCGACATGTTGTGGACGGGGCCTGACCTGCGCTTCGCCTGGAGCCGCCTAAGGGAATCGAACCCTTGACCTGCTCATTACGAGTGAGCCGCTCTGGCCGACTGAGCTAAGGCGGCGAGACGGGTCATAGTGTAGCTGGCGCGTTCGGCGTCACTTGCGGGGACTGGGGTCGTTAACAGAGGACGGGTGCTGTCGAGGAGGGAAGCATGCGCGGACGGTTGTTGGTCGCGACGGCGGTGGGGCTCGCGGGGCTGGTCGTGGGCTTCTCGGCGGTCCCGGCGAGTGCGCAGCCGCCGACTACGCCGATCCCAACTCCCACCAACCCGGCCTCGCCGGGGATGTCTTCGCCTACCGGGCCGGTGCCATCCGGGCATGCCGTCGGTGATGCCGGGACCGGGCTGGGGATCGTGCGGATCCTGCCCAACTCGGTGCCGACGAAGACCATCCAGCCGGGGCTCGAGGACAAGCTCCCCAGGCAGTCGGCCGCTGAGCTGGGGTTCGGGCTTGCTTCGGCGCAGGTCAACTCCGAGGCCTACCTCTCGTTCGAGCACTCGATCGCGCAGGCGGCGCCCGGTGGGATCGCCGTGCAGGGTGGCAGTCCGCAGGCGCCTGGGGCGCTGTCGCAGACCGCGTCGCCCGACAATCCGGAGCCGGTGCACGGTGGGTTGTCGTTGCCGGCTACTCCGCTTGACTCGCTGGTGCGGGCGACCGCTCTCCAGGGGCAGGTGCACGCCCGGTGGAGCGACACGGCCGGGCCGTGTGTCGGCACGATCAGTGACGCGACCACCGAGGTCGCGAGCCTTTCGCTGCTCAACGCGATTCCGACCCTGCCGTCGACGAACGACCTGACCGGGGTGTTCGACTCGCCGCTCGACCCGAACGCCGACCAGGCGATCGTCAACGGGTTGAAGAAGTTCGCCGGCCCGTTGAGCACGCTGGGCGGGGCACTGTCGGGCGGCGCGAAGCCGGCCGCGAACGGCACGGGGTCGCTGGTCAGCCTGCAGAACACGCTGTCCGCGCGGTCGGTGGTGCGGCTGGTGGACATCCCGGGCTCCGCGAACAAGGCGGTGCAGTCGACGTCGACCATGCAGGTCGCGAACCTGAAGCTGCTCGCGGGGACGCCGTTCGAGATCCAGATCAGGGTGGTCAGCCAGCCGACGCTGCAGGTGACGTCGACCGGCGACCAGGCGACGTCGTCCGTGCGGTACACGGCGCCGGTGCTGGCCGTCGAACAAGGCGGAAAGCCTCTGGGGCAGCTGGACGCGGCCAACCCGAAGATCGACATCCCGGTCGGGATCCCGCTCGCGACGGGTGCGCCGAACCTGCCGATCATCGGCGGACTGCTGGCGAACGGTCAGCCTGCCACGGCGGCCCTCCAACGGCTGGACCTCGGCGTGATCCGGCTGGGGGTGGCACAGCTCGACCAGCGCGGGGCACCGATGACGTCGCCGTTCAAGGGCTACCAGCTTGGCGCGACGGCGCGGATGCTGGACCTGCAGGTGCTGCCGACGCAGGCGCTGGGACTGCCGAACCTGCCGTCGGCGCTGGCACAGGTGGCGTTGGGCGAGCAGGTGGCGCGGGCGTACGCGCCGGCCGGCGGGGTGGTGTGCCGGACTTCGGAGCAGCCGGCCGCGCCGCCGACGCCTCAGCCGCAGGGCAAGGCACCGATCCAACTCGCGTACACGACGATGGCCTACAAGACGATCCCGCTGTTCTGGGCCGGGACGGCGATGCTGTTGATCGGTGTCGTGCTGGTGGCGGCAATGCCTGGACTGCGGACGTTGGCGCCGCTGGGTCCTGGCGATGTGGACGACGAGCCTGAGCCGGACTTGGACGAGCGCGCTGATGACGCGGCGGACGAACCTGGCGAAGTGCCTGCTGACGGTTCCAACTCCGAAGCCGAAGCGACCGATGCGCCGGCCGAGGAAGTGGCGCCGGCCGAGGCCCAGGAAACCGACATGCCGGAGCAGCCGGAGGCCGAGAAGGACGCGGCCGAGTCGAACGCGGAGACCGCTGACGACACGGAAAGCCCCGACACCGAGCGGAGCTAGGGACCTTCGCGAGGCCGGCGCACGCAGGACCTGTGGAGCATTCGTTCACGGTCACGCCGTCCGCGAGTCGGTTCCGCGCACCGCGCGAGGCCAGTTGACGAAGAACACGCACGAGTGTCCCTTTCGTTCGCACTCACCGGGTGAACGTTATCCACAGCCGCCGGCGACCAGGGGTTTCGTCAGTGCCAGCCGGTAGAATGGGCATCGGGGCCGCCCCCGGGTTCGGGTGGGGGCTGCCTACGCAACCATCTGTGTTGGCGTTGATCAAGAAAATGGGTCAGCCGTAGTGCAGGGTTGTCAGCATTGCTTCTATGGCGATTCTTGGCTTGACGTTCAGCTCCATGGCTTCTCGGCAGGCCAGGACTGCTTCCAGGCGGCGCAACGTCGAGTCCTGGGCCCACATGGTCGCTGCCTGCCGGGAGTCGCGTTCGCGGTCCGGGTGGGTCAGGGTCGCCGTGCTGCCGCTGGCGATGACCAGGACGTCTCGGTAGAAGCCGGCGAGGTCCACCAGTGCCAGGTCGATCGCGTCGCGTTGGGTTCTGGTGGCTCGGCTTTTCTGGCGGCGTTCCAGTTCCTTTATCGCCGCTGCGCTTCCTCTTGTCGCCGAGGCCGTGCCTTTTCCCGTTCCGCCATGGCCCATGGCGGTTTTCAGCGCTTCTTTTTCCGCCTCGTCGCGAGTGCCGCTTACTTCGTTCGCGTCCGCTTCCGCTGCTCTTACCAGATCGTCCGCGCAGTCGAAGACATCTGACAGGCGGCGTAGGTTCAGCGGGATTCTCAACACCTGCTCCCGGCGGGTCCTGGCTGCCTCGTCCGTTGCCAGGCGCCGGGCCCTCCCCACGTGACCACCGCATACCGACGCCGCCCACGTTGCCATTGACGGCTCTATGCCATCGCGTCCCCGCAGGACCTCGGCGATGGCCGGGGCCGCCGGAGTGCGTAGCCCCAGGTGCCGGCAGCGGGAGCGGATCGTCAGCGGGACGTCTTCCGGGTGGTCCGACGGGGCCGCCAGCAGGAACACCGTGCGGTCCGGGGGTTCCTCCACCGCTTTCAGGAGTGCGTTGGCCGCGCCCTCCGTCAGGCGGTCGGCGTCGGTGATGATGACCACCTGCCAGCGCGCGCCGGTCGGGCGGCGCGCGGAGATCTGCACCAGCGCGCGCATCTCCGCCACCGAGATCGACAGGCCCTCCGGGACGACCACATGCACGTCCGCATGTGTGCCCGCCATCGCGGTCCTGCAGCCCGCGCACGAACCGCACCCCGCACCCGTCTCACACTGCAACGACGCGGCGAATGCCCTCGCGGCCACCGAGCGGCCGGAGCCCGGCGGGCCGGTGAACAGCCACGCATGCGCGACGGCCGACGACGAGCCGCCCGCGAACGTGCCGTCGACCATCGACGCCGCCACCGCCGCCGAGGCCTTGAGCACCTCCACGGCCTCCGGCTGCCCGACGACCTGCGACCACACGGTGCTCAAACCAACTGCCTCCGAACCTAGGTCGCCCGGACCTCTACCGGTGCGAGGCTATCGCTCGGCAGCAGGCTGCTCTCCCTGCGGCCGGCCAACGCGGTCTGCACGGCTATCCGCACGCGCACCGCCACCTGTTCCGGCGTGCCGTCCGCGTCGACCACCACGTAGCGGTCCGGGTCGGCCGCGGCCAACTCCGCCAGCACCTTCTGCACGTGCCAGTGGTGCTCCGGTGGGCGGGACCGCTCGCTGTCCAGTGTGCTCGGGTCGCGGTCCAGCAGAATCGTCACGTCGGGGCGCAGGCGGGCGGTCGCCCAGTCCGCCAGGCCCTCCAGCTCCGCCGGGTCCAGGCCCGCCGCGGCGGACAGGTGGGCCAGGGGGCTGTCCACGAACCGCTCCATCACGACCAGCGCGCCACGCTCCAGCGCCGGCCTGATCTGCCGTTCCACGATGTCCGCCCGGACCGCCGCCGCGACCAGCGCGTGGGCCCGGGCGCCGGCGAGTTGGGCACCCGACAGCACGGACTGCAACCGCTCGTCGTCCAGGGTCGGGTCGGTCGCGAGCACGACCTCCTTCTGTCCCGGCCGCTTCAGCCAGTCGGTCAGCAGGCTTGCCTGTACGGACGTGTCCGCGACCGTGTCGCCCTCGACCGCGATCAGCAGGCCGGTCAGCCGGCGCGGCTTGCGGCGGATGGCGTTCAGCAGGTCGGCCAGGATCGGCTCGGTGCGGCGGTCGTCCATCTGCCGGTAGGCGACCACGCCGACGAGTGCGGCGATCAGCCCGGCCACCAGCAGGACCGGGCGGGTGCCGTCGATCGTCATCTCCCGGCCCCACACGGTGACCTTGTGTGCCTTCACCAGTCCGACCAGCACGGGCGTCAGCGCCATCGCACCGGCGAGGATGATCTTCAGCAGCGACTGGTAGATCGCGTTGATGCGCCCGCGGATGGCGTCCTCGACCTGCGTGCCGATGATCGTCACCCCGGTCAGGAACGCCGCGCCCGCGCACGCGCCGACCATCACCACGGTGATCAGCGACACGATCAGGTGGGGGGAAAGCGCCACGAGCACCAGAATTATGCCGGCCAGCACGATCGCGATGCCGAACATCCGGTTGTGCGGCAGCCGCTGTGCCAGCTTCGGCGAGCCGGCCATGCCGGTGGCCAGCCCGATGAACATGGCGACGAACAGCAGGCCGAACGTCGACTCGCCACCACGCAGGCTGTCCGCGTACATCCGCGCGGAGCCGATCAGCGCGCCGGCCGCCGCGAACGCGCCGACCATGCCGATCAGCAGCCCCCGGACGAGCGGCGTGGTCCGGACGAACCGGGCCGCGTCGCGGACCATCGCCACGAAGCCCTGCTTCTCGCCGGCGCTCTTCTTGGCCTCCTCGTCGGCCCTGCGTGCCTTGGCGAGTGGGGTGTTCCGCAGCGACAGCTCGGGGATCCTGGTCGCGACCAGGATCGCGCTGGTCAGGTACAGCAGGCCGTTGATGACCAGGATGATCTTGGCGATGCCGAGGCCGTCCGAGTCGGGCTGGATGTTCAGGTTCGTGGTGATGCCGGTGATCGCCGCGTACAGGCCGGCGCCGCTGATCACCGCGAGGCCGTAGGTCATCACCAGGCTGAGCTGGTTCGCGGTCTCGACCTGGTCCGCGCGGCGCAGCAGGTTCGGCACCGCCGCGTCCTTGGACGGGATCCACACCAGTGCGCAGCAGCCGACGAGGAAGTTGCCGATGAACAACCACAGCGGCGAGCCGACGATCGCGATCGAGACGAACAGCCCGCAGCGCAGCACGTCACAGATCACCATGATCTTGCGGCGGTCGAACCGGTCGGCGAGGATGCCGCCGATGGGGGCGAAGAGCAGGCCGGGAAGCAGCTGCGTGAGGACGACACCGGCGAAGGCGAAGCTCCGCAGCTGGTAGTCCTCGTTCATCAGCTTCGTGACGAGACCGGCCAACGCGAGCAGTGACAACCAGTCACCAACGCTACACAGATAGGTGACGCCCCAGAGCCGACGGAAGGCACGAATCGCCAGCACACTCCGCGCCCGGTGTGTGATGGAAGCGTTCGTCGCACCCCCGCTTATGCCCGCCACCCCGTCCTCCCCACGAATCCCCGCGCCCTCAGGGTAACCAGAACGCGCGGGTAACGTAGCGCGGCCAACCTGAGAGTGCTGAGGGTTCAGCTGAAGATTGACGAGATCGCGTCGATCAGGCTGGCCAGCATCACGATCACGAGCACGGCCATCACCAGCAGTAACGACCCGACCGCCACCAGACCAGGGGACCACCGCTTTCGGGGCGGCCGGGGAACACCGCGCTGCGCGGGGATCTCGAGCGGCGCGGATCCCGTGCGGGCCGCGCGCACCGGGATGCCGGCGGGCGGCGTCGGCGGCGGGGTCTTACCGGCCGGCGCGGGCACCGGCGCGGGCGCCGAGGCGGGAAGGCCGGGCAGGTTGACCCGCAGTTCGGAGTTCTCGTCGAGCATGGACTCCATGGCCGTGCGGACCGCCTCGATGTCCGGTTTGGCGGGCTCGACGACGCGGATGCGCACCGCCTCGCCGTCGTACCTGCCGCCGGTGACCAGGCCGGACAGCGGGTCGTTCATCAGCGGCGGCGGGCCCGGGTCCTGGGTACCGTCGTGGTTCCAGCTCGCCATCTCGACTCCCTGTGCGTCACTGTGTGCGTCTGATACCAGACTAGGAGGCATCGGGTCGCCGGGCGAGACAAACCTGCCGGGCCGCGAGACTCGTGCGAACGTCGACCAAGAGCGGACCGAGCATGAGCAACGTCACACCGACGTTGCTGGTGAGCAAGAGCCCACCCGACTCGGCCCTACCGGAGGACCCGGCTCCCCCGGTGACGTCACGACTTCGACTTGGCCGGAGCCTTCTTGGCCGGGGCCTTCTTCGGGGCCGCCGTGGTCTTGCGGGTCGTGGCGCGCTTCGGGGCCGGCCCCTTCGCGCGCTTCTCCGCCAGCAGCTCGGCCGCGCGCTCGTCCGTCAGCGCCTCGACGCTGTCGGACTTCCGCAGGGAGGCGTTGAACTCCCCGTCCGTCACGTACGGGCCGAACCGGCCGTCCTTGACCACCATCGGCTTGCCCGACACCGGGTCGTTCCCCAGTTCCTTCAGCGGCGGCGCCGACGCGGCGGCCTGCCGGCCACGGCGCTTCGGCTCCGCGTAGAGCTTCACCGCGTCGTCGATCGTCACCGTGAAGATGTCGTCCTCGTTCGCCAGTGACCGGGAGTCCGTGCCCTTCTTGAGGTACGGCCCGTAGCGACCGTTCTGGGCGGTGATCTCCTCGCCGCTCGTCGGGTCCTTGCCGACCAGGCGTGGCAGCGACAGCAGCTTGAGCGCGTCCTCCAGCGACACCGACTCGATCGACATCGACTTGAACAGCGAGCCCGTCCTCGGCTTGGCGGCCTTCTTCGCCTTGGCGTCCTCCGGTTCCGGCAGGACCTCGGTCACGTACGGCCCGAAGCGGCCTTCCTTCGCGACGATCTCGTGGCCGGTCGCCGGGTCGGTGCCCAGCGTGCGACCCTCGACCGGCGTCGAGAACAGCTTCTCCGCGATTTCGAGCGTCAGCTCGTCCGGCGGCAGGTCCTCCGGCAGGTTCGCCCGTTGCGGGTTCGCCGCGCCGTCCGGACCGTCGCCGTCGCGCTCCAGGTACGGGCCGTACCGGCCGACCCGCACCACGACGGGCCGCTGCTGCTCGTCGGGGAACAGCGGGATCGAGTTGATCTCCCGGGCGTCGATCGTGTCCACGCCCGAGCCGACCAGCTTCTTCAGCCCGCCGTCACGTCCGACCGAGCCCTCGGGGCCGATGTCGCCGCCGAAGTAGAAGCCGGACAGCCACGTCGTGCGCTGCTGCTCACCCGAGGCGATGCGGTCCAGCTCGTCTTCCATCGCCGCGGTGAAGTCGTAGTCCACTAGCCGGCCGAAGTGCCGCTCCAGCAGGCCGACCACCGAGAACGCGATCCAGGAGGGCACCAGCGCGGCACCCTTCTTCCACACGTACCCGCGGTCCTGGATGGTGTTGATGATCGAGGCGTAGGTCGACGGGCGGCCGATGCCGAGGTCCTCCAGGGCCTTGACCAGGCTCGGCTCCGTGTAGCGCGGCGGCGGCGAGGTCGTGTGGCCGTCCGGGTTCAGCTCGGTCGCGGTCAGCGGCTGGTCCTTGACCAGCTGAGGCAGCCGGCGCTCGGCGTCGTCCGCCTCGCCGCCCGCCTCGGTGTCCACGGTCTCGACGTAGGCCCGCAGGAAGCCGGGGAAGGTGATCGTGCGGCCGGACGCGGCGAACGTGCACTCCTCGCCGGACTGCGCGGTCCCGACGATGCGGACGCTCATGGTCGTGCCGCGTGCGTCGGCCATCTGGGAGGCGACCGTGCGCTGCCAGATCAGCTCGTAGAGGCGGAACTCGTCGGTCTCCAGCTCACCGGCGACCTGGCCCGGCGTGCGGAACACCTCGCCGGCGGGACGGATGGCCTCGTGCGCCTCCTGGGCGTTCTTGACCTTCCGCGTGTACTGCCTGGGCTGCGGCGAGACGTACGCGTCGCCGTACAGCTCACGGGCCTGCGCGCGGGCCGCCGCGATCGCCGTCTCGGACAGCGTCGTGGAGTCGGTACGCATGTAGGTGATGTAGCCGTTCTCGTACAGCCGCTGCGCCACCCGCATCGTGCGGTCCGAGCCGAAGCGCAGCTTGCGGCCGGCCTCCTGCTGCAGCGTGGAGGTCATGAACGGCGCGTACGGCCTGCGGGTGTACGGCTTCTCCTCGACCGACGCGACCCGCATGTCCTGGCCGGTCAGCGCGTCGGCGAGACGCCGCGCGTCGGCCTCGGCGAGGACCAGCGGCTGGCTCGAGGCCGCCTTGAGCCGGCCGTCCGGGCCGAAGTCGCGTCCGGTGGCGAGCTTGCCGCCGTCGATCTGGACGAGCCGGGCGCCGAAGGTGCGTGGCTCGGCCTCCGCGCCGGCGTCGAGCTTCGCGGAGATGTCCCAGTACGAGGCCGGCACGAACTTCATCCGCTCCCGCTCGCGGTCCACGACGATGCGTGTGGCCACGGACTGCACACGACCGGCGGACAGGCCGCGGGTGATCTTCTTCCACAGGACCGGGCTGACCTCGTAGCCGTACAGGCGGTCGAGGATGCGGCGGGTCTCCTGCGCGTCGACCAGGTCCTGGTCGAGCATGCGGGTGTTGTCCGCGGCGGCGAGGATGGCCGACTCGGTGATCTCGTGGAAGACCATCCGGCGGACCGGCACCTTCGGCTTGAGCGCCTCGAGCAGGTGCCAGGCGATGGCCTCGCCCTCGCGGTCGCCGTCTGTCGCGAGGTAGAGCTCGTCGACCGTCTTCAGGGCTTCCTTCAGCTCGGTGACGGTCGCCTTCTTGTCCGGCGTGACGATGTAGATGGGCTCGAAGCCGTTGTCGACGTTGACGCCGAGGTTGGACCAGGACTCACCCTTGTACTTCGCCGGCACCTCGGCCGCCTTGCGGGGCAGGTCGCGGATGTGGCCGCGGGAGGACTCCACGACGAAGTTCCGGCCGAGGTAGGAGGCGATCTTCTTCGCCTTCGCAGGCGACTCGACGATCACCAGCCGCCGCGGCTCGGCTCCCGCCGACCCGCTCCTTTTCGTCCCGTTAGACCCTGCCACGCCGTCCCGCTCTCCAGTCCGAGCCTGTTCTCAGCTCGCTAGTGTGCACGTTGCACACTGTGATACCTACCCCCAGGTGCCCCGCAGCACACCTCGCACAGCTCGCGAAGCGAACGTCAGACACTTGTCGCCACACAAGCTCGCTCTGTTACCTGGGTAGCACGGCTACGCGCTTCTCCGCACCCCGGATACCGCCGGCCAGTGTTCCTCCGCGTCTCCCGACGGGGGGCTACCGACCAGCTCAGCGAGCCTGCCCAGCCGTCGCCGACCGGAAATCCGCAGGCCCACACCATGCAGGGTAGCGGGCAGCCCGGCGTTGCCGAGCGCCCCTCTCACTGTGTCGTACGTGTCGGGCGCGGCCGGATCCAGGCCGAGTAGGTAGTTCGTACCCAGCCAGCTGCCGGCGGCGAGCACCCACAGTCGTAACGCTCCGCCATCGAGGGTCAGTCCGGACGGGGCGAACTTCTCGCCCTCCTTCGTCCAGTCGTCGGCCAGCGGGAGCAGGTCGGCGCGGAAGGCGGTGCGCACCCCGTGCGTGCCCTCTTCGTCGATCGTGGGGGTGGTCTCGATGCCACGCTCGGCCAGCGCCAGACGGACGGCCCGGACCCGCCAGCGGGTTTCCAGCGGCAGCGTCAGGCGCGCCGCGGTCCTGGCGAACTCGGCGAGCTGGCCCTGGCAGCACAGCAGACCGGCGAGGTCGCCGGCATGCGGCCGGTTGGCCTCGGCGGAGTAGAAGGAGAGCTGCGCCACCCGGCCAAGGATAGAACACCCGTTCGATCTGGGCCAGAGACGGGTGGTACCGAAATGACCATGGGCCCGGCGCGAGGCCGGGCCCATGGGGCCATACACGTGTCAACCAGGGCCTACGAGGTCGGCGACGAGACCGAGTCCTCGAGCTCCTGGCAGCTCTTCGCCTTGTTGTAGGCGGCGTCGAGCTCCTTGCTCTCCGAGAAGCTGGCCGTCGGGTCACCCATGCTGCTCAGGGCCTGCAGGTCCTGGGTGGCGGAGGCGGCCGCGGCCTGGAAAGCGGCGGGGTCGTTGACCGGCGCCGCCTCGATCTTGGACTTGGCGCTGGTCACCGAGTCCTTGGCGGTGGAGATCTGGTCGAGGAACTTGTTGACCGCCTCCTCGCCGCCGTCGACCGGCGGGGTGCCGGCGTCGGAAACCGCGCTGGCCATGCCGTCGAGCGACGTCTCCAGCTTGGCCAGGTAGGCGACGAGGCCGTCCTTGGCCGACTGCGGGTTGCTCTGGTCGATCTCGGGTGTGGTCGTCAGCGCCGAGATGTCGTCCTTGAGCCCTGTGCACACCTTGTCGGCCCAGGCGGTGGCGTCGCCGCCGCCGTCCGAGCTGCTGCTGGAGTTGGTGTTGGAGGCGCCGGTGGACGAGCCACCGTCGTTCCCCTTGTCACCGCAACCCGCGGCGACGAGAGCCAGCAGTACCGCGGCGACCGTGGTCAGCCGTTTCATTGAATTCCTCTCGAGGTTGTCAGGCCGCGCCGTTGGCGACGGCCTCAGCCGGGTTCTCGGCGATCGCCGTGCCACGCCGCTTCGACACGAACACGGCGGCGACGATCAGGATCACCGCGACGATCGCGATGACCACTCGCACGGCGTCGTTCTCGCTGGAGCCCACGGACAGCGTAACGATGGCCGGGGCGATCAGCAGCGAGACCAGGTTCATCACCTTGATCAGCGGGTTGATCGCGGGGCCGGCGGTGTCCTTGAACGGGTCACCCACGGTGTCGCCGATGACGGTGGCCGCGTGGGCCTCGGAGCCCTTGCCGCCGTGGTGGCCGTCCTCGACCAGCTTCTTCGCGTTGTCCCACGCCCCACCGGAGTTGGCCAGGAACACGGCCATCAGCGTGCCGGTGGCGATGGCGCCGGCCAGGTAGCCGGCCAGCGGACCGGTGCCGAGCCCGAAGCCGACCGCGATCGGCGCGAGCACCGCGAGCAGGCCCGGAGTGGTGAGCTCGCGCAGCGAGTCACGGGTGACCATGTCCACCACGCGGCCGTACTCCGGCCGGACGGTGCCTTCCATGATCCCCGGGTTCTCGTGGAACTGCCGCCGCACCTCGTACACGACCGCACCCGCTGCGCGGGACACGGCGTTGACCGCGAGACCGGAGAACATGAACACGACCGCCGCGCCGATACCGACGCCGACGAGCACGTTCGGGCTGAACACCAGGCCGACGAACGCCTGGCCGTCCGGGTCGCTCGACGCGAACAGGTCCGCGTTCGTGACCTTCGCCAGCGCGTCGGCGGGCAGCTTGAGCGCCTCGCCGAACGCATCGCGGATCGCGTTGATGTACGAGCCGAACAGCGCGGTCGCGGCCAGCACGGCCGTCGCGATCGCGATGCCCTTGGTGATGGCCTTGGTGGTGTTGCCCACCGCGTCGAGCTCGGTCAGGATCGCCGCGCCCTCGCCCTCGACGTCACCGGACATCTCGGCGATGCCCTGCGCGTTGTCGGAGACCGGGCCGAAGGTGTCCATGGCCACGATGACGCCGACCGTGGTGAGCAGGCCGGTGCCAGCCAGCGCCACACAGAACAGCGCGACGAACAGCGAGCCGGACAGCAGGAACGCACCGTACACCGCCGCGCCGATGACCACCGCCGTGTAGACCGCGGACTCGAAGCCGACCGAGATGCCGGACAGGATCACGGTCGCGGCGCCGGTCAGCGAGGAGTTGCCGACGTCCTTGACCGGCTTGTAGTCGGTGCCGGTGAAGTAGCCGGTCAGCCACAGGATGATGCCGGCCAGCACGATGCCGATGATCACGGCCACGGTCGCGATGACCGCCGGGCTGCCGGCGATGTTGCCGTCGGCCGCGCCGTCCAGGTCGGAGAACGAGTTCGGCAGGAAGATGAACGCCGCGGCCGTGCACAGCACCGCCGACAGCAGCGCCGACATGTAGAACGCCTTGTTGATCGAGGTCAGGCCGCTCTCGCCGACCTTGGCGCGGGTCAGGTAGACGCCGACCACGGCCGTGACGGCGCCGAGCGCGGGGACGATCAGGGGGAACAGCAGGCCCTGCGCGCCGAACGCGGTGGAGCCCAGGATCAGGGCGGCGACCAGCGTCACGGCGTAGGACTCGAAGAGGTCCGCGGCCATGCCGGCACAGTCACCCACGTTGTCGCCGACGTTGTCGGCGATGGTGGCGGCGTTGCGCGGGTCGTCCTCGGGGATGCCCTGCTCGACCTTGCCGACCAGGTCCGCGCCGACGTCGGCGGCCTTGGTGAAGATGCCGCCGCCGACACGCATGAACATCGCGATCAGCGCGGCGCCGAAGCCGAAGCCCTCGAGCACCTTCGGTGCGTCACCCGCGTAGACCAGCACCACGATCGCCGCACCGAACAGGCCGAGGCCCACGGTGCACATGCCGACCACGCCACCGGTGCGGAACGCGACGCGCATGGCGGTCTCCCGGCCGCCCTGCTCGCGGGCTGCCGCGGCGACCCGCAGGTTCGCCTGCGTGGCGAGCCACATGCCGAGGTAGCCGATGGAGAACGAGAACACCGCCCCGACGATGAAGAACAGGGAGCGGCCGATCCGGTCACCCCATCCGTCCGCGGGGAGGAAGAACAGCACGACGAACACGATCGCGCCGAAGATCGTCAGCGTGTTGCGCTGCCGCTTCAGGTACGCGCCGGCGCCCTCCTGCACGGCCTTGGCGATGTCCTGCATCTTGGCGGTGCCCTGGCCAGCGGCCAGCACCTCCTTGAGCAGCACGTAACCAACGGCCAGGGCGGCGAGAGCGATCACGGCGACCACGACGACGATGCCGCGATCACCGCCGGTCAGCGTTGGACCGCCTTCCGCCGCTAGATACTGCCAGGACATCTGTCCTCCTGGGTCTGCCTGAACGTGGCGCGTTTTCCGCGATCGCCGAGGACCGCCGCATTCGCCCCACGAAGGGACGGTGCGCCACCAGGGGGTATTGATGGGACCGGCGGAGTCTATGGGTTGCACGTCGCCGCTCTGACGGCCGGCCCGCCAAGCTGCGGATTTCCGAGTTGCGGGATCGATCCAGAACATCGATCCAGAACCGCCCCGAACACGGCCCGCGATCGTTGTCGGTGACATGTGCGACCCTCGCTTCCGTGAGTCGCCACCTGCTCGACCGCGTGCTGGCCGGTGTGCCCCGCGGCGAGAACCCTCTGCGGCATGTGCGGGAGCTGCCATCGCGACCGGCCTCGGCGGTCGACTGGCCGTCGTGGGCGCCGTCCTCGCTGGTCACGGCCTTCGGCGCGACCGGGGTCGCCCGTCCCTGGACGCACCAGGTCGAGGCGGCGAACCACGCGTGGGAGGGCCGGCATGTGGTGATCGCCACTGGCACGGCGTCCGGGAAGTCGCTGGCCTACCAGCTACCGGTGCTGAGCGGACTGCTGGCGGACCGCCGCGCGACCGCGCTGTACCTGTCGCCGACGAAGGCGCTCGGCGCGGACCAGCTGCGCACGGTCTCGACGTTGGGGCTGGACGGCGTCCGCCCGGCCCCGTTCGACGGCGACACCCCCATGCCGGAGCGCGACTGGGCGAAAGCGCACGCGCGGTGGCTGTTCACGAACCCGGACATGCTGCACCGCGGGATCCTGCCGGCGCACGCCCGCTGGGCCTCCTTCTTCCGGCGTCTGGCCTACGTCGTGGTGGACGAGTGTCACGGGTACCGCGGGGTGTTCGGCTCGCACGTGGCGTTGCTGCTGCGCCGGTTGCGCCGGGTGGCGGCGAAGTACGGCACCGATCCGGTGTTCGTGCTGGCCTCGGCGACGGTGTCGGACCCGGCCACGTCGGCTTCTCGCCTGTCGGGCGTGCCCTGCGTGGCGGTGACGGAGGACACATCACCACAGGGCGCGCGGACGGTGGCGCTGTGGGAGCCGCCGCTGCTTCCCGAACTCTCCGGTGAGAACGGTGCGCCCGTCCGGCGGTCGGCCGGCGCCGAGACGGCCCGGATCATGACCGACCTGGTCGTGGAGGGCGCGCGGACGCTGGCCTTCGTCCGGTCCCGGCGGGGCGCGGAGCTGACGGCGCTCTCGGCGCGGCACGCACTGGCCGAAGTGGACGCGTCGCTGCCGGCGCGGGTGGCCGCGTACCGGGCGGGCTTCCTGCCGGAGGAGCGGCGCGCGCTGGAGAAGTCCCTGGCCGACGGGACCCTGCTGGGGGTCGCGAGCACCAACGCGCTCGAGCTGGGTGTGGACATCGCCGGGCTGGACGCGGTGGTGGTCGCCGGTTACCCGGGGACGCTGGCGTCGTTCTGGCAGCAGGCGGGGCGGGCCGGGCGGGCGGGTGACAGCGCGCTGGTGGTGTTCGTGGCGCAGGACAACCCGCTGGACACGTACCTGGTGCACAACCCGTCGGCGATGCTGGACAAGCCGGTCGAGGCGACGGTCATCGACCCGACCAACCCGTACGTGCTGGCGCCGCAGCTGGTCTGTGCGGCGATGGAGCTCCCGCTGACCGAGGCGTGCCTGCCGGCGTTCGGCGGCGCGGCGGCCCGCCGCGTGCTGGACGACCTCACGGCCGACGGCGTGCTGCGGCGGCGGGCGGCGGGCTGGTACTGGACCTCGCGGGAACGCCCGCACGCCTCGGTGGACATTCGCGGCTCGGGTGGCGACCAGGTGGCGGTCGTGGAGGCGGACTCGGGCCGTCTGCTCGGCACGGTCGACCCGGGGGCCGCGTTCACGAGCGTCCACCCGGGAGCGGTGTACCTGCACCAGGGCACGTCCTATGTGGTCGACGACCTGGACCTGTCCACCGGACTGGCGATGGTGCACCGCGAGGACCCCGAGTGGTCGACCTCCCCGCGCGAGCAGGTGGACATCACCGTGCTGTCGGTGGAGGAACAGGTCACGTTCGCCGGCGACGTCACGGTGAGCCTCGGTGAGGTGGCGGTGACGTCCCACGTGGTCGCGTACCTGCGGAAGCTGCCGTCCGGCCAGGTGCTCGACCAGATTCCGCTGGACCTGCCGGAACAGACGCTGAACACGCGGGCTGTCTGGTACTCGCTGCCGGACGAGCTGCTGGCCGAGGCGGAGCTGACCAGGCACGAGATCCCGGGCGCCCTGCACGCGGCGGAACACGCGGCGATCGGCCTCCTGCCGCTGTTCGCGACGTGCGACCGCTGGGACATCGGCGGCGTGTCCACGGCGCTGCACCCGGACACCGGTGAGGCGACGGTCTTCGTCCACGACGGACACCCCGGCGGCGCGGGCTTCGCGGACCGGGCCCACGCCGCCCTGGTCCCATGGCTGACGGCGACGCGGGACGCGATCGCGGCATGCGAATGTCCCTCGGGATGCCCGTCGTGTGTTCAGTCCCCCAAGTGCGGCAACGGAAACGAGCCGCTGGACAAACAGGGTGCGATAAGAGTCCTTACCACGGTGCTGGCCGCGGTGACGTCGGCGGCGGAAGGCCAGGCGTCCCGGGCGTCGTGAGTCACTCGGGCGCAGGACACCAGTCCTGGATGACGACCTCGGCGTCCGAGAACTCGTCCTGAAGCGCGCCCTTGAGGTCCTTGGCCATGCTTCCCTTACGCACCATCAGTTTCACCGAGGCCGGCAGTGCTTCCGGGCGCGCATTGTCCACCAGGTCGGGTTGGTCGGCGAACGTCTCCTTGAAGCGCTTGTAGGCCTGCTGCCGCGTTTCCTCACGCACGCTGTCGAACCGCTCGTCGTCGCGAAGCTGTGCGGCGGCCTCGCGCATCGCCGAGTCGGGGTCCGGCCCGCCGAAGGAGATGATCACACCGCGAACGCACCTGTCGTACTCCGCCGGACTCAGCGCGTGGAACCCCGGCGGGTACACGTTCTTGACCTGGCCGGCCCAGATCAACGCGCCAGCACCAACTCCCACACCGACGCCGACCACGACCAGCACGGCCACCAACCACCACGGCGGCCGCGGTCGAA
>Ga0164298_10000167_pt1 | contig 21549 bp, 23 predicted proteins | sample Whisoiple_216_MG_FD_109713 | JGI IMG/M metagenome (GOLD analysis project Ga0164298, IMG submission 109713) | Unamended control soil microbial communities from upstate New York, USA - Whitman soil sample_216_MG | ecosystem: Environmental > Terrestrial > Soil > Agricultural land ...
GCTTCCTGCTGGCGGCGTTGCCGGTTCGCCCAAGTACGACCCAGTACGAGGGCGAACCGGCGCCTTGCCAGCAGAAACCTGGATCCACCGACTTGATCACCGCATTTCCGGCGCGGGACACTAGTCGAAGTCACCACCCCTGCGCACGGCCTGGTCGACATTGTCCCGGAACGAGCCCGCGTCGTTTCCGTGCGGAAAGGGCACGTTTGGCACCCTGACGTCGAGAAAGTTGCACAACGGCGCCCAGCCCAGCTCGACCTCGTACACGAGCAGCCGCTCGGCGGCCACCCCGGCACGCACGGAGTCGTTGTGCCGCAGGAACTCCGCGATGGTGTCGGCTTCGTCCAGATCTCGGCGGAACCCCCTGGTGGCCATGGCCGCCGACAGGGGTGCGAGCGCCTCGACAAGCCCGGAACCACCCGCCGACGTGAGCCGCTCGACGCGCTCTCCCTTGTCCTGACCGAGAATCGTGGCCCGTGCGCTCCGGTACCAAGCCCGCGGCTCCCGGACGGTGAGCACGACCTTCGCGTGTGGCCACAGCTCGGTCGACTCCCGCCACAGCAGACAGCTGGGCAGGTCCAGGCAGGCCCGGTATCCGTCGAGAAGCTCGGGCAGGACGGTCGTGCCGCCACCCAACGCGCGAGCCCACCCGGCCGCGGTGTCGGGCCGCTTGAGCACCTCACTCATGTGATGGCAGGGCCCGAACCCGAGCAGCTCCAGGGCCCGTTTCAACGAAGCCGTCCCGGTCCGCCCATACCCGGCCCCGATGACGTCGACCATCGGCAACCCCCTTGCTGACTGGCTCGATCTTGTCACGCGATGGCGTTCGCGCTACTGGCCGACTTCGATGATCGGGGAGAGGATGGCCCCATGACGAAGACGATGCGGGCGATCAGCGTCCAGCGGTCCGGTGGCCCGGAGGTGTTGGCCGAGGTCGAGGTGCCCCGACCCGAGCCGGGGCCCGTGGAGATCCTCGTGCGCGTGCATGCCGCCGGCGTCAACCCCACCGACTGGAAGTCGCGGGCCCGTGGTGAGACGCGCGGCGGAGCGGCTCCCTACATCCCGGGCTACGACGTCTCGGGTGTCGTCGAGGCGGTCGGACCGGGTGTGCAGCTCTACCGGCCGGGTGACGAGGTGTTCGGCATGCCGCTCTTCCCGAAGCCCGCCGGCGCCTACGCCGAGTACGTCGTCGCGCCGCCCCGCCACTTCGCGCGCAAGCCGGCGAGTCTCGACCACGTGACCGCCGCCGGGTTGCCGCTCGCCGGGCTCACCGCCTGGCAGTCCCTTGTGGACTACGCGAACGTCCAACCAGGACAACGCGTCCTGGTCCATGCCGCGGCCGGCGGGGTCGGGCACCTCGCGGTGCAGATCGCCAAGGCGCGCGGCGCCCACGTCATCGGCACCGCCAGTGCCGCCAAGCACGACTTCGTCCGCGGGCTCGGCGCCGACGAGCTGATCGACTACCGCACGACGGACTTCACCCGGGAGACCGGCGACCTGGACGTCGTCATCGACACCATCGGTGGTGACTACGCCGCCCGGTCACGCTCCGTGCTGCGTGCCGGCGGCGTCCACGTCGTGCTGGCCAACCCGACGGACGACGCCTTCATGCTCGTCGAACCGGACCACGCGGGCATGGTCGCCCTGGTCGACCTCGTCGAGAAGGGCCAGCTGGCTGTCACCCTCGACTCTGTGTTCCCGCTGGCCGAGGCCGCCAGGGCGCACGAGCACGGTGAGCGGGGCGGTGCCACGGGCAAGATCGTCCTGACGGTGGTGTAGACCCGCGACGAGACACCCTGCGAGCTAACCGCGACTGGCCGCGGCCAGCATGCCCTCGGTGATCAGCGCCAGGTCGGCGGGGGCGGTGACGTACGGCGGCATCGTGTAGATCAGGTCCCGGAACGGACGCAGCCACACGCCCGCCGCCACCGCCGCCTCGGTCGCCGCTGCCATGTCCACCTCGTGGTCCAGCTGCACGACCCCGATCGCGCCCAGCACGCGGACGTCCCGCACGCCCGGCAGCGTGCGTGCCGGTTCGAGGCCGGCCGCCAGTCCGGCCTCCAGGCGCCTGACCGTGCCCTGCCAGTCTTGCGACAGCAGCAGCTCGATCGAAGCGCAGGCCACGGCCGACGACAGCGGGTTGCCCATGAACGTCGGACCGTGGGCCAGGACCGGGACCGAGCCGCGGGAGATGCCGTCGGCCACGCGCGACGTGCACAGGGTCGCGCCCATCGACAGGTAGCCGCCGGTCAGAGCCTTGCCGACGCACATGATGTCCGGCGCGACCGCGGCCTGGTCGGCGGCGAACAGGGTGCCGGTGCGGCCGAAGCCGGTCGCGATCTCGTCGAAGATCAGCAGCACGTCGTTGGCCAGCGTCAGCTCGCGCAGGACGTGCAGGTAGCGCGGGTCGTGGAACCGCATCCCGCCCGCACCCTGCACGACCGGCTCGACGATCACCGCGGCCAGCTCGTCCGCGTGCTCCTCGATCATCGAGGCGAGGTGGGCGACGTAGTCGTGCTCGAAGCCGGCCAGGGGAGTGTCCGCGAACACCTGCGCCGGCAGCACACCACGCCACAGGCTGTGCATGCCACCGTCCGGGTCGCAGACGCTCATCGGGTGGAACGTGTCGCCGTGGTAGCCGCCGCGCCAGGTCAGCAGGCGCCGCTTCTCGGGGCGGTCCAGGGAGCGCCAGTGCTGCAGCGCCATCTTGACCGCGACCTCGACCGACACCGAGCCGGAGTCGCACAGGAAGACGTGCTCCAGCCCGGCGGGCGTGATCTCGACCAGCTTCGTCGCCAGCCGGACCGCGGGCTCGTGGGTCAGGCCGCCGAACATGACGTGGCTCATCCGGCCGGCCTGGTCCGTCAACGCCTTGTCCAGCACGGGGTTCCGGTACCCGTGGATGGCCGCCCACCACGACGACATGCCGTCGACCAGCTCGCGTCCGTCGGCGAGCCGCAACCGCACGCCGGCCGCCGACTCGACCACCAGGGGGTCGACGACGCCGGGCATGGGGCCGTAGGGATGCCAGACGTGTGCCCGGTCGAGTGCGATGAGATCCACCCGCGGAGGTTAACTCTCAGCGGCACTCGGTCCGGCCGCGCCGCAGCCGGTAGGAGGACAGCGTGGTGGCCAGCTCCACGTCGGTCGGCTCCACGAGCACCGTGCCGTCCGGGGCGACGATCACCGGGATGTTGGTCCGCCCACCCGCGATCTCCATCGCCCGCGCCTGCACGGCGGGGTCGGCCTCGGTGTCGTACTCCACGAAAGGGACGTTGTGCCTGCGTAGCCACGTCTTGGCACGCCGGCAGTCGCCACACCATTCCGCGCCGAAGACTTGGGTCTGATCCGTAGCAGACCCCCCGTCGCCCAGGATCACGGGTGAGACCCTAACCGAGACCGGGGCGGCTTGGGTTGCGGCAAATGGGTGGGACTAAATTTACGGCCCGTGAGTTTCATGGTGCTCACAGGTACCGGAACGGGCGTCGGCAAGACGGTCGTGGCTGCTGCCGTGGCCGCGCTCGCCGTGCACCGGCGGCGGAGCGTCGCGGTCCTCAAGCCGACACAGACCGGACTAGCACCCGGCGAGCCCGGCGACGTCGACGAGGTCACCCGCCTCGCCGGCGACGACGTCACGACCTGGGAGCTTGCCCGCTTCCCCGACCCGCTCGCCCCTGCCACGGCGGCGCGCAGGGTCGGCATCATGCCCGTCACGCCCAAGCAGGCCGCCGCGGCCGCCGTCGAGCTGTCCCGCGGCCACGACCTGGTGCTCGTCGAGGGCGCGGGCGGCCTACTGGTGCGGATGGACGACCACGGCGGCACGCTCGCCGACGTCGCCTGGTCCGCCGGCGCGCCCGTGCTGATCGTCGCCAACGCCGGCCTCGGCACCCTCAACGAGACCGCCCTGACCGCGGAGGCCCTGCGGCGCAGGGGCATCGAGTGCGCCGGCGTGGTGGTCGGCTCGTGGCCCGCCAAGCCGGACCTCGCCGCCCGCTGCAACCTCGACGACCTGCCGGTGGTCGCCGGCGCGCCGCTGGTCGGCGCCCTCCCGGCCGGGGCCGGCACCCTCAACCGGATGAAGTTCCTGGACATGGCCATCCAGTCGCTGGCCCCGTCGCTGGGCGGCGAGTTCGACGCGACCGGTTTCGCCGCGACACACGCCGCCTAGCGTCGCTCGAGGAACGATCGCGCGTGACGCACATCGCGTGTCCACGTGAGCCGGTTGCGGCAGACTGGCCCGGAAGCACCCGATCACGGATGGAGGCCACCGGTGACCGCAGCTGCCGAACGGACGGAAACGACGGCGGAGACCGACCCACTCGCCATCGCCCGGGAGCAGGTGCTCGAACGCGGTGTCGGCCTGACCGAGTCGCAGATTCTCGACATCCTCCACCTCGACGACGACCGGATCCCCGAGCTGCTCGCGCTCGCCCACGACGTGCGGATGCGCTGGTGCGGTCCGGAGGTCGAGGTCGAGGGCATCGTCAGCCTCAAGACCGGCGGCTGCCCCGAGGACTGCCACTTCTGCTCGCAGTCCGGCCAGTTCCCCTCGCCGGTGCGGTCGGCGTGGCTGGACATCCCCGGCCTGGTCAGGGCGGCCCGGGAGACCGCGGCCACCGGCGCGTCGGAGTTCTGCATCGTCGCCGCCGTGCGTGGCCCGGACAAGCGGCTGCTGTCCCAGGTCCGGGACGGGATCACGGCCATCCGCGAGGACGGCAACGACATCCAGATCGCCTGCTCGCTCGGCATGCTCACCCAGGCGCAGGTCGACGAGCTCGTCGAGATGGGCGTGCACCGCTACAACCACAACCTCGAGACCGCCCGCTCGCACTTCCCCAACGTGGTGACCACCCACTCGTGGGAGGAGCGGTGGGACACGCTCAAGATGGTGCACGTGGCCGGCATGGAGGTCTGCTGCGGCGGGATCATCGGCATGGGGGAGACGGTCGAGCAGCGCGCGGAGTTCGCGGCGCAGCTCGGTGAGCTGGACCCGCACGAGGTCCCCATGAACTTCCTCATCCCGCAGCCCGGCACCCCGTACGAGAACTACGAGATCGTCGAGGGCAAGGCCGCGCTGCGCACGATCGCCGCGTTCCGGCTCGCGCTGCCCCGCACGATCCTGCGGTTCGCCGGCGGCCGCGAGCTGACCCTCGGTGACCTCGGCGCCGAGCAGGGCATGCTGGGCGGCATCAACGCCATCATCGTCGGCAACTACCTGACCAACCTCGGTCGGCCCGCCCAGCAGGACCTGGACATGCTGGCGGAGCTCAAGATGCCCGTCAAGGCGCTGAGCGAGCATCTGTGAGCGGAGCCGGCCACGGGCCCGACGCGGGCGTGAGCTTCTGTACTCACTGCGGCCGCCCGGCGGGTGAGGGCGACCACGCCCGGTGCTCGGGAACCCAGGCCGACCTCGACCCGCCGCGCTTCTGCGCGGCCTGCGCGCGCCGCATGATCGTGCAGGTGACGCCGTCGGGGTGGACCGCCAGGTGCAGCCGCCACGGTGAGCGTTCGTCGGTCGACGCCGGGTACTAGTCTTTGTGGCTACGGGTCGTGTTCGCGGCCGGGACCAGTGGGAGGTCGGCGTGTCGGAACAACCGGTCGGGGAGCAGCACGCGCCGAACCGGGAGCCCGAGTACCCGACCTTCCCGGCCCCCGAGTGGCAGCCGCGGACGCCGCGGGTGGTCGTCCGGCGTGACCTGCTGCCGGCGGTCAGCGTGCTGTCCACGGTCGCGTTGCTCGGTCTCGCCGTCGGCTGGCTGTGGTCACGGCTCGCGCCGCCGCAGCGCAAGGTCATCACCCAGGACGGCCAGGCGGCGACGCTGACCGACGAGAGCTACCACCGGTTCGACGGCCTGGTGATCTTCATGCTGCTGTGCATCGCGGCGGGGATCGTCACCGGCGTCGCGGTCTGGTACCTGCGGGAACGCCGCGGTCCCGTGGTCATGCTGGCGGCCGCCGGGGGCGGCGCGCTCGGCGGCTGGCTCGCCCAGTCGGTCGGCAGGTCGTGGGCGGACGGCCGCTGGCCGGTGCCCCAGAGCATGAAGCCGCTGGACATCGTGTCGGTGGCGCCGGTGCTCGAGTCGCACTGGGGCCTGATCCTGTGGCCGCTGATGACCGCCCTGGCATACGGCGTCCTCGCCGCGATGAACGGCATGGACGACATGGGCCGCCGGCTCGGCTAGTGGGTGCGGGAACGGTCAGTTGCCCTGCTGGGGTATCTCCACCGGGGGAGCGGGAACCGCGTTCAGGGTCGCCAGAATCCCGGCCTCCCGGCTGATCAGCCGGGTCACCAGCCGCAGCCGGTGCAGCGGGCGGGTCTCCTCCAGGATGCGCTGGCGGTCGTCCAGTGGCAGCAGGCAGTCCGTCGTCAGCAGATGGGCCAGCGCGGCCACGTCCACGTCCTCCGCGGGTTCGGTCCACTCGCCCTGTTTCCATGCCGCCTGGCAGTACCGCCGGTAGGCCGCCCGCGCCGCGGCGACCAGCGAGTCGATGGTCTGTGAGATCGTGCGCTGACCCGGGACCACCGCGGGGGTGTCCGGCAGCCACTCGACCTCGCCGATCAGGTACGGCGCCGCGGCGTGGTCCAGTGCCAGCAGCCGGAACCGCTGCTCGCCAACGGTCACGATGTCGAACCGACCGTCGGGCAGCCGGGAGGCCTGGCGCAGCACCGCCGTACACCCGATCGGTTTGACCTGGTCGAGTGAGGTGACTTCCACCTCCGCGGACGGGGTGAGCGCGACGACGCCGAACCGCTTCTCCGGCACGGCACCCGTCATCAGGTCGACGGTCAACTGTCGGTACCGCGGCTCGAAGATGTGCAACGGCAACGGCACTCCGGGCAGCAGCACCGTTCGTAGCGGGAAGAGCGGAAGCGGTAAGGGCACGGACCCAGGCTAGGTCGCCGCGGCTCCTCGCGCTTGGTTCGGCGGCCTGAACACTGCGAACGGGTCAGTCACCGAGATCCCTCGTTGGGTGAAACGGAACAGTGCGGCAGGGCGACCGCCGGCCCGTCCAGGTGGCGCTGTGTCACCAGTGGGCTCGAGCAGGCCGCGCCGGGACAGCACCCGCTGCAGGTTCGTCGCGGACACCCGGTACCCCAGCGCCGCCGAGTACAGCGACCGCAGCGCCGAGACCGTGAACACCGGTGGCGCGAGCGCGAACCCCAGGTTCGTGTAGGACAGCTTGGCCCGCAGCCGGTCACGTGCTCGACGCACGATCGCCTCGTGGTCGAACGCGGTGCGGGGGAGCGCGTCCACCTGGTGCCAGGCGGTGTCCGACGGCAGCGCCGGGTCGTTGTCGGACGGTACGAGCCCCAGGAACGCCGAGGCGATCACCCGCCCGCCCGGCACCCGGTCCGGCGCGCTGAACACGGCCAGCTGCTCGACGTGCGCCAGCTGCCGGACGTCGACCTTCTCCTCGAGCTGGCGCCGGATCGACGTCTCGATGTCCTCGGTCGCGCCGAGCCGTCCGCCTGGGAGTGACCACCGGTGCGCGTGCGGTTCCTGAGCGCGTTCCCAGAGCAGGACCTGGAGTGATCCCGCTCGCACCTGGAGCACCGCGGCCAGCACTTCGTGGTCAGCCACGGTTAACACGGTGGTAGCATGAGGCATGTTTTCGATCCTAAGGCGAAAACCTCTGGAGAGGAAACCGACAGGCGGACCGTAGCCCACCAGTGGAGCGAGAGCGACGTGAGCGGGCGACGTCTGGACTGACGAGCACGGCGGCCCCGGCGGGGTAGGAGCCCGGGCCTCCGCGCGCAGGAGGGAAGACGGCGTCGTTAGCGGAGGAGCGAAGCGAACCATGAACACAGCGGGAACGATGGCCGCGACGTTGGAGCAGGATCTGACGCCGTACACCGGGGTCGAGCCGGACGCGGCGTGGCGCGACGAGGTGCGCGCGCTCGCGAGGGAACGCGACGCCGTGCTGCTCGCGCACAACTACCAACTGCCGGAGATCCAGGACATCGCCGACCACACCGGCGACTCGCTCGCGCTGAGCCGCATCGCGGCCGCCAGCGACGCGTCCACGATCATCTTCTGCGGCGTCCACTTCATGGCCGAGACCGCGAAGATCCTGAGCCCGGACAAGACCGTGCTCATCCCCGACGCCCGCGCCGGCTGCTCGCTCGCCGACTCCATCGACGCCGCCCAGCTGCGTGCGTGGAAGGCCGAGCACCCGGACGCCGTCGTCGTGTCCTACGTGAACACGACCGCCGAGGTCAAGGCCGAGACCGACATCTGCTGCACGTCCTCCAACGCCGTCGACGTGGTCCGCTCGATCCCCGCCGACCGCGAGGTCCTGTTCCTGCCGGACCAGTTCCTCGGCGCACACGTCAAGCGGGAGACCGGCCGCGAGAACCTGCATGTCTGGGCCGGCGAGTGCCACGTCCATGCCGGCATCAACGGCCCTGAGCTGGCCGCCCGCGCCGCCGCCAACCCGGCCGCCGACCTGTTCGTGCACCCCGAGTGCGGCTGCGCGACCTCCGCGCTCTACCTGGCCGGCGAGGGCGTGGTCCCGAAGAACCAGGTCAAGATCCTCTCCACCGGTGACATGGTGACCGAGGCCCGCGCCACCAAGGCGAGCACGGTGCTGGTCGCGACCGAGATCGGCATGCTGCACCAGCTGCGCCGCGCCGCGCCGGAGATCGACTTCCGCGCGGTGAACGAGCGCGCGTCCTGCCGGTACATGAAGATGATCACGCCGGCCGCGTTGCTCCGGTCGCTGCGCGAGGGCCGCGACGAGGTGCACGTGGACGCGCGGACGGCCGCGCGTGCCCGCGGCGCGGTGCAGCGGATGATCGAGATCGGCAAGCCCGGTGGTGCGGAATGACCTCGCGGCCGGGCGCGACCACGTCCGCGCTCTGGGAGGCGCAGGCCGACCTGGTGGTCGTCGGCACGGGCGTCGCCGGGCTGACCGCCGCGCTGCGTGCCCGTGAGCTGGGCCTGAACGTTCTGGTCGTGACCAAGGAGGCCGCGGACGGCGGCAACACCCGCTGGGCGCAGGGTGGCGTCGCCGTGGTGCTGGGCGACGTCGCGGACGACTCGATCGCCCGGCACGTCGACGACACGCTGGTCGCGGGCGTCGGCCTGTGCGACGTGGTGGCGACGTCGCGGATCATCGGCGCCGGACCCGCGGCGGTCGCGTGGTTGCGGGAGCGCGGCGCGGTGTTCGACGTCGAAGGTGACCGGCTCGCCAGGACCCGCGAGGGCGGCCACACGGCGTTCCGCGTGGTGCACGCGGGCGGTGACGCGACCGGCGCCGAGGTGGAACGCGCGCTGGTCGAGGCGTCACGGGACGACCGCGTGCCGATGCTGGAGAACCACACCGCGGTCGACACGCTGCGGACCCCGGCCGGCGAGGTCGCCGGACTGCTGGTGCTCGACGGCGAAGGCCGGCCGGGAGTCCTTGTGGCGCCGGCGGTTCTGCTCGCGACCGGCGGCCTCGGCCAGCTGTACCAGGCGACGTCGAACCCGGCCGTCGCGACCGCGGACGGCGTGGCGATCGCGTTGCGGTCCGGGGCGCCGGTGGCGGACCTGGAGTTCGTGCAGTTCCACCCGACCGTGCTGTACACGGGGTCGGGCGCGCGCGGCCGGTGCCCGCTGGTCACCGAGGCGGTGCGCGGCGAGGGTGCGGTGCTGGTCGACTCCCGTGGTGACCGCGTGATGGCCGGCGTGCACCCGCAGGAGGACCTGGCGCCGCGGGACGTGGTGTCCGCGGCGATCACCCGCCGGATGAGCGCGCTGGGCGACGACCACGTGTACCTGGACGCGACACACCTGTCCGCGGCGGAGTTCCGGCGGCGGTTCCCGACGGTGCTGGCCGCGTGCCGCACGGTCGGTGTCGACCCGTCCGTGGCGCCGATTCCCGTCGCCCCGGCGGCACACTTCTCCTGCGGCGGCGTGGTGTCCACAGTGGAGGGTCGGACGCCGGTGCCCGGCCTGTACGCGGCCGGCGAGGTGGCACGCACCGGCCTGCACGGCGCGAACAGGTTGGCGTCCAACAGCCTGCTCGAAGGCCTGGTCGTCGGCACGCGGGCCGCGGAGGCCGTGGCGGCGGACCTGGCGCTCGGTTTGCCGGCGGAGCGGCGGCTGGCCGCGTGCCCGCCGGTGCCGGTGGTGCCGGTCGCGGACCGCGACACGCTGCAGCGGGTGATGAGCCGCTACGCCGCGATCGGCCGGGACGCCGAGGGCCTCGCGGTCGTCGGGTCGGTGCTGGACGTGTCGGCGGTCGACCGTCCGCTCGGCACGCGGGAGCTGGTCGAGGACGCGGCGCTGACGCTGACGGCCCGCGCGCTGATCGCCGCGGCGGCGGCCCGTGAGGAGTCGCGAGGCTGCCACGTTCGCGACGACTTCCCCGTGCCGGCAGGAGAATGGGCGAGGAGCCTGACGGTGCGCCTGACACCGTCCGGCCAACCGATGATCGCGGAACGAGTACTGGTGGAGGGGGCGGCGTGAACGGGGGTATCGGGGATATTGACCAGGACGACCTGCTTCGGGTGGTGAGGACGGCGCTGGAGGAAGACCTGCGCTACGGGCCGGACGCGACCACCGCGGCGACGGTGTCGGCGGATGTCGTGGCGACGGCGACGATCTCGCCACGCGCTTTCGGGACGGTGGCCGGCATCCCGGCCGTGCGCGCGGTCTTCGACGAGGTCATCGGCGCCTACGAGGTACTGTCCACAATGGACGAAGGGACGAAGGTCCGGCCCGGCGACGACGTACTGGTCGTCCGCGCTCCGGTTCGGGCGTTGCTGACCGCCGAGCGTACGGCGCTGAACCTGCTGTGCCACCTGTCCGGCGTGGCGACGGCGACGGCGGCGTGGGTGGCGGCGGTGGCGGGTACCGACGTGCGGATCCGTGACTCGAGGAAGACGTTGCCGGGCCTGCGTCTGCTGGAGAAGTACGCGGTCCGCCAGGGCGGCGGTGTCAACCACCGTCTCGGCCTCGGCGACGCCGTGCTCATCAAGGACAACCACGTGGCGGCGGCGGGCTCGGTGACGGCGGCGCTGCGTGCGGCGCGTGCCCAGGCGCCGGAGCTGCCGTGCGAGGTGGAGGTGGACACCCTCGACCAGCTGGAGGAGGCGCTGGCGGAGAAGGCGGAACTGGTGCTGCTGGACAACTTCACGCCGGAACGGTGTGTGGCGGCGGTGCGGCGGGTCGCGGACCTCGGCGCCCCGACGAAGCTGGAGGTGTCCGGCGGCCTCAAGCTGGCGGACGCACGGGTCTACGCCGAGACCGGCGTGGACTACCTGTCCGTCGGCGCGCTGACCCACTCCGCGCCGGCCCTGGACCTGGGGCTGGACCTGGGATAGCGCGGGGTCAGTCGGAGCCGGCGAACCTCTTCGCGAGGTCGCGGAGCCGGGCCACGGCCTCGGCGGCCTGTGTGCTGTCGATCCCGCTGATGGCCAGGTTGGGCAGGCTGCTCAGGTTCTCCACCTGGTCGGCGAAGCGCAGGTACTCCCGGTGCGCGTGTTCCCGGCACGCGAGGCAGGTCACGCTCTCCGGGCGTGGCGACGTCATCGCGTAGGGCACCCGCAGCGCACACCCCGTGGTGACGAGACCCGGCGTGTCGGGCACGACCCCGAGCAGCGACGTGACCGCGCTGCGGAACCCGGCGCCCGCCTCCACCACTCGCTGTGCCACATGGATGTGCGGATCCATCACGCCTCCGAGACCGCGCGCAGGTCGGCCAGGCCGCGCAGCAGGTCCTGTCCGTCCGGGGTGGCCGTCGGATCGAGCAGCCACTGCATCGACAACCCGTCGCACACGGCCATCATCCAGCTCGCCACCGCCGTGCAGCGTGGGTCGGCCGGGGTGGTGTCCAGTGCCTTCCCCACGATCTCGCTGACCCGCTCCCGCACCCCGCGGTACATCCCGGCGAGCTGTTCGCGCAGCTCGGGATCTCGCTCCGCCTGCGCCACCGCCTCCACGAACGAGACCAGCAGAGCCCGCCGGCCGCTGAGGTTCGCCAGCAGCGCCACCCACGTCCGGTGCGCCCGTTCCAGTGGCGACGCCGCCGGGTCCGCCAGCGCGATCTTCGTGAGCTGCGCGGCCCAGTCCTCGAACACGATGCCCAGCGCCGCGTTCAGCAACCCCGCCTTCGACCCGAAGTGGTACCCGATCGAGGCGAGGTTCGTGCCCGACGCGGCGACCAGGTCACGTGCGGTGATGTGCGCGTATCCCTTGTCCTCCAGCAGTTGCCGTGCCGCGGCGAGGAGCTGTTCCCGGTGACCCACCAGCTGATCGTAGTTGTGACGGCCATTTATACGCGCGTATAAACACGACATGGCCATGGTCGAGGCACCCCCAGCCCTGCCGCCCGGACCGAACCTGCCGCCGCTCGTCACGACCGTCCTGTTCATGACCGCGCGCCGCCGGGTTCTCACCCGCTGGCGCGTCCGCTACGGGGACGTCTTCACCTCACGCGTCGCCGGTGGGCGGACCGTCGTCACGCTCTGCCAGCCGGTGCACATCCGCCAGGTCTTCGCGGGCGCGCCAACGGTTTTCCACGCCGGCGAGGGCAACGGCGTGCTGGCGCCGGTCATGGGCAGACACTCGCTGCTGATCACCGACGAGGACGAGCACCTGCGTGCCCGCAAGCTGCTCATGCCCGCCTTCAACGGCGCCGCGCTGCGTGGCTACCGCGACCTGATGAGCGAGCTGGCCGCCGGTTGCGTCGACAGCTGGCCGGTAGGCACGCCGTTCCCGGTCCACCCGCGCATGAACGCGGTGACGCTGGAGATCATCCTGCGGGTCGTCTTCGGCATGTCCGACGGCCCGCGCCTGGCAAAGCTGCGGCCCCGCCTGGGCCGCGTCACCGACATCGGCCCGCTGACCGTGCTCGGCTGGAGCTACCCGAAGCTGCGCAACTTCGGCCCGTTCCGCCGGAACTGGGAGAACCTGCGCGCGGTGGACCGCGTGCTGTACGCGGAGATCACCGACCGGCGCGCCGTCGGTGACCTCTCCGAGCGCGGCGACGTGCTGTCCAGACTGCTCACCGCCGCCGGCGACGAGATGACCGACCTCGAACTGCGCGACCACATGGTCACGCTCCTGCTGGCCGGCCACGAGACCACCGCGACCGCCCTGGCCTGGTCGTTCCACGAGCTGGCGCGCCGCCCGGACATCCTCCGCAAGGCGCAGCAGGCGGCCGACGACGGTGACGACGCGTACCTGGAGGCCGTGGCGAAGGAGGCCATGCGCCGCCGCCCGGTGATCCAGAACGTGGCCCGCAAGCTGACCGAACCGACCGAGGTCGCCGGCTACCTCCTGCCGGCGGGCACGGTCGTCGCGCCGAGCATCTCGCTCGTCCATCGCGACGCGGCCGTGCACGCCGACCCCAGGGACTTCCGCCCGGAACGGTTCATCGGCAAGCAGCCGGAGTCCGGCACGTGGATCCCGTTCGGCGGGGGAGTCCGCCGCTGCATCGGCGCCGGCTTCTCGCTGCAGGAGGCCACCGCGGTCCTGCGGGAGGCGCTGACGCGCTACGACATCCGGCCCGAGCACGAGCGCCCGGAGGCCGTGAAACCCCGCAACATCACGCTGGTCCCGGCCGAGGGCGGCCGCATCGTCGCGACGCCCCGCAGACGATGACGGTGCCGTAACCGTCGCAGGGGTGCCCTTTCGCGACGGTTCGATGCCGGCGTCACAGCCGCCGGTTCGCCAGCACCGGGATGTTCGCGCGCGTCCGCTCGACGAGCGTGAGGTCCAGGTCCACCACCAGCAGTTCCGGGTCCGCGCCGGCGGACGCGACCACCGACCCGTCCGGCGCCGCGACCAGGCTGTGCCCGACCCCCGTCGGCGCCGTCGTCGGCACGCCGGGGTCCGCCTGCCCGCATGCCACCACGAAGCACGTCGAGTCCAGCGCCCGCGCCCGCACCAGCAGCTCCCACTGCTCGACCTTCCCCGGCCCTGCGCCCCACGAGGCCCCGAGCAGGATCACCGAGGCGCCCCGGTCCGCCAACCCCGTGAACACCCCGGGAAACCGCACGTCGTAGCAGGTCGCGATGCCGACGTCGGCGAGCACCACCAGCTCGTCACCCGGCGCTACGGTTCGTGACTCCTGGAAGCCGAACGCGTCGTACAGGTGGATCTTGTCGTAGCCGACGTGCCGGTCACGCGCTGTCGCCAGCAGCGTGTTGAACACCCGCCCGTTCGGCGCCGGCGTGAACATCCCGGCCACCACGAGCACGTCGTGGGACGACGCGATCTCCCGCACGCCCGACGCCCACGGCCCGTCCAGCGGCTCCGCCAGTGGGCCCAGTGACGTGCCGAAACACGCCATCGTCGCCTCCGGGAACAGGACCACCGACGCCCCGTCCGCGGCGGCCGCCTTCACCTGTTCCGCCACGAGAGTCAGGTTCTCGTCGGGCGACGGGGTGGACGTGATCTGGCTCAGGGCGACACGCACGGCGACGACCTCCGGAAGTGAGAATCGTTAATCCCTCCACGCGAGGATATGTCGCCCGGCTAGGGTCGGGCCTCGTGCCCAACAAGTCGCGTCTTCTCGTGCCGCTCCTCGCGGTCGCGCTCGTGGGCGCCTGCACCGGCGATCCGGCCCCGCCGGCCTCCGGCGATCCCGACGGCAGGTCGCTGGTGATCGCCGTCGCCGACGAACCGGCTGACCTCAGCCCCCTCGCGGGCTACGCCGAGCACGGCGCCGCGAAGCTCTACGACGGGCTCGTCGAGCACCAGGCCAACCTCTCGCTTCGCCCCGCGCTCGCCACCGAGCTGCCGACGCCGGCCACCGACGGCCTGTCGTGGACCGTCTCGCTGCGCCCGGGCGTCACGTTCACCGACGGCTCGCCGTTCGAGGCGCAGGACGTCGTGGACACCTACCACGCGCTGCTCGACCCGGCGCGGAAGTCGCCGGTGCGCCAACGGTTCTCGATGCTCAAGAACGTCGTGGCCCTGAACACCGCGACCGTGCGGTTCGACCTGTCCGCGCCGTACGCGCCGTTCGCCGACCTGCTCACGCTCGGCATCGTGTCCAGCGAGTCGCTCGACACCCAGAGCCCGGTCGGCACCGGCCCGTACCGGCTCGCCACGTGGCAGCGCGGCCAGCGGATGGTGCTCGAGGCCAACAAGTCCTACTGGGACGAGGCGCCGGCCGTCACCAAGGTCACCGTCGAGTTCGTCCCAGACGACGCGACCCGCGCCAAGCAGCTGACGAAGGGCAAGCTCGACGGCGCCGCGCTGCCGCCGGAGCTCGCGGTGAAGTTCGAGGACGCCGACGGCATGCGGGTGGTCGCCCACAGTGCCGCGGACGTGCGCGCGGTCCTCATGCCGGCCGGCGACCCCGTCACCGGCGACGCCGCCCTGCGGCTCGCGTTGAACTACGCGGTCAACCGCGACGCGATGGTGGAGAACGTGCTGGCCGGCAAGGGTCGTGTCGCGTACACGCCGATGCCCGAGGTGCTGGCCGAGTTCGCCGAGCCGGACGCGGTCTTCGACTACGACCTGCCCCGCGCGCTCGACGCGCTGTCATCGGGCGGCTGGAACCCCGGCGCCGGCGGCGTGCGGGTCAAGAACGGCGCGCAGGCCGCGTTCCCCCTGCGGTACGAGCAGGGTGACACGGTCGCCGCAGGCATGGCCGAGGCGTTCGCGACCGACGCGCGCGCGGTCGGCGTGCAGGTCACGCCCGAGGCGACGACCGATCCGGCCGCGCTGGCGGCCGGCCCGTCGGTGGTGAGCTTCGGCGACCCGTTCGACCCGGACACCGCGCTGTACCCGGTGCTGCGGTCCGGGCTCGGGGGGTATGACAACGAGGCCGTCGACACGGCGCTGGACACCGGGCGTACCGCGACCGACCCGGCCGAGCGGGCCACGATGTACCGGAAGGTCCAGCGTGCGTGGGTGACCGCGCCGGGCATGGTGGTGCTCGCCGCCCCGAACCACACCTACGTCATCCGGGAGAGCTGGGACGGGTACCAGCCGGTGGTCGACGCGGCGGGCGCGGACGCCACCTGGGGCGCGTGGTGGAACCTGGAGGACTGGACGCCGCGCTGAGCGGAGCTTGCGGAGCGAAAAGACATTGCTGAGCGGAGCTTGCGGAGCGAAAAGACATTGCTGAGCGGAGCTTGCGGAGCGAAAAGACATTGCTGAGCGGAGCTTGCGGAGCGAAAAGACATTGCTGAGCGGAGCTTGCGGAGCGAATCGTCGATGTTGAGCGGAGCTTGCGGAGCGTTCCGGCGCGACGGAGCGGGTGAGGAGACGGCATGATCGACCTCGAGGCCGTACGCGCGCAGACGCCGGGCTGCCACCGGGGTGTGTTCCTCGACAGCGCGGGCTCGTCGCTGCCGCCGGTGCGGGTGCTGGACGAGGTCGTCAACCACCTGCGCCGCGAGGCCGAGGTGGGTGGCTACCGGGCCGCGGAGGAGCGTCTCGACGACCTCGAGGCCGGCTACGCGGTGCTCGCGTCGGTGCTGGACTGTCATCCCGACGAGGTCGCCTTCACCGACAGCGCGACCCGGTCGTGGCTGGCCGTGTTCGACGCGATCCCGCTGGCCGCCGGCGACCGGATCCTCTGCACGGAGGCGGAGTACGCGGGCAACGCCATTCCGCTGCTGCGCCGTGCCGAGGAGGTCGGCGCCGTCGTGGAGGCGATCCCGTCGGACGCCATGGGCGCGGTGGACGTCGCGGCGCTCCGCTCGTTGCTCGACGAGCGGGTGCGGCTGGTGTCGCTGGTGCACGTGCCGACCAACGGCGGCCTGGTGAACCCGGTGGCGCCGGTGGTCGAAGCGGCGCACGAGGTCGGCGCGCTGGTGATGCTGGACGCGTGCCAGTCGGTGGGGCAGGTCCAGGTGACGGGCCTCGGCGCGGACATCATCACGGGCACGGGCCGCAAGTGGCTGCGCGGGCCGCGTGGCACGGGTTTCCTGGTGGTGCGCCGGCCGGTCCTGGAGTCCCTGCACCCGCGACAGGTCGACCTGCACAGCGGCACGTGGGTCGGGCCCGACCGGTACGAGCTGCGGGACGACGCCCGGGTCTTCGAGCTGTGGGAGTCGAACATCGCCGACCGCCTCGGCCTGGTCGCGGCGTTCCAGTACGCGCTCGACCTGGGCATCGACGCCATCGCCGCCGCGGTCGCCGACCGCGGCGAGCACCTGCGCAGGGGCCTCGCGGAGCTCCCGGGCGTGACCGTCCACGACCTGGGCTCGCAACGGTGCGGCCTGGTGACCTTCTCGGTTTCGGGAGTGCCCGCCGCCGAGGTCCGCGACCGCCTGCGCGAGAAGGGCGTCACCGTCACCGTGTCCGGTGTGACCTCGACCCGCTACGACATGACCCGGCGCGGTCTGGACGAGATCGTCCGGGCCTCGCCGCACTACTTCGTGAGCCCGGCCCAGCTGGACGAGGCCGTGGCGGCCGTGGCCGAACTGGCCTGAACGGAGCTTTCCGGCGAGGCTTTTGTGGACGGTCGCCCGGGACCCGGGTCGCGACAACCCGTCACGGGTCGGGAACCGTGCGTCAGGACCGGATCGTCCGACCGGCGGAGTGGGCCGTTCGGGGGCACGCGGGACCGCTTAGGCTGTGGGTGTCGCTGTGAGAATTCGTGAAGGGAAACCGATGCTGAGCCGCACCGACCTGCGTGGTCGAGTCCCGTCGCCGGCCGAGCTGCGCGCGCTGCTGCCGCGCGCCGACGTGGACGTGGACGCGGTGCTGCATCAGGTCCGCCCCCTGGTCGACGACGTGCGGGAGCGTGGCGTCGAGGCCGTGCTGGAGCTGTCCGAGCGGTTCGACGGCGTCCGCCCCGCGAAGATCCGGGTGCCCCTGCGGGAGCTGACGTCCGGTCTCGCGTACCTCGAACGGCCCGTCCGCGAGGCGATCGAGGAGTCGATCGAGCGCGCCCGCCGGGTGCACGCCGACCAGCGCCGCACCGACGTCACCACCCAGGTCGTGCCGGGCGGCACGGTCACCGAGCGCTGGGTGCCGGTCCGCCGCGTCGGCCTGTACGCGCCGGGCGGGCTCGCGGTGTACCCGTCGAGCGTCGTGATGAACGTGGTGCCGGCGCAGATCGCGGGCGTCGAGTCGCTCGTGGTGTGCTCGCCGCCGCAACCCGAGTTCGGCGGGCTGCCGCACCCGACCGTCCTCGCCGCCGCCGAGCTGCTCGGCGTGACCGAGGTGTGGGCGGTCGGGGGAGCGCAGGCGGTCGCACTGCTGGCCCACGGCGGCACCGACACCGACGGGACCCCGCTGGAGCCGGTCGACCTGGTCACCGGTCCCGGCAACGTCTACCTGACCGCCGCCAAACGCCTGCTGCGCGGCACGATCGGCATCGACTCCGAGGCCGGGCCGACCGAGATCGCGGTCCTGGCCGACGAGACCGCCGACCCGGTGCACGTGGCCGCCGACCTGATCAGCCAGGCCGAGCACGACACCCTGGCCGCGAGCGTCCTGGTGACGCCGTCGGTCGAGCTGGCCGACGCGGTCGACGCGGAGCTGGCCCGCCAGGTCAAGGCCACCAAGCACACCGACCGCGTCACGACCGCCCTGCAGGGCGCCCAGTCCGGCTGTGTGCTGGTGTCCGATGTGGACGCCGGAGTGTCCGTCGTGGACGCGTACGCGGCCGAGCACCTCGAGGTGCAGACGGCCGACGCCGCGGCTGTCGCGGCACGGGTCCGGGCCGCCGGCGCGATCTTCGTCGGCCCGCACAGCCCGGTCTCGCTCGGCGACTACTGCGCCGGCTCCAACCACGTGCTGCCCACCGGCGGCTGCGCGCGGCACTCGTCGGGCCTGTCGGTGCAGACGTTCCTGCGGGGCATCCACGTCATCGACTACTCGGCGGACGCGCTTCGCGAGGTCGCCGGCAAGGTCGTCGCCCTCGCCAACGCCGAGGACCTGCCGGCGCACGGCCAGGCGGTCACGGCGCGGTTCGGGGGTACGGCGTGATCGGGGCTGAGGTCTCGCTTTCGGACCTGCCGTTGCGTGACGACCTGCGCGGCCGCTCGCCCTACGGCGCGCCGCAGCTGGACGTCGAGTTCCGGCTCAACACCAACGAGAACCCGTACCCGCCGCCGCCCGAGCTGGTCGCCGACCTGACGCGGGCGGTCGCCGAGGCGGCCGCGTCCCTGCACCGCTACCCCGACCGGGACGCGGTGGCGCTGCGAACCGACCTCGCGGCATACCTGTCGTCGGCCACCGGTGTCCCGCTCGCGGTCGAGAACCTGTGGGCCGCCAACGGTTCCAACGAGATCCTCCAACAGGTCCTCCAGGCGTTCGGCGGTCCGGGCCGCACGGCGATGGGCTTCGAGCCGTCGTACTCGATGCACCCGATCATCGCCACCGGCACCCGCACGGACTGGGCGCCGACGCCGCGCCGCTCGGACTTCACGCTCGACACGACCACCGCGGCCGCCGTCCTCGCCGACCGCAAGCCGGACATCGCGTTCGTGACCAGTCCGAACAACCCGACCGGCGGCTCGATCCCGCTGTCCGGGCTGCGTGCGCTGATCGAGGCCGCGCCGGGCCTGATCGTGGTGGACGAGGCGTACGCGGAGTTCTCGTCGCGGACGAGCGCGGTGACGTTGCTGGCCGAGTACCCGGCGAAGCTGATCGTGTCGCGGACGATGAGCAAGGCGTTCGCGTTCGCCGGCGGGCGTCTCGGCTACCTGGCCGCGGCCCCGGCGATGGTGGACGCGCTGCTGCTGGTCCGGTTGCCGTACCACCTGTCCGTCGTCACGCAGGCCGCGGCGCGGGCGGCACTGCGGCACGCCGACGCGACGCTGGCGTCCGTGCACAAGCTGGCCGACGAACGCGACCGCGTGATGGAGTCGTTGCGCGGCCTGGGTTTCGAGGTGGTGCCCAGCGACGCCAACTTCGTCCTCTTCGGACAGTTCACCGACGCGGCCGCGACGTGGCGGTCCTACCTGGACCACGGGGTCCTGATTCGGGACGTGGGGATCCCCGGACACCTGCGGGTCAGCATCGGCACACCGGCGGAGAACGACGCGTTCCTGGCCGCCAGTAAGGAGATCGTCAGGTGAACCGGATCGGTCGCGTCGAGCGGACGACCAGGGAGTCGTCGGTGGTCGTGGAGATCGACCTCGACGGCGCCGGCAAGGTGGACGTGTCCACCGGCGTCCCGTTCTACGACCACATGCTGACCGCGTTCGGCGCCCACGGCATGTTCGACCTGACGGTGCAGGCAAAGGGCGACATCGAGATCGACGCCCACCACACCGTCGAGGACGTGGCCATCGTCCTTGGTGAGGCCATCGGCAAGGCCCTGGGCGACAAGCATGGCATCCGCCGTTTCGGCGACGCCTGGATCCCGATGGACGAGACCCTGGCCCACGCGGCGGTGGACGTGTCCGGCCGCCCGTACTGCGTGCTGACCGGCGAGCCGGAGCTGATGACGGCGTTCGTGGTCGGCAACAACTACCCGACCGTGCTCAACCGGCACGTCTTCGAGTCCCTCGCCTTCCACGCGAGGATCGCACTGCACGTGCGCGTGATCCACGGCCGCGACCCCCACCACATCACCGAGGCCCAGTACAAGGCGGTAGCGAGGTCACTACGCGCCGCGGTGGAAGCGGACCCGAGGCAGCACGGAATCCCGAGCACAAAAGGCACCCTCTAGGCTTCCGCGCATGTCCAAGGAAGTAGTAGTCATAGGCCTGCTGGCGATAGCCGGCTTCCTGGTGGGCGGCGTGTACTCGACGTACAAGACCGCGAAGGTGATGGCCGTGATCCTGGGCCTGGCCGCGGCGGTGGCCGTAGGCGGCGCGGTGGTCTGGATGGCCTCGTAACGGGCAGAATGGCCCCATGACCGACAGAAAACCACCAGACATGCCGGTCGAGACCTGGGTCGACTGGCAGATCCGCCAAGCCCAGGAACGCGGCGAGCTGGACAACCTCCCGGGTGCGGGAAAGCCGCTGCCGAAACGCCAGGGCGGCACCGTGGAATGGGTGGTCCAGAAACTCCGCGAAGAGAACCACGACACCAGCGCACTACTCCCGCCATCCCTGGCGATTCCGAAAGAAGTGGCGGCCCTCCCGGAACGCCTGACCAGGATCCGCACGGAACAAGAGGTCCGTGAGGTCGTCGAGGACATCAACAAACGCATCCTCGAAGTCCACCGGGCCCCACAGGTTGGCCCCCTACTGCGGATGGGCCCACTGGAGGTCGACGAGGTAGTAGAAGACTGGCGCGCCGCAAGGCAATCCTGACCGCCCCCGGCCACGAGGCCCCACAGGCGCGTCCGCGAGCCGCCACCCCATCCGGTTACCGTGCTGGGATCCCAGCAGGCCCTCAAGCCCGCATTGCCCAGCCAACAAGCCCGCCTTGCCCGGCCAACAAGCTGAACCAGCCGTTGCCCACTCGCCAGACGCCACCGCGATCCCTACTGGCGTTCAACCGCGCCTGCTATCTCAGCCATGTTCCCGCGCTGCCGGCCGCCCTTCGGCCTCCAACCCGCGCCTGCTGTCTCAGCCAAGCTGCCACGCTGCCGCTCACCCCTCGACCCAACCGCGCCTGCCATCTCAGTCATGCTCCCGCGCCGCCGCCCGCCCCCCCCCCCCCCACCCCGCCTTCCCCACCCCACCCCCCCCC
>Ga0164298_10000168_pt1 | contig 21330 bp, 17 predicted proteins | sample Whisoiple_216_MG_FD_109713 | JGI IMG/M metagenome (GOLD analysis project Ga0164298, IMG submission 109713) | Unamended control soil microbial communities from upstate New York, USA - Whitman soil sample_216_MG | ecosystem: Environmental > Terrestrial > Soil > Agricultural land ...
CGCCACGTCCTCCGGGAGGACGTCGGTGATGAAGGCGCCCATGCCCGTCTCCGAGCCGGCCAGGTACTTCAGCTTGTCCGCCGACCGCTGGATCGACGACACCTGCAGGTGCAGGTAGGCCTGTTCCCGCAACGGATCCGACACCGGAGCCTGGTGCCACGCCGCCACGTAGGGCAGCGGCATGTCGTAGAGCGCGTCCAGCCTGCGCAGCACGTCCAGGTACAGCTCGGCGAAGTCGTCGCGTTCGGCGTCGGTCAGGGACGGGATGTCCAGCACCCGCCGGTTCGGGTACACGTGCACCTCGACCGGCCACCGGGAGGCTGCCGGGACGAACGCCGTCCAGCACTCGGACGACACGATCACCCGTGCCCCCGACGACCGCTCACCCGCGAGCACGTCGGCGAACAGGTTCTGGCCGGTGCGCTCGAAGTATCGTGCGGCGTTCCCCAGCATCTGGCGGCTCCGCGGCGTCACGAACGGGTACGCGTAGATCTGCCCGTGCGGATGTCCGAGCGTCACCCCGATGGCCTCGCCGCGGTTCTCGAACGGGAAGACCTGTGCCACGCCTGGCAGGGCGCCCAGCGCCTCGGTCCGGTCCGCCCAGGTGTCCACCACCAGCCGGGCGTGTGCCGGCTTCAGCGTCGCGAACGCCGCGTCGTGGTCGCTCGTGAAGCACACCACCTCGCAGCGACCCACGCCCGGACGGGTGTCGACCAGTGGCGGCAGCCCCGGCACCTCGCCGCCGACGGCGTGCATCGACAGTGAGGGGAAGCGGTTCTCGAACACCACCACGTCGTAGTCCGACGACGGGATCTCCGTGTGCCGGGTCGCCGTGGAAGGACACAGTGGACAGTCATTCGTGGCCGGGTGGTAGATCCGGTTCTGCCGGTGTGACGCCATGATGACCCACTCGTCGAGCACGGGGTCATGACGCATCTGCGACGCCGTCGACACCGGGTCGAGCGTGCGGGGGTCGTGCAGCTCGCGCGCGGGCGCCGAGTCGTCGTCGAAGTAGATGATCTCGCGGCCGTCCGCGAGCTGGGACACAGTGCGTTTCACGACGCCCCCTCGCCCGCTACGTGGCGCCGCGACGCCTGATGGTTCGCTCCGCAAGCTCCGCTCACCGGACCGCCTCTACCTTGACCAGCCGTACGTCGTCCACGTGCTCGGCCAGTGCCGCTCTCCCGTCGGCCGGCAGGCCGTCGTCGGAGATCACCACGTCCGCGTCGTCGAGGCGGGCGATGGTCGACAGGCCGACCATGCCCCACTTGGTGTGGTCGGCCAGCACGACGAGCCGCCGCCCGGCCTTGACCAGTGCGCGGTCCGTGTCCGCCTCGAGCAGGTTCGGTGTCGTGTAGCCGGCCGTCTCCGCCATGCCGTGCACGCCGAGGAAGACGATGTCCAGGTGCAGCTGCGCGAGCGCGGACACCGCGATGGGGCCCACCAGTGCGTCGGACGGCGTGCGCACGCCGCCGACCACGACGACGTTCTGGTTCGTGCGCGGTAAGGAGTGCAGCACGTCCGCGATCCGCATCGAGTTCGTCACGATCGTCAGGCCGTCGACCGCACGCAGTGCGTGCGCGAGCGCCCAGGTCGTGGTGCCGGCGGACAGGCCGACCGCGGTGCCGGGGGAGACCAGCTCGACCGCCGCCGCGGCGATCGCCTCCTTCTCCGGTTGCTGGCGCAGGGACTTCGCCTCGAAGCCGGGTTCCTCGGTGCTCGCGGACCGCGCTCGGGTCGCGCCGCCGTGCACCTTGTCGACCAGCCCCTGATGTGCGAGTGCGTCCAGGTCCCGCCGAATCGTCATGTCGGAGACGCCCAGCATCTGCGCGAACTCGATGACCCGCACGGCTCCCCGCCGGTGAATCTCCTCCACGATCCGGGCTTGCCTCTCCGCTGCCAGCATCGCCTCTCCAAACCGGTAGGGCACCCCCGAGTCGGAGCCAATCATAAACCGACTCATTCGAACAGTCCCACACGTCAGCATCGTGCACTTCGCATGTCATGGCGCGTACCGGTCATCTGGCGAACCAATCTTCGCCTGCCCGCGAAGAGCGCGCCTGTTGATCCGATGTTTCGTGGGGAATTTGCGACAGCATGGTGCCACATAGCCTGCGCACAGGGGAAGTGGCACTCAGAGATCAGATGTTTACGGAGAGTTATCCACGTGACAAGAAGATGACCTGGGTATGTCACGAAAGTACCACGGCCTCTTGACAGGCCTGCCCATGGGCGGCCAGGGTTTCGATTCTGTCAGGTCCCGTTCACAAGTGTTGAGTTACTCGCCGGTCTCTTGAGGAGGCGCACAATGATGAGCCCTCGTTCGTTCGGTGCTGGCGGCGTCCCCGCCATCGGGCGGCGCACCTTGTTGAAGGGGATGATGGGCGCCGGCGCGCTCGCGGGCCTTGCCGCCTGCGGCGACGGCGGCGGTAGTGGTGGAGGCGGTGGCGGTGAGATCACCCTCGGCTCCAACTGGTCGGACGACGTGCCCAAGAAGGCCATCGCCGAGGTGATGTCGGGGTTCTCCGGCGGCAAGGTCAAGATCAACACGATCGACCACAACTCGTTCCAGGAGAACATCAACAACTACCTGCAGGGCGGCCCGGACGACGTGTTCGGCTGGTTCGCCGGCTACCGCATGCAGTTCTTCGCCGAGAAGGGCCTCGTCGGCGACGTCAGCGACGTGTGGTCGACCATCGGCAGCGGCTTCTCCGACGCGCTCAAGCAGCAGTCCACCGGCAAGGACGGCAAGCAGTACTTCGTGCCGCTGTACTACTACCCGTGGGCGATCTTCTACCGGAAGAGCGTGTGGCAGGAGAAGGGCTACACCCCGCCGAAGACGCTCGACGAGCTCAAGACGCTCGGCGCGAAGATGCAGTCCGACGGCCTCGTCCCGATCGCGTTCGGCGACTCGGACGGCTGGCCGGCCATGGGCACGTTCGACTACCTGAACCTGCGCATCAACGGCTACGACTTCCACAAGTCGCTGATGGCCGGCGAGAAGGCCTGGAACTCCAAGGAAGTCAAGACGGTCTTCGACACCTGGCGCGGCATCCTCCCGCTCCACCAGCCGGACTCGCTCGGCCGGACCTGGCAGGAGGCGGCGCAGTCGGTGCTGAACAAGCAGTCCGGGATGTACACGCTCGGCCTGTTCGTCGGCCAGCAGTTCCCCGAGGGCGCCGACCGTGACGACCTGGACTTCTTCCCGTTCCCGGAGGTCGACTCCGCGGTGGGCACCGACGCGGTCGAGGCGCCCATCGACGGCTTCATGATGTCCTCGCGGCCCCGCAACTCCGACGGTGCCAAGAACCTGCTCAAGTACCTCGGCACGGCGAAGGCGGAGGACACCTACCTCAAGTCCGACCCGAACAACGTCGGCACCCACAACGACTCCGACACCAGCGGGTACACGGCACTGCAGAAGAAGGCCGCGCAGCTCGTGAGCGGCGCCAAGTCGATCTCGCAGTTCCTCGACCGCGACACCCGTCCCGACTTCGCCTCCACCGTGATGATCCCGTCGCTGCAGGAGTTCATCAAGAACCCCAACGACATCGACTCCCTGCTCAACAACATCGAGAAGCAGAAGAGCTCGATCTTCGGTGGCTGACGTGATGACCCGACCGGGGCCCGCGGCGACGACACGCCGTCGCGGGCTCCGGTCGTCCCATCCCCGCACCCTGACGACGATGGACAAGCTGATCGTCGTGCTGATGGTGGCCATCCCGGCCATCATCGTCATCGCTTTGGTCTGGGTGCCCGCGGTCTCGACCGTCGTCCTGTCCTTCACGGACTGGAACGGCATCGGCAACCTGGGCGACATCAAGTTCATCGGCCTCGAGAACTACGACAACGTCGTCAACAACTACCCGCCGTTCCCGCCGGCGATCCAGCACAACCTCATCTGGCTCGTGGTGTTCTTCCTCGGCCCGACGCTGCTCGGCATCTTCTTCGCCGCCCTGCTGGACAAGGAGATCCGCGGCTCGCGGATCTACCAGAGCATCTTCTTCCTGCCGGTGGTCCTGTCGCTGGCGCTGATCGGCTTCATATGGCAGCTGATCTACTCGCGTGACCAGGGCCTGCTGAACGAGCTGTTCGGCACACACGTCGACTGGTACGGCGATCCGAGCATCAACCTGTGGGCGGTGCTCGTCGCGGCGGGCTGGCGGCACACCGGGTACATCATGCTGCTGTACCTGGCGGGCCTGAAGGCCGTCGACCCCGCGCTGCGCGAGGCCGCCTCGGTCGACGGCGCCGGCGAGGTGCGCACGTTCTTCCAGGTGATCTGGCCGGTGATGCGACCGGTGAACATCGTGATCCTGGTGATCACGGTGATCGAGTCGCTGCGTGCGTTCGACATCGTCTGGGTGATCAACAAGGGCAGGAACGGGCTCGAGCTGATCTCCACCCTGGTGACGCAGAACGTGATCGGTGAGGCGAGCCGGGTCGGCTTCGGGTCGGCGCTCGCCACCATCATGATCGCGATCTCGACAGTGTTCATCGTGATCTACATGATCCAGGTCGTGCGGGAGCGGCGATGACGGCGGCGGTGGTTGGACGCAAGCGGCGCCCGGCGCGGGTCGTCCTGCAGGTGTTCCTGATGGTGATGGCGTTCGGGTGGCTGTTCCCGGTGCTGTGGGCCGTCTACAACTCGCTGCGGGACTACGACTTCACGTCCACGCACGGGTACTTCTCCTTCGGCGGCTTCACGCTGAAGAACTACGTCAACGCGTGGGCGCAGGGCAACTTCGGCCAGACGTTCTACAACTCGGCGATCATCACCATCCCGTCGGTGGTGCTGACGCTGCTGCTCGCGTCGTCGGCCGCGTTCGTGCTGGCGCGCTTCAGCTTCAGGTTCAACCTGGTCATGCTGGTGCTGTTCACCGCGGCGAACCTGCTGCCGCAGCAGGCGTTGCTGGTGCCGCTGTTCCGGATGTTCCTCAACGTCGAGCTGCCGTACTCGGTCAGCGACTCCGGCTCACTCTACGACACCTACGTCGCGGTGATCGCGGTGAACGTGGCGTTCCAGACCGGCTTCTGCACGTTCGTGCTCAGCAACTACATGCGCACGATCCCGAAGGAGCTGCAGGAGGCCGCGTTCGTCGACGGCGCCGGCGTGTTCCGGCAGTTCTGGCAGGTCGTGCTGCCGCTGTGCCGGCCGGCGCTGGCCGCGCTCGCGACGCTGCAGATCACCTGGGTGTACAACGACTTCTTCTGGGCGGTCGCGTTCATGCGGTCCGGAGACAAGTTCCCGGTGACCAGCTCGCTGCAGAACCTCAAGGGCCAGTTCTTCACCGACTACAACCTGCTGTCCGCGGGCTCGGTGATCGTGGCGATCCCGACGCTCGTCATCTTCTTCGTGCTGCAACGTCATCTGCGAGCGGGCCTGACACTGGGAGCCACGAAGGGATGACCGGAGCCGCCGGAGCGAAGGACGTCATGATCGTTCATCTGCGTGCGGAGACCGTCAGCCTGGTCATCGACGCACGCGAGCTGCCCACCGTCGTCCACTGGGGTGCGCCGCTCGGTGACCTGTCCGAGGAGGACCTGGTCACCCTGGCGGACGGCGCGGTCTCGCCGCTCGCCATGAACGCGCCGGACGTTCCGGTGCCGATCGCGCTGCTGCCGTCGGCCCGGCAGGGCTATCCCGGCCGCCCCGGGCTTCGTGGGCATCGCGCCGGCGTGGACTGGCTGCCCTCGCTGACGCTGACGTCGGTGCGGCAGGCCGGGACGACGGTCGTCTTCGAGTACGACGGCACCGTGGGCGTGGTGTCCACTGTGGAGCTGGCCGACTCCGGCGTGCTGCGGGTGCGGCACGCGGTCACCAACGGCGGCACCGAGCCGTACACCGTGGACGGTGTGGAGGCGGCGCTGCCCGTGCCCCCGCAGGCGACCGAGCTGCTGGACTTCACCGGCCGCTGGGTTCGTGAGAAGCACCCGCAGCGCCGGGCGTTCGACCTGGGTTCGTGGGTGCGGGAAGGGCGGCACGGCCGCACCGGCCATGACGCCACGCCCGCCCTGCTCGCCGGCACCACCGGGTTCGGCTTCCGCACCGGCGAGGTGTGGGCCGTGCACGTGGCGTGGAGCGGAAACCACGTGACGTACGCGGAACGCGTGCACGAGGGCCGGGGTGTGCTCGGCGGTGGCGAGCTGCTGACCGGCGGCGAGGTGATCCTGGCGCCGGGGGAGAGCTACGAGTCGCCCTGGCTGTACGCGGTCTACTCGTCCACCGGCATCGACGGCGTCTCCGCCGCGTTCCACACCTGGATGCGTGCGAGGAAGACGCATCCGGCACGGCCGCGGCCCGTGGTGCTGAACACCTGGGAGGCCGTGTACTTCGACCATGACCTGAACCGCCTGCGGGGCCTGGCCGACGTGGCCGCACGCATCGGTGTGGAACGGTTCGTCCTGGACGACGGCTGGTTCCGGCACCGCAGGGACGACCACGCGGGTCTCGGCGACTGGTACGTGGACGAAGGCGTGTGGCCCGCCGGCCTGACCCCGTTGACCAAGCATGTCACCAGCCTGGGCATGGAGTTCGGCATCTGGGTCGAGCCCGAGATGGTCAACCCGGACTCGGACCTCTTCCGCGCGCACCCGGACTGGGTGCTCGCGCCGGGCGACGGCACACTGCCGCCGCCGTCGCGTCACCAGCAGGTGCTCGATCTCGCGAACCCCGACGCCTTCGCGTACATCCTCGACCGGCTCGACGAGTTGTTGCGGGACAACGACATCGCGTTCCTGAAGTGGGACCACAACCGCGACCTGATCGCGGCCGGCCACGGCAGCGGTCCCGGCGTGCACGCGCAAACCCTTGCGGTGTACCGGTTGTTCGACGAGCTGCGTGCCCGGCACCCGGCCGTCGAGATCGAGAGCTGCTCGAGCGGCGGCGCGCGGACGGACCTGGAGATCCTCGCCCGCACCGACCGGGTCTGGGCGAGCGACTGCAACGACGCGTTGGAGCGCCAGACGATCCAGCGCTGGACGGCGTTGCTGCTGCCGCTGGAGCTGATCGGCGCGCACGTGGGCCCACCGCGGTCACACACGACGCACCGCACGCAGGACCTGCCGTTCCGCGTGGCCACCGCCCTGTTCGGGCACTTCGGCATCGAGTGGGACATCGCGTCCGCGCCGGCCGAGGACCAGGCCGCGCTGGCGGAGGCGGTCGCCTTCTACAAGGAGGTCCGGCCGCTGCTGCACAAGGGGACGCTGGTGCGGGGCGACCACCAGGACCCGTCGGCCGCGGTGACCGGGGTGGTCGATGCGGACGGCGGGCTCTTCAGCTACGTCCAGCTCACCTCCGGTGCCCGCACGGTGCCCGCGCCGGTGCGCCTGCCCGGCCTCGACCCGGACCGCCGGTACGAGGTCGAACCGGTCTTCCCCGGCGGGCGGCCCGTGACCCAGCAGCGCAACCCGGTGAACGAGGAGAAGCAGATACTGACGGGCCGTGCTCTCGCCGAGGTGGGGATCCGGACGCCGGTCCTCATGCCGGAACAGGCCTGGTTGGTCAGGGTGCGAGGAATCTGAACTACCACGCGATGTTCACCCGTCCGTGCCGGGTACGGGTGAACTCGCGACCATGTGCCGCAATAGGATCCGGTTGTGCGGAGTGACGATGTCATCGCGGATCGTTACCGGCTCGTCGAGGTCATCGGCGCCGGTGGCCTGGGGATCGTGTGGCTGGCCGACGACCTGCGTGGCAACCGTTCGGTCGCGCTGAAGCGTCCCGGCACCGCGTACGCCGGCCTCCGCGCCGACCTCGAACGCGAGGCGGAGGCCGCCAGGAAGGTCGTGCACCCGAACGCCGTCAAGGTGTTCGACGTCGTCGGTGACGGCGACGACTGCTGGCTCGTCATGGAGTACTTCCGGTCCACGAGCCTTGGCGCCAGGGGAATCCTGCCGCCGCAGAAGGTGGCCGCGATCGGGGCGCAGGTCGCGGCCGCGCTCGCGGCCGCGCACGCGGTGGACGTCGTGCACGGCGATGTCGCACCCGGCAACATCCTCGTCGCGGAGAACGGCACCGCGAAGGTCACGGACCTCGGCATCTCCGCGTGGCGGCCGGCGACGGTCACCGGCGCCGGCGAGGTCGCCGGCACCGTCGCCTACATCGCGCCCGAGGTGGCGGACGGCGGCCGCGCCACGGCGGCGTCCGACGTGTTCTCCCTCGGCGCGAGCCTGTTCGCCGCCGTCGAGGGCGAACCTCCTTTCGGGAAAGGCGATCCGGACGCGTGCCTGCGCCGGCTCCAGTCCGGGCGCGCGGAGATCCCCGTCCGGTCGGGTGCGCTGCGCCCCGTGCTCGACGCGTTGCTGCAACGGGACCAGGCCGCGCGCCCGACCGCCGCGCAGGCCAGGGAACTGCTCGACAGGGTCGCGTCGGGACAGAGCGTGCCGGCGTGGCCCGGGGTGCGGAAGCGCCCGCGGGCCATGGTGGTCGCCGGGGTGGCGGTCGCCGTGGCCGCGATGCTGGTGCTCATGCTGACCCGCCCGTGGGAGAGCGGGGCAGGCGGCCCGGCCCGGACCGTGCTGGGCGACCCGCGCACCGCGAATCCCTGCGCCCTGGCCGACACCGGCGTGCTGTCCCGGTTCGGCGAGGCCACGCTGGACCCCAACCGCGGCGAGTTCAACCGGTGCGACGTGCTGATCGCGGTGGCCGGCGACGACGAGATCGACGTGGAGTTCCGGTTCGGCGTCGCGAAGTCCGGGCCGCCCGCGAGCAGCACGCCGAGTGTCGTGCGGCACGAGCCGGAGCGGGACCGCGCAGCGTGCGACATCGCGCTGAGCCTGGCCGACCAGCACGAATTGGTCGTCACCGCGAAGTCCGACGACGACGTGGCCGCAGACTTCTGCCAGGTGGCGGACGTGGCGGCGGACCACGTGGAGAGCGTGCTGCGGGAGAACGGCCGGATCCCGCGCCGGCCGGCGGAGGACCCCCGGTCCCTGGTGAACGTCGACGCGTGCGGCCTGCTCACCGGGGTGTCCGCCAGCACACCGCCGGTGCCCGGGTTTGGGAAGTGGCGGTGCCGCTGGCCGTCCCCCGACGGTTCGCTGCAGGTGATCTTCGACCGCGACGACGTGGACAGTGCCAGAGAGGGAAGCCACCAGACGATGTCCGGCCGGGACGTGTACGTCGCCCCGGCGGGCTACGGCGAGTTCACGTGCGCGGCCAGGATCTTCCACCTGCGCTACCAGGACGAGTACGGCGCGTCGAAGGTGGAGCTGGCCCTCGTGGTGGCCGAGGGCGGCGCGCCGATGGGGAGCCTGTGCCAGCTGGTCACCAGGCTGGCCGGGCCCGTAGCGGCGCGGCTGCCGTCACTCGGCGGGTGATAATGACGCGGTGGGCGCGAAGATCAGGAGCTACCAGCCGGGCGAGGAGCGGGCGCTGTACGACATCTGCCTGCTGACGGGTGACAGCGGGGAGGACGCGAGCGGCCTGTACCAGGACCCGCTGCTGGTGGGCGAGGTGTACGTGGGGCCGTACCTGCGGTTCGCGCCGGCGCACGCGTGGGTGGGGGTGGACGCCGCCGGTGTCGCGGGCTACGTGCTGGGCGTCCCGGACACTCCCGCGTTCGAGACGTGGTGTGAACAGGCGTGGTGGCCGGCACTGCGTGCGCGGTACCCGCAGTCGAGCTTCCGCGCCGGCTCCCCGGACGACCGGATCGTGCGGCTGATCCATGGTCCCCCGACGGCGAGCCCGGACGTGGTCGAGCGATACCCGGCACACCTCCACATCGACCTGCTCCCCCGAATCCAGGGCCAGGGCGTCGGCCGCGGCCTGATGACGACCCTGCTGGCCGGTCTCGCGGCGGCCGGCGCCCCGGGTGTCCATCTGGGCGTGAGCAAGGCCAACCAGCGCGCGATCGGCTTCTACCGCCGAATGGGCTTCACCGACGTCCACACCTACACCGACTCGCTCGTGATGGCCCGCGTTCTCTAGCCACTCGCACGCCATAGAGGGCTCAGACATCTGATGTAAGCGCATACGTGCCAACTCGGGCAACGCTATGATCACGCTTACGTCGGATGTGTGTCGCCGGCGGAACGCAATAGGGTTACCTACGAGGCACTGCCGCGGCGGTGCCGACCCGGAAAGGACGACTTTCTTGCGGTTCATGCGAGTGGGCGCCCCAGGCGCCGAGCGGCCGGTCGTGCTCGACGACCAGGGCGGCGCGTACAGCCTGTCCGGCCTGACCAGCGACATCGACGGGGCCTTCCTGGCCGGTGGCGGCATCGCCGACGTCCGGGAGGCGCTGGCCGGGGGCGCCCTGCCCGCCGAGAACATCGACGGCGAGCGGATCGGGCCGCCGATCGCCCGGCCGCAAGCCGTGGTCTGCGTCGGCATGAACTACGCCGCGCATGCCGCCGAGTCCGGTGCGGCTCCGCCCGAGCGGCCCGTGATCTTCTTCAAACATCCGAACACTGTCGTCGGACCGAACGACGACGTGTTCGTGCCGCGTGGCGCCGAGAAGGTCGACTGGGAGGTCGAGCTCGGGGTGGTGATCGGCAGGCGCGCACGCTACCTGGACTCACCGGAAGAGGCGCTCGACCACGTCGCCGGGTACGTGCTGTCGAACGACGTGTCGGAGCGGGCGCTCCAGCTGGAGCTGTCCGGCGGCCAGTGGTCCAAGGGCAAGTGCTGCGAGACGTTCAACCCGCTGGGCCCGTGGCTGGTGCCGGCCGGCGAGATCGACCCGCAGGCGCTGACCCTGCGCTCGTGGGTCAACGGCGAGGCCCGGCAGGACTCGAGCACCGCGGACATGGTGTTCTCCGTGGCCACGCTGATCCACGACATCAGCCAGTACATGGTGCTGGAGCCGGGTGACCTGCTGAACACCGGCACACCGCAGGGGGTCGCGCTCTCGGGGCGCTTCCCGTACCTGTCGGTCGACGACGTGATGGAGATCGAGATCGACGGGCTCGGGCGGCAGCGCCAGGTGCTCGTCAAGGCCTAAGAGGACAGAGTGTGGGAACCCGGGTCGCGTTGTTCGCGACGTGTCTGACCGACACGTTCTTCCCGGACACCGCCCGTGCGGTGGTCCGGCTGCTGGAGCGGCTCGGGTGCGAGGTGGACTTCCCACCGGCCCAGACGTGCTGCGGCCAGATGCACTACAACACCGGCTACCGCGCCCACGCCACCAAGCTCGCGAAGCGGCACGCCAGGACGTTCGACGGCTATGACGCGGTCGTCGCACCCTCCGGCTCGTGTGCCGGGATGGTGCGCGAGGTCTACCCCGACCTGCACCGGTCCACGAAGCCGATGGCGAACCGGACCTACGAGCTGTCCGAGTTCCTCGTCGACGTGCTCGGCGTCGCCGACGTCGGCGCGTACTTCCCGCACCGGGTCACCTACCACCCGACCTGCCACTCGCTGCGCATGCTCGGCGTCGGTGACAAGCCGCTGCGGCTGCTGCGCCACGTCAGGGGCCTTGACCTGGTCGAGCTGGCGGCCGCCGACTCGTGCTGTGGCTTCGGCGGCACGTTCGCGCTCAAGAACGCCGAGACGTCGACCGCGATGCTGGCCGACAAGATGACCCACGTGCTGGAGACCCGCGCGCAGGTCGTGACGGCCGGGGACAACTCGTGCCTCATGCACATCGGCGGCGGGCTGTCGCGGCTGAGGACCGGCGTGCGGGCGCTGCACCTGGCGGAGATCCTGGCGAGCACGGAGGAGGAGCCATGGGCCGCAACCCCGTGACGTGGCTGGGCAGCCCGACCTTCCCGAACGCCGCGAGGGAGGCGCTCGCGGACGTCCAGCTGCGCGGCAACCTCGCCCACGCCACCACGACGATCCGCGACAAGCGGGCCAAGGCCGTGGCGGAACTGCCCGACTGGCAAGGACTTCGGCTCGCCGGCGAGGCGATCAAGGACGACGTGCTGTCCAGGCTGGACGTCTACCTGGAACAGCTGGAGGCGTCGGTCACCGCGCGCGGTGGCATCGTGCACTGGGCCCGGGACGCCGACGAGGCCAACGAGATCGTCCTGCGGATCGCCCGGGAGAAGGGCGCGGACGAGGTCGTCAAGGTGAAGTCCATGGCCACCGCGGAGATCGGGCTCAACGAGGCGCTCGAGGCGGGCGGGGTCCACGCCATCGAGACCGACCTCGCCGAGCTGATCGTGCAGCTCGGCGACGACCGGCCGTCACACATCCTCGTGCCCGCGATCCACCGGAACCGTTCGGAGATCAGGGACATCTTCCGCCGCGCGATGCCCGACGCACCGCCGAACCTGTCCGACCGGCCGCGTGACCTGGCCGAGGCGGCCCGGAAACACCTGCGGCGCAAGTTCCTGTCCGCGAAGGTGGCCGTCTCGGGTGCGAACTTCGCCGTGGCGGACACGGGATCGGTCGTGGTGGTGGAGTCCGAGGGCAACGGGCGCATGTGCCTCACGCTGCCCGAGACGCTGGTCACCGTGATGGGCATCGAGAAGCTCGTGCCGACCTGGTCCGACCTCGAGGTGTTCCTGCAGCTGCTGCCGCGTTCCTCGACCGCGGAGCGGATGAACCCGTACACCTCGGTCTGGACCGGCGTCACGCCGGGCGACGGTCCGCGCGAGTTCCACCTGGTGCTGCTGGACAACGGCCGCACGAAGACGCTCGCGGACCGGGTCGGCCGGCAGGCGTTGCGGTGCATCCGCTGCTCGGCCTGCCTCAACGTCTGCCCGGTGTACGAGCGGACCGGCGGCCAGGCGTACGGCTCGGTGTACCCGGGCCCGATCGGCGCGATCCTGACCCCGCAGCTCGGCGCGGGCACCGACGACCCGGAGACGGCCGCACTGCTCAAGTCGCTGCCGTTCGCGTCGTCGCTGTGCGGCGCGTGCTACGAGGTCTGCCCGGTGCGCATCGACATCCCGTCGGTGCTGGTGCACCTGCGTGGCAAGGCGAACGAGAACGCGCACACACCGGAGGCGGTCGCGATGGCCGCGGCGTCGTGGGTGATGGCGTCGCCGGCCAGGTTCCGGCTGGCACAACGGCTTTCGACCGTGCTGCGGCTGGTCGCCCGGCGCGGCCTGGTCAAACGGCTGCCGTGGCCGGGTTCGAGATGGACGGACTCCCGGGACCTGCCCGCGCCCGCGAAGGAGTCGTTCTCGGCATGGTGGCGGAGGACCCGTGTCCGGTGACCCACGCGCGGAGGTCCTCGGCCGGATCAGGAAGGCGTTGGCCGACCGTCCCGGTCCGGTGACCGTGCCGCGGGACTACGACCGGACCCGCGACCTCGGCGATGTGTTGACACTGCTGGAGAAGCAGGTCGCCGACTACCGCGCGGTGGTCCGGCGGGTGCGGGAGCCGGACCTGGCCGCGGAGATCGAGTCGTCGCTGCGGGCCCGCCGGGTGCGGAACATGGTCGCCCCGGCCGACCTGCCGTCGTGGTGGCGGGTCGGCGAGGTGGTGTGGTCACTCGACTCGCCGATGTCGCCGCTGACCAACGCCGCCCTGGACCGGGCGGACGGCGTGCTCACCGGCTGCGCCGTGGCGATCGCCCAGACCGGCACGATCGTCCTCGACGCGGGGCAGGCGCAGGGGCGGCGGGCGCTGACCCTGCTGCCGGACTACCACCTGTGCGTCGTGTGGGCGGACCAGGTGGTTGCCACCGTCCCGGAGGCGTTGGCCCGGCTGACGCCGACACACCCGCTCACGTTCGTCTCCGGCCCGTCCGCGACGAGCGACATCGAGCTGGACCGCGTCGAGGGCGTACACGGACCCCGCAACCTGGAAGTCCTCATCGTCGGCTAATTCGCTTGCCGGCCATGCTTTCCTGAGCACAGTCACGAGAAGCACGGTCACGAGAAGGGGAGTCGCATGCGCGTGTTCATGACCCACCAGTCGGCCACCGTTGCCCACGCAGAGGACATGAACCGCATTGCGCACCCTCAACCTGGGGATTCTCGCCCATGTTGACGCCGGCAAGACGAGCCTGACCGAGCGGCTCCTGCACCACGCCGGCGTCATCGACGAGCTCGGCAGTGTCGACGCCGGTTCCACCCGGACCGACTCCCTCGCGCTGGAGCGGCGGCGCGGGATCACCATCAAGTCCGCGGTGGTGTCGTTCGTGCTGGACGGCGTCCTCGTCAACATCGTCGACACCCCCGGCCATCCCGACTTCATCGCGGAGGTGGAGCGGGTCCTCGGCGTGCTCGACGGTGCCGTCCTGGTCGTCTCGGCGGTCGAGGGCGTCCAGGCGCAGACCCGCGTCCTGATGCGTACGTTGCGCCGCCTGCGCATTCCCACGATCGTCTTCGTCAACAAGATCGACCGGTCGGGCGCCGACCCCGGTCGCGTGCTGCGTGACCTCGACGCGAAGCTGGCGCCGGCGATCCGGCCGGGCGACACCGAGGCGCTGGCCGAGCACGACGACGAGGCGCTGGCCGCGTACCTCGACGGCAGGCCGGCGCCGGGCCGGCTGGTCGCCAGGACCCGGGACTGCACGGTCCATCCCGTCTTCTTCGGCTCGGCCGCGACCGGTGCGGGCATCGCCGAGCTGATGGCCGCCATCACGAGGTTCCTGCCCGCCGCCGAGGCGGCGGACGGCCCGGTGTCCGGGACCGTCTTCAAGGTCGAGCGTGGCGCGGCGGGGGAGAAGATCGCCTACGTGCGGATGTTCGCCGGCACCCTGCGCGTCCGGGACCGCCTGCCCCAGGGGAAGGTCACCGCGCTGAGCGTGTTCGGCGAGGAGGCGGACTCGGTGGGCGCCGGGCGGATCGCCCGGGTCTGGGGCCTCGACGTGCGGATCGGTGACGCCATCGGGGAACCGCGCACCGGGCACCGGCACGCCTTCCCGCCGCCGACGCTGCAGACCGCCGTCGAGCCGGTGGACCCGGCGGACCGGCTCGACCTGCACGCGGCACTGACGCGGCTGGCCGAGCAGGACCCGCTGATCGACCTGCGCCGGCAGGACGGCCTGACGGTGTCCCTGTACGGCGAGGTGCAGAAGGAGGTCATCGAGGCCACGCTGCGGGAGGAGTACGGCATCGCGGTGACGTTCCGCGACACCACGACGATCCTCGTCGAACGGCCGGCCGGCACGGGCGCCGCCGTCCGGTTGCGGGAGTCCGCGCCGTACCCCGCGACGGTCGGCCTGCGGGTGGCGCCGGGACCGCCCGGCGTGCACTTCCGGCTGGCGGTCGAGCTGGGTTCGCTGCCGCGGTCGTTCTTCACGGCGGTGGAGGAGACCGTGCGGGCCGAGCTGCGGGGCGGCCGCCGCTGGGAGGTGACCGACTGCGTGGTCACCATGACCCACTCCGGCTACTTCTCCCCGGTGACGACCGCGGGTCACTTCCGCGACCTGACCCGCCTGGTGCTCCGCGAGGCACTGGCCGAGGCGGGGTTGCGGGTGCACGAGCCCGTCCTCCGGTTCCGGCTGGAGGTCCCGGAGGACGTGGTCGGCACGGCGCTGCCCGCGCTGACCCGGCTACGCGCGGTCCCGCACACCACCACCACGGCCGGCGCCACCTGTGTGGTGGAGGGTGACATCCCGGCGGCCACCGTGCACGACCTCGAACGCCGCCTCCCGTCCCTCACCAGGGGCGAGGGGGTGCTGGAGAGCGCGTTCGACCACTACCAGGCGGTCACGCCGAGAAGCTGACGACCTTGTCGGCGGTGATGCGGACGATCACCCGCTTCACCTCGGGCGGCTCGGGCGACGGGTCCTCGCCGGCGTACTTGTGGGAGAGCCGGAAGGACAGCGACCGCTCCGGATCGTCGATCACCTCGGCCGTGCCGCGGATCTCGACCGTCTGGTACGGGTTAGTGGCGTTGATGACGGTCAGGCTCACGCGCGGGTCCCGGCGCAGGTTGCGTGTCTTCTTCCGGTCCGCCCTGGCCGAGAAGACCACCGCGTCGCCGTCGAGCCCCACCCAGATGACCGAGGTCTGCGGCGACCCGTCCGGGTTGAGCGTGGCGACCACCCCGAAGTTCTTCCCGTCGACCAGCTGTCTCGTGTTGTCGTCAAGCGTCATGTCCCTGATGATCGACCCGCGGCGAAATACGCGGTAGGTGCACCTTTCGTGATCGGATCATTCTGGCCACAGGCTGGGACAACCTCTGGATTCCACGATCCTCTTCGGGTATACATCGGATGTCTGTTCGAACTTGAGGGTAAGGGGACTGCGGCTGATGGCGCGCATCACCGGCATGGATGTGCTCGACATCCGCTTCCCCACGTCCCGTGAGCTCGACGGTTCCGACGCGATGAACCCGGACCCCGACTACTCCGCCGCCTACGTCGTCCTGCGCACCGACGAGGGGCCGGACGGTTACGGCCTCGCCTTCACCATCGGCCGCGGCAACGACGTCCAGGCGGCGGCCATCCAGGCGTTGCGCCCGATGGTCGTCGGGCGGAAGGCGCCGGAGACCGCCGCCGAGCTGGCCGCGCTCGACTTCGACCTCGTCGGCGACTCGCAGCTGCGCTGGCTCGGTCCGGAGAAGGGCGTCGCGCACATGGCGATCGGCGCGGTCGTCAACGCCGCGTGGGACCTCGCCGCCCGGCGGGCCGACCGTCCACTGTGGCGGTTCCTGGCCGGGCTGACGCCCGAGGAGCTGGTCGCGCAGGTCGACTTCCGCTACCTGTCCGACGCGCTCACCGAGCAGGAGGCCCTCGAGATCCTGCGCAGGCGGGGGCGGGCCGAGCGGATCGCGGAGCTGGAGGCGGACGGCTACCCCGCGTACAGCACCGGCCCGGGCTGGCTCGGCTACGCCGACGAGAAGATGGTCCGGCTGGCCAAGCAGGCCGTCGCCGACGGGTTCCGGATGCTGAAGCTCAAGGTCGGCGGCGACCTCGACGACGACATCCGGCGCATGCGGCTCGCCAGGGAGGCCGTCGGGCCCGACATCAGGATCGCCGTCGACGCCAACCAGCGCTGGGACGTCGAGCCGGCGATCAAGTGGATGCAGGCACTCGCCCGCTTCGACCCGTACTGGATCGAGGAGCCGACCTCGCCGGACGACGTCCTCGCGCACCGCGCCATCGCCGAGGCCATCGCGCCGATCCGGGTGGCGACCGGCGAGCACGTGCAGAACCGGGTGATGTTCAAGCAGTACCTGCAGGCGGGTGCGCTGTCGGTGCTGCAGCTCGACGCCGCGCGGGTCGGCGGGGTCAACGAGAACATCGCGATCCTGTTGCTGGCCGCCAAGTTCGGCGTGCCGGTGTGCCCGCACGCGGGCGGCGTCGGACTGTGCGAGATGGTCCGGCACCTGGCGATGTTCGACTACGTGGCGGTCTCCGGCACCCAGGAGGACCGCGCCATCGAGTGGGTGGACCAACTGCACGAGCACTTCACCGATCCCGCCGTCGTGCGTGGCGGACGCTACCTCGCGCCCACGGCCCCGGGCTTCTCCGCGCGGATCCGCGACGAGGCGATCGCCCGGTACACCTTCCCCGACGGTCCGGAGTGGAGGGACGCCACATGACCGACTTCGCCGGGCTCACCGCGGTTGTCACCGGCGGTGCCTCGGGTATCGGCGCCGCCGCGGCGGCCATCCTGGCCGACCGCGGGGCCGACGTCGCGGTGCTCGACCTCGACCCGGCCGGCGCCGAGCGCGGCTTCCGTTGCGACGTCTCGGACGACGGCGAGGTCAGGGCCGCGATCGAGGCCGTGGCGGCACAGTTGGGCGGCATCGACGTGCTGGTCAACAACGCCGGCATCGGCGCGGCCGGCGACGTGGCCGCCAACGACGACGCCGAGTGGCACCGCGTGCTGGACGTGAACGTGCTCGGCATGGTCCGGACCACCCGGGCCGCGCTGCCGTACCTGCGGCGCTCCAGCACGGCGGCCGTCGTCAACACCTGCTCGGTCGCCGCATGGGCGGGCCTGCCGAACCGGGCGCTGTACTCGGCGAGCAAGGGCGCGATCCTCGCGCTCACGCTCGCCATGGCCACCGACCACCTCGACGACGGCATCAGGGTCAACTGCGTGTGCCCGGGCACCGCGGACACCCCGTGGGTCGGCCGGCTGCTGGACGCCGCCGACGACCCGGCCGCCGAACGCGCGGCGTTGCGGGCGCGGCAGCCCATGGGCCGGCTGGTGACCGCGGCCGAGGTCGGTCACGCGATCGCCTACCTGGCAAGCCCTCTGTCCGGATCGACCACCGGGACCGCGCTCGCGGTCGACGGCGGGATGTACGGCCTGCGGCCCCGGCCGCGTGCCTAGCGAGACTCTCTTCCCCACCTGAGCATCAAGGAGGATGCGATGCGCAAGACCATCGGCGTGGTGGCGGCGGTCACCGCGTTAGCCGTCGGGATGGGCGGCTGTGGGTCCACGAAGGACACCGGTGGTGACGGCAGTGGCGGCGGGAGTGGCAGGGTCGGCGCGACCGTGCCGCTGCTGACCTCGCCGTTCTGGCAGGCGTACAACAACTACGTCCCGCGGATGGCGAAGGACGCCGGGCTCGACGTCCTGCCGACCGTCAACGCGGACAACAACACCCAGAAGCAGATCACCGACATCAACAACCTGCTCAACCAGGGCGTCAAGGGCCTCGTGGTGACCCCGCTCGACTCCGCGGCGATCGTCGCCGGTCTCAACCAGGCCGAGCGCAAGGGTGTGCCGGTCGTGTCGGTCGACGTCCGGCCGGAGTCCGGCAAGGTCGCGATGGTGGTGCGTGCCGACAACAAGGCCTACGGCACCAAGGCATGCGACGTCATCGGCGAGAAGGTCAAGCAGGGCAAGGTCATCCAGATCATGGGCGACCTGTCGTCGATCAACGGCCGGGACCGCTCCGAGGCCTTCCGCGACTGTATGAAGTCGAAGTACCCCGGTGTCGCCGTGCTGGAGATCCCGGCGGAGTGGAAGGCCGAGAAGGCGGCGTCCGGCCTGGAGGGCCTGCTGACGGGCAACCCGGACGTCAAGGGCATCTACATGCAGGCGGGCGGTGTCTACCTGGCGCCGACGCTACAGGCGTTGGAACGCAAGAACCTCAAGTTCCCGGTCGGCGACCCGAAGCACATCGTGCTGGTGTCCAACGACGGCATCCCGCAGGAGCTCGACGCGATCCGGAAGGGCGAGCTGGACGCGACCGTGTCGCAGCCGGCCGACTCCTACGCCGAGTACGGCATGTACTGGATGAAGAAGGCGATGGCGGGCGAGAAGTTCAAGGCGGGCCCGACCGACCACGACTCGACCGTCGTCGAGGCGTCGCCGGGGATCCTCGAGGACCAGCTGCCGGCGCCGATCGTCACGAAGGACAACGTGGACGACAAGGCCCTGTGGGGCAACACGCTGTGAGCCCGGTTGTCGAGGCACTCGGGGTCGGCAGGCGTTACGGGCCGACCGTGGCGCTCGCCGACGTCAGCCTCACCGTGTCCGCCGGCGAGTCACACGCGCTCGTCGGCCGCAACGGGGCGGGCAAGTCGACGCTGGTGTCCATTCTCACCGGACTGTCCAAACCGGACACCGGGGTGGTCACGTTCGACGGCGCGCCGGCGCCCGCGCTCGGCGACCGGGAGGCGTGGCGCGCCAGGGTCGCCTGCGTGTACCAGCACTCGACGGTCATCCCGCACCTGACGGTCGCGGAGAACCTGTTCGTCAACCGGCAGCCGACGAGACGCGGCGTCATCTCGTGGTCCCGCCTGCGCCGGGAGTCCCGTGAGCTGCTGGACTCGTGGCGGGTGGCGGTCGACGTGGACCTGCCGGCGGGTGAGCTGTCCGTCGAGGACCGCCAGCTCGTCGAGATCGCGCGGGCCTTGTCCTACGGCGCGCGGTTCATCGTGCTCGACGAGCCGACCGCGCAGCTGGACTCGGACGCGATCGGCCGGCTGTTCACCCGGATGCGTGAGCTGCAGGACGCGGGCGTCACGTTCCTGTTCATCTCCCACCACCTGCAGGAGGTGTACGAGGTCTGCCAGGCGGTGACGGTGCTGCGGGACGCGCGGCACGTCCTGACCGCACCGGTCTCGGACGTGACGCGTGCGCGGCTGATCGACGCGATGACCGGGGACAGCGGCGGCCTGGCGGTCGTCGACGCGGCCTCCCGGGACCGCGTCGCGGCGGACGCCGAGGACGTGCTGGCGGTCGCGGGCATGTCGGGCGACGGCTTCACGGACGTGTCGTTCACCCTGCGGCGCGGCGAGGTGCTGGGCATCGCGGGCTCGAACGCGAGCGGCAAGCACCAGCTGGCGGAGACCGTCTACGGGCTGCGCACGCCGAGCGCCGGGGCGGTCCTGGCCGGTGGCCGGCCGCTGCCCCGCGGTGACGTGAAGGCCGCGCTGCGGGCCGGTATCGGCTGTGTGCCGAGGGATCGCCACCACCAGGGTCTGGTGCTGGGCATGTCGATCGCGGACAACGCGGCGATGTCCGTCCTGGACCGGCTGGGTTCGGCGGGACTCGCCGCGCCGGGTGCCCGGGCCGCGGTGGGCACGAAGGCGATCGCCGACTACGACATCGTGGCGGCCGGCCCGGAGCAGCCGGCGGACGCGCTGTCCGGCGGCAACCAGCAGAAGGTCGTGCTGGCGCGGGCGCTGGCGAGCGACCCGTCGGTGCTGGTGCTGATCAACCCGACGGCCGGCGTGGACGTGAGGTCCAAGGAGGCGCTGCTCAGCCAGGTCGAGCGGGTACGCGCCGAAGGCAGGGCGGTCCTGATCGTGAGCGACGAGCTCGACGACCTGCGCCCGTGCGACCGGGTGCTGGTCCTGCGCGCCGGCACACTGGTCGCGGAGCACGAGGCCGGCTGGTCGGTGGGCGACCTGGTGGCCGACATGGAAGGGGTCGGAGCAGATGGCTGAGGCGAGCGTGCAGAAGGGATCCTTCGGGACAGTCGGGGAGGCGACGGCGTGACCGAGGTTCTGCCAGGGGAGGCCGCGACGACTCCCACCGCCCCGAGGAAGTCCGCCCGCGTCCCGCGGCTGCGGGAGCTGGCGCTGCTGCCCGCGCTGGTGGTGCTGCTGATCGTCGGCGCGCTCGTCAACGACAGCTTTCTCACCACCGGCAACCTGATCAGCATCCTCGGCGCGTCCGCGGCGCTCGCGCTGGTCGTGCTCGGCGAGTCGCTCGTGCTGATCTCCGGCAAGTTCGACCTGTCGCTCGAGTCCACCGTGGGCATCGCGCCCGCGATGGGCGCCATGCTCGTGATCCCGTCCGGGTTCGGCACCGAGTGGCCCGCGTTCGCCGGGATCGCGGTCATCCTCGTGATCGGCGCGGTCATCGGCGCGGTCAACGGCTTCCTCATCGTGAAGCTCGGGCGGAACGCGTTCATCGTCACGCTCGCGATGCTGGTCGTCCTCAGAGGACTCCTGGTCGCCACGACCGAGGGCAGGACCATGTTCAACATGCCGGACCCGTTCTTCACGCTCGCCACGGCCACGTTCGCCGGACTGCCGATCTCCGTGTGGCTCGCGCTCGTCCTGTACG
>Ga0164298_10000169_pt1 | contig 21141 bp, 10 predicted proteins | sample Whisoiple_216_MG_FD_109713 | JGI IMG/M metagenome (GOLD analysis project Ga0164298, IMG submission 109713) | Unamended control soil microbial communities from upstate New York, USA - Whitman soil sample_216_MG | ecosystem: Environmental > Terrestrial > Soil > Agricultural land ...
CGACGGCGCCACGCCGCTGATCTGCTTCGGCGCCCGCGACCTCGACCCGGAGACCGGCCAGTTTCTGACCCCCGACCCGTGGCACGGCGGCCTCGACGACCCCCGCCACATCGCCGGGCAGTCCACCGCGTCACTCGCTCTCGCCGCGGAGGCACCGGTCAGCGGCATCCACCCCTACGCGCTGTCCCACGGCGACCCGCTCAGCCGCCCCGACCTCGACGGCCACTTCGCGTGGCTCAACTCCGTGCTCACCCTCTTCCTCGCCCCCACCTGGGGTTTCCCGCTGACCTCGCTGTCGGTGTTCTTGTTCGCGCCACTCAACGTCTACGGCGAGATCGCGGCGCTGATCTACGCGCTGTTCGCGTGGCGCCACCCGTGGAAACACCACTCGATCTTCAACTCCCGCATCGTGTCCGGCAGCAGCAGGCTGGGCACGGTCGCCCTGGCACTCAACGGACTCCTCCCGCGCATCGTGGGCGGGTTCGGCGGGGACCGATGCGTGACGATCGGGCACGTCGTGTGGGAGAACCGCCGCTACTTCCAGCTCCTCGACCGCCCGAGGGTGCTGGAACTGGACGACATCCGGGGCACCCCGCTGCCCGACGGCAGGCCGAGCGGTGACGCCCGCAAGTTCTCCGACGCGGTGAAGGGCTCGGTCCTCGTCGTGACCGGCACCGACAAGGACAGCCGCAAGTGGATCCACGGCAGCTGGTGGACGAGAGGGCCGGGCAACGCCGTCGGTGACCGCGCGGGCGCCCAGACCTTCGAGGACCGGGTGCCGGCCGGCACCCCGCACGCCCGGGGCACGGTGTACCTGGCACAGCCCCTGCCCGAGGCCATCGATCCCGAGGACGACAGGCTGTCCGTCGCCGAGTACCTCGTCGCGGGCGGGAAGAGCAGCACCGGCGAGCTCGTCACCAACCTGTGGTTCGCCTTCACCGTCTCCTCCGACGCCGGGCTCAGCGCGGGCGACCCGGTCCAGCTCGGCATCGACGGCATCGGGCCGGCCCAGGGCGTCGTGGCGAAGGTGCTGCCCTCCGCCGACCCTGTCATCGTGATCGACCACGAGCTGCCCGCCCGGTTCCAGACGCCCGGCAACGTCGGCAAGACCGTGAAGGTCAACAAACTCAACGCCACCCCGACCACCAGCGCGGGCTGGGCGGCCGGGGCCACCGCCAACAAGTCGGTGCGGCTGGCCGCCCCGCCGCACGCGGTCGGCAGGGACGAGGTCTACGAGTTCACGCCGGCGGGTGGCGCGCCCGGGGGACGGCCGAAGGCGTACTCGTCGATCGGCAAGGTCACGGCCACCGTCCAGTTGAGCCCGACCATCGCCGGGCTCGCCCTCGGTGGCGCCGCCATCTACCGGCTCACCACGGACGGCACCGCGCTGACCGGCAACGTGCCCGACCCGGCCGCACATGCCGACCAGCTCACCGTCGCGGGTGCCCACAACCTCGTCGTGGGTGACCTGATCACCGCGCAGCCCACCGCGGGCGGCGCCGCGCACCACGCCCGCGTCACCGCCGTGACCCCGGCCGTCGATCCCACCCCGTCCACGGTCACCGTCGAGCCGGCGTTCACGCTCGCCGCCGCCACGCCCGTCCGGATCACCCGGCTGAAGGAGACCGACCGCGTCAAGGACCTCGGCACCGGCGCCGTCCAGGCAGGGGACACCCTCGCGGTGGAGGTCCGTTCCTCGGCCGTGTTCGCCGTCGGCACGCCGGTGGTGGCCGAGATCGGCGGCGCGCGGCACGTCCGAGGGGTCGCCGCGATCACCCAGGTCGACCTGGAGACCGTGGACGAGCTCGTCGGCAACGCGCCCTACTCGCTCGTCCGCTACGACGTGGCCCCGGCGAGTGTGGACGCCAAGCTGTCCGCGCAGCGGTTCGTCAAGTGGGTCAGCGGCGACCGCCCGTCGAGCTACGGGGCCTGGCCCGCCGAGCTGATGGGCCTCGTGCCCACCGGGTACCTCACCGAACGCGCACCCCAGGGGTGGCGGTTCTTCCTCCGCGCCACCCCAGCCCCGCCCGGGCTGAACCCGAAGTACCGCGACTTCTTCGAGCCGTTCACGGTCGGCGCCCAGGAGTACTGGCTCGTCACCTCGGACCTGAAGATCGTTCAGGAGGGACCCGACTTCTACTGGGAGCCTGACCCGGACGACGACTACCCGCGCAGGCACCGGGCGGTGGTGCCGAACCCGACCGTCGTCACCGTGCGGAGCTTCGTCGCGAGTGGCGTCACGCGGCCGGACGGCGGCGGTGCGGTGCTCGCCTTCCCCGCCGAGACGCAGGTGCCCGACGACCCTCGCGTTCGGTGGAGCCTCGCCGACGCGCTCGCCGACCACGAGCTCGGGCACACCTTGCAGAACACCTACTGGGGCCCGTTCCTCGGCGCGCTGCCGCTCGGCGGGATCCTGCACACCGTCCGGGACGTCGTCGAGGCGTCCGGTGAGGACATGCCGGGCTGGCTGGACGACGGCATCGCCGACCGCAGCATCCTGGAGATCCTCAGCATCGGCAGCGTCATGCAGCTGGCGTGGCGGTACGTCATCGTCGCCCCGGCACTGGGCGCCGAGGCGGGCCGGGACTACCTGCTCTCCCGCGACTTCGACGACCTGAGCTCGGTGTTCAACCCCGTCAACCAGCAGATCATCAAGAGGGTGCCCCGGATCGACCACGACGTGCCCGCCAGCAGGGACTGGCGGCTCGTGCTCGCCAACTTCGCCGTGCACGCGCTCGACCTGCGCTCGTGGACGCCGTTCCTCGGCCTCATCCCCACCTGGCTGCCGGACGGTTCGACGAACTTCATCGAGCAGCAGGCGAGCCGATGGAGTGGTGACACGTACTCGACCATCCTCACCGCGGACGACCGGTACAACGTGCACACCAGGCTCCGCGTCACCGACGGCAGCACCAGCCTGGACGCGAACCGGACCAGCCAGGTCGGCGACGCCGTGCGCCTGATGTGCTACTTCGAGTCCCCGCTGGGCCGCAACCTGCCGCTCGACCGGTGCGACGCACCCGGCACCCGGGTCGTGCAGTTCCGCGACTGGTCCTCCTTCGCCAGGCAGTACGAGTTCCTCGAGGTCGAGCAGACGGCCACCGCCCCCGCCCTCGTGCACGACGAGCTGTACGAGCACCTGAGCGGCACGCCGACGACCGCGTTGTCGGTCGACGGCCCACCGTCCGCGCCCGCGCCGATCTCGCTGCTGCGGGTGCCCACCGGTGCCGTGCTGCGCCCCCGGCCCCGGTCCGTCGTGCCGATCCCGCCCCACGTCATGCGCGCGGCCGGGGTGTATGTGGTCAGCGCGAGCCCGGCGAAGTGGAAGGCGACGGCCTTCGACGTCAACGCGGGCGGTGGCCGCGACGACCCACGCACGCAGGAGGTCGAGATCACGACCGAGTCGGTGGTGAAGCTCGGTGCGGAGGACGTGGCGTGGAGTGAGCCGGTGGCGACCGGCAGCGTGCCTGCCGTGGGCACCAGCACCCTGGTGGAGCGGTTCATCACGGAAACCCAGCCGCTGACGGTGAAGGACCGCGACACCACGAACTGGGAGGCGTCCGGGGGTGCCGGCGTGACTCTCACGCCGAACGCGCCCGGCAGAGGGTGGACCCTCACCGTGTCCGCGCCGCCGGCGACCCCCCTGCCGCACGAGGCCCGGGTGCGGATCTGGGCGAAGGTCGGCCGCACCGACCCGGAGATCTTCGACCTGCACCACGACGAGGTCCCGACACTCGCCGGCCGTCGCTCCTACCTGGAGAACGACCTGTGGATCCCGGTGCGGGACTTCCTGTTGCGCATCAAGGATTTGCCCGCGTTGCCGACCGTACAGTTCACGGCAGCCGGCCAGGGCGACCTCGACCTGCCGATCGCCCTCCCCGGCCCGGCGAGCATCGTCCCGGGGGCGCCCGGCGTCCTGGCGTACTCGCGTGTGCAGGCCGTGCCGCCCCGAGGCGAGCGCTGGCGGTTCACGCTCGCGGGCCGCAAAGCCGTGCCGGAGCCCAGGGACATCCCGGTGACCGTGCGGTTCGGTGGCGGGGCCGGCGTGCCCCGGGCGTTCACCGTCCGCGTCACGCCGAACTTCACGCTGGACAAACCGCCCGCCACAGCCGCCTACGAGGTCGCACCGACGGCGTCACTGACGCTGACCATCACCGGCGGCGTCGCCCCGTACAGGCTGGAGACCACCCCGCCATCGGCGACCACCGCGAAAGCGACGTTGTCCGGCAACACGATCACGCTGACGGTGAGCGCGTCGACGGCGCCCACCCCACCCCCGGTGAACTTCGACCTGGTGGTCAAGGACAACACGGACAAGCTGGCGATACGAACGATCACGATCAAGCGATAGTGCTGCGAGAAGGTGTCAGAACGGCAGCGGCTCCACCTGCCCTTCGTTGACGACTACCGACCAGGGCAGCATCGCCTGAGGGCGGAGGAAGTCCTTGAGAAGCATGCTGACCAGCTCGGCTCCGTTCATGTTCTTCATGGTGGTTGCCAGGCCACCCTGGCCTTCCTGTTTGTCGATTCGCGAGATCTCGATGAGACAGCGTGCGACAAGGCCAGGAATGATGTGCGGGCCAGCAAGGACATTCCCGCTCAGGTGTTCTTTGTAGGTTTTTATCAGGTCGGCGTCTTTGGCTCTCTTTGCCTCGCCTTCCGATCCGTCCTTCGATGCGGAGACCGTCATGTAGTCCATGGCGCCTCCTCCCTCATAGTTGCCTTCGAACCGCCGAACCTGGATGTCGTAGTCTCTTCTTTTCCTGAGTTCGGGTCTGAGTTTCTTGTCTTCCTCTCGTCTCAGGAGAATAGTCTTGATGTAGCGGACGATATCCTTCATCTGTTTGTCGTCGAAGCTGCTCCACTGCTTTTCCCACTCGGCCTCGCTGAGGTCTTCCGGAATGCCTTTCAGTATCTCCGCGAGAAACGTCGGGATCCCATCCGACAGATAGGGATCACCCAGGTCCATCCTGGCCATCCTGAGTCTGTCCTCGACCGACGTGCCGTTCTTGTACGAGTAGAGGTCGCCTGCCTTGTTGGCGCGTATCGCGGGAAAATCCTGGTCCTTGAAGTCGGTGAGCATGATCCAGCCGCTGGCGATCAGGTCGTCGAGCGGTAGTTCGATACGCGCCGGTCTCCTGCCTGGTTCCTTGGAGAACCTGGTGTCGCGGGCTTGCTGGTCTTTCGGCTCGATGAAGAAGAAAACGAACCCGTGGTTGGCCAGGTCCTCGGTGTCGCCTTCGGAGTTGTTGCGGACCTGGGTGTCTCCGTCCGCGCTGAACTTTCCCGTGGATTTCAGCTCGCCATCGTCTTTTTCCAACACCTCTTTCGCTTGGGTCAAGGTGGTGTAATGGCGTAGAACGCAGCCTTCGAGTGCTGTTCTGACCTCTCTGCCCACCCTGTCCTGCCACGCGGTGTCGGCTCCGGACTCCTCGTTGCCGGATCTGATCTCCTCGTTCAGGTTCGTGACGTTCCGCGTCGACAGATCGGCGATGAGGTCTCGGCCCCCCAGGGTGAACTCCTTCCAGAACGTTCCTTCTTTCAGCAGGGCGAATGCCTCGGCTGCGCGCCCTTCCTGGTCGGTAGCCCAGTTGGTGAGATCCGCGGGCGGCGCCGTTTGCATGCGCTGGACGGGGTGTGTTTCGTCGGTGATTCGCGCTGACGGGGCACCCTCGTGCGGGTGGACATCGGATGGTGGCGCCGGTACCGGCCGGTTCATCACGGTGCGGGCGTTGGTTTCGGCTTCGCGTTCGAAGGGGTCCGTGGGGTCGCTGACGCGTAGGCCGGCTCCGTTGTCGGTGCCGGCGACGGGTCCCTGACGTTGCTGGATGACGTGGGTGAGTTCATGGGCGAGGGTGTGTTTGTCGCCGCCGTGTTCTCCGATGACGACATGGTTGCCCGAGGTGTAGGCGGTGGCTCCGAGTTCGTCCGCGGACTGTCGCGCGGCGTGGTCGTCGTGGAGTCGGACATCAGAGAGGTCCGCGCCAAGACGTGATTCCATCTCGGACCGGGTGGCGTCGGTCATCGGGCGCCCGGGCTGGCGCAGAATGTCGTGGGTGGTGGAGCGCTGCACGTCAGGGCCTGCAGTGTCGTGGCTCGAGGTGGTGTCCTGGCCACGGTCCTGGGCGCCGGGATGGCCGATCAGTCGCAGCATCTTGACAACCGCCGCATTGCCTGCGGTCGACTGTAGCCCCAAGAGCCCTTGAGGCTTGACGCTCGCGGGAACATCGGGGCGCGGTCGGGGTACCGGGTCGTGCTTGGCCGTGGAGTCGATCTTCCTCGCGGAGGTCACTGGTCTCCCATGCTTTTCTGAGACAGCAGATGACCCATGTCAGGTGCGGAACTGTCGAAGGGCCAGGGACACACGGGCACAGCACCGGGCAGTCCAGTCCTTGCTGGCACCGCCTTCTCCGGCGGCTTCCTGGCCCGGACAGCATCCGTTCCCAGGCACTCGTTGCCTGGCAGTTCGGCGGTGATGGCGAGCGGGTGAAGCTGACGCGACAGGGCTGGCGGTACCCGTGGTCGTCATTCGGTTGGTACGTCGGAGTTCGTGTCGTCCTCGGCGGGCAGTGCCGACAGCTTCACCGGTAGCTCCGTGCGTCTGCGGACGTCGAGCTTGCGGTAGGCGTGTGTCAGGTGCTGTTCGACGGTGCTGACCGTGACGAACAGCTTGCGTGCGATCTCACGGTTGGTGTGTCCGCTGGCCGCGAGCGACGCTACCCTGCGTTCCGCGTAGCTCAGCGTCTCCCCGTCGCCGTTCTCGGTGTCCTCCTCTTGCTGCGGTGGCGCGGTCGTGTCCTCGAGCCAGTCGGCGGAGAGGCCGGGCCGCAACGACTCCGCGCGGCACTTCTTGGCGATCTGCCACGCCCTGCGCACCAGCATCCGCGCCCGGTCGGACTCGCCGAGGGCGTGGTGCGCGGCACCGAGGTCGGTCAGGGTCCTGGCCAGCTCGAAGTGGTCGCCGCTCTGGCGCAGCTCGTCCGCGGACTTCCTGAGCAGCTGCGGCCGGTGCTTGAGCTCACGCGCGGCCGCGAGCACCCGCAACGAGATGCCGTGCGTGCGCCCGGTCCTGGTGCCGGGTCTGCTCAGCTGCTTCTCGGCGAGCTGCCTGGCCCGCTGGTCGTGACCCAGTCGCAGATGGATTCTCGCGGCCTCGCTGCGCCACGGCACCAGGGCCGGCAGGTCCATGTTCCACGCCACCATCAGCTCACCGCACATCGTGATGTCGGTGAGTGCCGCCTGCGGCCGGTCGGTCGAGAGGTAGTGGAACGCGCGGGCGTGCAGGTAGGACAGCCCCCACCTGGTCTGGAACAGCGTGGCGGGCACCGGGCGTTCGAGAAGCGTCGCGGCCTCGTCGTAGCGGCCCATGGCCGTGACCGCGTAGAGGAGCGTCGAAAGCGGGTTGCCGATCGCCACACCCCAGCTGCGTTCGGACATCGAGGTGAGCGCCGACCGGGCAAGCCGCTCGGCGGCGGGCAGATCACCGCGCCGCACGGCGATGTCGGCGGCGATCGCGTCCAGCGTCGCCTGCCAGGTCGGCGCCTGCCGCCTGGCGACGGCCGAGGTGAGCGTCTCGCACCAGGGCACCGCCTTGTCCATCCGGTCGGCGTAGACCAGCGTCAGCAGCGCCATCCGCACCGCCTCCAGCGTGGAGTGGTCCAGCCGGCAGGTCTCGAGCACCTGTTCGGCGAGGGTGACCATGTCGTGCTGCGGGCCGTCGCGCAGGACAGTGGAGAACGCGACGGCGGCGCGCATCCGGATGTCGTCCCCCACCCCCGCGGGGGGCCGGCTCGGCTGGCTCGGAAAGGCGGACAACAGGGGAGGGTAGGACGTGCCGACCCACAGCCGGAACGCGTCGAGGTTCGAGACCGAGTTGTCGTCGACCTCGTCCGCGAGGTCGACCATCTGGGTCAGCGCGGAGTACGCCTCGTCGAGCCTGCCGTGCCACAACAGGTAACTGATGGACGCGATCGCGTCGTCTGCGTGCAGGTGGCCAGCACGCATCGCGCCCGTCAGGTGCGTCAGCTGCCGGTCGACCGTCGCGGGGTTCACCCGCCACGCCACGTGTGCCAGCGTGGCCGCGATCCTCGTCCGCTCCTGCTCGTCATGGCAGAAGCGGCGGGCCAGCTCGAGGAACTGGCTCACCAGCTCGACATCGTCATGGGCGAGTGCCTGGTCGGCGGCCCGGCACAGCACCGAGACCGCCCATGGCGCGCTCGCGTCGTCCGCCGCGACCAGGTGACCGGCCACCGACGTCAGTGGTGCGCCCTCGTCGAGCAGCAGTTCGGCGGCTTGCCGGTGCAGCGCGGGCCGGACCTCCACCTGCACCTCGGCCAGGACCGCCTCCCGTGCCACCGGGTGCGGCAACCGGCAGTCACGCACCAGGCCGGAGGCCGCGAGCGTGTCGATCATCCGCCTGGCCTGCTCGGGCCGCACACCGAGCATGGCGGCCACCAACGCGGGGGTCGCCTCCTCGTCGAGGACGGCGAGCGCGCAGGCGGCCTTCAGCACCTCCGGCTCATGCCGGTGCACGCACGCCGACACCGCGTCCCGGTAGGCATCCCCGACCGGGGGATGGGTGGACTGCTGGATCGGCAGTTGCCGGCCGGCGGCCCGCAGGTCGTCGATGAGTGCGTTGAGCAGTGTCCGGTTGCCGCCGGACAGCTCGTGACAGGACGTGGTGAGCCGGTCGGCCGTCGCCTCGTCGAACTCCGCGGCCAGCAGATCGGCCACACCTTCCGGCGACAGCAGACCCAGCTGGATGCGATGGAAGGTGGCCTGGCTGGCAAGCTCGGCCCGGAACCACCCTGGCGTGAGCGTCGGGGTGTTCCGGTCCCCGAGCACGACGAGGGTGGGCATCGACCACCCCCGGCGGATCACGAACAGCAGCCACCGCAGCGACAGCTCGTCGACGTACTGCAGGTCGTCGACCGCGATCACCAGCGGCCTGCCGCGTGCCAGCTCGACCAGTGTCGACGCGAGGGCCATGAACAGGCGCACTTCGCGCGCCCCGGCCGGTCGGCCGGATTCCACCGGTTCGTGCAGCAACGACTCGATCCGGTCGTCCGGTGGGGCGTCGGCGGGTGTCGCGGTGAGGATGAGCTGTGTCACCAGGCCCAGCGGGACCTCCTGTTCGGCACGTGATCCGGTGGCACGCAGCAGGAGCCCACCGGAAGCGGCGACGTCGTTCGCGAACGTGTTGAGCAGCCTGGTCTTCCCGGAACCGACGGCCCCGGTGAGCATCGCGACCGCGCCTCGCCCTTCCACGCAGCCGTCGAGCAGGCTCCGCAGCCGGCCAAGCTCCTCATTTCGTTCGACCAATGGCATTGCTCCCCCGAAGCAGCTGAAACTGTCCATCTGGTATGCGCCGATGTCAATCAGCACCTTGATCGTTCGCTTATCCCTAGTTACTCGTTTTCTGCGATCGGGTCAAGTGGGTGCCTTCTTCACGGAAGGCGTCGCTGACGCTCCACAAAGGATCGACGAGGGTCACCTTTGTCCGAAGTGACCGCTTCACGTTTTCGTTGTCCAGGTCGAATGCGCGAAATGTGAGAAACTGTCAATCGCGGACCGACAATTGACGGGCGGCGGCGATCGCCGAAATCGTCGTAAGACATTCGTGAAGCGAATGTCTTACTCGAATCCGACGGTCGGTTCTCGCCGTGCCCACGCTCGTCGACCGGGGCGCTAGGGGGTCGGCAGGGGTTGCGCGGGCAGCGGCGCCGCGGTGAACCAGGTGCCGACCGCGGCGTGCAGCGACGGCAGCGGATCGCCCTCTGCCGGCGCGACCCAGCACACGTGCCCGTCCGGGCGGACCAGTACCGCGGTCGTCTCGCAGCCGGGCAGGTCGGCGACGGTGACCATGTCGAACCCGGCGGTGGCCGCCGCGTCGTCGAACCCGGGCGCGGCCTCGGTGACCAGCAGCAGCCCCCGGCCGCCGCGCAGCAGTCCGTGGACCTGGCGGCCGCCGTCGGGGGTGTCCACGTCCAGATCGGGCATGCGGGTGCCGAGCAGGTCGTGCCCGTCGCCCGTCGTCGGGTAGCGGATGTCCAGGCCGGAGACCATGCCGGCCAGGTAGTGGTTGACCTCCTCCATCGCCAGCAGCCGGCTGAAGATGGCCCGCAGCCCGTCGAACTGTTCCGCCGGGTTGGTGAGCACGGCCTGGGCGCGGGTGTTCTCCACGACCCGCGCACCGATCGGGTGACGCTCGGCGTGGTAGGTGTCCAGCAGGCCGGCGGGGCCCGTGCCGTTGACCGTCGCGGCGAGCTTCCAGCCGAGGTTGAAGGCGTCCTGCACGCCCAGGTTCAGGCCCTGGCCCGCGGCGGGCAGGTGCACGTGGGCGGCGTCGCCTGCCAGGAGGACGCGGCCGACCCGGTACTGCTCGGCCTGGTAGGCGGAGTCGGTGAAGCGGGACAGCCACCGCACCTCGTCGATCTCCACCTCGTCGCCGTACCGCAGGCGGACCGAGGCGCGGACCTCGTCCTCGGTCACCGCGGCGTCCTGGTCGGCGTCGGCCTGCCCGTAGATGCCCCAGACCACGCGGTACAGCCCGTTCTGAAGCGGCACCAGCGGCCAGGTCATGCCGTTCTGCTGCGCGGTGTCCGACCCCAGCAGGTCGCGGATGGACTTCGGTCGCGTGGTCAACGCGTCCGGCGTGCGGCGCAGCGTGACGTCGGCGACGACGCCGGCGAAGTCGGTCTTCGTGCCGGGAAACGGTACGCCGAGCCGCTTGCGCACCGTGCTGCGGCCGCCGTCGCAGCCGACGAGGTAGCCGGCGTGGATGCGACGTTCCCCCTCCGGGGTGGCGACGGTGGCCGTCACGCCGTCGGCATTCTGCGTCACGTCCACGACGTCGTGTGCGCGCCGCACGAGTATGTCGTAGCGGTCCGCGAGCGCCTCCTCGAGAATGCCCTCCACCCGATCCTGCGGAATGATCACTCCGTACGGGTGTCGGCTACCCCAGCCCAGGTAGTTCATGAGCGTTGGCAACCCCGCGAAGTGTGCGTCGGTCACCTGGGTGAGTGACCGTTCGATCACGGTAGGCAACAGGTCCCTCTGCGCCAGGATCTCCACCGTCCTCGGCTGGAGACCGAGGGCCTTGGAGTGCTCGTTGGGCGTCGGCGACCGGTCCAACACCGCTGGCCGGATGCCCGCCAGGGCCAGTTCATGGGCGAGCATGAGGCCGGTCGGCCCGCTGCCGACCACCAGGACGGGGACGGATTCGACGTCTGTCATCTTGTCTCCTCGCCGTTTCGCGATGCATTCCGGAGGCTGTCGTCGGGTTCATGTTTCATCGAACCCTCCCGCAGTGGCAAGAATCAATTCCCGCACATTCGCTTTAATGTCCCGGACTGGGGCGATAAGGGCGGCCTAGGGGTTGTCGTGATATCACGGCGGTATTTAGCTTCCAATCAGTAGAATTCGTCGAAACCGCGATCCGCATATCTCGTTCGGTTCGGTCGGACGTCCGCACGGGGACCACACGCGTTCTGACAAAGGGGAACAATGGCTGCCGAGGCGACCGAGGTCACCGTGGTGGGGGCCGGTCCGGCCGGGCTCATGCTCGCCACCGAACTGGCCCTGGCCGGTGTCGCGCCAACCGTGCTGGAGTCACTGCCCGGCCGCGGCGCCGAGTCGCGAGCGCTGAACCTGCATCCCCGCACCGCCGAGGTGCTGGACTCCCGGGGGCTGCTCGACGAGCTGCGCGAGTACGAGATCGTGCTCGGCACCCCGGCGCACAGCTTCTTCGGGGCGCTGCCCGTGCCGCTGGACTGCGCCCCGTGGCGCACCCGCTTCCCCCACCAGACAGGGGTCGTCCAGACACGGGTCGAGGACCGGCTCGAACGAAGGTTGGTCGAGCTGGGCGGCTCGGTCCGCCGCGAGCACGTCGTGACCGGGGTGCGCCAGGACGACGAGCACGTGACCGCCGACGTGCTCACCCCGGACGGCGAGAGCTCGGTCCGCACGAGATACCTGGTCGCCTGCGACGGCGGCCGCAGCACCGTGCGCAGGTCCCTCGGCCTGGCGTTCCCCGGCAGCGACGGGCGCCAGCTGTTCGTGGCCGCGGACCTGCGCCTCGGCAGGCCGCCGGAGACGTGGTACGACGACCTCGACGCGGGCCGCCGCCGTTTCCTGCGCCTGCTGCCGGGCAACAGCCTTGCCGGCGTGGCCCCGGTGCCGGGCGGCCGGTTGATGTTCTCACTGCGGGGCCTGGAGGCCGGTGTGCACCGGCTCAGCTTCTCCGGGCCAGCACTGCGCGACACAGACCGCGCGGCGCCGGTCACCGAGGCGGAGATCCGGACCGCGATCGAGGACGCGTGCGGGATCGACGTCGAGCTGAAGGAGGTGCTCTGGGCCTCCCGGTTCACCGACGCGTGCCGCCAGGTCGAGCAGTACCGGGTCGGCCGCGTCCTCCTGGCGGGCGACGCCGCGCACATCATCGTCCCGCTCGGCGGCCAGGGCATGAACCTCGGCCTGCTGGACGCGTTCAACCTCGGCTGGAAGCTAGCGGCGGTCGTCAAGGGCACGGCGCCCGCCGGGCTCCTCGACACCTACCACGACGAACGCCATCCGGTCGCCGCCGACCTGCTGCGGGAGGCGCGCGCGCAGTTCCTGTTGATGGACGACGGCCTCGACGTCGCCGCCCTGCGCGAGGTCGTGGCGGGACTGCTGCGCGTGCCGGAGACCAACCGGCACCTCGCCGGGATCGTGTCCGGCCTCGGCACCCGCCATCCCGTGTCCGACCAGGACGACGGCGTCACCGGGTACCGGATGCCCGACCTGGACCTCGTGGGCCCCGCCGGGCCCACGCGGGTGCACGAACTGCTGCGCGCCGGTCACGGCGTACTGCTCGACCTCGGCGACGACCCGGCCGTCACCGAGGTGGTGCGCCCCTGGCCGGACAGGGTCGTCGGGATCGCGGCGGTCCCGACGGAACCCTTTGCCGCACAACGGGTGCTCATCAGGCCGGACGGCCACGTCTGCTGGGCCGGCGACGCGGCGGACGAGGCGGGGCAACTCGCCGCGCTGCACCGCTGGTTCGGCCAGGCGGAACCCGCGAAGGAAACCACTAGGAGAGGCTGATGTCCGCAACGCTCACGAACGAGGTCCCCGCTCCCACCTACCGGACGTACAAGGGTTTCAAGGTCAACGACGAGATCGTCGCGGACTTCGTCGGCGTGCCGTCGGTGATCACCCCCGGCGAGACCTTCGAGTTCACCGTCTTCTACACCAACCGCGGCCGGTACACCTACGCCGACACCGCGCTGAACCTGGTCGTCTGGTTCTCCGACTCCGAGGCGCTGCGCCGCGAGGACTTCAAGCTGACCTACAAGGTCAGCAGGGCGGGCTGGCAGGAGCAGGACCCCAAGGACTGCTGGGATCCGCAGTTCCCCGCCGAGGGCGGCGTGCACATCGCCTCCACCCTGCGCGGACCCGACGGCGACATCCTGAGCAAGCCGGACGGCACGGTGCCCCTGCCGGAGGCAGAGTCGGTCACCATGCACGTGCGGATGGCGTTCCGGAAGGGCATCTCCTCGGACCACGCCGGCCTGTTCGCGCTCCCGGGCCTCATGGAACAGGCCGGCGACAAGTCCGTCATCCCCGGCGTGTTCGGCACCTCGTTCGGCCGGTTGCAGCAGGCCAGCTTCCGGCTGGGCGACCCGACCCCCTCGCTGTACTGATGGCGGAACAGGTCTGGCGTCCGCTCAACTCGTCCGCGCGGGACGGGATCGTGTTGGCCGTGGACTACCCGTTCACCGGCAGACCGGAAGCGGGGTTCGGCGAACTGGTGGCCACGCTGGCCCCCGACCACGAGGTCTGGGAGAGCGTGCCGCCGACCGGCGGCGCGGAGACGGGCATGACCGGCGGGGACTACGTGCGGTGGTGGCTTTCCGGACTGGACAGCCGCCCGGTGCACGCCGTCCTCGGGTTCTGCGCGGGCAGCGTGTACGCGGCGGCGATCGCGGACCGCCTCGCCGCCACCGGCACCCGTCCCGAGGTCGTGCTGTTCGACCCGGAGGCGCCGAGCCGGATCACCGTGTACTGGCAGTTCCACAAGGTGCTCGACGGGCTCTCGGTGGCGCTGGAGCCGGACGAGGTGGCCGAACACCAGCAGCGGGGCCGCGAGCTGGCGGAACGCACCGAGGACCTGGCGGTGCTGCGTGACGCTCTGCTGGCGGTGTTCCTGGAGGCGGGGGCGACCGCGTTCGCCCGTGCCGGCCTCGACGAGGTCCGCCGGGACGAGTTCGCCGCGACGGTCAGCGCGTTCATGACCTACCTGGTGGCGGCGGCGGGCCTCGACCCGGCCGAGGCCTGGCGGCAGGCGACCGCGATCAGCTCGCGGACCACGACCAACGGGCTCAACCTCGTCGACCCGGCCGCACGCGAGGGCATGGTCGCCGAGGACATCCGGTTCGACGTCGAGCACGCGGACCTGCTGCGCGACCCCGGGGTCGCGCGGGCCGTGGCCGGCCTGCTGGCTCGCCGTGGCGCCGGCAGCTCGACGGCCCGGCCGTAGCGACGCGGAGGGGAGATCGCATGGGCGTTCCGCAACCGGCCACACGCAAGGAAGAGGCGCTGTGGCTGCTCGAGAAGTTGTTCCCCGGCACCGGCGTGAACAACCTGTCGTTCACGTTTCGGGTGGCTGGCACGCTCTCCCCGGCCGCACTCCAGGACGCCGTGTCGGCGGTCGTCCGGCGGCACGAGGTGTTGCGGACCGTCTTCCACGACGACGACGCCGAGCTGCGGCGCCTGGTCCGCCCCGCCGACGAGCTCCGCGTCGAGGTCGAACGGGTCCCGACGACGGACCTGTCCGACGTCGCGGGGTTCGTGTCCCGGCCGTTCCGGTTCGACGGCGGCCCGCTGCTGCGGGTCGGCCACTTCACCGGCCCGGAGGACGAGGTGGTGTGCCTTGCCGTGCACCACCTCGTCTTCGACACGATCTCCGCGGGCCCGCTGCTGGCCGAGCTGGTGGCGGCCTACGCGGGCAGGGTGCCGGAGGGACAGATCCCCGCGCTGCGCGAACCGGAGCCCGGGCCGCGCAGTGCCGCGTACTGGCACGACCAGCTGCGCGGGTTCGACCCCGGCGAGCTGGACCTGTGGTGCGGACGGCAGGAGTCCACCGGTGGCACGCTCGCGGGCGGTCAGGTCGTCGTGCCGCTGTCGCCAGAGGCGCAGACGGCGGTGCGTGACCTGCGCTCGCGGTTGAACACGTCGGAGGCGGTCGTCCTGCTGACGGCGTACTTCCTGCTGCTGGCCGCGCACGGGGCGGGACCCGACGTCGCCGTCGGCACCATGGTCAACACCCGTGGCCCCGCCGACCAGCGGGCCATCGGGTACCACGTGAACGTGGTGCCGGTGCGCATGGCGGTGGACACGCGGAAGGGTTTCGCCGACCTGGCCCGCCAGACCGGGGGTGTGTTCCTCGACGCGATCGCGCACGCCGACATGCCGGTCGACAGCCTCTACGACGAGGTCGGCCGGGGCGGCACGGCGTGGCGCAACACCCTGTTCCGGCACGTGTTCAACTACGTTCCCGGGCTCGCACTGCCGGACTTCGAGATCGGCGGCGCCACCGCGAGCCCGGTGATCGTGGAGCTGCCGGTCAGCAAGTTCGACCTCGAGTTCTTCGTGATGTCGACACAGGACGAGATCCGCGTCCGCGCGGTCCACAGCACGGACGCGCTCGACCGGGACGACGTGGTCGCGCTGTTGGCACGCTACGACGCGCTGCTGGTGGCGCTCGCGGCGGACACCGAACAACCCGTCCACGGGATCCCCGTGTGGAGCGAGCACGACCGGGCCGTGGTCGCCGCCGCGAACGACACCGGCAGCGGCGAGGTGGGCGGGACGGTCCTCGACGCGATCCGGGCGCGGGTCGCGGCGACCCCGGACGCCGTCGCACTGGAGGACGGCGACCGCAGGACGACCTACGCCGAGCTGTGGGCCACCTCGGCGACGGTCCGCGACCTCCTCGCGGACGCCGGCACGAAGCGGGGGGACGTGGTCGCACTCGTCGCGCCCCGAGGTGTCGAGCTGGCCGCCGCGGTCCTCGGGGTGTGGCGCGCCGGCGCCACCTACCTGCCGCTCGACCCCACCCACCCGCCGCACCGGATCGCCTACCAGCTCACGGACTCCGGCGCCACGACCGTGCTCGCCGCACTCGGGGTGCGCGTCACCGCCCGGCCGGGCGTCCGCGTGGTCCGCCTCCCCGCCGAAGGGGACGGGCACGCCACGCGGCCAGACGTCGACCCGGTCGACGCCGCGTACCTGATCTACACCTCCGGCTCCACCGGCAGGCCGAAGGGAACCGTGGTCGGCCACGACAACCTGGCCAACCTGATCGAGCACTTCCGCGACGAGCTGGCGGTCACGGCCGGCCAGGGGATGGCGTGGCTGACCACGTTCAGCTTCGACATCTCGGCACTGGAACTGTTGCTGCCGCTGGTGTCCGGCGGCCGGGTGGTCGTCGCGACCGACAGCGTGCGCACCGACGGCCGGGAGCTGGCCGGCCTGCTGACACGGCATCGCGTCGACGTCGTGCAGGCGACGCCCACCACCTGGCGCCTCGTGCTGCCGGACTGCGGCGAGACGCTCGCCGGCCGCAAGGTGCTCTGCGGCGGCGAGTCCCTCCCGGCCACGCTCGCCCACCGGCTGCTGCTCACCGGCTGCGAGCCGCGCAACGTCTACGGACCGACGGAGACCACGATTTGGTCCACCTGCGGTCCGGTGGCCGACGAACCCCAGATCAGCATCGGCCGCCCGATCCGGGGCACCCGGGTCTTCGTCGCGCGGGACGGCCGCGAGCTGCCCGTCGGCGTCCGAGGCGAGCTGTGCATCGCGGGCGCGGGCGTGGCCAACGGCTACCACAACCGGCCGGAGCTGACCGAGGACAGGTTCCGCGACCACCCGGGTCTCGGCCGCCACTACCGGACCGGTGACCTGGCGCGCTGGCGGCACGACGGCACCCTGGACGTGCTCGGCCGTGTGGACCGCCAGGTGAAGCTGCGTGGCAACCGGATAGAGCCGGGTGAGGTGGAGGGCGTGCTGCTCGACCACCCCTCCGTCGACGCCGCCGCCGTGCTCGTGACCGGCGAGGACGAACGGGCGACGCTGGTGGCGTTCGTCGTCGCCGACTACAAGCCGGGGATCGCCGGCCAGCTCTGGGAACACGCGCGTGCCGGACTGCCGGCGCCCTCGGTGCCCGGCGAGTTCTTCGTCGTGCCCACCCTGCCCCGCACCGGCAACGACAAGGTCGACTACCTGGCACTCGCGAGGGACGCCGAGGACCGGCTGGCCGCCGCGACCACCGACCAGGAGCAGGTCACGACGACCGATCCGGACGACCCGACCGGCACGCTGGTCGGCATCTGGCAGGAGGTGCTCAACCGGGGCGGGCTGGGCGCCGACTCGAACTTCTTCGTCAGCGGCGGGCACTCACTGCTCGGCGCGCAGCTCGTGCAGCGCGTCGAGGAACGCATCGGCGTGCGACTTCGACTCGCCGAGCTGTTCACCCACCCGACCCCACGTGAGCTGGCCGAGTTCCTGCGGCCCGCACGGTGAGAAACGCCCGACAGACAACCCGACACGGCACCGAACGTCGACCGAGAGAGGCACCATGCTCACCTACACCGGACACTCCGGCTCCTTCTCCGGCAACGGCCGGGCGGACATCCTGACCCGCGACGCCACGACCGGCGAGGTGTTCGTCCACCCCGGCACCGGCAAGGTCGACGGAACCAGGACCTTCGGTGCACCGGTGCTGATCGGGACCGGGTTCGCCGCGGACAAGGACGTCTGGGTCGGCGCGGGTGACTTCACCGGCAACGGCACCGCCGACATCTTCACGCTGACCGTCGAACAGCAGGCCTACATCTACCTCAACAAGGACGGCCTCAACGGGCTGGACACCCTCGCCGAGCCCATCCACGTCGGCGGCAAGCTGCCCGAGGTCACCTACGACACGATCGCACTCGCCGACCTCGACCAGGACGGCAGGACCGACATCATCGGCAGGCAGGCCGGCACGAGCATCATCGACGCGATCCCCTTCGCGGGCTCGGTGGACGGCACCAACAGCTTCGCCGCCCCGTACCGGCTGGCGGTCATCGGCGAGACCGACATCCCGGTCGGCGCCGCCGACGTCACCGGCAGCGGCGGTGTCGACCTGCTCGTGCTGCACGCCGACGGCGGGCTGTCCGCGCTGCCGCTCGGCGGCGACGAACCCCCCGACACCGAGACCGGCACCTGGTACCGGATCGGCGAGGGCTGGGACCAGATGACCGTCATCGACGTCACCGACCTGACCGGCGACGGCAGGCCGGACCTGCTCGGCATGCGCGAGGACGGCACGGTGGTCGCGTTCCTCAACACCGGCGGGTTCGACCCGGCCGACCCCGCCTCGGTGTTCGCCGACCCCGTCGTGGTGGCCACCGGGTGGTCCAACTTCAACGCCATCAGCTGAGGGGCCACGATGACCGAGACCGTGCACGCGACCGACACGTTCCCCTACCCCCAGCAGCGGACCTGCCCGTACGACCCGCCGGCGGGCTACTCGGCGATGCGGGAGGCCGGACCGCTGATCCGCGTGACCCTCTACGACGGCGCGAAGGTCTGGATGGTCACCAGGCACGCCGACGCCCGCAGGCTGCTGACCGATCCCGGACTGTCCTCCGACCGCGCCAAGGACGGGTTCCCGATCGTCACGCCGCGGCTGCTGGAAGCCAGGGGGTTCCGCACCCTCGTCACCATGGACGCCCCGGAGCACACGTTCTACCGGCGGATGCTCATCCCCGACTTCACCGCGAAACGCACCAGGGCGATGCGGCAGGATGTCGAGCGGCTGGTCGGCGAGAGCATCGACGAACTGCTCGCCGCCGAGCCACCCGTCGACCTGATCCAGGGCTTCGCCGCGCAGCTGTCCGGCCGGGTGATCTTCCACCTGCTCGGCGTCCCCGGGCCCGACCAGGCGTTGTTCACCCAGCGCAGCATGCGCCTGCTGCGTGCCCCCGAATCGCCGGACGGGGTGGCCGCGCTCGCGGAACTGGTCGCCTACCTCGACGAGCTGGTCGCCTCCCGCGCCGGCGAGCAGGACACGTGGCTGCTGGACCGGCTGGTGGTCTCCGGCGGCGAGCTGAGCCGCGACGACCTGGTGCGCATGGCGGTGCAGCTGCTGGTCACCGGGCAGGGCACGACCGCGCAGATGATCGCGCTCGGCGTCGCCGTGCTGCTGGAGAACCCCGCACTGCTCGACGAGCTGCGCCGCGACCCCGCGTTGATGCCGGGAGCGGTCGACGAGCTGCTGCGCTACCTCACCATCGCCGACATGGCCGGCATCCGCGTCGCCGTCGAGGACATCGAGCTGCACGGTCAGATGATCGCCGCCGGTGAGGGCGTGATCATGCCGTACGCGTTGCTCGGCCGTGACCCCGACGCGTTCCCCGACCCCGACCGGATCGACCTCCACCGCACTGGGAACCAGCACTTCGCCTTCGGCTTCGGTCCGCACAACTGCATCGCGCAGGGCCTCGCGAGGCTCGAGCTGGAGGTCACCTACGGGGCGCTGATCGAACGGATCCCCACCCTGCGGCTGGCGGTGCCCTCCGCCGAGCTACGCATCCGGGACGCCGCCGACATGCAGGGCGTCCACGAGCTTCCCGTCACCTGGTGACCGCGGTGGAGCGCCCCGTCGCCGGATCCGGCGACGGGGCGCTCCTGCCGTCATTCGCCCCGCAGCGCGGCGGCCACCGGCGCGAACGCCGCCATCCTCGGCTCGTGCACGGCCAGGTAGGTGATGCCGAACCGCTTGCGCCAGGCACGAACCTGTTCGGCGATCTCGTCGACGGTGCCGAGCAACACCGTGGGGGAGGCGTAGAACTGGTCCAGGTCGAAGTACGGGGCCTGTGCCAGCCACTGACGAGCGACCGCCTCCCGGTCCGGCGTGACCACCACGTCCCGGACGAGCACGTTCAGCTCGACCTCGCGGCCGGCGGCCGAGGACCGCAGGAACGCGACCCGCTCGTCGACCTCCTCCGCGCCCATGATCCGGAAGCCTGGCGCGGACTTCGTCCGCACCAGCGGAGTCAGTCCGACGGTCGCGGCGCGCTTCGCGGCGAGCCGCAGCACCTGGTCGCTGTTGCCGCCGATGAGCACGGGCGGGCCGCCGGCCTGGACGGGCCGTGGCTGGGTGTCCTCGTCGCCGAACAGCCGGGTCAGCTCGCCGAGGGTGTGCGCCAGGTGCTCGATCCGCTCGCCGAGCGGCCGCCAGCCGATCCCGGTGGCCGTGAACTCCTCCTTACGGTGTCCCGCGCCGAGCCCCAGCTCCAGCCGGCCGCCGGTGAGCCGGTCGACCGTGGCCGCGTCCCTGGCGAGCAGTGTCGGGTTGGCGAACACCGTGTTGACCACGAACGTCCCGACGCGTATCCGCTCGGTCGCCAGCGCGGCCGCGGTGAGCGCCGGGAACGGCGACGGGATGCCGAGGTGGTCGGGCACCAGGATGACGTCGTACCCGAGCGCCTCCGCCTCCCGGCACTTCTCCGCCCATTCCGCGTGGCCACCCGCCGCGTGCATCACGACGCCGAACCGGAACGAATCCATGTTTTGCCTCCCGTGAGTAGTCACGTATCAGACTGGGTGAGTTCTCGGCGGCGGAAAACCGCAACCGAATCGACCTAGGGGGCGTACGGGTGACCTAGGGGTTGGGTGGAAACGGTATTCCCGGTGATTATCGAAATGCCTTGCAGTGGTTTCCCGTCGGCACCCTAGGGTCGTGGAGCGTCATGAGCGAGAGCGAGAGGCCGGCCGTCGCGATCGTCGGCATGGCCTGCCGTCTGCCGGGTGCGTCCGGTGTGGACTCCTTCTGGAACCTGTTGCGGGCTGGCGAGAACGCCGTCGGCGAGGTCCCGGCCGGCCGCTGGCACGGCCGTCAGGGCGACGAGCGCGCCAGGTTCGGCGGATTTCTCGACGACGTCGCCGATTTCGACGCCGGATTCTTTCGCGTGTCGCCGCGCGAGGCGACCGCGATGGACCCGCAGCAGCGGCTCGCCCGCGAACTATCGGGGCTGGCGATGGAATCCGCCGGAATTGTCCCCGACGGCCTTGGCGACAGTTCTGTGGGTGTTGATCTCGGTGCCATGTTGGACG
>Ga0164298_10000170_pt1 | contig 20952 bp, 20 predicted proteins | sample Whisoiple_216_MG_FD_109713 | JGI IMG/M metagenome (GOLD analysis project Ga0164298, IMG submission 109713) | Unamended control soil microbial communities from upstate New York, USA - Whitman soil sample_216_MG | ecosystem: Environmental > Terrestrial > Soil > Agricultural land ...
CTACCTGGAGAAGGTCGAGCTCGGTCAGACGATCGAGATCACCAAGAACGGGAGGACGATCGGCATGATCGTGCCCAAACCGAGCGCTGACCCGGTGGACCAACTGGTCGCCGAGGGGCGGCTGCTGCCGCCGCGCAGCGGCAGCAGCACCATCCGCCTGCCGCGACGCGTGCGGCCGTCACCGGGCGGCCCGTCCAGCGCGGAGGTCCTGGACGAGCTGCGGTCGGAGCGGTAAGTGATCTATCTCGACACGTCCGCGCTGGTCAAGTTGGTGATCGAGGAGGTCGAGTCCCCGCATCTCGAACAGTGGCTGGTCTACCAGGAGCAGCCGTTCACGACCAGTGTGCTCGGCAGGGTCGAGATGATCCGGGCATGCCGCCGCATCGACCCCGCCGCCGTGGCGACGGCCAACCTCCTGCTGGCCGACCTCCCGGTCGTCCGCATGACCAGCCTGATCTACGAGACGGCCGAGAACATCGGCCCACCGACCCTCCGCAGCCTCGACGCACTGCATCTGGCAGCGGCATTCGAGATGGGCGAGGCGTTGACCAGCTTCGTCGCCTACGACAAGCGCCTCCGCGACGCAGCCGCACTGGCCAACCTGCCCGTGAACACCCCTGGGGCCTGCTAGAGGAAGGCCGACAGGGCCACGCACACGACCCAGGACACGCCCAGTACCTGCAGCACCCGGTCGCGGAGGGCGATCTCCTCCGGTTCGCCGGCGTTGCCGCCGTCCACGTCGACCGCGTAGCGGAGGACGGCCACCACCATGGGCACGATCGACACGGCCGCCCACACCGAGTTGGTGCCGGTCCGCTGGCGGATCTCGAAGGCCCACAGGGAGTAGGTCATGATCATGATGGCCGCGGACGTGGCCCAGACGAAGCGCAGGTAGCTGGCCGAGTACTTCGACAGTGACGCGCGGATCTTCGCGCCGGTCCGCTCGTACAGGACGATCTCCGCGTACCGCTTGCCCGCCACCATGAACAGCGAGCCGAACGCCGTGACCAGCAGGAACCACTGCGACAGGGGCAGTCCGGCCGCCGCGCCGCCCGCGATGGCCCGGAGCAGGAAGCCCGACGCCACGATGCACAGGTCGATCACCGGCTGGTGTTTCAGGCCGAGGCAGTAGCCGATCTGGACGGCCGCGTACACGCCGATCACCAGGAGCAGACGCCAGCTCGACACCAGGGACACCGCGAACGATGCCAGGAACAGGGCCACCGAGACCCCGTACGCCACCTGGACCGGCACGATGCCGGCCGCGATGGGGCGGTTGCGCTTGGTCGGGTGGGCACGGTCGGCCTCGACGTCGATCGCGTCGTTGATCAGGTAGACGGCGGAGGCGACCAGGCAGAACGCGGCGAACGCGATACCGGCGTCGACCACCACGTCCCAGCGGAACACCGGGTTGGCCGCGTACGCGGCGAACGGGGCCGCCAGCACCAGGACGTTCTTGACCCACTGCCTCGGCCGGGCCGTCCTGACCAACCCGCGGACGAAGCCGCCCGACGACGCCTCAACGACGGGAGGCACCGCAGTGTCCCCTGCGGCGTCGCTCTCCGCCGTACTGCTCAACGCGCCCGCTTCCTCTTCAGCACTCGCCGGACCACGCCGCCGACAGCCGCACCAAGGGTGGCGCCGGCCAGCACGTCACTGGGGTAGTGGACGCCCAGAACCAGCCTCGAGACCAGCATCGGCGGCACCAGCGCCGGCACCAGGTTACGCCCGGTCAACCCCGAGTACACGACCGCCGCCGCCGCCGTCGACGTGGCGTGCGACGACGGGAACGACAGTCTGCTGGGCGTCCTGACCAGCACCTCGACCGAATCGTCCATCGGGCGCTGCCGGCGGACCACCCGCTTCACCGCGATGGACGCGCCGTGTGCGGCGACCACGCCGGCCGCGCTCGCCAGCCAGTCCCGGCGGCGCTTCCGGTCGACCGCCGCGCCGACCAGGCCCACGGCGACCCAGCCGAGGGCGTGCTCGCCGAAATGCGACAACCCACGGGCCGCACGCACGACCGGCGGGCGGCCGATCGCGCGCTGGATCCCGGAAAGCGCCCTGACCTCGATCGACCGCTCCGGCTCGGCCGGCGGCACACTCCGCACGTTCGGCGCACGGTCCGAGACGACCCGCGGCCGGGCCGGAGCAGTCGCGGTCATCAGGCGTCCAGGGAGCCGTCGAGCGGGGCGCCCTCGGTCAGGTGCGGTGCGACCTTGTTGTCGAACACCGACAGCGCCGAGCCGATGGCCATGTGCATGTCGAGGTACTTGTACGTGCCGAGACGGCCGCCGAAGATGATGTTCTTCTCCTTGGCCTCGACCTTCGCCAGCTCGCGGTACCGCTCGAGCTTCTCCCGGTTCTCCGGGGTGTTGATCGGGTAGTACGGCTCGTCGTCGTCCTTCGCGAAGCGCGAGTACTCCCGGAAGATGACCGTCTTGTCGGTCGGGTAGTGCTTGCGCTCCGGGTGGAAGTGCCGGAACTCGATGATCCGGGTGTAGGGCACGTCCTCGTCGTTGGCGTTGACGACCGAGGTGCCCTGGAAGTCACCGGTCTGCACGACCTCGGACTCGAAGTCGACCGTGCGCCAGGTGAACTTGCCGGCCTCGTAGTCGAAGTACCGGTCGAGCGGGCCCGTGTACACCGTGGGAGTGCCCTCGGGGATGTTCTCGCGCACGTCGAAGTAGTCGACGTTCAGCCGGACCTCGATGTTGTGGTGCGCGGCCATCTTCTCCAGCCACGCGGTGTAGCCGTCGACGGGCAGGCCCTCGTAGGTGTCGTTGAAGTACCGGTTGTCGAACGTGTAGCGGACCGGCAGGCGGGTGATGATGTTGGCGCCGAGGTCCTTGGGGTCGTTCTCCCACTGCTTGGCCGTGTACCCGCGGATGAACGCCTCGTAGAGCGGGCGGCCGATCAGCGAGATCGCCTTCTCCTCGAGGTTCTGCGCGTCCTCGGTCCGGAACTCGGACGCCTGCTTGGCGATGAGCTCGCGCGCCTCGTCCGGCGTGTACGACTTGCCGAAGAACTGGTTGATCAGGCCCAGGTTCATCGGGAAGGAGAAGACCTGGTCCTTGACCTTGGCGAACACGCGGTGCTGGTAGTTCGTGAACTCGGTGAACTGGTTGACGTAGTCCCAGACGCGCTTGTTCGACGTGTGGAAGAGGTGCGCACCGTACTTGTGCACCTCGATGCCCGTCTCGGGCTCGGGCTCGGAGTAGGCGTTGCCGCCGATGTGCGGCCGGCGCTCCAGCACCAGGACACGCTTGTTCAGCTTGGTCGCGACCTGCTCGGCGACCGTGAGTCCGAAGAACCCGGAGCCGACGATGACCAGGTCGTAGCCGGAGTAGTTGTCAGAGTTGTTTGCTGGGGCGCTCACGAAATCAGGCTACCGGCGCGGTTCGCGCCCGCCGGCTCCGGTCCCGCCCAGTCACGCTGCGCACACGAGGCCCACGAGCGGTGCACGCACGGTGTCCGTGAACGCCGAAGACCCTCGTACCTTTCCCCCTTGGTACGAGGGCCTTCAACCCCTGGCGTCCCCCTGGTTTCCCCTTCCGGCTTTTCAGCCTCGCCCTTAGTGACGCCTGGGAGCCCCCGAACGTTCCCGTGCGCTGGGTCACTTCGTGCGAATTTCTGGTAAAACCTCGCTGACCACTCGCTCCAGGGTGCTCATGCGTGCCGCGTAGACGCCCTCGTCGCGGGGCCAGTGGCAGACGATGTCGGTGAAGCCCAGCTCCGCGGCGCGCCCGGCGGCCTCGCGGAAGTAGTCCACGCTGGACAGCGCCAGCACCGGTGCCGAGTCCAGGCTCAGGTACCGGTCAAGACTCTCGCTACCAGGCGTTTCCGTGAACGTCCTGGCCAGGCCCGCCACCCCGGCCCACCACTCCTCGACGGTCTCGCCGCCCTTGCCGGTGGTCACCCAGCCCTGGCCGAAGCGGGCGGCGAGCCGCATCGAGCGCGGCCCGTTGGCGGCGACCACGAACGGTATCCGCGGGTGCTGCGCGCAGCCGGGCGCCGAGCGGGCGTCGACGGAGGTGTAGTACTCGCCGGCGATGCTGGTGCGTTCCCGGGTGAGCAGCGAGTCGAGCTGCTCGACGAACTCCTCGTACCGGTCGACCCTGGCCTTCGGGGCGAGCGGCTGGTTGCCGAGGACGAAGTTGTCGTAGCCGCCGGTGCCGCCCGAGCCGACGCCCAGCACGAAGCGGCCGCCGGAGATGTCGTCCATGGCGAGCAGGGACCGGGCGAACGGCACCGGGTGGCGGAAGTTCGGTGACGCGACCAGCGTGCCGAGGCGGATCCGCCTGGTGACGGTCGCGGCCGCGGTCAGGGTGGGCACCGCGTCGAACCACGGGCCGTCGACCAGCGACCGCCAGCCGAGGTGGTCGTAGGTCCAGGCGTGGTCGAAGCCGTAGGACTCGGCCGCACGCCACCGCTGCTCGGCCAGCAGCCACCGGTACTCGGGAAGGATCACGATGCCAACACGCACGAGAGGCACCGTAACCCGTCTCAGTACCGCGGGTAGCCCGGCGGCGGGTACCCGGGCGGGCCGGTGGGCGGGCGGCGGCGCATGGCGCGACCCGTCGCCGGCAGGATCGCGAGCACCGTCCCGACTAGCCACAGCAGCCACGACACCAGCACCATCGCGATGTACTCGCCGCCGTCGTGCGACAGGACCCAGATGATCGCGTAGAGGTAGTACGCGGTGGTCAGCGCGCCGACGATCGCGAGGATCCAGCGCGCGAACTCCAGCCGCGCGAACAACAGGGCCGCGAACAGCAGCGTCGTGCAGGCGACCGACATCGTCACCGAGATGGCGAAGTCGACGTTGCCGGTGGTCTCCTCGGTGAACGCGGCGCCGATCAGCGCCGTCAGCATCGTCAGGCTGTCCGCGGTGCCGTCCCAGCCGACGATCGCGAGCATGAGCGAGATCGCACCGCACACGATGAACACGATCGCGGTGACGTACGCGAGGGCCGTGCTGGGCCGGCCGGGACCGTACGGTGGGTAGCCGGACGGAGGCGGGCCGTACGGCTGGTAACCCTGCGGGCCATACCCCTGTGGTGGGTAGCTCACGAAACGCACCGTAGTGCATTTCGGCCAGGGAGTATGGAGGTGTGGACAAACCCAGGCTCGTCGCCTCCGACGTCGATGGCACCCTGCTGGACCCGGTCGAGCGGATCACCGACCGCATCGCGCGGGTCATCGAGCGGGTACAGGCGGATGATGTCCCTTTTGTCCTTGTCAGCGGACGGCCGCCGCGGTGGATCCCGCGGGTCGCGCGGGCCGCGGGTCTGTCGGGCTACGCGGTGTGCGCGAACGGTGCGGCCGTGTACGACATCGGCGCGGACGAGGTGCTGACGGTGCGGGAGATACCGGCCATCACGCTGATCGACGTGGTCAACGCGGTCAGCGCCGTGCTGCCCGAGGTCCGGGTGGCGGCCGAGCGGACGGTGCTCGGGCGTGCGCAGCCGGACCCGTTCGCGATCGAGGCCGGCTTCCGCAACCCGTGGGGCAACCCGAGCGGTGAGGTCGACGAGCCGGACCTCGCGCCGCGGGCCGAGGTGCTCGGCCGGCCGGCGACCAAGCTGCTGCTGCGGCACCGCGGCATGACGAGCCAGCAGATGGCGAGCGCCGTCGAGAGCCTGCTGGCGGACACGGACCTGGAGATCACCTACTCGTCGAACAGCGGGTTGATCGAGGTCTCGGCGCCGGGGGTGACCAAGGCGTCCGGGCTCGCCTGGGTGTGCGAGGTGCTGGGCGTGCCGGCGGACAAGGTGGTGGCCTTCGGCGACATGCCCAACGACGTGCCGATGGTCACGTGGGCCGGTCATGGCGTCGCGATGGCCAACGCGCACCCCGACCTGCTCGCGGTGGCCGACGAGGTGACGGCGCCGAACTCCGAGGACGGCGTGGCGCAGGTGCTGGAACGCTGGTTCTAGATGAGCAGGCTGACACGCCGGCGACACCACGGAGCTTGTGCGGGAATGTCACGGGCGGCGTGCCATTCTGGCGGGTATGGACCGGACGCTCGTGGTCGTGCGCCACGCGAAGTCGGACTGGCAGCACGACCTCGCCGACGAGGAGCGCCCGCTGGCGCCGCGCGGCAGGCGTGAGGCGCCGCTGATCGGGCCGTGGGTGGCAACCCACGCCGGCGAGCTGGACCTGGTGATCTGCTCGACGGCGGTGCGCGCCAGGCAGACGCTGTCACTGTCCGGTCTGTCCGGTACGGTCAAGCACGACGAGCGGGTGTACGCGGCGAGCTACCAGGACCTGATGTCGGTGGTGGACGAGGTCCCCGACGAGGTGTCGACGCTGGCGCTCGTCGGCCACAACCCGGGCCTGTCCGATCTGGTGCGGATACTGACGAACGAGCCGGTCGAGCTGAAGACGGCCGCGGTCGCGGTGCTGGCGTGGCGGGGCGGCTGGCCGGACGTGTGGTCACGCAGGGCGAGCTTGGTCAGCCACGCGGCGATGCGTGGCTGACCGGTTGTCTGTCGTTACTGGGGGTTCTTGACCTCACGGAGCGCGATGGGTGCGCCCGCGAGGTCCTCGTCGTTGCAGAGGAGCTTCACGTCGTAGTACGGGGAGTCGCCGCTGTCGTCGTAGTCCAGGTGGATGGCGATGACGTCGACCGGTTCGCCCAGCCACTCCTGGGTTCGTCGTAGCCAGGCGGCCGAACGCTCGAGTGCGGTCGGCAGGTCGTCGTCGCGGAACTCGACCGGGCGGTACGGGACGCCGTACACCTGGTCCTCGCGGTGGGCGGGACGGGGAAGGTCGACCGAAACCCCTGCTTCATCGAGGTCGAGCGCGATTGATTGGGGCTGGTCACTAGCGAGCTCACTCACCTTACGACTGTCTCCCAGCCTGTGATCTGCCGCAACCCTTCTAGTGCGTTGTGTCGGTGCCTTGTGGTTCACTGTCTCCTGGTCGTTTTGAGTTCGTGTTCGATCACGCTCGCGAACTATTGCGGGCGCGCGGGTTAGCTCCAGGTTGAGTCGCCGTCTGAACCGGCCAACAGGTCGTCGCAACCGCGGCGGCTTGCACAGCAGTATCAGGAGATATGTAGTGGCACAGGGAACTGTGAAGTGGTTCAACTCCGAGAAGGGCTTCGGCTTCATCGCACCCGACAACGGTGGCGATGACGTCTTCGTCCACTACTCGGAGATTCAGGGCAACGGCTTCCGCAGCCTGGACGAGAACCAGCGCGTGGAGTTCGAGATCGGCCAGGGCCAGAAGGGCCCGCAGGCGACTGGCGTCCGCGCCATCTGATCTCGACAAACGCTGAGTGAGGCCACCGGGTTCACGCCCGGTGGCCTTTCTTGTTGTCGGGATCGGCTCGACCGTGGGTCGCTGTCGGGTCGGCGCCACGTCCGGCAGCGATGCGAGACCGGCACTCGACCCTTCCGGCAGCCGACGCGAGACCGGCCCTTGACGGCCAGGCAAGCTGACGCGAGACCGGCCCTTGACGGCCAGGCAAGCTGACGCGAGACCGGCCCTCGACGGCCAGGCAAGCTGACGCGAGACCGGTACTCGACGGCAGGCAGCTGACACGAGACCGGTACTCGACGGCAGGCAGCCAGCGCGAGACCGGCCCTCGACGGCCAGGCCGCCAAGCCACGCGAACGGACTGTTCGCACGGGTTTCGAGCCGAGTCCGGGCCGCTGCTGCCCCCGGGGGCCCCCAAGATCGAGCCTAGTCCACGTCACCGACGAAAACGGCCCTTGACCAGCACGAACGGACCGTTCGCACGGACATGACCCGGAAGTGTGACGTGGGCGGCCGTCGGCCCCCCGAGATCCAGCCTAGTCGCGGGCACCGACAGAAACGTGTGCTGACCTGCGTGAATGGACCACTCGTGTGGGAAAGAGTCCCGGCATGGCACGAGGGCGGCCGCAGCAGCGGCCGCCCTCGTCCGGGTTCTGTTCGTCAGTTCGAGAAGACCTTGCGCCAGCTCTCCACCGAGGTCAGCTCCGGCACGGCCGCGCGGTACTGCTCCACCAGCTTGGGCCACTCCGCGATCAGCCGCTTGTAGTTGTGAGCCGTCCGGGCCGCCAGCTCGCGGAACACCTTCGGGTCCCGCCGCCGGAACGCCACGCCGCTGCCGTCCGCGTTCGACACGGTCGCGCTGTCGAGGTTGCCCAGGAGGAACCACAGCGCGGAGTTCGCCGAGATGTTGACCTGTGGGCGTTCGACGGCCGACGACTCCGGCGAGCGCAGGTTGTGTACCAGCGCCTTCCCCGCCCGCAGCGCGATCCGCGCCGGGTTGACCGGCGGGTGCAGCATCTGCTCGGCCTTCACCATGTCGAACGACGGCGGGGGGAACTCCCGCGCCGACGGGGCGAACTGCGCGTCCGTGTACTCCTTGCGCAGGCGCTGGATCTCCGGCAGGCCGTTCGACAGCGACTCGAACAGCCGGTCCGGGCCGGCCATGAAGTCTTCCAGCGCCTTGTTCTCCAGCGCCGCCGTCGAGTACTCCATCGAGAACAGGCGGCGGACCGCCACCCTCGCGCCCTGCAACAACAGGGTCTTCCGCAGGTCATAGGGGCTGTGCAGCGCCGCCATGATCAGCCGGTTGCGCAGGTGGAAGTACGCGGTCCAGTCCTTGGTGTCGTTCTTGTCGGTCCACGGCTCGTGCCACACCGCCGAGCCCGGCAGCGTGACCGTCGGGATGTCGCGGGCCAGCGCCCGCAGCGAGTACTCCGCGTCGTCGCACTTGATGAACAGCGGCAGCGGCAGGCCGGTCTGCTCCACAACCTCGCGTGGGAACAGGCACATCCACCAGCCGTTGTACGTCGAGTCGATGCGCCGGTGCAGTTCGGGGCTCTCCCGCAGGGGGTACGCGCCGAAGTCGTGGTCGGACTTGGCGCCCGGTGCCGCCCGCCACACGCACGACGCCAGGTCGACGACCTCGCCCATCGTGTGCAGACGGGCCTTGGCCTGCAGGTTCAGCATCTGCGAGCCGACGATCACCGGCTTCGCGCAGGCCCGCGCGAACATGTTCGACCGCAGGATCGAGTCGGTCTCGATCGCGATGTCGTCGTCCATCAGCAGGATCTGGTCGACCGTGCCGGGCTTCGTGTGCTCGACCGACTCGTACAGCGCACGGGTGAAGCCGCCGGCGCCGCCCAGGTTGCCCTGCTCGATGACCTCCAGCCGGTCACCCAGTGCCGCCGTCAGCTCGCCGTACCGCTCGTGCGAGCGCATCTTCTTCGGGCCCTGGTCGGCGACGTAGACCTTGCTGACCACGTCGAGCACGGCCTGGTCGTCGCCGAGGGAGAGCAGCGCGGCGACGCAGTCGTCCAGACGGCTGAACGTCGTGGTGCCGATCGCCATCTTCTTCTTCGGCAGCGGCTTGTCCGACAGCCAGCACGCGTCGGTGATGTCGATCGGGATGTTCTCGGTGAACACGTCGAACCACAGCCAGCCGCCGTCCTCGAACGGGGTCAGCGCGACGTCGAACTCGAGGGTCTGCCACTCGTCCTCGGCGTGCACCGCCGTGCCCTTGAGGTGGACGAGGTCGCCGTTCGGCTTGGAGCGGTACACCTCGACGCGGCCCGCGCCCCGCACCTTCAGGTGCAGCGTGACCGTCTCGACCGTGGTCCAGCGCTTCCAGTAGCTCGCCGGGAACGCGTTGAAGTACGACGCGAACGACACCCGCGCCGAGGTCGGCACCTGGACGTGGCGACGGGAGGTGACCGTGCAGTTCACGTTTTCCGGCTCGTCCAGGTACAGCGGACGGACGTCCAGCGGGTCGCTCTCCTTCGGCAGGATCACCCGCCAGAGGACGCGATCGACGTCAGGTCTGCTGGCAGTCGCCTGCTCGGCCACGGTTCTGCTCCTCCAGTGAACTACGACGTGCGGTCGGCGACCAGCACGAACTCGTTGTAGGTGAACGCCTTGCCGGCGACGCGGGGCAGCGGGAAGGACTGCCGCTTGGTCTTCTGGAAGCCGAGCTGGTAGGCGACGTCGGTCAGCGCGTCGAAGTCGGAGAACGCGACATGCGTGCTGTCGGACGCGTAGCCGCGTTCCTGGGGGCAGATCAGCACCAGCCGCGCGTCCGGTGCCAGGTACTCCAGGTAGCCGGAGAGGATCTTGACGGCTTCCTCGCGGGGCATGTGCTCGACCAGGTGCGCGGCCAGCATGCCGCCGAACCGGCCGGGCTTCGCGTACTCGGTGTCGAAGAACTCGTCGGTGGTGAACGCCGTGAACCCGCGACGGCGGCACTCCTCGATCGACGTCTTGTTGTGGTCGACACCGACCCCGTGCGGCGCGAGGTGGGCGAGGCAGCGACCGATGCCGCAGCCGACCTCCAGCACCTCGCGGTCACCGAACTGGCGACGGAGGTTCCAGCGGTACGGCGCCTGGACGTCGAGTACCCGCTTCCACAGCGGCATCTCGAGCCGCTTGAGCCGGTCGGTGTACTCCTCGCCCTCGGTTGAATCCAGGGAAGCCATGACTGTCAGGTCCTCACCGATCCGGTTACGGCCGGTCGTATGTCGCCGGCCGTCTTCGTTTGTATGGCGCCGGGCACCCCGTCAGCATCCCGTCCGCGCAACGGCATGGTAGCCGTCCGTCGCGCAGCGGCGCCCTTCGGGACGGCCAGGCACCGTCGCCGCACGGTGCTCGCTCCGCCGGCTCCGCTCAGTCCAACCCGTAGAGCCGCCGCCAGTTGTCCCGGCTGGTCAGCTCCGCGGCGGCGGCCCGGTACTCGCCACGCAGGCGCGGCAGTTCCGTGACCAGCCGGCGCACGACCTTGGCGGTCTGCCTGGCCAGCTTGATCGTCAGCTCGCGGTCACGCCTGCGCACCCGGACGCCGCCCTGCGAGCCGTCGGTGACGACCACCGTGTTGAACTGTGAGACGTGCCACCAGGTGGCGTCGTCGAGGTTGACGGCGCCGACCTCGTGCGCGGTCTTGCCGAGCGCGAAGTGGATCAGCCGCTTGAGCAGCACCACCCGGCTCATGCTCGGTGTCGGCCCGGCCTGGACCATCGGCACCTCGCCCGACTTCAGCCCGGGCAGCTCACCGGGCGCGTGCATGACCGTGTCCGGATAGTCGGCCCGCAGCGCATGGATCTCCCTCGCGGCGGACGCGCCGCCGTCATGCAGGAACTCCGGACCGCGCAGGAAGTCCTCGACGGCCTTGAGCAGCGTGGCGGCGAGGCCGTACTGCATCGACAGCAGGCAGCGGACGACCCGGGAGATGATGACCCGCGCGGTGTGCCTCGGCTCGATGTCGGCGTGCAGCGTGGCGACGATCATCGCGTTGCGGACCGCGAAGTACTCGTTCCACTTGTCCGCGTCCTTCCAGTCGAAGTCCGCGTGCCACAGGCCGGCGCCCGGCAGCGTCACCGTGGCGAAGCCGGCGGCGCGGGCGCGGTAGCCGTACTCGACGTCGTCCCACTGGAAGAACAGCGGCAGCGGCAGGCCGATCTCGGCGACCACCTCGGCCGGGATCAGGCAGGACCACCACGCGTTGTAGTCGGCGTCGACGCGGCGGTCGCCACGGTTGGGCTTGCCGGTCGGCAGGCCGTCCTCGTCCTCGGCCTCCTCGGTCAGGTCGACGTCGTCTAGCGCGCCCTGGACGACCTGGCCCGGCACGAGCTGCGCGAAGTCCGCGTACTCGGCGCCGGCCAGCAGCATGGTCGGGTGCAGCAACCGCAGCATCTGGCCGCCGACGATGGTCGGCTCGGCGGCGCGGTTGGCGAACGCGGTGAGCCGCACGGCGATCTCCGGCTCGCACAGCACGTCGTCGTCCATCAGCAGCACGTTCGCGTGCGCGGAGCCGCGTTCGGTGACCTCGTACATGCCGCGCCCGAACCCGCCGGCGCCGCCGAGGTTGGGCTGGCGCAGGTACCGCAGCCGGCCCGCCAGGTCCTTCTCGATCTGCGGGAACGCCTCGCGCGACTCGACGGTGTCGGTGCCCTGGTCCACCACGTAGATGGCGTCGAGCACGTCCAGGGCCTCGTCGTCCGCGGCCAGCGACTGCAGGGTCTTGGTGCAGTCGTCGGCCCGGTTGAACGTGCAGATCACGACCGCGGTCGGGCGCAGCAGCTCGGGCGCCTCGACGGTCCACCGGAGGCGCTCCACGACGAGCTCCTCGTCGCCCGCGGCGAACTCCAGCCACAGGAACCCGCCGTCGAGGAACTTGTCGAGCGTGACCCGCAGCGTGACGGCGCCGCCCTCCTGGCCGGTGACCTCCTCGGCCGCGACGGTGCGGATGTCGCCCCGGCTGTCGGAGGCGACCAGCGCGATCCGGCCGGCACCGCTCACCGTCACCTCGGCATGCACCTCGCTGATGACCGTCCAGCGCTGCCAGTAGCTCGCCGGGAAGCGGCCGAAGTAGGTGTCCATGGAGACCTCGGAGCCGGCGTGCACCACCAACCGCTGCCGCTGCCGCGTCGCGGTGCCCTGGACGGCCTGTGCGTACAGGTCGACCGGGCAGACCGGGTCGGGACCGCGGAACAGACCGCGCTGGGCGATGAGGCGACCCGCGGGCACGTGCTCCACGAGGCGCTCGTCCGGAGCCGAGGTCTCACTTGTGGCTGTGGGGCTGCCGAGCATGTCGAGTTAGTCCTCCAAAAGGGTGAGTTCCGCATCCAGGGTACCCAGGAAGCAGCTCGGTATTACCTTTAGGTCACGGCTCGGATGCTCCCCGGACACAGCCGGCTCACAGAGTCGGGCGACAACCCACATGTGTGGGTGATGACGAGGGCCGGGTCTGGCCTTCCTAGAATCGGCGCGCCCGATGCTGGGGATCCAGGCGAAGATACGAGGTTGCCACCGACATGAACTGGTTCGAAGCCGTGCCCGCCATCGGTGTGACCATCGCCTGGTTGCTCCTGCCGGGTCTGGTCATCCACTACCTGGCCGGGCTACGGGGTATCGCGGCGTGGGGGCTCGCGCCGGTCACGAGCATCGCGCTGATCGCGACGAGCGCGGTCGTGCTGGAGAAGTTCGGCGTCGACTGGAACGCGCTCGTCGTGCTGGTCGTGTGCGTCGCGGTCATCGCGGTGGTGGGCGTGGTCGCCTTCCTGCTGCGGCGCAGGAAGATCTTCGCCGCCGAGGCCGACCCACGCGGGGTGTCGGTCGCCGGGTTCGTCGGGCTGCTGCCGGGCGTGGTGCTCGGCATGATCACCGTGCTGATGGCCATCCGCACGCCGGACGCCATCACCCAGACCTACGACGCGCTGTTCCACTACAACGCACTCGCCTACATCGCCGACTCGCACCAGGCGTCCTCGCTGACCCTTGCCACGCTGGGCAACCCCGAGGTCACGGGCGTCTTCTACCCGGCGGGCTGGCACGACGTCGCCTCGCTGCTCATGATGTCGACCGGCGTCAGCATCCCGGTGGCCGCCAACCTGGTGACCGTCGTGGCCGCGGTGGTCATCTGGCCGCTGTCCTGCCTGCTGCTGGCCCGCCAGCTCTTCGGCCGCCACCTCGGCGCCCTCGCCATCACCGGCACGCTGAGCGTCGGGTTCGGCGCCTTCCCGTGGGACCTGCTCGGCTTCGGCGTGCTGTGGCCGAACACCCTCGGCATGTCGTTCGCGCCGGCCGCGCTCGCGATCGTCTTCACGGTCACCCGGTTCGTGAAGGACGACGCGATCGGCGTCGGCCGGGGCTGGCTCGCCACGTTCGTGGCGGTGCTCGCGGCCGGTTTCGCGCACCCGAACGTGCTGTTCTCGGTCGGCGTGCTCGCGTTGTTCCCGGTCGGCGCGCGGCTGGGCGCCCGTGCGTGGGAGCTGCACAAGGCCGGCCGCACGTGGCGTGGGGTGATCGAGCTGGTCGTCGTGCTCGCGTTCCTCGCGTTCGTGTGGTGGTACACGGCCACCTCGCCGGCGTTCGCCAACATCCGCGACCAGTACTGGCCGCCGTTCGAGACCCCGCCCAACGCGGTCGGCGAGGTGCTGCTGAACGCGACGAACCGCTCCGACGCGCTGTGGATCCTGTCGGTCGTGGTGATCCTCGGCGTGGTCGCCGCGGCCCGGGACTGGCCGATACTGCGGCTGGTCGTGGCTGGGCACCTCGCCACCACGTTCCTCTACGTGCTGACGGCGTCGATCAACCGGCCGGACACCAAGAAGTTCACCGGCTACTGGTACAACGACTCGCACCGGCTCGCGGCGGTCCTGCCGATCACGGCCGTGCCGCTCGCGATCGGCGGCATCCTGTGGATCGCCTCGAAGGTCCTCGTGCGCACCGCCGAGACGGCGACCCAGGGGCGCACCGCCACGCTGGTCACCATCGGGGCCGTGGTGGTGCTGGTGGCGGTGACCGGCGGCCTGTACCCGCGTGACCGCGAGCACCGCGTGGCCGCCGGCTACGCGGTGGTGGAGAAGGAGCAGCTCGTCAACGACGAGACGCAGGCGTTCATCAGGCGGATCCGCGACGAGATCCCCGCGGACGCCCTGGTCGCGGGCAACCCGTTCAACGGAAGCGCCATGCTGTGGACGCTGGGCGACCGCGAGGTGCTGTTCCCCCACTTCCGCAGCGTCCAGAGCCGCGAGCAGGACTACATCGCCGGGCACCTGGACGAGGCCGGCACCAACCCGAAGGTGTGCCGCGCGGTGGAGGACCTGGACATCGACTTCCTGTTCGTCGGCGGCAGCAAGTTCCGCACGGTCGACCCCAAGTGGGAGTACTACGACGGCCTCGACGACCCGGGTTCCAGGCCGGGCTTCGAGCTGGTCGACTCGGACGGCCACAGCAAGCTGTACCGGATCACCGCGTGCGGCGCGCCCAGCGAGGACTCCGACGGCTGACCGGCACGACGAAGAGGTCCTCTGAGATCTCTCAGGGGGCCTCTCGCAGGTCGGTCAGCCGCGGCCAGGCCCGAACGCGTGGCGGACCAGCGGCTTCACCGCGTCGCCGCCGACACGCAGGGCCTGCGGGAGCTTGGTCAGCGCGAAGATCCGCGACGACAGGTGCAGGCGGGCGGTGCGGGCCGCCCGGTGCCAGCCGTGCGCGGCCATCTGGTCGGCCGTGTCCGCGAAGAAGTTGCCGGCCTCGGTGAAGCGGGAGCCGTCGAACGCGGTGGCCGACGACTCGCTCGCGTCGTGGCGGCGGTACTCGAAGCACAGGGTGCTGTCCGCGATCAGCCGCTCGCCACGCTGGACCAGCTCGAGCAGCAGCGCCAGGTCCTGGATCACCCGCAGTTCGGGGCGGAACCGCAGGCCCTTGAGCGCCTCGGCGCGCCAGCAGATGGACGGGAAGTACAGCCAGTCGCCACGCAGCAGGCTGACCGCCAGGTCCTCGCCCACCAGCGCCGTCCGGTGGGTGAACTTCGGCGCGTACAGCCGCCGCTTCGCCTCGTCGACCAGCGTCTTCGTCTCCCTGCCCGTGCCGTCGATGACCCGCACGCCTGGCTGGATGATGCCGGCGTCCGGGTGGTCGGCGTGCACCGACTGCACGACGGACACGTAGTTGGGCAGCATCAGGTCGTCGCAGCCGATGAGCACGGCCAGCTCGTGCTCGACCAGTTCGAGGCAGCGGTTGAAGTTGCCGGTCAGGCCCAGGTTCTCCGGGTTGTGCAGGTACCGCACCCGCTCGTCGTCGATCGTCGCGAAGAACTCCGGCACGGCCGGGTCGGTGCTGTCGTCGACGACGGTCAGCCGCCAGCGCGGGTCGGTCTGGGCCTGCACGCTCCGGACGGAAGCCTGCATCAACCCGACGTCGCCGTAGAACGGCATCATGATGTCGACGGTGGTCATTCGGCCACGTTCTCGCCGCGCTTGTCCTTCTGCAGCTGCTCGACCTCCAGGCGCAGGATGGCCTGGTCCTCGGCCAGCTTGCGGGTCTCGCTCTCCAGCCGGGACACCTCCCACGACAGGTGCAGCACCACGCCGACCAGGAACACGATGCCGACGAAGAACATGAGGTTGGTCGGCACGGCCACGCCGAGCCCGTGCGCGAGCGAGGTGGTCAGTCCCGGGAACACGGTGAAGACCAGCAGCAGCAGGCCGACCACCAGCCACAGGACGGCGTACTTCTCGGTGAGCTGGCGCCTGCGCAGCAGCTCGATGATGCCGGCGAGGACCAGCACGCTGCCGATCATCGCGACCAGGTACGTACTGCTCATGACTGAACGACGCCTTCCTTCACGGGACTCGGGTTCACCGGCGCCGGCGCGTCCTCCACGAGGTCGTACCGGCGGATGAGGGCGAGCAGCAGGGCGAAGCCGGCACGGAAGAGGTAGATCATCGACTTGATGGGGCGGTGGCTCGGCGTGCCGCCACGGCGGGGCCGCATGTGGGCCGGCACCTGCACGACCTTGCAGCCGGCACGGACCGCGATCACCATCGACTCGACCGTGTCACCCAGGTACTCGACCGGGTAATGCTCGGCGAACACCGGCAACGCCCGTCCACCGGTGGCCTTGAACCCGGACGTCGCGTCGGTGAGCTTGGTCTTGGCGAGCCTGGACAGCACCTTCGAAAGCACGACCATCGCCCACTTGCGGGGGCCGCGCACCTTGTAGGTCTCGTCACCGTCGGTGAACCGGCCACCGATCACGACGTCGGCCTCGGACAGCTTCGCCAGCAGCCCCGGCACTTCCTTGGGGTCGTGCTGACCGTCGGCGTCCACCTGCACGGCGGCGGTGTAGCCGTGGCGGACGGCGTAGCGGAAGCCCGCCCGCATCGCCCCACCGACGCCGAGGTTGAACGGCAGCTCCAGCACGAGCGCGCCGGCCTCGCGGGCGCAGTCGGCGGTTCGGTCGGTCGATCCGTCACTCACGACCAGGACCGGAATGTCAGGTGTCGCGGCGCGGATCTCCCGCACCGTGTCACCAACGTTCAGCTGTTCGTTCCAGGCGGGGACGACGATGATCGCGCGGGCGGCTGGCACCTTGCTTGACACGGGGCAAAAGCCTAGCCGGAAGTCGTGGTTACCCCGGCACCGGCCGGGGTGACGCTCGGTTGCCGCTCGCCACGCAGCGCCTTCGACAGCGCACGCAGCATGATCACGACGACCAGCGCGCCACCGACGAGCTGAGCGAGGACGCCGGCGCGGATGGGGTCGCCGGGCAGCGCCAGCAGGGCGACCAGCGCGACCGTGCCGGTGGCCCACCCGGCGGTCACCGACTTGTGCCGGCCCAGCGCGATGAGGCCGGGCTGCAGCACCATCCCGGTCATCAGGCCGACCGTGCTGACCCCGAGCAGGCCGACGACCACGCCCGAGAGCCGGACCTCGGCGCCGAACAGCACCTGCACCGCCCACGGCCCGACCGTGAACGACGCCAGCACGCCTAGGAGGCCGATCGCGAGCACGGCCATGATGATGACCCGCAGCCGCGCCCGCACGGCCGCGAGGTCGTGCGCGGCCGCCGCCCTGGTCAGCGAGGGCAGCAGCATGGCCTGGACCGGCGCGAACAGGAACAGCGGGATCCGGGCGAGCACGAACGCCGACGCGAACGCGGCCGCGGTGGCCGCGTCCTCGGACAGCCGCGCGGTCACCACGATCGGCGCCACGTTCATCACGATCAGCATCAGCAGCGTGCCGCCGACCAGCAGCGACAGGGAGCGCGCCATGCGCCTGACCGACGCGGGCTCGACGGCGACGTCCGTGGGTTCGACGCTCGGCTGGGCGCTGGGCCGGCGGCGCAGCCAGAACAGGCCCATGAGCGCGCCGAACCCGGAACCGACCGCGAAGATCAGCGCGTAGGTCGTGCTGTCCGGCGTCCCCAGGGCGGCGATGACGATGCACGGCAGGATGCGGGTGAGTCCCTCGGCGGTGAGGGTCGTCGAGTAGCCGGTGAACCGCTGGGTGCCGCCGAGCAGGCCGCGTACCACGTAGACGGCGGCCGAGGTGACCACGCTGACGAGCACGGCGACGAACAGTCCCCACTGCCCGGCGAACGCCTGGTCGGTGAGGATCGGCGACACCGCCAGCAGGATGACGAGCAGCACGGCCAGCAACGCGGCGGCGAGCAGCCACGCGTGCCGAGCGACCACGCCGATGCCCCGGCCGGCGGCCGCCTCGGCGCTCACCGAGCGGCTGGTCTCCTGCTCGAGCGCGGAGAACACACCCGGCCCGATGATGTTGACCATGAGGTAGAGGCTCGCCAGCGCGGCGGCGTCCGCCGGGGCGAGGGTGTGCCCGGCCAGCGCCACGAAGCCGTAGCCGGCGGCGCCGACCACCGCGAGACCGCCGGCCATGTAGACGGCGGGACCGAGACGTGTACGCAGGCTGACCACACCGCCCACGGTATCCGGCAGCAACCCGCCGCCATCCCCCGGTGTGGTGAGTCCGGACCGCTGCCGTTGTTGTTGCCCGCCGGTGCCACTCGGCCCGACGTGTCCGCGAAGGGCCTGATCGCGAAAGCGCTGGGTAGGTGGTCGAGTCGAGGTCGCGCTAGCGTTGCCGGCGTGCGGCGTGTAGCGGTTGTCGGTGGCGGCATCCTGGGCCTGGCGGTCGCGCGTGAGCTGACCACGCGCGGCGACGAGGTGACGGTCCTGGAGAAGGAGGGGCGCTGGGCGGCCCACCAGACGGGACACAACTCGAACGTCGTGCACGCCGGGCTGTACTACGAGCCCGGGTCCTTCAAGGCGCGGATGTCGGTGGCCGGCAACCGGTCGATGGTCGAGTTCGCCAAGACCAACGACGTGCCGGTGGACGTCTGCGGCAAGCTGGTGGTGGCGACGACCAACGAGGAGCTACCCGGCCTCCACGCCCTGGCGGAGCGGGCCTCGGCGAACGGCGTCCCGGCCAAGCTGGTCACCCCGGCGGAGGCCCACGAGTACGAGCCGGAAGTCGCGTGCGTGGCGGCCCTGCACGTGACCACGACAGCGGTGATCGACTTCGGCAGGGTGTGCGAGGTCCTGGCGTCCCAGCTGACGGCGGCGGGCGCCGACCTACGACTGTCCACGCCGGCGCTGGCCATCCGCCCAGGCAGAGCCGGCGGCGTGGAGATAGCCACCGGCCGTGACGTGGTCCGCGCGGACGCCCTGGTGAACTGCGCGGGCCTGCACTCCGACCGAGTCGCGACGCTGGCGGGCCTGACCCCGGCGGTCAGGATCGTCCCGTTCCGGGGCGAGTACTTCACCCTCCGCCCGGAAGCGGCCCATCTGGTGCGCGGACTCATTTACCCGGTCCCGGACCCGAGCCTGCCGTTCTTGGGCGTACACCTGACCCGAATGCTGGACGGCAGCGTCCACGCGGGCCCGAACGCGGTGTTGGCCCTGCGTAGGGAGGGCTACCGCTGGCGCGACGTGTCAGCAGGTGACCTGGCGGAGGTGGCTCGTTTCCCGGGCATCTGGCGCCTGGCCCGCAAGTACCCCCGCACAGCGGCGGACGAGATCCTGAGGTCCGTGTCGAGGCAACGTTTCGCGCGAAGCCTGGCCCGGCTCGTGCCGGGGGTGGGCCGCGAGGACCTGGTCCGGGCGGGGGCCGGTGTGCGGGCGCAGGCCCTGCGCCCCGACGGCACCCTGGTACAGGACTTCGTCATCGAGACCACACCGAACCAGGTCCATGTACTCAACGCCCCGTCACCGGGCGCGACGTGCGCACTGGAGATAGCGAAGCACGTGGCCGACCAGGTTGGTCACAGGTAGTGGAGAGCGAGCGCGCCCACGATCAGAAGTGCGCCCGCGATGCCGGAAGGCGTGAGCCGCTCCCCGTACAGGCCCACCGCCAGGAGCGTGGCGGTCAGAGGCTCGAGCATGGTGGCCAGCGCGGCGGCGGTGGGCTGCGCATGCCGAAGCCCAAGAAAGTAAGCCCCATAGGCGATGGCGGTAGGGACCAGCCCGAGATAGAGCACGAACGCAAGCACGCATGCGTCAAGCGGTAGCCCCATTCCACCCGCCAGGAGCCCGAACGGCGTCAGCAGGATCCCGCCGAGCAACAGCCCGGCGGAGGTGGTCGCCTGCTGCCCGGCAACGGGCCGAGCGGCGAGAAGGGTGAGCAGCGCGAACCCGGCCCCAGCAAGAAGCGACATGGCGACGCCCTGAGGCATCCGAGCCGTGGGTCCGGCCCCACCGGTGAGCAGGGCAAGCCCCACCAACGCCCCACCGATGGCGAGAAGCGTCCGCCACCCAGGCGTCCGCCGAGCAAGGAGACCGTCGACCCCGGCAACGAACATGGGGACGGACCCAATAGTGATCAAAGTGGAGAGACTGACCCCGATCCAGGCGACGGCAACCTGGTAGGCGGCCTGAAAGGCAGCAAGCAACCCACCGGTGACCAGAAGCCGACGGAAGGCCGCGGACGTCCGCAACTCCCGCAGCCGCGAAGCGGTGAACAGGACGGCAACGCCCCCACCGACCAGGAGCCGGTAGGCGGCAACGGCGACAGGCCCAATCCCGGTGGCGGACTGGAGAAGGGCACCGGCAAGCCCACCGGTCCCCCAGAGCACCCCGGCGAGTACGAGCAGCGCAGCGGACAAGCGCACGGAACGACAAGACAAAGAGGACAAAACAAACGCTCCCAGGCGTCGAAGAAGTAGATGACCCTTGACGCGGGGCGTTTTCAAGACAGCATCAAGTAGGCGCGGCGACAGACAGCCACACCGTCAGAAGACCACCCCGCTCAACCGCAGGGCGGCGGGGTAATAGGAAACATCCGATGCACGCCGCGCACACTACGACGCCCACAACCACCAACCCGAACGATTTGTTCGTCAAGCCAGTGGTTCGGGTTGTCGTTGGCTCCTGCTGTGATCGGAGCGCCTACGGGCTGGCCGACGCCAGGCCGATCGAATGTTCAGGACCGTGTAGATGCTCAATGCTGCAAGGCCCTGTGGGACACGCACCACCTGACCAGCGGCAGCAAGCACCACCTCAGACCGAGACCGAGACCGAGATCAAGACAAGGACACATCGGTCAGTCGTAATGCGGGTCGGACCACAACCTGAGGCGGCACGCCTTGATCATCACAGTCATAACGTCCGGCCGTTGACGCTTCCCGATCCCGGCCCCAGTCGCGGTCCCGGCCCTGGTCGCCCAAGCCTCGGCCAC
>Ga0164298_10000172_pt1 | contig 20844 bp, 12 predicted proteins | sample Whisoiple_216_MG_FD_109713 | JGI IMG/M metagenome (GOLD analysis project Ga0164298, IMG submission 109713) | Unamended control soil microbial communities from upstate New York, USA - Whitman soil sample_216_MG | ecosystem: Environmental > Terrestrial > Soil > Agricultural land ...
CAGCATGGTAGTTGGGTCTACGGTGCCGAATTTAGTCCTAATGGCCAATTCCTTGTCACCGCCTCAGAGGATAGGACCGCCAAGGTGTGGAACCTCAAGGGTGAACTCCTAGCCACCCTCCAGCATGGTGATTTGGTCTACGGTGCCGAATTTAGTCCTAATGGCCAATTCCTTGTCACCGCCTCAGGGGATAAGACCGCCAAGGTGTGGAACCTCAAGGGTGAACTCCTAGCCACCCTCCAGCATGGTGATTCGGTCAAGGGTGCCGAATTTAGTCCTAATGGCCAATTCCTGGTCACCGCCTCAGAGGATAAAACCGCCAAGGTGTGGCTATTTCCTCCTTTACCCGAACTGACGGCAAAAGCTTGTGCTAGAGTGGGCAGTTACCTCAAGCATTTTCGTGTCGAAAAAAGCGATCGCGAGCTTTGCGATGGTGTTCCCGCTCCTAAAAATCCTTAAACTCAACAAACACTAAATTCAAGTATTTCCCAACTTAATATTGAGCAAAAACTTAATTTTTTTTCATACAATTGAAGGGAGAAAAATATGACTTCTGCAAATTTTGACGAAACCCTCTACTTTAACGGCATTAACGGTGCAACCGGAGGATATTTTTTTCCTCCTCAAACTGTAGCTGAGGTTTCTGAAATTGCTCAGAAATCAATGATTGCCGAAAAAGTTGATGGGCCGTCTCTTAGTGATGTTACTTCAGATCCTCACCTATGCGATCTCATCAACCGTCATCGCAATGATAATGAAGACAAGTTTGATGTCATTGAAGGAGTAGATCCTAACAATCTTTCCGATACGGGATGGGGAATCATTTTCTCGGCAAAAGTCGATCCCCCCATTCGCGAGGCCTTAAGTGAACTGATAGAACATCGGAAACAAGAAGCGGGAGAGTATTTCAAGGAATATGAGTTTTTCCCTGGAGAAAGTGCTAATGATTTTCTCAGTCAACGGGGTGCCAAAGTCTTCGATCCGGCAGATCCCTCAAAAGTCCCTTACTATCTTCTCATTGTGGGGGATTTTGAAGAAATCCCTTTTGACTTTCAATATCAGCTTGATGTTCAGTATGCTGTAGGCCGCATCTACTTCAAAACTCCCCAAGAATATGCTCAATACGCCCATAGCGTTGTTGAAGCCGAAAAAACCAATTTATCTCTTCCCTGTCAAGCCAACTTATTTGGCGTTCGTATCCCTGGCGACAAAGCCACCCAACTCAGTGCTGACTATCTCATTGAACCCCTTCAAGAATTTTTAACCTCCGATAAACGTTTCCAAAAGAAAAATTCCCACTGGAAAATTGACACTCATTTAGAAGAAGCAGCCACTAAAGCTCAACTGAGCCAACTATTAGGGGGTAAAGAGACTCCTGCCTTTCTGTTCACCGCCAGTCATGGTCTTGGGTTTCCCTCTGATGACCCTTTACAACTTCGCCATCAAGGTGCTTTGGTGTGTCAGGACTACCCCGATATAAATGAACCCATGCGAGAAGATTATTACTTCTCCGCCGATGATATTGGCGGCGATAGTCGTTTGTGGGGTTTGATTTCTTTCCACTTTGCCTGTTTTGGGGCGGGAACGCCAAAAATGGATGAGTTTGGTCATAAGAAAAATGATTGGCAACAAATTGCACCTTATTCCTTCATGGCAAATTTACCCCAACGACTTCTCGGCCATCCCAAAGGGGGAGCATTGGCTTTTGTAGGTCATGTCGATCGAGCCTGGGGATACTCTTTTGGAGGCCAAGAAAAACAGCTTACCACTTTTAAAAATACGCTTCAGCGTCTCATAGAAGGAAATCGTCTTGGACGTGCTGTTGAATGTTTTAATGAACGATATGCTGCGATTTCTTCACAACTAACCACAGATCTTTGGTACATTAAAGCCGGAAAAAAATCTGATGATTCTCATTTATCTTCTTTGTGGACGACTAATAATGATGCACGGGGTTACGGCATTATTGGCGATCCAGCAGTACGTTTAATGGTAGGAAACGATGTTTCCAAACTGGAAAAACGCCCGGAAATGGAATTTGTAGAATTTTCTCCTAATCAATCTAATGTATCGAATGCTTTAGATGTAACTTCAGATTCAACCTTACCCCAACAAAATACAACTGAAGAAGCCATTTCTGAGCTTTTGATGTTGTTAAACAATTTACCCCAGCGAGTGGAACAACTTAAACAACAAAGTTTAACTGAGAAAGACCTCTCAGAGCTTAAAATTTTCTTAAGTAACTTTGAAAACAAAGTTAAAGAGCTTGAATAAAAAGTGAAGCAACTTTTAAACTGAAATTCTTAAAAATTTTGCTCCACTCTTCAAAAGCTTTGATAACTTTAAGATAGCTGAAGACTCCCTGTACTGTCATCAGACTTAACGGGAGTCGTTGACACAATTGCTAAGAAATTAAGTGGGTTTAGGAAGGGTGAGTTGCCACTCCTCCATCATCCCCCGAGCAAATTGATTAGCAACTTCATCACCTTGATTGAGTAGCATCTTAAATTTATTACCGAGAGCATAAAAGACATCTTGCAAGTCAGCCGTTAGCCAGTTCATATTAGGTTCAGCCCAAACCTGACCTTTGAGGGTAATCGTATCAGCTCCTTGAGGCACTTTGAACACAATTCCTAACCGAAGTGTTCCTAGTTTTTGGAGATTTTCATCTTGAATTCGCCAGTCACAAATTGAGTTACCTTCGCCCGTTACAAAAATCTCTGGATAACCCAATTCATACTTATAGTTTGGCAGTGTAATAACCCCTTGGACGTTATCTTTACTGCCTACCTTGGCTTTGAGTTCTCCCGGAAGGGACTCTGACAGTCGCCCAAGCTGAGAACTATCGACTCCAATATTCCAATCTAAATCACCATTTAACCCTACTTCCATTCCGACTCCAAAACTCATCACGGAGCGCCATTGCTGCGTCGGAAATAAAGTTTGAATAATGGGTTCCTGAGTTCCTTTAGGTTCAAAGTCTAAGTTACAGCTTAATCGCCAAAATCGGGCGGCTCGTTCTGGAAGTAAACTAATCGTCAGGGTCATGTTAAAAATCAAATTGTTGCTGCATTTGTTGGCGGTAGATTTCATTCAATTCAGTTCCGCTATTTTTGAAAGTCTCTTCTCTCAAATAAATCAACCGATCTGTAGGGTTACCAAACAGAACACGGCTTTGCTGCAAACTTTTAATAGCTTCGGAACCCAAGGGTTGTTGTGTTCCTCTGGCAGAACCAGAAAAGTCAACATCAGCACTTTCAGCCTCTTCAACCTTCTGAAGTAGTTCGGACAACAAAGCATCTATTTCTTGTAAATCGGGTTGGGAAGTCATATCACTCATCTTAGATTTTTTAGAAGAGTCCAAGGGGGTTCTCGCTGACGGGATGACAAGCAACTTGAAAGCCTTGCAATACGAGGGGGTTAAGCCGATGGCTCTCAAAAACATCGAGTTCGGAGTACACTACTTTTTCAGGTTTCGACGATGGAGAATCCATAGCAGAGGCAATCGTTACGCTCATTATTGTCAATAAGGCAGCATAATCACTACTCTCTTTTTTGAGGTTCAGGAGCCTAAGTCCTTTACCCATAAAGGTTTCAAAGGGGCTGTCACCCCCGTCAGGGGTTCTCGCCTAATCTAGCATTTTTCGGGTCAGTCACAACTTCCTAAATTTGTAGTCCAGAAAACCAGTTTGACCGTTTTCTTCAGGTCAATCTCTAAATTTTTCTAAACTTTTCTAAATGTTGGGTTAAAATAGGAAAAAATTGGCTCATGCCTACAAAAAAGAGTACTTCAGGAGGAATCTCAGCCATTTTCTCCAATATCTGATTTTCCGGCTATTTAGGGGATGCGATCGCTCTTTGTCAAAGAGTTTATAGATTTTGGTGAACTCGAATGAATACCTTTAAGATTACGATTCGAGAAGGGAACGATGGAAGCTGGTCTGTTGAGACAGAATTGACCAGGGCTAACGATCGCCTTCCGGTTCATTGCCAAGGAAAGCTCAACCTTTCCCAAAAAGATATTAATCAATTAGAATCGCTAACACTTCAACGTCAACAGTATGGCCAATTACTAGGCAAAGCTCTGTTTCAAGAAAAAATTTACGAAGCCTATCTACAAGCAATTGATAGTAGCTCCAAAGAGGGAATGCGGGTTCTCCTAACCATTGAAGACAAAACCCTGGAGACATTTTACTGGCATTGGCTCTGCGCTCCGAGAGACTGGAATCCCATTTCTCTCAAGCAAAGCTACTGTTTTTCTATCGGTATTAAAAGTTCCACTGAGCGGGTGTTTCCCCCTATAAAGCAACAAGATTTGAAGGCATTAATTCTGGTTGCCAATCCCCAGGACTTGGAGAAATATAACTTGGCTTCGTTCGATGCTCAAAAAACAGTTAAATACCTCAAAACCGCTTTGGGGGAAATTCCTACTGATGTTTTAGCCATTGAAGGGGGTGTGGGGAAACCTACTTTAGATCAACTTTGCGATCGCCTGACTCGATTTTCCTACGCCATACTACATATTGTCGGTCATGGCGGGGTGAATAACCAGGGAGAAACCGTTCTTTATTGGATAACCGAAGACAATCAAGTTGCTCCGATAAAGGCGAGTTATTTAATACAACGACTGGAGAAGATCACCCAACTGCCCCGTTTTGTGTTTCTCTGCGTCTGTGAAAGTGCCAAAATCGAAGCGGGAATGGCTTTGGGGGGATTGGCACAGCGAATGGTACGGGAGTTGGGAATTCCGGCTGTATTGGCGATGACGGAGAAAGTCACAATTGAGACGGCAAAATTATTATCAAAGGCATTTTATCCGAGATTACGGAAACACGGGGAAGTAGATAAAGCCTTAGTTGAAGCCACTTCCAGTCTATCGGGACATGATATTTTGGTTCCAGCACTATTCAGTCGGTCAGGGGGAAGTTCTTTATTTGATAATCACATAATTTTACTCTCCGATGAGAAGATTAAGCAGAGAGAACTTAAGAAAAATTCCCCGTATAAAGGATTAAAAAAGTTTAATTTTAAAGATAGGAAATACTTTTTTGGTCGGGATATTCTGATTGACAAACTCTTTATGGCAGTGAAGCAAAGTAGCTTTACCCTAGTTTTAGGGGCATCAGGAAGTGGGAAGTCATCGGTCGTCCGTGCGGGTTTAATTCCCGAACTCAAGGAATCTATAGAATCGTCGCAGCGCAAGTTTTATGACTTTATTTTTACGCCCAACCAAGACCCCTTTGATTCTTTCTATCGCTGCCTTCTCAACGAGGAAAAAGATTATAGCTTCAGGGATTCCCAGCTAGAAATTCTCCTAAACTCTCAACCCGAAACCCTGATTGATACCATTAACACGTTGAAAAAAGATGATGAATATTGGCTGTTATTTATAGATCAATTTGAACAAATCTTCACAACTTGTACGGATTTAACCAAACAAAAAAGCTTTATTGAAGGAATAATAAAGGTTGCCAAAACAGGGAAGAGTTCCGTTAAAATTGTGCTAGCAATGCGGTCAGACTTCCTGGAACAGTTCAGTTTTTATCCGACTCTCAGTGCGATCGCCAACCAAAATAACATCCATCTGGTTGCCCAGATGTATCCAGATGAGTTGCAACAAGCGATTGCCCAACCCGCAGCCCAGCATGGAGTCGTATTTGAAGAAGGATTAGTTGAACAAATTATTAAAGATGTAGAAGGACAAAGTGGCTGTCTTCCCTTATTACAATATACTCTAGATTTGCTGTGGGAAACTGAGTGTAAAATCCTCGGTTCAAATGGTTGTCCCCATATTGAAGATCGTACTTTAAATAAAAGCAGTTACACTGCTCTAGAAGGAGTCAGAGGTGCGTTACAAAAGCGGGTGCATGAGATATACCAAAATGTCTGCCAAGAATATCATGAGGGAGAACTCATTACTAAACAGATATTTTTAAAGTTGGTTGATATTGTTGAATCTGATTCGGGGAATAAAACGGTTAGTAGACGAGCCGCTCGCAATGAATTTGAACAAATAGAAAATACCCTAAAGCGGTTTATTGATGAGAATTTAGTAGTGAGTAGTTCTGATTATTGTAGCGAAGAAAAATTGCAGGTAGGAGACGGTACTATACAAATGCAAAACTCAACCGTTGAGCTCTCCCATGAAATTTTACTCTCATCTTGGAAGCAGTTAAAGCTCTGGTTGGAAGAATATAAAGAAGCAATTATTTTAAAAAATTGGTTGGCGGGTGAAACAAAGCGATGGAAAAAAATTCGCTCACAGGATGAGTCTAAAGCGAGGGACGAATTCTTAAAAGGATCTAGATTAGAGCAGGTTATCGAGTTTAGAAAAAAAGACTATTTTCAAAAAATTGGCTGTTTAACAGCAGAAGAGAATGAATTTATTGATCTTAGTATTAAATGGCGCGATACCCAAGCAAAACTTGAGCGAGAGCGAAAATTAAAAGAACTTGAAGCAGAAGTTGCTATAAATACAGAACAGGAGCGCAACAAAATACTGAATCAGGCATTAGATGAAGCAAAACTTACCATTAATGATGCTCACAGAAAACGACAGAAAATCATTTGTAGAGGGCTAATGGTGCTATCAATAACCCTACTAGCAACCATCGCAGTATTTATGCAGTTAAAAGAAGCGCAAACGGCTACTCGGTTGGAGCAAGCAGCGACTAGCGCAAGGCAACAGTTTCAGACTGATGAGCTAGAAGCACTACTTTTAGCAATGCGAAGTGGACAAGAATTAAAAACTTTAGTTAACGAACGCCATCTTCAAGATTATCCTACTATCAGTCCTGTATTTACGCTTCAGAAGATTCTCGACAGCATTTACGAAAAAAATCAATTCAATGCAGAACAAGGAGAAATTAAGAATGTCAGTTTTAGCCCAAATAGTCAACACATTGCTATGGTTGGCGAAGATAACACTGTAAAACTCTGGAATAAATCAGGAAAATTCATAAGAAAATGGGACACCCATATCGAATCAGTTAATCATTTTAGTTTTAATCCTAAAGCAAAACAACAGATCGCCACTGCTGGCGACAAGGGTTTTGATGGTGTTGTACAACTCTGGGACTTATCAGGACAAAAATTAAAAGAATGGATAGCACATAAAGAGGGCGGAGTGAATTATTTCAGTTTCAATCAAAGCGGGGATAAAATTGCTACTGCAGGTGGAGATGGAATGATTAGACTTTGGAATTTATCAGGACAAAAATTAAAAGAATGGAAAGCAGTTGACCCAAAATTTGCATTTGCAGGGGTGAGAAGTATTGCTATCAGTTCCAATGAGCAAATAGCAAGTGCAGGAGACGATGGATTCTTAAGACTTTGGAACTTAACTGGGAAAAAGTTAGCCGAATGGAAAGCTTCTCAGAATAAATCTATCCTCAGTATCAGTTTTAGCCCTGATGGAAACCTTATCGCTACGGTGGGCAAAGATAACACACCAATCCTTTGGAATCTGTCAGGAAAACAAATCGCTTTATTCAAGGGTCATCAAGGATATATTACCAGTATTAGTTTTAGTTTTGATGGGCAGCGTATCGTTACAACGGGAGAGGATGGGACAGCAAGAATCTGGGATTTATCGGGAAAAGAAATTGCTCAATTGCGAGGACATCGCGGTGGTGTTAAGAGTGCCAGCTTTAGTCAGGATAGTCAACACTTAATTACTGGAGGAAAGGACGCAACCCTTCGACTTTGGAAGTTAGGTGATAAACCTGTAGTTTCCTTCCAGAAGACTCCAGAGGATCTCAATGATATCAGTTTTAATCGTACAAATAAGCAACAATTTGCGACAGTAGGCGAGGATGGCATGATTCGACTTTGGAATCTCTCTGGAAAGCAGGAACGTCAATTTAACATCGACTCACCTGCGCCGCTAACAAGTGTTAGTTTTAGTGAGGATGGACAACGCCTTGTTGTTTCTGGAAAAACTAATAGAATCCGTATGTGGAGTGTTTCTGGAGAAAGTATCCCTCCCTCATTAGAAGAAACTCCAGTTGGTCTAGCTATTCAAAGTGTTAGCTTCAGTCCAGATGGACAGTATATTGCTACTGGTGCGAGTAATGGCACACTAACGCTTTGGACTGTATCGGGGCAGAAAAAGTTCAAACGCACAGAACACAAAGGTCAAATTTGGGAAGTGAAATTCAGTCCTGAAGGCAACTTGCTTGCTACTGCTGGAGTAGATGGCACGGTTAAACTTTGGAATTTAGCGGGACAAAAGCAGACAGAGTTACTAGGACATCAAGGTAAAGTTAATTTAAGCTTTAGCCCAGATAGCCAACAAATTGTAACAACCAGTGACGATTCGATGGTGCATTTATGGGATATTGCAGGACAAGAGAAATTTAAATTTTTTACTTCCCAAAGACTGATCACAAGTGTCAGCTTTAGCCCCGATGGTCAACTCATTGCTACTGCTGACAGAGATGGTATAGTGCGTATCTGGGACAAGCTAGGTCGTCAGGTTTTTGAATTTCAAGGGAATGGAGCTCCTTTTCTGAGCTTGAGTTTTAGCGTAGATGGTCAATATCTCGCAACAGCAGCTAAGGGAGGGAAGGGGTATCTCTGGCGTATAGATAATCTAGATGCACTGCTAGAACGTGGGTGCAAATGGCTCCACGACTACTTTGATACCCATCCTGAAAAAACGAAAGAAGTAGCCAAAGCTTGTCTAAACAAATAATCTTGAAATAATGTAATAGATTATTTACCATTGCCTAATTTGCCATCTACCCTTCTATGCTGATAAGTTAATTTTACTGAACTCTTCGCAAAGATGTCACAATTTTCTTACCTTCCTCTAAGCTAAATTTGCTGGAGCTACATCTGCCATCAAAAAATATTTGACGATTGCCTAACTTACCTATGAAACTTATAGTACGTGGTTCTATTTCAAAAATTTCAGAGATAAGACTACTGCCAAGAACTGTAGCACCAAGACTATGGGTTTTTTCTCTGACCTTATCTCCGATTCCAGGTCCGCTACTAACAGAGAATGTACAACTATTTGGACCTTGATAACTAGCCCTATAATTATAATTTTTATGGGGATCGTTTGGTTGGTATCCTTCATCCTCGGGTTTCTTTATGAATAGATTAAATTCTTTCAACTGAAAACCCGGTGGTTTATAGCTAGGGAGAACTAAGGGAAGCCCCAGTCCTTTTAACTGTTGCTTCTGTGCAGGTGTTTGAGCAACTGCGCTTCGATCGAGCGAAGTATTTATCAGAAAGCTACCAACACAAGCAATTATTAAGGTAACTACAAAAGTTTTAATTTTCATTTCCAGAACTCCTAATTACATTTCATTGTATTGATCTAATGGCTATAAGCTGAATGGATTTATGCAGAAGTTAGTAAATTTAAGACGAATCTTACTTCAATCCAGGTAATCCCCACCCCTGCACTACTTTCGTAACGGCATCTCTGGTAGCTTCAGCCCCAAACCCCCAAGCCATCAGTGCAAAATAATCTTTCCAAGGATTATCTCCAAAAGTAGGTTTATCAATATAAAGCTGGCTAAAACCGGTTCCCGCTAAAAATACTATGGCAATTACATAACTACTCACAGTAAAAACCTTCAAACGCACATTCGCACCCGACGCTTGCTCTTCCCAACTCAAAGAGCGAGTAGAGGGTGCTGGGCCCAGTAAACGCAATTTTAAGTCCTGGATTAAGGAGCCTTTAGCGATCGCCCTCGTCACGTTTACTCCGAAATCAACTTCTGTCGAATCTACCATCTCTTTTTGCTGCGAAAGCAATTGGGTAATTTCTGCGATCGCCTCTTCTACCTCAGTCCCAAATTTAGCATCTTTTGTCAAATCAGCAGGTTGCAAATTTTCCATCCGCTGTTTTAAACTCTGTAGTTTAGGCTGCCAAGATTCTGCCTGTTCTCCTGATAACTTATTGCTCAGCTTAATCAATTGTTCAATCTTAGCTTGGAGTGGAATGTAAAAATTCACTTGCTCAGCAATTTTTTGGAGGCGCTCGCGCAATTCTGCAGGACGTTCTAAATCAGGAGCATCTCTTAGTGCATCTTCCAAGCTGCGATGTACAGCCTGTATAAAAGGAATGCTCGGATTCATATCCTGTAACCGCTGCTTGATTTCATCACAATAAGCCAACTGTGCTAACCAATCAACCCGACCTTTAAGCCATTTACTTCCCACTAATTCTGCTTGCTTAAGCGCGTTTTGAGCTTCCTCCCAGTGTTCCCCTTGAAGTGCTATTTTCACATCAATTAACTGTGCATTCATCCTCACTTGAAATGCCTTAAATATTGACAAATCTGCATCATCCTGAATTTGAGAGCGAAGTTGGCTGACCCGGACTAAAATCTCATCGCGCGGTCTTCCTTGAGCGCGATAAATAGACACACAGACTCCTAAGCCTGTCCCTATTAATAAAATGACTAAGGGTAAAAGCCAATGATCCTTGACTTTTACAGTGACAGGGATAGTTTGCTCGCCATCTGGGTAACTCAACCACAGCTTCCCGCTAAATTCTCCGCTTTTAGGTACTTGCTTAAGGTCAAACGTGACCAAGGTTGTCATGAGATTCTGGTTAGTTGGAGTGACCGCTGGTTTGCCCACACTAATTGCCTGTGCCGGAAAAACGCTATCTCCATCACCCCTATTCAAGTCCAAGGGGATTAACTGTAAACGATCGATCGGTGTAGTAGTTTGCAGAGCTATATTGCGAGTTGCAACAGTCCCGCGCATCCCCGATACTGTAATTTGGGCAGGTTCAGCCGCTACTTTAGGTTGAGCATTAACGCTTGTAACTGCAAATAGCTCAAAAATCCCTACTAATAATCCAATCGTTACTAACTTCATACTCACTTTTAGGGCGCTGACTATTTCCATAACATTTAATTGTTACTTCTCTAAACTTTAGTCCTATTCGGCAAGAAATAATAGCTGGTATTTTTCGGCGTGGCTGGCTGTTTTGGAGGAGATGGCTTCCAGAATAGGAATCCCAAGATTCCTCCGAAAATGAGCAAAGCAACAGTGCTAACAACCCAAATCCCCCTTTTCGACTGATTGGACTTAGAAGGGGCATTTGATGCGATCGCATTTTCCGAAGCGTTCGATGCAGAAATCGTAGGGGAATTGGGAACTACTTCCAAATCCCTTGTATCTGTCGGTAACACTGTAACAGGCTGAGATTCTAGGCTTAGTCCGCTTGGCAGAATCTCTGGCGGTGGTAAGATTTCGCGACTTAGGGCTGAAGTAAGGGCGATCGCTAGTGTCTCGAATCCAGCCTTTGTAGTAAAATATGTTAAGTGATCGCAACCTGCATCTGGCTGTAATATCTTTGGCTGCGGGGAACGGTTCGCATTCACACTTTTGATACTTGCCAAAGTGACTGCAATGTCATTAGGTTGCTCAAAAAAAGCCAGCGCCACGGCTCGATCCACCGCATTTGCAAATAGCTTGTTCAAGAGCCGCTGTAAGAGGCTAGACTGCTCTTCTGGTTGCACTTGCAAGGCGGCTGGAACTAATGCGCGATCGCCTGCAATAATTGTATAAGGAACCTGCGGATCGGGATTTTCAGCAATCTCTTTAATAAAAGCAGAATCAGCTTGCATTTCATCCAGAGAATAGTCATTCGCTTCCAGAAAATCCAACAATTCAGCCACTACCCTTGTCGGCCAGATAATCGTTGAAAATTGATTCAGTCCAAAAGTCAGTGCTGTAAAAGCCCAATTTTGTATAGCCGGCCACGGAGAACCAGCATTCGGTGTTCCCAACATAATCAAGTGTTGGACTACTTGATTGCCTCCCTCTCGTTCGATAAACCAGCGAGAAACTAGACCCCCCATTGAATGGGCCACAATATGCAATTGTTTTCCATGATTATGCCCTAAGCCAACCTCTTCCAAACGCTGCCCTAGCAGCTTTGCATTTTGCTCAATAGTCGTATTAATATTCTCGTAATCGAATGCCAAAACTAAATCATAGACTTCGCAAATCGGTCGTTGTTGCCCATCCACCTCAACTTTAGCGTGCTGGACGCTGGGAAGCATACTTTCAGTGTCACCAATAATGCCATGAATATAAAGTAAAATTCGCTGTGCTTGGGCAACTCGCGCCTTAAAATTCTCCTGAACGCGATCGTAAATTACCGCCCCATCTTTCGTCACAGTGGCTGCTGCTAAAATTGGGTATTCAAAAGAATGCCCTAATTTCTTGCTAACTACTTTTTGAAAAAAAATCCGAATAGATCCTTGCAAGCTGCGACTGCTGACAGTGGGACTCGGCAATCGTTCTAGCCTAATTTCAGTCTTGGCATTTTGGATTCTCAGCCCTCGACCTAATGGCAAGAAAAATTCGCCATCATAACCAATGGGTAAGAGATGTTCGCCCTCTTCCAATTCAACATTAACTAATAACTTAAGAGGGTTTTCGGAAGTTACCACCGCGTAATTTTCTACATCAGTTAGTTCTAAAGCACTCAGTCCCGGATCGCTACCTCGGCTGGCTGTAAATTGGAAAGGTTGAATCACGCTAGAATCTTGAAGTAAAATAGGGGGAACCGTTAAATTTCCTAAGTCCCGGCTCACCTGCGCTACTGTAGTTAAGTTAGCTTTTGCTTGCAAAGTGGGATGAGGTTGAATTTCGACTGCACCCTCTAGTAAGCAAATACTTTTATTCTGGTTAATAGCTTTCGCATCTTGCGGCCGAAGTATAGTAATACTCACTTCTTTTACCATCCAGTCTTCATAGGTTCTTCCGCCCCGAATCGCATTTTTCCGAAGTGAGTTTCCCTGTATTAAACTGTTGAAGTTACCTTGATATATTTTTGCCTGCCGTGAATCAGCCGGCGGGTCAAGTCTATCTTGTTCTAGCAAACTTGCATCAAATTCTGCTGTGCTGACAATTAGCTTGAATATATCTTTGTACTCAGTAATACCCTGCGCTAACCACTCTGGAGGGATGGTTAACATAATATCATCAAATCCCTCAACAATTTCCGAATCGTTTGAACCTTTCGGCGATAGGCGAATGCTACTCCTGATATCAAAGAAAGGAACACTGACCGAATAATCAGCGGCTAAATTTAAGACATTGCAGTAGAGAGTTTTTTGACTGTGATTCTTTAATTTAATTTGAATTTGAGGCGGTTGCCATTCGCCATTTGCATAAGTGTATTCTAGGCACATTTCTGAAGCGACTGCTTTTTCAGTTCCTTGAAGGTAATCTGACTTTGGCTGACCAGAAAATACCGCTATTTCCATCTCGACATCATCAGGTTTAATTCTACTGGTAACAGGGCTGGATAGTTCAATAATATTTGTCCATCGAGCGATGTGTTCCAATTTCTGAATAACTTGAAAGGCGTGTTCAAGGGTATAGCCAGTTCGCTCTGGGTTTTCAGGAATCCGAGCTACTAAAGGGCGGTCACTTGTCGGTAAAGTAATCCAATATTGTCCCTGACGGACTAATAAGTGATAATTTGCTTCTGTCGGGTTCTCTACCTTAGTTAAATAGAGAGATGGGCTGTTTTCTGAATTGGAACGATCTAGTTTGTTTAATATCAACTCTGTTCCTACTTCTTCACCGGGGTCACTTTTAATAAATACTTTCAAAGGCTTAACAGGCAAATTTGTCAGAATGGCCCAATAAGTCTCATTCTCTGACAGGCGATCGTTCCCTTCAATAATGGCTACTTTGCTGCGCTGTTGCATCACTTGCATGACTTGAACTTCACCTAAAGCTTGTGAAATTTGTCGCAATTCTTCTGACGTTACCCCCACTGGGAAAATAGCCAATCGGGTTTCACCAGTATTGGATAATTTGGGGATACCTTGCAACGCTCCTCCGTCAATGACCCAACTATTCTCATTCCTGCTATAATTTAATGTGAAATAGAACGGTCTATCTGCAACTGCACCCCCCAAGAATAACTTGTCTAGCTCTTCTGAATCGGTCGCTTCAATTTGTGGTGATTGGTCTCTAATTTTAGCACTTACTACAGCATTGAGATTTCTGGCTAAGTCTCGATAAGTTAAATGACTGTTCATTTGTTGCAGCAGCTTTAAAAGGAAATAAGAAAAAGCACCTCTTGGTTGACCGTCTTCTCCCCTATACTCTCTTGCTAATTCATAGTCTCGGCAAGCAGAGAGCAATACGTGCCTTCCCTGGGGCAAAATTAAGCCTGTTTTTTTCTTTTCAAGGCTGCGAGAAGATAGTTCATTAAGGACGGAGGTTTCTTCAGCAAAAATTAAGCTGCTCAAGGGGCGATCTCGCGGATCTATAGGCGCACAACGAACTGATATCAAAGGATCTTTAGTGCCCGAGCCAGAGTGACAGCAATCTAGGATAATAACAACATGAGGATTTTTTTTAGCTATTTTGGAGATGAGATAAGCTAACTCTTTGTCTGCTAAATCCCGGCTATTTTTTGTGCGACTGTCATAGCAGACTAATGTTTCTTGCAAGCGGTCTGGCTCTATCTGCCAAAATTCTTCGGGAGCCTTTTCTTGGCCGCCATGACCTGAATAGTAAAAGAATACTACATCATCACTGCCCGCGTTGCATAAATGCTGCTTAAAACCATCTATAATTGCCTGACGGGTCGCTGCCTGATTGGTAAGAATCCAGGCTGGATCAGTAGGTTCAATTAATTGCCATTCACCGTCTTGAGTTTGTTTTCGGAGATAAGCTTCGGCTGCCCTAATATCGTTAATGCAACCGCTCAAGGAAGGAACTGTTGGTTCTGAATTTGGATCGTAGTTATCGATTCCAACTAACAGCGCATAGATATTTTTAGCCATAGTCACCCGATTTTATGCTTTTTGACATGATTTTGACTTCTCAGCTAAGCACTGTTAACTATTAGGAATTATCACGTCAGTTGCGCCAATAATTAGAGAGCGCCTGCCAAGAAAATAGTAACAATTTTAGCAAACAGTGCTGCTAACTGAGTTTATAAACCCAGTTCTAAACAAGTTGCGGGCCCAACAATGCCGTCGGCAGTTAAACCCTTTTGCTGTTGAAATTCTTTAATGGCGCGAGCGGTCGTTTCGCCAAAAATGCCATCTACTTTGATTTTGATATTTGCTTTGATTAGAGCTTCTTGAACTTTGCGGACATCTTCGCCTTCCATTAACGGGCTGTTGGGAGCTTTGAGTTGTAATATCCTTCTCCCCGACACTGGCGTGGATGAGTTAGCTGTTACTCCGAAGCCTTCTATGGGCGATTTATACAATCGCGCCTCCGTCGCGGCTCCAAACTCACCATCTTCTTCAATGGAGTCATTTGGATTGTACCGATTCCAAAGTCGTTGGAAAGCTAGTACGGCGGTATGACGGATATCTTGTGTATCGTCTCCTTCATAGTCAAAGTGAGGGCGGTCAGCAGATCCAAACCATCGCCAACCATAATTTTCTAGAAAAGGCAGCCAGCCTTCGGGATCTTCAATGTCCAAAGCAAGACCACTCTGGTGGTTGCTAAGACCTGGGCGTGCTACCAGGCTGCCGCACTGGTTATTAAATAGGATCAGTTGTTGAGCAATGGTTCGGTAAGCTGAGTTGACTAAAAGCTTTTGACCGCGGTCGTGAATAGCCCGCTTGAGAGCTTCTTTTGCAGGTGGCTGGACGAAAGGATGAACGGCTTCACCGTTATCTACGTTGAAGTCGCCGAAACTGACGAGGCAATTTGGGAGGATGCGGTTCATCTCATCAATGAGTTGCTTGTCAAGTTCGCGGACGACAACCGTTGAACAGACAAAGACATCTTGAACCGTCATTAAACCTCGAACGCCTGTATCTTTTAACTTCTCTAGTTCATTTGGGTCATTCTGAAGCTCGTTGATCTGCTCACAAGATTCAGTGTATGTATCTGCAGTTGGCAAATGACTGTCTGTGTTCATTATATTTTTTTTAGCTTTGACGCTAATTAACTGAGACAAGGATGGGTAGTAGATGGCAACTGACTACGAGTTAAGCTCTCCATCACGTGCAACTCTTAAGGTTCCGTTGCACTGAGTGAGACAACAGCGATTGGAACTGATACATAGCAAGGGGTGTGTAGATTGAGAGCCTTACTTAACTGGTCAGACTGCGCTCGAAATACAATATCTCTACATTATTATAAGAAATATGTTACGTTAGGCCAAAGTAGTCACATTAATTTACTAAAGCTAGAAATCTATCCTTGTATCCGTTGTATCAATAAGCACAAGAATAAAGATTAGCTACCTGTTGTAGCTTAGCTGAGAAATTCAGTGGAGCATCGCACCATTAAATCAAGATAGTATACTTGCCAACAGTATGAGTTTAAACACAAATCAAATTATTTTGCAACTTGAGTTAGAAGGAGAGACCCTTTTAGGGTCATTTAATACAGGTATTGATCGGATTGTAGAGCGCCAACCTATTAACTTAGATATATCCCAATTGGAGAAGGTAACAGGTCTAGATGAGTACGGTCAAGTTCTGACTGAAATGATGATCCGTAGCGAAATCGGTGCGGCATTTCAACAACAGATTAAAGAGGCTTTGCAAGCAGGTAAAAAGACTCGTATACGGCTGCTGCTGGCAGATTTCATAGGTGAAGAATTTCAAAACGTGCGTTGGGAATCTTGGAAAAACTCTGCTACTGACGGAGTACCGTTTGCAGCAATGGAAAGTACCTCATTCTCGCGGTTAGTGAATCTAGCAGCTAACATCTCGGTTCCTACGCCGCGAGTTAACCTTTCTCTAAAGATGATTGTTGCCATCAGTAATCCGTCTAACTTACAACCTAAGCTTCAGATTCAGGTTGAAAAGGAAAAGAAAAATTTTGAGGAAGCCCTGAGACCGCTAAGAGGATTGGTACAGTACGAATTTGTAGAACCTCCCGTGACCATAGATCGGATTTTCGAGGCCGTGAAGCAGCAGCAACCTGCAATTTTTCACTTCCTAGGACATGGAACTATTAAAGATGATAAAAAACATTATCTAGCGCTTGAAGAAGCCGACACAGGAGAGGTTAAGCTGATTAGTGAAGATGAATGGTTTCAGCGATTGAAAATGTTATCAAACCCGCCTCATCTAGTTGTACTGGCAGCCTGTGAATCGGCCGATATCTTTCAAAATAGCGTTGGTATAGCTCCCAGGACAATCGCCGCAGGGGTAGGAGCTGTGGTCGCCATGCAGGGCAAAGTTGGAATGGAGCCGACTCGCGAATTTACCCGTTATTTCTATACTCATCTGGCGCGGCATGGGGAAATTGATTTAGCGGTAAACGAAGCTCGCAGCTATTTATCCGATCAGGGGTTATGGAGTTTAAGTTCCCCGACTATATGGCTGCAACTGGGAGCGGAACAAATTTTTGATGCACCAGAGCCACTAGAAGTCAAACCTGCCCAATCTGGTGAAACGCTGATTTTGATTGCAGACTTTAAGGGAGATGCTGAAGACCTTAAAAGTGAAACTGTTTGGCGGAGTAAATTACAAAAGCAAATTGATGAAGCAAATTTTACTCGTGTCCGGGTGGAAGCGTTAAGAAAGAATTTTGAGCCTGGTGATGATGCTGCTGCCTTGCAACTAGCAACTCGCTATGAAGCCACGCTGATAATTTGGGGCTGGTACGATTTAGGCAATTTTGAAGCCCACTTTACTCTCTCTGAATTACGTCTTGCCGATCGCGATCCCGCAGTATTTCAATCAACCAGTCAGGCAGAAAAACTTTGGGAATTAGGGGCAAATACAAGAGACAAAGACTTTGTTTCTGTCATCAATACGAAATTACCACAACAGGTTGAATTCTTTGTATTTTTTACGCTAGCTCAGTCATTGTACTGGGATCTGAAATATGAGCAAGCACTCCAGGCTTTAAGTAAGGCGATCGATGTTGTAAAAATTGAACCACCGCAAGGCCTTACCTATGCCTATTTCTATCGCGGTAACTTGTACGCGATCCACAGGCAGGATCGTCTAGCTGCTATTGAGGATTACAAACAGGCACTCAACCTGCAACCAGACTTTGCGAGTGCAGCGTACTGCTTGGGGCAATCGCAGCGAATCTTAGGCAATACCTATCGAGAGGCAAAGGACACAACCAATGCTAAACTCGCCTATGAATCAGCAATTAAGGCCTACGATCAAGCACTTGGTATTAATAAAGATTATGCACCCGCCTATGTAAGTCGGGGGTTGGCTTACTGGAACATCGGTCGCCTCTCTATAGAACCAGAGAAACGTCAAAGGGCGTTTGAAGATGCAAAAAAAGCCTACCAACTAGCACTGGAAGGGCAACCCCAGGCAGCCACATTTAACAGACTATCTGTTGTTCTGATGGATTTGAAAGATTGGGAAGAAGCACAAAAACAATTTGAGCAGGCAATTAAATATGCACCAAGGCTGGCAGATACCTATTTCAATCGTGGACAATTGTTCAAGGTTCTGGGTAATACAAGGGCAGCGATCGAAGATTTTGAGAAGTACCTGAGCCTTGCTCCCAATCACAAATATCAGGATACCATAAAGACTGAACTGGCTAACCTACGGAAAACCAATCGACAGGAACAAGAAAACGAAAATTTCATTCGGGTCATTATTGAGGGTTTTATTTCTGTGGTTGTTAATGAAAATAATGGTAAGCCACTTTCAACTCCGGGTGGAGGAACTGACCCATTCTATGAGCATGCTTTACGGATTTTAGATGAGCCGGAAGATGATAAAATAAATGATCCAATGAGCCAGACACCGCTAATAATGGGGAATGGAAAGGCAGCGGAACTTGCTAAACGATTATCAGCTTTGAAAGCTGCTGTTGTTACTAATGAACAAACATACCTCGTAGAAGATTTTGTAACAGCCTTGCAAGAACAGCCACTGGATTTTCTAAAATTAGAGTCCTTGCAACAGCAAATTCGTGGAATAGGAGAAAAAGCAAATGCCGCTTTGGAAAAAGTTAACGCGCATGAAGGGTTGAGTATCAAATTAGGGCGGACATCGTAAACTTGTTGATACCTCCTAAGCTGTTTAGCATTTAAACCATCTATTTCAATCGCGAAACCTTTGTAGTGCGAGCATCTTGCTCGTTAGGGTAGTATAGAACCCATTTGACATCTAAGAAGAGGGTGCAAGCCTTCTAATCATCAGCCTAATAAAACAAAGGTTGAGCTTAGCAGTTGCCGCCACCAAAGTTCTCTCAAAGTTCTTCACCAAAATTTTACATCTTTCCATCCAAGCATTTGACCGTTCAATGACCCACCTTGCCTTGACCGGGACAAATCCTGATTTACCTTGAGCTTTTTTTTCGGCTTTTGATGGTTTTTCTGAAAGTTCAAACTGGATTTTTGTCATGATATCTGGATAAATACGCTCTAATTCTTTTGTGAGATGTTCGGGATGATAACCATTGTCTAGTAGTATCGTAATTTTGGGAATATTTAGAGGTTTAGACTTGAAATAATCGAGATTTAGACTCAACATTTCAATCAAGCCAGCATCATCTGATACACTAGCTTTTGTGCAGTGAGTAAAAAAAGGAAATCCAAGCGTATCAACGGCTAGGTGCCTTTTAATACCATTTGTAGATTTGTAGAAACAAAACCCTTTCGACTCAATACTAGCATTGCAGGTATTTTTTACAGCTTGTGAGTCTATAATCATCAATGTAGTCCATTTGGCTTTTTTTTAACCTGCTCACGAACTTGACTATGTAATAGCGTCATCAGCTCTTCTATCACTCCCTGTGTTCGCCACTGCTTGTAATGCCAATATACAGTCGAGTAAGGTGGCAAGCTGATTGACTGACAAAAGTTTAATTAGCCCAGACTACAGTGGTAGCTTGAAACTCAATTCGGTAAGTTCTTTGCTGATGTTGTAAACGAGAAGCCTTGACTGGTTCGGGGTCAATATTAGTAGAAAAAGAGATAACAGAAATTAAATTCCAGCCCTTGTTCAGAGCTTGTTTGACCCAACTCCAGCCAATTTTCAAGTAGCTAGCACCCCGATACCAATGTGGATCTACACAACGACGCTGACCTAAAATGACAACTTCAACACCTTGAGCAGTCAAGAACAAAGTAGTCATCGCTAACACCAAGCACAGTCGAGAAAGAGCTGGAGCGGAACGGAGTTTAGAGTCTTCGAGATTAAATCCAGAGGATTTATCATCCAGAAAATTTTCCTCAATGGTAAAGCGTTGGCCATATTCCCGAAAAGTTTGGAGATTAGTAGGTTCGGTACTAATAATGTACCAGTGTTCGCCATTGGTAGATTCCCACGCAATTGCTAGATGGACATCTGTGAGAGAGTTACATTTGTGAATTTGAACGTTGTGGATCAGTTTTGCCTCGCCGATGGCTACCGGAAATTGACTCACTCGCTGCCACCCCTGCCGTGGATGACGCAGCCAAAAATTGCCTTTAATCCGGATTCGACAGTGCCAGCCTAATTTTCTGACATAACGGACTAATTCGGCATTGGCAAACCCCCTGTCAGCCAAGAGAATGACTTTGACATTGACTGGTAGGAGCCTAGAGACACGCTTGAGGAGGTCCTGATAAGTATCGATTTTGACACTACTACTTTTGTGTTTGATTACTCGCTTTTTCCCACCGGAATCGCTCTGCCCAAATGTACAACACAGATCCGAATGATGCAATATTTATCCCATAACATACTGGTATCAAAACTCAGATAAATTTCTGAGTCTTTCCAGTTGGCAAAGGAGGCCTTCACTACAGGACTATAAAGTTTTGCTGGGTTGATGCATTAGTGACAAGTTAAGGTGATGGGTAAATTGTCAAGGGGGTATTTACATTGGTTAAAAAATAGATGAAACTCAGAATAGGCAAGTAGTTGAGCAATTATGACCAGCCATGACCAAGACCAG
>Ga0164298_10000175_pt1 | contig 20572 bp, 20 predicted proteins | sample Whisoiple_216_MG_FD_109713 | JGI IMG/M metagenome (GOLD analysis project Ga0164298, IMG submission 109713) | Unamended control soil microbial communities from upstate New York, USA - Whitman soil sample_216_MG | ecosystem: Environmental > Terrestrial > Soil > Agricultural land ...
CAGGTTTCTGCTGGCAAGACGCCGGTTCGCCCTCGTACTGGGTCGTACTTGGGCGAACCGGCAACGCCGCCAGCAGGAAGCTGGGCCGCCGAATTAGTTGCCTGATTTCCGGCGCGGGACACTGGTGCGGTGTCCACCGATGTCGGTGGACACCGCGGTCAGTTCGCGATCTCCGCCACGGCGACGACCTTCGTGATGCGGGCGCGGACGAGCAGCTCACCCGGGACGGCGTTGCGGTTGCCGAACTCCTCGGCCCGCTCGGCGCCCATGTACCGCCCGCCGAGGCGGGTGGCCCACTCCCGCAGCTCGTCGAGGTCCTCGGAGATCGTCGCCTCGGCGCGGAACTGCACGAAGGAGTACGGCGGCTCGTCGACGTCGACGACCAGTGCGATCCGTGGGTCGCGCCGCAGGGAGTGCGTCTTGACGGAGCTGCCGTCACTCGTGAAGACCAGGAAGTCCCCGTCGTCGGTGGAGTCGACCAGGAACCAGATCGGGGCCACGTGTGGTGAGCCGTCCTTGCGGACCACCGCCAGCTTGCCGGTCCGCGTCCCGTGCATGACGAACTCGAGCCACTCGTCCCGCTCCATGTAGTACATGCCCGCCATCGTGCCCGGCCCCCCGGTCGACGGCACGCCGGCCCGGTGAACTTCGCCCGTCAGGCCCAGCGGCGACCGGTGTTCACAGGTCGGCGAGCACGGCGTCCGTGAAGGCCGGCCAGGTGTCGACGGCCCACTGGCCGAAGTCGCGGTCGGTGAGGGCCACGCAGGCGACGCCCGCGTCCGGGTCCACCCACAGGAAGGTGCCGGACTGTCCGAAGTGGCCGAACGTCCGCGGCGAGCTGTTCTTGCCGGTCCAGTGTGGACTCTTGTGGTCGCGGATCTCGAAGCCGAGGCCCCAGTCGTTGTCCTTCTGGTGACCGAAGCCCGGCAGCACGCCGGACAGACCCGGGAACGCGACCGACGTCGCCTCGTCCAGGGTGGTCTCCGAGACCAGCGTCGGGTGCTGCACCTCCGCGGCGAAGCGGACCAGGTCGGCACACGTCGACACGCCGCCGGCGCCGGCCGTGCCGGCGAGGCGGGACGACTCCATACCCAGCGGCGCCAGCACGGCCTCGGTCAGGTACTCGGCGAACGGGATGCCCGACGCCTCGTGGACGGTGTCGGCCAGGACCTCGAAGCCGGCGTTCGAGTACATGCGGCGCGTGCCGGGCCTGGCCAGCGCCTTGTGCTCGTCGAACGCCAGGCCGGACACGTGCGAGATCAGGTGCCGGACGGTCGAGCCCTCTGGCCCGGCAGGCTGGTCCCACTCGACGGCGCCCTCCTCAATGGCCACGAGGGTCGCGTAGGCCGTGAGCAGTTTGGTCACCGAGGCGAGCCGGAACTCCCGCGCCTGGGGACCCGTCGAGCCGAGCACCCGGCCATCGGCCGCCGCCACGACCGCGACCGCGGCGTTGTCCACCGGCCAGTCGGCCACCGCCCGCACACTCTCCATGGGGCCGACGTTACCGAGCGCCCCGAGCGGGCGCGTCATGAACCTCCCGGACGCGTGAGCCCCGCGGCGCCCGCCCCCTCGCTGAGCACCACACCGTCGGTGCGGTCGAGGGCCTCCTTCTTGCGCGCCGCGTCGACGGACGTGTCGGTGGTCAGGTCCCTGAGCCGGATGGGCGGCCCGAGGTCGACGAGGGTGGGGATGTACTCGGCCTTGTCGACATGCCAGCCACTCCCGTCCCTGGTGAACCGGAAGCGGGCGATGACGCCCTCCTCGGTGTCCCCACGGGGTTGCTCGTGCTTGGCGACCGAGTTGCCGAGCCCGTAGGCCACCCACTTGTTCCCGATCTTCTCGAAAGGCTGCACCACATGCGCGTGATGCCCGACGATCAGGTCGACGGCCGGGTCGGCGAGGATCTGCCCAGCCATCTCCCGCTGCTCGGCGGTGGGCTCGTGCTGGTTCTCGATCCCCCAGTGAATGCTGGCGATGACCACCTCGGCCCCGGCCGCCCGGGCTTTCCGTGCGGCATCGAGCACCCCGTCGACGGACAACTCGTTGACCATCCACGGCTCCGGGGCCGACGTCCCCTGGTTGAGCCCGAAGGTGAAGGAGACCTGTGCGACCTTGACCCCGTTGACGTCCCGAACCAAGGGCGTACCGGCCTCCTGCTCGGTACGCGCGGACCCCGTATGCGCGATCTTCGCGGCGTCCAGGGCGTCGAGCGTGGTGCGAACCCCCTCGGCACCGTGGTCGAGGGTGTGGTTGGAGGCGGTGGAACAGCTGTCGTACCCGGTGTCGGCAACCGCGACGGCGATCTCGGGCGGCGCGTAGAACAGCGGATACCCCGCGAAGGGCCCGTCCGCCGTGGCGATCGGCGTCTCCATGTGACAGATGGCGAGGTCGGCCTGTGAGATGACGGGCTTGATCCCGGCGAGGAGCGGCTCGTAGTCACGCTTCCCACCCCCGTCGGCCTCGGCCTGCTCCGTCAGGGCGGGGTGGATCAGCACGTCCCCGGTGGCGACGACGGTGAAGGAACCGGCGGGCTTGTCGGGTTGGGCCCGGGTGGAGACGGTACCGGGGTGAAAGGGCGGAACGGGCTCACCGGACCGGGAGTCGGTACCGGAGCAGCCCGCCACGAGAAGGGCCACACAGCAGAGACTCACCAGCCGACGCACCCGGGCCATCCTTCACGGCCCGCTCCCCCCATCGCAATGGCCAGAGAGAAGATCAACAAGGTTACGAGCATCGGCCGGCCCGACCCGCGGACCGCCACGAGCGATCCAACGGCCACTCAGCTCACGGCATCGCGCCCTCGAAACCCATCCACGCTCCGGCCAGGCATGCCCGCCACCTGACGCCACCCGCCGCCCGCGCCCGGAGACGCCCAGACTGAACGGCCAGACGAAGTGCGCGAGGCACGGCGCGAAGCGCGAAGCACGGCGCGGCGCGGCGCGGCGCGGCACGGCGCGAAGCGCGAAGCACGGCGCGGCGCGGCGCGGCACGGCGCGGCACGGCGCGAAGCGCGAAGCACGGCGCCGCGCTTCGCGGCGCGCGGCGAGGAACCACCTGGCCAGCCCCGAACACCTCAGCCAGGCCCGAGCACCTCAGCGCCGCCGACGCCACATCCCGAACCCCACAAGCAGAGCCACCAACACAACCAACGGCGCCAACCGCTTCAACACCGAGGGCCCCGCATACGACAGCAGGTCGATCGCCTCGGTCTCCGGTTCCCGCTTCCGTCGAGACCCCGGTACGGGAACCAGCTTGGCCGCCGCCTCGCCCGCCTTGCGCCCGGCGACCACCGCCTCCGCACGATCCGCCGCCGCGGACGCTCCGGCCGACTCAACCGTGGCCGACTCAACCGAAGCAGCCGAACCCGCCGACTCCCCCGCGGCCGCTGACTTCGAGGCACGTGACTTCGAGCCACCCGACTTCGCCGCAGGCGGCTTGACCGCGGCCGGCTTCGCCGCAGCGGCCGACCCCGAACCCACCGCCCCCTCCGATCCCGATCCCGAACCCACCGCTCCCAAACCCGACGAACTCGAGCCCTCCGAACTCGAACCTGCCGATCCCTCCGAATCCGAACCTGCCGGCTCCGAACCCGCCGAACCTGAACCTGCCGATCCCGAACCTGCCGGCTCCGACGGTGACGCCTCCGACGGTGGATCCTTGACCACGGAGAGAGTCGGCGGGTTCGGCGCCGGGGCCAGCTTCGACGCGAGACAACCGGCGAACGTGTCCAGGATCTTGCCGCCCACCTCGGAGATCAGCCCACGGCCGAACTGCGCCGGTTTGCCGGTGATCGAGAGGTCCGTCACCACCGTGCCGGTCGTCGACGAGCCCTCCTCGGTCAGCGTGACGGTCACCGTCGCGGCGGCCGTGCCGTTGCCTCGGGAGTCCTTGCCGGACGCCTTGATCACCACCGTGCGGGAGTCCGCGTCCTTCGTCAGGAACTCGCCGGATCCCTTGTACAGCAACGAGATCGGGCCCATCTTCACCTTCACCGAGCCCTTGAACGCGTCTCCGTCCACCTCCGTGAGCGTCGCGCCCGGCATGCACGGCGCCACCCGGTCGGGATCCAGCACCGCCTCCCACACGGTGTCCAGGTCGGCCGGCACGGTGAACGAGTGCTCCAGCTTCACGGTTCCTCCTGGAGACGGGGGCGGCGCCCCGCACGGGGAGCGCCGCCCGTCGGACGGGTCAGACGCCGGCTGCCGCCGCCACCGCCCTGGACGTCAGTACCTGGGCCAGGTGTTGACGATAGGCCGCGTCCGCGTTGCTGTCAGTCGGCGGTGACGTGCCCTCCGCCGCGTGGGCGGCCGCCGCGCGGATCGACTCGGCCGTCGCCGGCTGGCCTACCAGGGCCTGTTCGACCGCCGTGGCCCGGATCGGGGTGGATCCCATGTTCGTCAGGCCGACCCTCGCCTCGGCGATCGAGCCGCCGTCCACCCGTACGGTCACGGCCGCGGCGACGATCGACCACGCCTGTGCCACGCGGTTGAACTTCTCGTAGTGCGCACGCCAGCCCGTGGTCTTCGGCAGGCGGACCTCCACCAGGATCTCCGCCGGGCTCAGTGCCGTGGTGAAGAAGTCGGTGAAGAACTCCGACACCGGGATGGTCCGCGAGCCGTCCATGCCGCGGACCACCAATTCGGCGTCCAGCGCCAGCGCCACCGCCGGCAGGTCGGCCGCCGGGTCGGCGTGCACCAGCGAGCCGCCGAAGGTGCCGCGGTGGCGGACCTGCGGGTCGGCCACCGTGTCCGTCGCGGCGGCGAGCAACGCGGCGTGCTCACGCACCAGCGGGTCGTGTTGCACCTCGTAGTGCGTGGTCATCGAGCCGATCACCAGCGCGTCGCCGTCCTCGCGGATGCCACGCAACGCCGCGACCCGCCCGAGGTCGATCAGCTTCGACGGCGCCGCCAGCCGCATGCGCAGCACGGGCAGCAGGCTCTGGCCGCCCGCGATGACCTTCGCGTCCTCGCCGGCCTCCGACAGCGCGCGGACCGCGTCGTCCAGTGTGGACGGTGCCACGTAGTCGAATGCCGCGGGGATCACTGGGCACCTCCGGAAGTGTCGATCGAGCCGAGGCCGCCGCCTGCCTCGCTGCCGAGGCCACCCGCGTCGGTCTGGCCCGTCTGAATCGCCTGCCACACCCGCCTCGGCGTGCACGGCATCTGGATGTCGCTGACCCCGAGATGCCGCACCGCGTCCACGATCGCGTTCACCACGGCCGGGGTCGACGCGATCGTCCCGGCCTCGCCGACTCCCTTGACGCCCAACACGTTCGTGGTCGATGGCGTCTCCGTGCGGTCGGTGACGAACGTCGGCACGTCCGCCGCCGACGGCACCAGGTAGTCGGCGAGCGTGCCCGTGGTCAGCGTGCCGGACTCGTCGTGCACGGCCTCCTCGAACAGCGCCTGCGCGATGCCCTGCACGAGCCCGCCGTGCACCTGGCCCTCGACGATCAGCGGGTTCACCACCTTGCCGATGTCGTCGACGCACACGTACGACCGGATGCTCACCCGGCCCGTCTCGGTGTCCACCTCGGTCGCGCACAGGTGGGTGCCGTGCGGGAACGAGAAGTTCTCCGGGTCGTACGTGGCCTCCGAGTCCAGGTTCGGCTCGACGCCGTCCGGCAGGTCGTGCGCGGCGAACACGGCCAGCGCGACGTCCTGGATGGACACCGCCTTGGCGTCGGCGCCCGCGCCGCGGACCCGGAACGAGCCCGCGCTGAACTCGACGTCGTCCTCGCCGGCCTCCAGCATGTGCGCGGCGACCTTGGCGGCCTTGTCCTTCACCTTGTCCGCGGCCTTGACCACCGCCATGGCGCCGACGGTCAGCGACCGCGAGCCGTAGGTGTCCATGCCCTTGTGCGAGGACTGGGTGTCGCCGTGGAGGACCTCGATGTCCTCGAACGGCACGCCCAGCTGGTCGGCCACGATCTGGCTCCACGCCGTCTCGTGTCCCTGGCCGTGTGCCGAGGAGCCGGTGACCACCTCGACCTTGCCGGTCGGCAGCATGCGGATGGCCGCGTGCTCCCAGCCGCCCGCGCCGTAGGCCAGCGAGCCGAGCACCCGGGACGGCGCGAGGCCGCACATCTCGGTGAACGTCGAGATGCCGATGCCGAGCTGGACGGAGTCACCACGCTCGCGGCGTTCGAGCTGCTCGGTCCGCAAAGCGTCGTAGCCGAACAGCTCCTTCGCCTTGTCCGTCGCGGCCTCGTAGTTGCCGGAGTCGTAGGTCAGCCCGCACACCGTGGTGAACGGGAACTCCTCGTGCTTGATCCAGTTCTTCTCCCGGATCGCCATCGGGTCCACGCCCAGCTCGACGGCCAGCTCGTCCATCAGCCGCTCGATCGCGTACGTGGCCTCGGGGCGGCCGGCGCCGCGGTAGGCGTCGGTGGGCACCTTGTTGGTGAACACGTTCGTGCACACGAACCGGTACGCCGGGAACTTGTAGATCGCGTTGAACATGAACGCGCCGAGGATCGGCACGCCCGGCGTGACCAGGCGCAGGTAGGCGCCCATGTCGGCGAGCAGCTCGACCTTGAGGCCGGTGACCGTGCCGTCCCGGCGGGCGGACAGCGTCAGCTTCTGGATCTGGTCGCGGCCGTGGTGCGCGGACTGCAGGCTCTCGCTGCGTGTCTCCGTGTACTTGACCGGCTTGCCGAGGCGACGCGCGATCAGGAAGACCAGGAACTCCTCCGGCGTGACCTGCAGCTTGCCGCCGAACCCGCCGCCGACGTCCGGCGCGATCACGCGGATCTTGTGCTCCGGCACGCCCAGCTGCGCCGCGAGCAGGAACCGCAGGATGTGCGGGATCTGCGTGGCCGACCACAGCGTGGTCTGCTCGCCGGTCGGGTCGCACACGACCGAGCGCGGCTCCATGAACGCCGGGATCAGCCGCTGCTGGCGGTAGGTGCGCTCGATGACCACCTCGGAGTCCGCGATGGCCTGCTCGACGTCGCCGCCGGTGCCGGCCTCGCCGGAGTCGAAGATCCACGTCGCGCTCTTGTTGGTGCCGAGGTCCGGGTGCACCAGGTCGGCGCCGTCGGCCACCGCGGCCGCCATGTCGAGCACCACGGGCAGGTCGTCGTAGTCGACGTCGATCCGCTCCAGCGCGTCGGCGGCCTCGTAGGCGCTGCGCGCGATCACGACGGCCACGGCCTCACCGGCGAAGTTGACCGTGTCCACGGCGAGGGACGGGGCGTTCGGCGACTTCATGTCGTCGGTGATCGGCCACGCGCACGGCAGGCTGCCCTGGACGTCGGCCAGGTCGGCGCCGGTGTACACGGCGATGACCCCGGGAGCGTCCTTGGCGCCGGCCGTGTCGATGTTCGTGATCCTGGCGTGGGCCATCGGGCTGCGCAGGATGGCCATGTGCAACAGGCCGGGTAACGTCAGGTTGTCGGTCCAGCGGGTGCGCCCGGTGATGAGGCGCGCGTCTTCCTTGCGCAGGCGGGCCTTGCCCACCTCCGGCTCGATCGTGGCGGTCACTGCGCGCCTCCGGCACTGATCTGGGCGTCGGCTACCTGCTCGGCCTCCGGGCCGGCGCCACCCTGCATGCGCGCGGCCGCGTCACGGACCGCGCGGACGATGTTCTGGTAGCCCGTGCACCGGCAGAGGTTGCCCTCCAACCCGTGCCGCACCGCCTGTTCGTCGGGGTCGGGGTTGTCGGCGAGCAGGTCGATCGACTGCATGATCATGCCCGGGGTGCAGAAGCCGCACTGGAGGGCGTGGTTGTCGTGGAAGGCCTGCTGCACCGGGTGCAGCTGGCCGTCGCGGGCGAGGCCCTCGATCGTGGTGACCTCGCCACCGTCGGCCTGCACGGTGAGCACGGAGCAGGACTTCACACTGTGTCCGTCGAGGTGGACGGTGCAGGCGCCACAGTTGCTCGTGTCGCACCCCACGACCGTGCCGACCTTGCCCAGGCGCTCGCGTAGGTAGTGCACGAGCAGCTGGCGAGGTTCAACATCGTCGGTGAACTTCGTACCGTCAACAGTCACGGTGATGCGCATGTGGCCTCCTGCCGGGTCGGGAACGGCGTGAGCGGACTCACAAGGTCCGAGTCAACCCCGGCTGTCCCGAACGGACAAGTCCAGATGGCCGCGAGTGGCTCCATTCGCGAAAAACCCTGGGGTGTGATGCTCCTTTAGTCGTTCGGAACGATCTTTCGCAATGCTTAGTATCGAGGGGTGGCAGCCCCCTCCATCGCAGGTCAGCGTGTTGATCCCCATCCCGAGCAGCGGCAGGGCATGTTGTTCGGGACCCTCGCGTACGGGTTGTGGGGGCTGTTCCCGCTGTACTGGGCGCTGCTGTCGTCGTCCAGCGCGCTGGAGACGCTCGCGCACCGGATGATCTGGTCGCTCGTCGTGGTCGCCGCGGTACTGGTGGGAACGCGGCGGGTCGGCTCGTTCCTCGCCGTGCTGCGGGACCGGCGGCGGTTCGGGCTGCTGGCGGTCGCCGCGGTGCTGATCTCGCTGAACTGGGGCGGCTACATCTGGGGCGTCACGCACGGGCACGTGGTCGAGACGGCGCTCGGGTACTTCATCGGACCGCTGGTCTCGGTGCTGCTCGGGGTGTTCCTGCTGGGTGAGCGGCTGCGGCCGGCCCAGTGGACGGCGGTCGGGCTCGGCGTGGTCGCGATCGCGGTGCTGATCGTCGGGTACGGGCAGGTACCGTGGATCGCGCTGATGCTGGCCTGCAGCTTCGCGACGTACGGCCTGGTGAAGAAGGTGGCCGGTGTCGGCGCGGTGGAGTCGATGGCGGTCGAGACGGGCGTGACGCTGGTACCGGCGCTGGTGTACGTCGTGTTCCTGGAGGCGAGCGGGGCGGGGACGTTCCTCTCGCTCGGCGCGGGACACACGTTGCTGCTGGTGGGCGGCGGCCTGGTGACGACGGTGCCGCTGCTGGCGTTCGCGGCGGCGGCCGTGCGGGTGCCGCTCTCGACCATCGGGCTGCTGCAGTACATGACGCCCAGCCTGCAGTTCGTGTTCGGCGTGCTGTTGTTCCACGAGCAGATGCCGCCGGAGCGGTGGCTGGGCTTCTCGATCGTGTGGCTGGCCCTGGTGGTCCTGACGGTCGACGGCACCCGCACGCGGAGGTCAGGCCAGCGCGGCCACCGCGTCGATCTCCACGAGGACCCCCTCCCGGACCAGCTGTGCGACGACGGTGGTCCGGGCGGGCGGCGCTGAGGTGTCGATGAAGAACTCCCGGTACACGCGGTTGAACGTGCCGAAGTCGGCCTGGTCACGCAGGTAGCAGGTGCACCTGATGATCAGGTCCTTGCGGCTGCCGCCCGCGTGGGCGACCGCGACGACGTTGTCCAGCACCTGCCGGACCTGCGCGGCGAAGTCGGTCGGCATCTCGTCGGTGACCGGGTCCAGCGGGCCCTGAGCCGAGGTGAAGATCAGGTCACCGAACCGGATGGCCTGCGAAAAGGGCGGCTCGGCACCGTCGGCGGAGCTGACGAACGGGGCCTTCTCTGTGTGAATGCGTTCGAGCACCCGATCATGCTAGGGCTCGCGGTGGATGCGCCCGATCACCTCGGTCAGGCGTCTGCCCTCGCCGCCCCAGCGCAGCGAGATGATCTCGGCGGCGATGGAGACCGCGGTCTCCTCCGGGGTCCGGGCGCCCAGGTCGAGGCCGATCGGGGAGGCCAGGCGGGCCAGCTCCTCCTCGGTCAGGCCCGCCTCGCGCAACCTGGCCATTCGATCGTCGTGGGTGCGGCGCGAGCCCATCGCGCCTATGTAGCCCGCCTCGCAGCGCAGCGCCACCTCCAGGACCGGCACGTCGAACTTCGGGTCGTGGGTCAGGACCGCGACGGCCGTGCGCCGGTCGATCCGGCCGCTCTCCACCTCGGCGGTCAGGTACCGGTGCGGCCAGTCGACGATCACCTCGTCCGCATGCGGGAAGCGGCTCTTCGTCGCGAAGATCGGCCGCGCGTCGCACACCGTCACCCGGTAGCCGAGGAACGAGCCGAGGCGGGCCATCGCCGCCGCGAAGTCGATCGCGCCGAAGACCAGCAGCCTCGGCGGCGGTTCGAACGAGCTGACGAACACCGACATGCCCTCGCCTCGGCGCTGGCCCTCCTCGCCGTAGTGCAGGGTGCCGGTGCGGCCCGTCGCCAGCATGCCGCGCGCGTCGTCGGCCACCGCCGCCTCCGCGCGGGACGAACCGAGGCCGCCCGCGGTCTTCGACGGCCACACGACCAGGCGGCGCCCGATGCGGGACGGGTCGGGGTGGGCCACGACCGTGGCCAGTGCCACCGGCTCCTCGGTCTGGATGGACTTCGCCAGGTCGGCGAACTCCGGGAAGTCCGCCGCCGAGAAGGACTCGACGTAGATGTCGATGATGCCGCCGCAGGTCAGGCCCACCGCGAACGCGTCGTCGTCGCTCACGCCGTACCGCTCCAGCACCGGCCGGCCGTCCTCGAGGACCTGCTGGGCCAGCTCGTACACCGCCCCCTCGACGCAGCCGCCGGACACGCTGCCGGACACCGTGCCGTCCTCGGCCACGAGCATCGCGGCGCCGGGCGCACGCGGGGCGGACGAGAACGTCGCCACCACCGTGCCGAGCGCGACCCGTTCCCCTGCCGAGTACCGGCGCATCAACTCCGCGAGCACGTCACGCACGGCGGACCTCCATCAGCAACTCCTCGAGGGTGGCCAGGCTGTGGCCGGCAAGCAACCTGTCAACGTGCGGCAGTGCCGCCGCGATTCCCGACTGGATCGGCGCGTACCCGTCGCGGCCGGCGTGCGGGTTCACCCACAGCACCCGGTGCGCCAGCCTGCGCAGCCGCGCGACCTGCTCGCCGAGCAGGGCCGCGTCACCACGTTCCCAGCCGTCCGAGAACAACACGACGGTCGCCCGGCGCGCGAGCCCGCGCTGGCCCCAGCGGTCGAGGAACACCTGGACCGTCTCGCCGAGGCGGGTGCCGCCGGCGAAGTCGGGCACCGCGCGGGAGGCCGCGACCAGGGCCTCCTCCGGGTCCCGCTTGCGCAGCTGGCGGGACAGGCGGGTCAGCCGGGTGCCGATGGTGAATACCTCGGTCGACATGGGCGCGGCCCGGACCACCGCGTGCGCGAACCGCAGCAACGCGTCGGCGTACGGGGACATGGACCCGGACACGTCGATCAGCAGCACGACCCGGCGCGGCCGGTCGGCATGCGCGCGGTAGGCCAGCCGGACGGGCTCGCCGCCGGCGGCCCGCATGGCCCGCAGGATGCGTGCGGGGTCGAGACGGCCGCCGCGGTGGCGACGCAGGCGCATGGACCGGCGCCGCGGCGGCGCGAGGTGGAGGGCGGCCATCAGCTCGCGGAGGTGCTCTCGTTCGACGGCCGTGAGCTGGGAGATGTCCCGGTGCCGCAGGATCTCGGTGTCGCTGGCGGCGACCTTCAGCTCGGTGGTCTCGTGGCTGGTGCCACCACCGGCGTCGCTCTGCGTGAGCGCGGCCATGGTGACGGTCGCGCGCGGCCGTTCCGCCATGGTCCTGCGCGGCCTGGGTGGCACGGCGGTGAACCACGCGGCGAACGCGTCGTCGTAGCGGGGCAGGTCGTCGGGCTCGGCGCACAGGGTCAGGCGGCCCGCCCAGTACAGCTGCGCCGGGTCGGTGATGTCGAGCTGGTCGACGGCGCGCAGGTAGGCCTGCACCCGCTGTGCGTCACACGGCAGCCCCGACGCACGCAGCGCGGCGGCGAAACCGACCAACCCTGGTAACGGGTCCACCCAACCATTGTGTACCCAGATCGCGTACCCACGTGGCGGCCGACGCTCGGGCGGCGGTGCTGGCGTAGTGCACGGCGGGCCGGCCCCAGCCGTCCACGTGGGTACCTGGCGCCGGCCGGTCCGGCCGGCGCCAGGTGGCTCCCCGCCGCGGCCAGGGCCAGGTAGCGGGCCCGGGCGCGAGGAGCCGGAAAGAAGTCGAAGGGGCGGCCGTCCGCATCGGAGTGTGGACCGGATACCGACAGCCGCCCGGATCGAGGCCGACCGCGTCAGGCGTGAGCACCGCGACCGGCTCACCACCGCGCTGGGTCGACCACCCGGATCAGGGCAACGCGACTACAGCTCGCTCCCCCTGCGTTCCGTAATCATGTCGCCCTCCTCCGGTTTGGCGCGCCGACAACAACTATCGCCGACGGCAACGACGGACGCATCCGATTTATTCAGCCGGCCAGGAGCCGGTCCAGACCGGCCGCCACCACGCGCTGGGTGTCCTCCCGGTACTTCAGGACCGCACCCAGCGTCGCCGCCGCGGCTTCCGCGTCCAGCTCGGTACGGCCCAGCGCGGCCAGGGCCTGTGCCCAGTCCAGCGACTCCGCGACGCCCGGTGGCTTGAGCAGCTCCAGCTCACGGAGCCGGCGGGCGGCCGACGCCACCTGGTTCGCCAACCGTTCGGACAGGTCGGGCAGGCGACGGCGCAGGATCTCCACCTCGCGCGGCAGCGACGGGTGGGACAGCCAGTGGTACAGGCAGCGCCGCTTCAGCGCGTCGTGCACCTCGCGGGTGCGGTTGGACGTCAGCACCACCAGCGGCGGCACGGTGGCGCGCACCTCCCCCAACTCCGGGACCGTCACCGCGTTCTCACCGAGGACCTCCAGCAGGAACGCCTCGAACTCGTCGTCCGCGCGGTCCACCTCGTCGACGAGCAGCACGCACGGCGCCTCCTCCAACGCCCGCAGCAGCGGCCGGGCGAGCAGGAACCGGCGGCTGTACAGCGACTTCTCCGCCAGGTCCGAGTCCAGCGCGCCGGCCGACGCGGCCTCCAGCGCGCGCAGGTGCAGCAGCTGCCGCGGAAAGTCCCAGTCGTACAGGGCCTGCGTGAAGTCGATGCCCTCGTGGCACTGGAGCTTGATCAGCGGCACGTCCAGGGCCTTGGCCAGCGCCACGGCGAGGGACGTCTTGCCGGTGCCCGGCTCGCCCTCGCAGAACAGCGGCCTGCCGAGCCGGTGGGCCAGGAACGCCGCCGTGGCGATGCCCTCGTCCGGCAGGTAGCCGACCGACTCGAGCGCATCCGACAGTTCCTCAGGGGAAGTCACCACAACCCGAGGGTAAACGCCAGGGTGTTCCCGGATGTCGGTGACGACGCCTTTGGCGAGAGTTGAGTCATGAACACAGACACCATCAAGCTCCGCCGCAGCCTCGACGACCGGATGGTCGCCGGCGTGTGCGGCGGCCTCGCCCGCATGGTCAAGATGGACGCCGCGCTCGTGCGCATCCTGCTGGTCGCGGCCACGCTGCTGGGCTTCGGCACCGGCGCGGTCATCTACCTGATCGCATGGATGGTCGTGCCGGAGGAATAGCCTGCGGAGGTGGACGAGCGGCGGACCATCTCGCGGGTGGGCACCGTGCGTGCGCTCGTCCTGCTCGCGGCGGGTCTCGCGGCCGGCGGGACGCTGCTGCTCTGCCTGCTCACGGTCATCTTCGTCACCAAGATCGCGCTCGCCACGGCCGTCCTCGCGGCCTTCACGCTGGTCAGTGCTCTTACCGCAATCCTGTTGACAGTCCGGGCCCGAACGTTGGGGCGCGTCGTCGGCGTCGGTTGTGGGACCCTGTTCGTCGGGGTCCTCGTCGGTCTCGCCGTCATGCTGCTGCTGATCTCGCGAATTGCCGGAAACCCAGCGTAAACACCCGAATGGTCGGTATCTGCGTCATCAACCGGCGCTCTTGACTGTAAGACCCCACACGGGGTGACGCGGACACGACGGATTGGCACGATGGACCCCGTGCCAGGAGCAGGACGACCCTCGGAGCGGGGTGGGAAGCGGTGACGGAGCTGCAAACCGCAAGCGTGGTCAAACCCTGGGCTGAGCTCGAGGGACGGGACCGGCACGCGGCATGCATGTTGGCCGCGCGAGACGGAGACAAGGAGGCGTTCGACGCGTTGATCGCCGACCTCGCCCCACTCGTGTGGCACGTTGCCCGTGGCAGCGGACTGGACCGGACCACGGCGGAGGATGTGGTCCAGACCGTCTGGTTGGCCCTGTTACGCCATCTCCACCGGCTCACCGAGCCGAGGGCGCTGGCAGGCTGGCTGATCACCACGACCCGACGTGAGGCCAACCGGGTACAGCACCGGGCGGGCGGATACGTCGAGCTGTCGTCCGAGATGGCCGAACAGACACCGACCGGCGACCCGTCGCCGGAGCACGAGGTGCTCCGCACCGAACGCGACCGCGCCCTGTGGTCGGCGTTCCACAAGCTCTCGCAGCGCTGTCAGGAGCTGCTGCGGCTCACCGTGCTCGCCGGACGTGCGGAATATCGTGCGGTCGCCGAGGCCCTGCACATGCCGCACGGAAGTATCGGACCAACTCGAGGGCGGTGCCTGAACAACCTGCGCTCGCTGTACGACGGGGACAGTGGATCATGAGAACGAACCAGGCTGACGACGACTTGATGGCCGAAGTGGCGCGGCTGGTCAACGAGCTCGACCCACCGCCGCCAGGTCTGGTGGAGCGAACGCAGTTCGCCGTCGCGCTCGACGACATCGACAGACATGTGCAGCTCGAGGTGGCCCAGTGGGTGGAGAACCGCCCACTCGCGGGGGTACGCGGCGGCTTACCCGGCACCATCACGTTCTTCGTCGGGGACCTGACCGTCATGGTCAACGTCACCCGAACGGGCGAACGTCAACGCATCGACGGCTGGCTCGTGCCCGCCGGCGCGCACGGCGTCGAGGTCCGCGTGGCGGAACATGGCTCAACCGTCACAACCGCGGACGAGGGTGGCCGGTTCGTGCTGACCGAGGTACCCAGGGGCACCACTCAGCTGTTGGTACGGATGAATGCCGAACAATCACGCACAGTGGTCACTCCAACCGTGGATTTGTAATCAGAAAAGCTCCCTCTTCACCCGATTGGCAGATATTCTCTGTATCTCACAGTGACCACACAGCTCTTGTGTGGGTGAGAAACCGGAAACGCCTTGAAGGGGAGCAAGCAATGACGGAGATCACCAAGCCGAAGGACGAGCCGACCACCCCGCCGCCTGGGGGCGGCGACTCGGGCGACGGCACGAACGGCCAGCACGAGACCAACGGCGGCGGCGCCGGTGGCACGGGCGCCTCGCCGATGGGTCAGCACGAGACCAACGGCAGCCCGACCGGCACGACCGTCTGAAATCGGTCGACCCGACATCGCGTCGAAGGCAATCAGTGTGGTGCGATTGGGGACGTGCCACCACGCCTCTCCAAAGGCGGTGCCGCAACAGGCGGGGCCGTTGCCAGTAGCGTGACCGCCGCAGCGGAGCTCCGGGCCAAGGCCCTCGAGTTCGCTGCGGCGGGGCGTCCTGCCGAGGCGGCGAAATTCCTGCATCGGGCGCTGCGGGCGCTGCCCGTGGACGTCGCCGACATCGAGGCGATCTCGTTGCGGATCCGGGTGCTCGCCACCCTCGGCTACACCGAGGCCGAGGCGGGATCGGTGCCCGACGGCCTCGTACATCTCGGCACCGCGCACGCACTCGCCAGCGGGCTGCCGGCCGGGCCGCGGCGGGCGAGCATGGTCGGGCTCGTCGACAGCCAGCGCGCGCTCGTCGTGTACCGCATCGGCCGTACCGCCGAGGCTCTCAGCCTGTTCGACCGCGCGATCCCACTTCTCGAGGGCGCGCTGAGCGAGTCAGAGGTCGACCCCGCGGTGCTCGCCCGGGTCGTCATGAACCGCGGACTCACCCATATCGCCGACGGCAAACCCGGACCCGCCGAGGCCGACATGCGTCGGGTCATCGCGCTCGCCGAGGACCACAACCTGGCCCGCCTGCGCGCCAAGGCGCAGAACAACCTGGGCGACATCGCCCAGCTCACCGGTGACGTGCCCGGCGCACTGCGGTACTACGACAGCGTCGAGGCGATCTTCCACGAGCTCGCGCCCGGCCTCGTGCCCCGCGTGCAGATCGACCGGGCGAAGGTCCTGCTGGAGGCCGGACTCGCCGAGGAGGCCGCGCGCTGTCTCGACGAGGCGCTGCCTGCGTTGCGGGCCCAACGGGTCGGCCAGGACCTCGCGGAGGCGGAGCTCGCCAGGGCCGCGGCCGCGTTGCTCGAGGGTGACGTCACCCTCGCCAAGCAGCTGGCGGGCAGCTCGCACCGGCGGTTCGTCAAGCGCGGCAGCGAGTCGTGGGCCGAGGTGGCCGCGCTCACCAAGCTGCGGATCGAGGCAGGCGCGGGTGCGGTGTCGCCGGCCAAACCGGCGAAGCTCGCACAACGGCTGATCGGGATCGGGCTGACCGACGAGGCGGCCATGGCGACCATGCTCGCGGTGCGGCTGGCCGTCCGCCGCGGCGACCTCACCACGGCGGAGACACTGCTCGAGCAGGTGCCGCCACTGCGCAGGATCGCGCCCATCGACCACAAGATGATGCTGCGGCTGTGCCGTGCGGAGGTCGCGGTCGCCAAGGCGGACCGCAGGCGCGCGCTCGCCCAGGCGAAGGCCGGCTTCGTCGAGCTCGGCGCCGCACGCGACCGGATGGGCGGGCTGGACCTCGTGTGCGGCACGGCCGTGCACGGCCTCGAGCTGGCCAGGCTCGCGGTCGGCATCGTGCTGGGCGACGCGCGGACCGACGGCGACGCGCGGCGGCTGCTCGCCTGGCAGGAACGCACGCGGGCGCAGGTGTACCGGTACGAGCCGATGCCCGCGATCGACGACCCGGAGCTGGCCAGCAAGGTCGCCGAGCTGCGGACCGTGTTGCGCACCATGCAACAGGCCCGGCTGGAGCGGCGGCCCGTCACGCACCTCGAACAGCGGTCGGTCGCGTTGCAGCGGGAGGTCAACCGGCTGGGCTGGCACACCTCGCAGTGGGGCCGGCCGCGGCCGGTGTCCTCGCCGGACGAGGTGATCGAGCAGCTCGGGGACCGGGCGCTGATCAGCTTCGCCGGGCCGGAGAACGACCTCGCGGCGGTGGTCGTCGCGGGCGGGCGGACGAAGCTCGTGCGGCTCGGCGCCAAGGACGAGGTCCTGGAGGCGGCCCGGCAGCTGCACGCCGACCTGGACGCGCTGGCGCCGGACGAGCTGATCGCGCCGCTCGTGACCGCGGTGTCGCAGTCCGCGCGGCGGCGTATCCAGGCACTCGACCAGCTGCTGTTCGGGCCCGACGGCATCCCGGCGACGCTGCTCGGCGACCGCGAGCTGGTCGTGGTGCCGTTCGGTGAGCTGTACTCGGTGCCGTGGGAGACGCTGCCGTCGCTGCGTGGGCGCGCGGTGTCGGTGGCGCCGTCGGCGACCGCGTGGGTGAGCGCCAAGGAGGTGCCGCAGAACGACGGGCCGGTCGTGCTGGTGCGCGGGCCGGACCTGCCGACCGCGGCGACCGAGCTCACCCAGCTGATCGAGGTGTACCCGGACGCGATCGTGCTGGACGGCGAGCAGGCCACCACCGGCGCCGTGCTGAAGGCGATGGACGGCGCGAAGCTCGTGCACATCGCCGCGCACGGCACGCACGAGTCCGCGAACGCGATGTTCTCCCGGCTGGAGCTGCACGACGGCGGGCTGCTCGCGCACGAGGTCGCGCGGCTGCGGCACCCGCCGACCCACATCGTGCTCGCGGCGTGCGAGCTGGCGATGTCGCACATCCGCCCGGGCGACGAGCCGCTCGGCTTCGCCGGCGCGATGCTCGCGAGCGGGTCGCGGACGGTGGTCGCCGCGGTGAACCGGGTCGGGCACCGGTCGGCCGCGGTGGCCATGACCGACTACCACCGGCGCCTGGCCAACAAGCCGGTCGCGGACCTCGCGGCCGACCTCGCCGAGACGATGACCGACTACCACCGCCGGGTCGCCTCCGGCGTGCGCCCGGCCCGCGCCCTCGCCGAGGCGACGGTCGACGACCCCCTTCGTCGCCCGTTCATCCTGCTCGGAGCGGGTTAGGATCGCCTGCGGTCGACCTTGGACGTCGACTGCCGCGAGGGGGCGAAGCATGCACTGGTCCGACCCGCGCTTCCTCACGCAGCTGATCTCCGTGCCGATCTTCACCGGCGTGATCGGCTTCGTGACGAACTGGACCGGCGTGATCATGCTGTTCCAGCCGATGCGGTTCCACGGTGTGCGCGTGCCGGGGCTGCCGTTCCTGTACCCGTACCTGCCGCGGCGCGTGCAGGTGATCCCGGCGATCACGCACGAGGGTCGGTTCGGCTGGCAGGGCATCATCCCGTCCCGGGTGTCCAAGATGGCCTCGATCTCCGTGGACAAGGCGCTGCTCAAGGTCGGCAGCATCGGCGACTTCTACCGCGAGTTCGAGCCGGATAAGATCGCTGACCACATTGCGGCGACCGCGCGGACCGAGATTCGCGACGTGGTCGCGCGGATCGTGGAGCGGGAGCATCCACAGCTGTGGCACGACCTTCCGCCCGCGCTGAAGTCGGCGGTGTACACACGGGTGGAGCAGCGGCTGCCGGTGATCGTCCGTGAGCTGACCGAGCGGCTGGGCGAGTACATCGAGCAGCTGATCGATGCGAAGCTGCTGGTGATCCGGCACTTCGAGGAGCACCCGGAGCTGATGAACGACATGCTCCGCGAGGTTGGCCGCAAGGAGCTGCGGTTCATGCGGAACTTCGGCTTCTACTTCGGGTTTCCGGCCGGCATCGGGCTGGTGTTCATCCTGGCGGCGCTGCCGCGGTGGTGGGTGCTGCCGTTGGGCGGGGCGGTGATCGGCTGGGTGGCCAACTGGATCGGCATCAAGCTGATCTTCGAGCCGGTGTTCCCCCGCCGGATCGGGCCGTTCGTCCTCCAGGGCCTGTTCCTGCGGCGACAGCCGGAGGTGAGCGACGTGCTGGCGCAGATCATCGCCGAGGACGTGATCACCATGAAGAACATCGGCGACGAGCTGTTGTTCGGCCCCCGCTCCGACCGGACCCGGCTGATGCTGGAGGAGTCGCTGCGACCGGCGGTCGACGACGCGGTGGGGTTCGCGAGGTCGGTGGTGCGGGTCGGCATCGGCACCGACCGGTACGACCGGATCAGGGACGCGGTGGCCCACGAGGCGGTCGAGTTCGCGTCGACGTTCGGTGACCGCGAGTTCGGCCGGCAGCAGTCGGGAAAGATCAGGCGGTTCGTCGCGGACCAGATGCGACAGCTGCGGGCGGACGAGTTCAACGAGCTGCTGCGGTCGGCCATCAAGCAGGACGAGTGGCTGCTGTTCGTGCACGGCGGGGTGCTGGGCATCGGCGCCGGGCTGATCCATCTAGCGATCTTCGGGGTGTGAGATGTCGTCAGGTTCGTTGGGGTTGTTGAGGATCGCCGCGAACGCCGGCCTGTCGACGGCCCAGTGGGTGGTGACCACGTCCGTACGGACCGGGGCGCGGGTGGCACGTGGCCTGGCGGCCGGCGAGTCCCCCATGAAGATCGCCGGCGACCTGGGCGCGGACCTGCGGGCGGCGGCGCGCTCGGTGCTGGGGGTGCCCGACGAGGAGCCCGCTCACGCCGCTTCACTCGCCGAACCGCGGGCACACGGCGCTTCGCTCGCCGAGCTACGGGCACGAGGCGCGGAGCTGCTGCGGCAGTCGTCGGACGTCCGTTTCGTGGAGGACACGCATCCGGCGTACGAACGGATCCTGGGTGAGCTGACGCCGGACGAGGCAAGGATCATCCGGTTCCTGTACCGGGAGGGTCCACAACCGACGGTGGACGTGCGGACGAACCGTCCACTCGGGATCGGCTCCGAGCTGATCGAGGCGGGGCTGTCGATGATCGGACGACAGGCGGGGGTGCGGAACATGAGCCGCACCAACGCATATCTGAACAACCTGTTCCGCCTCGGACTGGTGTGGTTCTCCCGGGAGGAGGTGGAACCGTCGCGCTACCAGGTCGTCGAGGTCCAACCGGAGGTCCAGGAGGCGATGTCCCGCGCGGGCCGCGCGCCGAAGACCGTCCGCAGAAGCATCCACCTGACCCCTTTCGGCGAAGACTTCTGCCAGACCTGCCTACCCCTGGACACCTAGCCAACAAACATCGCGAGTCCCGCGTACAAACATGGCGAGTCCCGCTTTCGTGCACCGCGAGTTGCGGTTTTGTGCAGTTGGTGGGGCCTGTATGCAGAACGGCCCCGGGGGAACCCGGGGCCGTTCTGTGTGTGAAGGACTTAGAAGTCCATGCCACCGGTCGGGTCGCCGCCGCCGGCAGGCGCGGCGGCCTTCTCCGGCTTGTCCGCGACGACGGCTTCGGTCGTCAGGAACAGTGCGGCGATGGACGCGGCGTTCTGCAGTGCGGAGCGGGTGACCTTGGTCGGGTCCGGCACGCCGGCGGCGAGCAGGTCCTCGTAGACACCGGTCGCGGCGTTGAGGCCGTGGCCCTGGGGCAGGCCCTTCACGCGCTCGACGACGACGCCACCCTCGTGGCCGGCGTTGACGGCGATCTGCTTGAGCGGAGCCTCGACCGCCACCTTGACGATGTTGGCACCCGTGGCCTCGTCGCCCTCCAGGCGCAGGCCCGCGAAGGCGGCCTCGGCGGCCTGGAGCAGCGCGACGCCGCCACCGGCGACGATGCCCTCCTCGACGGCGGCCTTGGCGTTGCGCACCGCGTCCTCGATGCGGTGCTTGCGCTCCTTGAGCTCCACCTCGGTGGCAGCGCCGACCTTGATCACCGCAACACCGCCGGCCAGCTTGGCCAGGC
>Ga0164298_10000176_pt1 | contig 20514 bp, 11 predicted proteins | sample Whisoiple_216_MG_FD_109713 | JGI IMG/M metagenome (GOLD analysis project Ga0164298, IMG submission 109713) | Unamended control soil microbial communities from upstate New York, USA - Whitman soil sample_216_MG | ecosystem: Environmental > Terrestrial > Soil > Agricultural land ...
GAAGTATTGCAACTGCGGTTAGAAATAGAGGGAAAACTGCTTGGGTTTTATCGGGAAGATAATGGAGAGAAATTATTGATTCCCGATGAATTGGTTTCAGCTTTGAAAGCGGAACGGCAACGTCCTGAAGCGGAACGGCAACGTCCTGCTGAACTGCAATCTTTGCTGGCGCGTTATCGAGAACAATTTGGAGAATTGCCGGAGGATAACAACTAAAGATGCAGGGGTGCGATCGCGCTTCACCAATTCGATCGCGCTTTATTGTCACCTAAATGTCCTTGACAAATCTTAGGTTTTGTGTTGTAGGCGAGAAGTGATCTCAAATTTTAAATGGCGAAGGGCGATCGTTTTGCGATCGAACTTGGGCAATCTAGAGATAGGTGCGAGTGCGAGTACCTGGAAAACAGCGACACCAAGAGTTAGCAATGGAAAGTACACAGAAAAAATCTAGTGATAGTCGGGTTCATCGGAGCGATCGAATTAAGCAGATTTTTGCCTTAGTATCAATGGTTTCGTTTGGTGGTTCTGCGATTTTTGGTGTTGTGAGTCTGTTCAGCAGCGGTTTGAGCAGCCAGCACCAACAAAAATCTGCTCCGGTAGCAGTTTCTCAGGAATCTTTGCTGGCGGCGCAGGAACGGGGATATGAGACGGTTTTGCAGCGGGAACCTCAAAATCAGACGGCTCTGGAGGGATTGGCCAATGTGCGGTTGCAGATGAATAATAAGGTGGGGGCGATCGAGCCTTTGGAGAAATTGGTGAAGCTAAATCCTGACAGAGCTGATTATCAGGCACTGTTGGGGCAGGCGCGACAGCAAAGGGAAGGAAAAAAATAGAGCTAATAGTTACAATCAGTTATAAATTTATTAGATTATATGCCGCTTAAATGCAAAGTTTGCGAATCTAATTCCCATCATTTTGCCCAGGGTAAAATTATGGGAAAATATGATGTAGATTATTTTCAATGTTCAAACTGTGGATTTGTTCAAACTGAGGAACCATACTGGTTAGAGGAAGCTTATTCTCAGCCAATAGCGAGCAGTGATGTGGGCTTAGCGTTCAGAAATTTGTCATTTTCACAAATAACACAAAATTTATTATTTAACTTCTTTAATCATCAGTCAAGATTTCTCGACTACGGTGGTGGGTACGGTCTATTTGTCAGGCTGATGAGAGATGCGGGATTTGACTTTTACTGGCTAGACAAATTTTGTCAAAATATATTTGCTCAAGGATTTGAGAGTGATGGCGCCGCAAATAACCAATTTGAATTAGTGACGGCGTTTGAAGTATTTGAGCATCTGGTTCACCCCATAGATGAGCTAGAAATTTTGTTAAAAAAATCCCGAAATATTTTATTTAGCACAGAATTGCTGCCACAAAGTAATCCTAAACCTGATGAGTGGTGGTACTACGTGCTTCACGAAGGTCAGCACGTTTCTCTTTACACAGCTAAAGCTCTTTCCATAATTGCTACTAAATTTAATCTCAATTTCTACTCAAATGCTTCGTCTCTGCATTTACTAACCGAAAAAAAATTGCCGGACGATTTATTTGAGCAATTAGCAAAAGGAGAATTAGCCGCGGTTAATAAGGCGTCATTTTTAGAGAAAGACTTCTTAAAAGCTGTTAGCAAAATTACTCATATTCAACAGCCAGCAAAGATAGAAATGGCTGAAATAGAAGAGGACGGCGACTCGCGAAGCGGGTTAACAATACTGATTGACGGTGTATTCTTTCAATTGTACAAAACAGGGATTGCCCGTGTTTGGAGGTCACTACTAGAAGAATGGGCAGAAAATGGTTTTGCTAAGCACATAATTCTATTGGATAGGGTGGGGACATCGCCAAAAATTCCGGGAATTAGGTATTGCACCTTGCCTGCTTATGATTACAGTAAAACGGATGCTGACCGGGAAATGTTACAGCAAGTCTGTGATGAAGAAGGTGCAGATTTATTTATCTCCACTTACTATACAACGCCACTATCAACTCCTTCTGTATTCATGGCTTATGACATGATTCCTGAAGTTTTAGGAGCGAATTTTAATGAACCTATGTGGCAAGAAAAGCATTATGCGATTCGCCACGCATCTGCATACATTTCAATTTCAGCAAATACAGCCAGTGATCTGATAGGGTTCTTTCCCGATATTTCTTCAGAGTTGGTAACAGTTGCTCACTGTGGAGTTTCAAGTATTTTTTCACCAGCCAGGCAAGAAGATATTAATGATTTTAAAACCAAGTATGGGATATCCAAACCATACTTTATTTCAGTCGGAGGTGGCTCAAACTATAAAAATAGTAGATTATTCTTTCAAGCTTTTGGTAAACTTGCCAGCAAACAAGGTTTTGAAATTGTGTGTACAGGGAGTGGAGTTTTATTAGAAGGAGAGTTGAGAAATTATACTTCAGGTACTGTAGTTCACAAACTTCAACTTGATGATGAGGAATTGAGATTAGCTTATGCCGGTGCTGTGGCACTGGTTTATCCATCGAAATATGAAGGATTTGGGTTGCCCATACTGGAGGCGATAGCCTGCGGTTGTCCAGTCATTACTTGTCCTAATTCTTCTCTTCCAGAAGTTGCAGGCGAAGCCGCATTATATGTGAATGATGATGATGTTGAGGGATTGGCTAATGCCCTTTGCGAGGTACAAAAACCCAAGATTCGCAATTCATTAATTGCGGCTGGGTTGGAACAAGCCAAAAAGTTCTCTTGGTCAAAAATGGCGAAAACGGTTAGTTCAGCGCTGATTGAACAAACTCTAGTGGGTTTAAAGTTGAAAGAGATTAATCTAATTGTTTTTCCAGATTGGACGCAACCAGAAGAGTCTCTTGGTTTAGAATTGGAACGATTAGTGAGAGCGATCGCAACTCACCCAGACCAAAGCAAGATGACTCTATTAGTAGACAGCAGCAATATTTCTGACGAAGATGCTAATCTTGTTTTATCAAGCGTAGCGATGAATCTTTTAATGGAAGAAGATTTAGATGTTTCTGATGGGCTGGAAATTTCACTGATTGGACAGTTGAGCGAAATTCAGTGGTCATTTCTGATGCCGCGCCTGAATGGGAGAATTGTATTGGAGAATGAGAATAAAGAGGCGATCGCAGCGGCAAAACATGAAGAAATCCCCTCTTATTTACTGGACAGTTTTATGAATATGTAATGTTGACAGAAAAGCTCAGCAATGATTGTATAGCTACTACTCATATGAACAGTGATATGTCAAAATCCCAACCCCCTCTCAACCCAACTTGGGACAGACCTATATTTTTCTATTGCTGTGAAGGAGTCTATTCACCTTTAAGTATATGTTTAGCGGAAGGCTTTAAAGAACTGGGAATACCTTTTTATTCAAACATCAATCATTGGAAGATTGACCCGGATACAGAAGAATATTTATTTTGTTATGAGCCAAGTGTTACTCATCACGATTGCTCGATTGTGATTTTGGACTTCAGATGGATGAGAAACGCAACATCTTTTCCTGAAAATCTATTTCAGTCAGAGCGAAAATATGTTACTGTCTATCTAGATGACATGGATGGTTTTACCATCTGGAATCCCGAGTTAGAAAACTTCGATTTCAGATTGAGAACTCACGGCAACAGCCAATCTATAGATCCTTCAAACTGTTTAACGTGGGTTTTTGGTCTTTCTAACCGTATACTTAGAGAAACCAGTGAATTCAATCATTTTCAGGATAGAAAAAAATGCTTGCTCGTCAATTTCCGCAACGATCACAGGGAATTGTCATACACTAAAACTTTGATTAAAGTTCTTCAGGGTTATTTATGGGTTGAGAGTGGAGTAATGATAGTTGACAACCCTCTAAGGCAGATTCTTGGCCAACAATTCTTGCCATTAATTCAACATATTTTGCCCCAGGATGATACCGCTGAGGATTTTGATAAACCTCCCTCAGACAGTGACCACTACTTGCAGTGGAAGCAAACAGGTCAACGCCACTATCCGAGTTACTACCAGCGTTTGAAGGAATCTACGGCTTGTGCGTGCTTTGGGGGTGCTGTTACCTCTAGCTATTTCACAGGAGAACCAATCGTAGAATGGTGGGATAGTTGGCGTTTTTGGGAGTCGTTGGCGGCTGGGTGCGTAACGTTTCACGTAGATTTTGATAAGTATGGAGTTAAACTGCCAGTAATGCCCGAAAACTGGCGACACTATATAGGAATCGATCTAGACAATATGCAAGATACTGTCGATCGCATTGGTGATGATCCAGGAATTTTAGAAAAAATCTCTGCTGAAGGTCGGCAGTGGGCTATTGAAAATTACTCTCCTGTTCCTACAGCTTTGCGTTTTCTGGAAAGGGTCGGTTATTACACTCCACAAAAGCAGAAAGGACAGGAAAACGAAGGTGAAAAAGCAATATTTTTAGATGGAATTAAGTTGAGAGAGATTAACTTAATTATTTTTCCAGCGTGGTCGCAGCCCGAAGAGTCTCTTGGTTTAGAGTTGGAACGAGTGGTGAGGGCGATCGCAACTCACCCAGACAAAAGCAAGATGACTCTATTAGTAGACAGCAGCAATATTTCTGGCGAAGATGCTAATCTTGTTTTATCAAGCGTAGCGATGAATCTTTTAATGGAAGAAGATTTAGATGTTTCTGATGGGCCGGAAATTTCACTGATTGGCCAGTTGAGCGAAATTCAGTGGTCAGTTCTGATGCCGCGCCTGAATGGGAGAATTATATTGGATAATGAGAATAAAGAGGCGATCGCTCAAATTGCAGTCCCAAATATTCCATCATTTCAACTCAACACTTTTTGCAACAAAAATGTTGTTCCATTAGAATCAGGAGGATGGGAGCTAAAATAGTGTAACTTTTTATTCCTAGCAAAGAGAGGCGAACCGTCGCCAAGTAAATAATCTAAAATTAAAGAGGAAATTTGTATGGACGTTCAAAAATTTTTCAACCATCTTCCTAATTATTATAATAACTGGAATCTCCCATCTGTACAGCCGAAATCTCTACGATTTAGGGAGCTCCTTGAACAAGTGGAGGGAATGACAACCCCCAATATTATGCAATTCCTGAATTGGGCAGTAGACTGCATGGAACCAGGAGAAGTGTATTGTGAAATTGGTTGCTTGCGGGGAGCTAGTTTAATCGGTGCCCTCCTCGATCATCCAGATTGTATGGCTTATGCCATAGATAATTTTTCTGAATTTGACGAGTCAGGTCAAAACTTAGAAAAATTGACAAATAATTTATCTGAATTTAATCTCGAAGACCAAGTATTTTTTTGTAATCAAGACTTTGAGGAATTTTTTGGGGAACTGCAACAGGTAGGACTGGATGAAAAAATCGGCGTTTATTTTTATGATGCTAGTTATAACTACCGTTCTCAAATATTAGCTTTGCTTTTAGTGAAACCTTTTCTGGCAGACCAAGCCCTAATTGTTTTAAGTAATGCTAACTTCGATCAAGCTCAACAAGCTATCTTAGATTTTACAGTAACTCATCCTCAAGCTCAACTTGTCCTTAATTTGCCGACAATAAAGTTCTGTGACGAGACATTTTGGAATGGCATCTCTATTTTAAGTTGGAACAGAAATAGAATTCATAATGAGACTGCTCTCAGCTATAATTCCGACAATAATCCCCACAGTAAATTTGTCATTGAAACCCTCAGAGAAACTCAATTAAAGCAGCAGACAGAATCAGTTAGCGGTCTCTTCAAAGAAGCCGCAGTATTAACTCACTGGAATCAATATGCGGAAGCTGAGAAAAAGTATAAATTAATATTGCTTTATGAAAATAATAATGCTGCTGCTTGGATGAATTTGGGAATTATTTACTACCTAAATCAAAAATATCAAGAAGCAATTTACACTCTTGCCAAATCTTTAGAATTTGACCCGTCAAAAGCTACGGTTCATTATAGCTTGGGCTTAGCTTTAGAAAAAATCTCTAACTACGAGCAAGCAATTGAGGCTTATCGACAAACGATTGCTCTTAATCCCAGATATACTGACGCTTACAATAATCTAGGTAATATTTTGCTTCAAATAGGACATATTCAAGAATCTGAGAATATTTATCGTCAAGCAATTCAAGAAAATCCCAAGGATTTTGGCAGCTACCTAAATTTAGGCAATTTGCTGATGGTTAATAGCAATTGGGATGAAGCTATTGAGGTCTATCTAAAAGCTTTGACTCTCAATCCTCGCGATCCTGACATTCTTAATAATTTAGGATTAGCCTATGAAGCTAAAGGAGAGAAAGCCTTATCGTTGAGTTATTTTGGTTATTCTTGCTATCGGCGAGGTAATTATGAAGCGGCTGTTAAATATTTTCAATCTTTCCTAGAAATCAATCAATATATAGAAGTAAATAATTATCTTTTTCTAGCAATTGCTTTAAATCAATTGAACCGGGTAGAAGAAAGTCTCAGGATTATTCAAAAAGGCATCAGCCATTATCCAAATCAGGCAGAATTTCACCATCTCAGAATTAATATTCTGAATGAAAATGGCTGTATTCAAGAAGCGATTGCAAGTGCAAAAGAAGCATTTATTTCTCACCCAGATGACTTTTATATTTATCTCAGAAACCAATTAATATTGCCATCATTTTATGAAAAATATGAACAAATAGCATTTTACCGTCAGCAATTCATTCAGGGACTACAAAAGGTCATTGAGCAAACTAAGTTAGACAGTGCCGAAACCAGAAAGAAAGCCTTGATTGGCACTAGCAAATATACAAATTTTTACCTATCTTATCAAGGTTACAATGACCGAGAATTACAAGAACGGTATGGCAAATTTATTCATAATATCCTCGCATCTAACTATCCTACATGGGTAAATCCCATGCCGATGCCTCCGATTGCAAATAATGGCAAAATTCGGATTGGTTATATTTCTGATGCCATTGGTAATACCAGCGCAGCTAAATGGATATTAGGGTGGCTAGAAGATTGCAACAGAGACAAGTTTGAAATTTTTTGCTACCATACAGGTTCTTACGTAGGTAAAGATTCTACTACTCAACAAATTAGGTTATCAAGTGATGTTTTTTATTACATACCTGACAACTTAGAAGCAGCTTGTCAGCAAATATTTAAAGATCGGTTGCATATCCTAGTATTTTTAGCTATTGGGATATGGGCACCTACAACCCAATTAGCATCCCTGCGTTTGGCTCCAATTCAATGTACTACCTGGGGACATCCCATTACCTCTGGACTGCCAACCATTGATTACTTTTTATCTGGTGACTTGCTCGAACCAGATCATGCCCAAGAACACTATACTGAACAGTTGGTTCGGCTACCGAATCTGGGAATTTCCTATCAAAAACCGTTTATTCCCAAACCAACTAAAACTCGTTCAGATTTTCAGCTTCGCGATTTGGCTGTCATCTATCTATCTTGTCAATCGAGTTTTAAATATTTACCGCAGTATGATTACATCTTTGTCGAAATAGTTCGCAGAGTTCCCGAAGCTCAGCTTGTATTTGTATTTAGATCGCTGACTTTAAATGATGACTCGAAAACTCTAGAAAAAAAATTTCGCCAGCGGTTACAGAAAGCCTTTGCCGCAGTTAATTTGAAGAGCGAGGATTATTGTGTATTTTTGCCAAGTCAAGACTGGGAGAGTTACACCAGTCTCCTGTTAACTTCAGATGTTTTTCTGGATACCTTAAGTTTTTCAGGTGGTCACACCACTTTTGATGCAGTTGCCTGTAATTTACCTATTGTGACTTCTCCGGGTGAATTCATGCGAGGTCGTCAGTCCTATGGCATTTTGAAAATGCTAGGAGTGACAGATACGATCGCCCAAAACGAAGCGGAGTATATTGAGATTGCGGTAAGGCTAGGATTAAATCCGCAATGGCGGCAGGAAATCTCCCAGCGCATGAGTGAGCGTCACACTAATCTTTATGAAGACAAAACCTGTGTTAAGGGTCTTGAACAATTCTACGAACAAGTTGTGCAAAAAAGGTTAAAGCAACAAGAAACAGCCCCTTTGACATTGCCAAAAGCTCTATTCCAAAATAGCTCAATTAAGACGGTACTTCATGTTGGCTGCGGGCCTTATTATCCAAATAGTTTACCTGAAACCTTCCCTACAGATGAATGGCAAGAAGTGCGACTGGATATTGACCCTGCTGTGAGGCCAGATATCATCGGCTCAATCACAGATATGAGTGCTGTACTCAGCGAGTCAGTTGATGCTGTCTATTCATCCCACAATGTAGAGCACGTTTATTATCATCAAGTACCGCTTGCTTTAGCAGAATTCCACCGCGTTTTAAAACCTGGGGGCTTCGCCATGATTCTGGTGCCAGATATCCAGACAGCAGCAGAGGCAATAGCGGAGGGCAACTTAGAAGATTCTCCCCTGTATATTTCTTCTGGTGGTCCGATCGCAGCCATTGATATGTTCTATGGTTTTAGAGAAATGATTGCTCCTGGCAATTACTACATGGCTCACCATACAGCATTCACAGCCCACAGCCTTGAGGGAAAAATGCAGCAAGCTGGTTTCTGCAATTTAGAGGTACGCCGAGAAAACTTCAATATTGTAGCCATAGGATATAAGCAGAGAACATAGCCTTCATCGACTCTTCCCTCATATCACGCTTAGCTTGTCAAGGACTAATTTTTACAAGTCTAGATTTAGTCAAAACTCTAGTCGAAAAAACTCACACTAATACGGGCTATTCGTAGTTGTAAATGTGGTTGATAACTTCTATCAAATTAATCGAAAGGTAACTGATAATTTTTTAAAAAATCTGAAAATTGTTTGCCATCAATATTTACCAAAATGGAAGTATCGAGCCGTACCTCAACTCCCTAATTAATCAAATTATTGATTTTTCATTCCTTATTAATTTTTCATTCATAATAATTTTTTCCATATATGCCTCATCCTTCCAACCTAATCCCTCAATTATACCAGATTGGCTATCTACTTGTTACAGTAAAGGTGCATTTTCGTGTTTTTATTGAAATTACGATTAAAATTCCCAAATTCATACTCCTTAAACTTATCCCTTAAAAACCAAGATGACCTACTTAAAAATATATTTTTTTGATATGGAAAAATTACCACGCATTGCACATCTACTTTATTTTTTATTTTATCCAAAATCTGATAGTCATAAAAGCTTTCTACTTTTTTAAAGAAAAAATTATTTGTGTTCACATAACTATGGAAATATAAATTATTTCTATTTGATACATAATTAAGATATTTCTTGATTGAAAAACTCCATTCATAGGAAAGATGAGGGTTTGAAACAATTAAAATTTGATCGTTTACCTTCGTGTTCACCTCTATTGTTCTTAGTAAAGCATTAGTAGATTTCCCTTCCCTTGCAAAAGTATTAGCAGCATCCCAAGCTAAACTCAAGTTAAAACTCAACCCAATCATAATTAATAATAAAATTAACTTAGCAGCAAATTTATAAGTTTTATTCAGATAATTGTAGAGACTTATTATTAAAAAGGCATAACCTAAAATTCCAGGTAATATGTATCGTTGAACAATTCCAGACTTAGCGTAAAGTAATACTTGAGGTACTGAAACTAATAAAAGTAAAACAAGTGGAAAATATAAAACATTTAAAATCTGGCGTAAGGATTGAGAATAAGGGGGTTTAATAGTTAATCTTATTGCTATCAAGCTGGCTAATATTATCCACCAATAACCAGCCTGACTTAAATGTTGAGTAGCAGTAATAGTTCTGGAAATACTAAATCCCTCCAATCCAGCATATCCAATCTCAGGAGTTAGCCCAATATAAAATTTTACTAATAAAAGCTCAACAGTAAAAAATAAGCCTAAAATAAATATAGATAAACTATTTTTCTTAAGAGATTCATGCCATGCCAAAGTTTTGAGATGATGAGACAGCCATACTTTTATCAAAGCTATAGCTGGAATCACAACGATAAAACTTTCTTTGGACAAAGACATTATTAAAACTAAAAAAATGAATAAAGTTTCAAATAAATTTGTATATTTACTAGATATCTCACTCACTGCTGCAAATACTAAAGCCGCCGCTAGCAAGAATGTACCTATTGTTTCCGCAGGCCCAAGTTGCCACCATATTGCTGATTGTGCTCCTAACGTTGTTAAAAATGAAAATAGTAGTGCCTCACTTATTGAAAATTTTATCAGTTGACCAAATATAAATAGGAAAAAATTAGTCAAAACCCCTAACATTCCCGTATAAAATGACCACCACCCGAAGTTAACTCCTAGTAATCTTGTTTCCAGGATTCTATGAACATAATAAAAAGGTCGGAACCTTCCAGTTAGCAAATCATTGTGAATCCATTGACTACTTACTTGAAAAATACCCTGTTTTTGAACAGTAAAATTATAGTTAATATGAGTTATTTCATGGTCATCAGTAAAGTGGTATCCCGAAAACAACGAACCACTTGCGCTCAAAATGAAAAACCAAAATATTAATATAAACAGGAATACACTTAGATAATTATATTTTCGGAAAAAGCTCATAGAATCAGATATTTTCACGCTCAATTATCTTGCTCAACTAACTCTTCTCCAGATATATCTGCCACATTTGCTCATAAGCATTTTCCATCTCACGGGCAAACTGCTTGCCATTCCACAGAGGAGAAGTTCGCCTAGACTGTAGTAGTTTCCAGCTAATTTGTTGTCGCAAAACCGCATCTTTACCCAGCCTAACCCCCCAGTCCACATATTGATCGTCAGTCCAAGCAATCCCCTCCGTTACTCCCACATTCATCATCATTGTGTAACTATTTCGTGCAGAAAATTGTTCGCCTACCCGCGTCACAAGAGGGATACACATCCAGAGAGTTTCGAGGGTAGTTGTCGCACCATTATAAGGATAAGTATCCAGCACAACATCGGCAATGCCTAAATTAGCTCGATGAATTGCTTCTGTAGGATCTTGCGACAAAAATCGCAAGCGTTGAGCATCTACACCCTCTTCTTCTGCTAACTGATTAAAGAACTTTTTAAGGGATTCTTCCCCAGCCCCACCCTTAATTAAAAAGTAACTATTAGGAACTTCAGCTACTATTTTCATCTGTAGTCGCGCCGTATCTGGATGCCTTTTGTAGCCTACTTGAGAACTCATATATACCACCGCATCACTAGGAATATTCAAATCCTCGCGTCGCAGAGTTGGTACATCCATCTCAAAACCATCTATACCTATATAAGTGTGAGGTAATCGCCAAATTTTTTCACTATAATAATCCTGAGCAGACTCCGGTAAAACATAAGGATCGGCAATGAAGTAATCAATAGCAGGCAATCCTGAAGCATCCCAACCTAACCAAGTGACTTGAATCGGCGCAGGCTTAAGTCCGAAAACCTCGCAATTCAAATCTAAAGTGGTGCTATCTAGGTCAATTAAAATATCAACTTCATCTTCATAGATTTGTTCAGCCATTTCAAAGGTAGATAAACTTCCTTTGAAAGCTCGATCTGCCTGCTGAATATACCAGTCTTCTAACGAGTCATGTATCGGCTTTTTTCTATAACCCATAAAATAGGCATTAATTTGAAAACGTTCGCGATCGTGATGCTGAAACAGCCATCGCGCTAACCAGCCCACAGAGTGCATTCCGAAGCAATGAGATAGATAACCTATCTTCAACCGTTTCGAGGCAACAACGCTGCTTTTATTAACTAAGTGCCGCTTTCGGTATCGCTCTACCTGTTCCCAACCATAAACTTCAATATTAGCTTGGCATAGCCCCGCCACTTGATTTTGAATTTGTCTATTGTTTTTTGCCTGATCCTGTAAGTAGGGGAAAAAGAAGGTGGTAGTAAATAGACTGACAACTGTGTAGGAACTTAGGTTTCTTGGCTGTTTAGCTATCAGCATTTCTAGCTGAGATTTATGCTGCTCAATCAGCGAAGATACCTCTTCCCAATAGCCAACAGCACCCATTAATCCGCGCAAAACTTTGTGATTAGCACAAATTTTATCGTAGAGTTCTTCTGCTAAGGAGTAGCATAACTTTGCTACTTCTATACCTTGATCGTATTGTCGAGCGTTTTGGTAAAAACTAGCCAAATGATGCAAAAAACTCAATCGCTGATTTCCCATACTTTCAGGATCTAAACGACGACAGATTTCAAGGAAACGAGCTGCTAAATGTGGCGACGAGTGAGCAATAGTTATCGATGTTATGACTATCAGGTAAACAAAGACTTCAAACTCGCGGATATGAGCTATAGAAGCTGATGCAAAGTCTAGGGATGATGGGTGAAAAGGAGCATAATCTAAAACACTCTTCAACACCTGCATCAAGAGAGCAGAATCTAATGGTATTGATGGCTCCGACTCTAACAGTTCTATCACGCCTAAAGCACTTAATTCATCTCCCGTATAATTTTCAAGCAGGATAGACAAACCAATCAAATGCAACAGGTTATTAATGTCTTCTGGCGTAATTTCCCTAATATGTTGGCGGATTGCCCAGGCCATTGCATAGTCTGGCAGAGTTACTTGCCGATCGGCTTCTTTTTGCAATACCAGCAACAACTCGGCTGTCCACAATTCAACCTGCTCTGGCTCCCCCTCTGCCATACCTAGCAGCCAAGTCGTCTGAGCTTCTGCCTCTTGCCCCTGCAACAGCAACATTAATCCCAAATGCCAGTAATGAGACTTGATTGCCGGCTCCGCTTCAATTGCCTGTTCGTAAAAAATCTCTGCATCATGGTAGTCTCCATGCAGAAGGTATTGCTCAGCTTGTTGTTGCCAATCGGCAGGCTTAGCCAATAAATCTTGATCACTCATAGCTGCATATAATTAATTAATCTCGCAACCAGACGCTGCGAGATTAATTGGTGGACGTTGTTGTAATCTCAAGTTTCAGGCAGGAAAGGTAAAAAAACGCTCCCCTAGCAGATACCTCTCCTATTTCGTAACTGGATCACCTTGAGTGCAGTTTAGAGTGGCATTCGCAGCAGGAGCTGCTTCGGGAGCCAAAGCTTGAGTAGTAGTACCTTTACTCACACACAAAACTGCTACGGTACTGTTTTCACTTGTAGCAGTATTTCCGACCAGAGCTACAGTTCCTGTGTAGGCTTTCAGTGCATTGACTATGGGTATTCCTTGAGAGCCAATGGCATTATCCGAACTCGCCCCACTGATGGTGTATTTGTAGTTAGTAGTTTGCGTTTTGATGCCAAGTCCTAAGGTATCAACACTGGCTGCAAAGCCTCCTAATTCCGCGAATTTAGCTTGCTGAGCGCGGTTCATGGAACCTGTATACTGCTTGGCTTCTGATTCCTTAGCTTTATTAGCTTGGTTCAAGAAGGAAGGCAAAGCGATAGCAGACAAAATACCGATAATGATGATAACAACCAGCAATTCAATTAGCGTGAAACCCTTATCCTGTCTTTTTTGGTTGAGGTGTTGCAGGAATCTGGCTTTAAATTCAGTCTTCATGGTTTGTTTCTCCTAGAGGGGTGTGATGCTTGATTTCTAACTCGTAGACTTAACTTACCCACTTTCTCTGGCTTTCATATCAACATCGGTATTTTTTTTTTACAGATCAAGCAGATCTCTCCAAAAGCACATACAGAAAGGATTCCAGCCTAGTCAATAGTTCCTTGACTTGCTCAAAGGCCGTCGCCTCACTTACAGACTCTAGGGTGACGGGATGCAGGGGTGTGACTTTCAGCCAGCGAGCCACTAGAGACCGCATAGGCTGCGCTCCCTCCCAAAGTGGTACCAGACAAGCAGCCATGTTACTCTCTATGACGACAGGCCTTAGAGTTGGCAAAGACACATAACGACTAATGTCAAAGGGTTTGTGACTCGTGATGCAGTTGAGTAAGTCTTCTTTAGACTGGGGATTTTTCAACTGAGGGTGAAGATGCACCTTAGCCTCCTGCCAGTCAGAGAGAGTCCATGCAGGAACTGGCAAAAATTGCTGCTCCTGGTTGGGATGACCGCACCAAAAGTCAATCAAACGATGAATGGGATGTAATAATTCAAACAAGTGCAGTCTATCTTCCACAGAAATTTCTGGCAAGCTCATTTCCAGAAACGCGGGTAAGTTATTTGAATCTTTGAATAAATCCGTCACTTCCCAATGCCGCCAATTCACCATGCTAACTAATTCCAAATTAGCGGCTCTCAAGATGGCAAATGCTTCTGGAATGGTATAGCCTTTGTCACCTTGTAATAAGTAATTCATCAGTACCCATTGTTCATTCTCGTAGTATTCAGGTTTCGCTGTTCTTGCTTTCAATGTCACTGTATCATCCAAGGCATTCATGATTTCTCCCACTAATTGAATCTCAAATTCTTCAGGATTGCCGTCCATTAAACCCATCATTTTGAAAACACTCTGAGCTTGATATATCAACGATCTCTGTCGTGAACTGTGGAGGTTAGTACGGATAATTCCCCCAGGTTTCAAAACAGACTTCATCGCTTGCAAACCCGCCCCAGGATCAGGCATGAGATAAAGAACTTCATCATTATTTATATAGTCAAATTCGATGTTTAAACTCGATACTTGTTCTATTGGCAATGCGTAAAACTCTACATTTTCAAACCCATAGTATTGTAACCGCTGCCGAGCTACTTTAACCGATTCTTCTGAAAGATCGATGCCAACTATTTTCGCTCCGGGATTAGCTTCTGCTAAAACTAATGACTTGTATCCACTCCCGCAGCCGGCATCCAAAATAACTTTACCTTCAGTATTTAAAACTCTTTGATTCCTTAAATAATAAGCTGTTGCGATATTATGAAAAAATAAAGCCTGATAGTCGTTTTTTGGAGATTTTTCTAGGGGAGTTCTAGGATAGCGAACCTTATCGAATTGCTGACAAACTTTATCTCTTGTATCTAATTCTTGATTTTCCATTATAGAGTTATCTCGCTTCTTAATTGAGGGTAGTAGATATTTATTTTCCAGTTCTGTAGCAACTTCTGCCATCTCATCGGACAAGGGATACATATGATTGTACTGAAGGATTTGCTTCCCAATCAAGCCCAAACGCTGATTAAAATTTGGGGGATTAGATGGATCCAGCAGTGGAGTTTTGTATGGCTCAACGTCACTTCGCTGAAATTCAAAAGCCAAGCTTATGCGTGGATGAGGCGCTCTTTCGCTGCTGCGGCCTCCCCAGTGCAATACCGCGTGATTCCAGCACAAGACTGAGCCCGCAGTTGCGGGCAATGCACGAATATCTTGAAAGTTGATACTTTTCTTTTTTTCACCTTTTTGAACCTTACCGCCATAATTAGGATCGAAAGGAGCTGGGAGGATGTACATACATCCATTCAGCGGGATGGCATCGCTGAGGGGAATCCATATTGTTACACACTTAGGCATCCCGTCTGGCAAAAGAGTGTTGCCACTATTGTCGCGATGTGGCTGCCATCCTTTTTCAGTATTGGTTGTGTTGATGTACCAACCCCAAAAAGCGGGCAACTGTCGATACTCCTCGCCGAGGATAACTGATAATATCTGAGACAATCGATTAAAGGTATGCCAAAACTCATCGTACATGAACGCGAATGGAATAGGCCAGCCTGACTTTCGCAGTTTTTCAATGCCAGCGGCCATGCGCGAAATCTCTGCTTCAGACAAAAATGAATCGAGTTGAAAGTAGCCCTCATTCTTGAGATTGAACAACAGTTTTTCAATCTGTTTTTGCTCAAGTGAAAGAACACTTCCAGACAGTGCAGTAAAATCCTCACCTACACTTAGCTGGGGATTTAGGCTTTTCCAATAGTCTGGATTTTGAGCTTGCTCTAAAAAAGTTTTGAGGCTAATCATCGGTTTTGATTGTGAGTCCCTGAGTTGACGACTTATAATTTATCAATTTTTCCGGCAAGATGCTTGGCCTGCTTAAACGATCGCCAGTAACAAGGTATGCTCTTGCTCAGTTAGGTTAAGGAAGGAAATCTCAATTATGCGAACCTACGTTTAAACAGAAGCTTACCCAAAATTTTCATAAATATTATCAACACCTTCGCCCACGAGCGATCGCAATTTTCCCCAAACCCCACACGGCACAACGGCAGGGACTTGGCATAATAGTGAGGGTCAATATTTCCCGCCCCCGCGGAAAAACAGATTATACAACCAACCACCACCTCCATGAACACCAACATCAGCCCGATCCTCAAAGTATTCACCCTATCCGCCGCACTTTCCCTGGCCATCAAGTACGCAGGGCCTAGCTTATCCATACCCTCTACCGACCTCAACGCCCTGATCGCCGTCTTTACCCCCAGTATCATCCTAGCTGCTATCCTCGGCTGGCGATCGCGCCAACAGCCAAGATAGGGGATGGAGGGCGATCGCGCCCAAAGACGAGTTAAATTAAACCAGGGGTGATCGAACACTCACACCAAAACCCCTCCATGCCCAGCAATATAGATGAGACAGACAATCACATGGATCTAGCCACTTTAAATCTGAAACCCTTAAATTTGCTGATTTTTCCTGATTGGAACCAACCAGAAGAATCTCTTTATTTAGAGTTAGAACTAATTATTAGGAGTCTGGTAAATCATCCCGATCGCGATTTTATCACTATTTTAATATATGTGAGCGAAACTTTAGAAAAATCCGAAATAGATGCCCATCTAATTTTATCAGCAATTGTCATGAATCTTTTCATGGAAGAAGATTTAGATATTAACGGAGAACCGGAAATTATTTTATTACAAAACCTCAATCTAAGCCAGTGGCTGGATATTTTGCCACAGATTCAATATCGAATTAAGTTGCATGCGGAAAATTACCCAGCAATAGCAGACTCTGGAACCGCACAAATTCCAGTATTGGAACAGGAACAACTTAGCGAGATCACCCTTGACTCCCAAGCATTAGTCTTGATAAAATTTGGCAACCAACTCTACCGTCAAGGAAGATACGAAGCTGCCATTAAGCACTATCAAAGGTTTTTAGTATCGCAGACAGGAGATATAGAACTATATTCTAACTTAAGCGAGTGTTTAAGAAACCTCAACAGAATCGAAGAAGCGATCGCGATTCTTGACTCAGGCATCTACCATTATCCGACAGCAGGACAACTGCACTTTCAACTTGTCACAATTTTCCAGCAAAACGGACGCACTCAAGAAGCTATATCAAGTGCAGAAAAAGCAACGCAAATACTGCAAAATGAGTATGTTTTTCAACTATTCAAACACTTAACATTGCCGATTGTTTACAACACCTCAGATGAAATTATATTTTACAGGAAAAGATTTGTCAGAGAATTAGAAAACTTAATTAAGCAAACATCCCTAAAAACTCCAGAAGATAAAATTAATGCTTTCCGGGGTTTTAGTAGTTTCACTAATTTTTACCTAGCATATCAGGCTCACAATGTTGTTGAATCGCAGTCAAAATATGCTAATTTAGTGCATCAAGTTATGACAGCCAACTATCCGCAGTGGGTGCAATCGCAATCAATGCCTCCACTACTGGAAAATGGCAAAATTAGAGTCGGTTATATTTCTAGTTACTTGCATTCTTACAGCGGGACTTTCTGGTTGACTGGCTGGTTGCGTTATTGCAACCACCAACAATTTGAAATTCACTGTTACTATACGGGAAACGATCCCGATCCAATTACAGAACAATTTCGCCAATACAGCGATCGATTTCGCCACATTCCTCACAACCTAGAAGGCGTATGCCAACAAATTATTGATGATAAATTGCATATTCTTGTCTTCCCGGAAATTGGCATGGACGCACCAACTATACAAATAGCAGCTTTGCGCCTTGCCCCCGTGCAATGTTCGGCGTGGGGGCATCCTGTCACCTCTGGTTTACCGACGATTGATTATTTTATTTCTAGTGAATTGATGGAACCGGAAAATGCACAATTGCACTACTCAGAAACCTTAATTAAGTTGCCGAATATTGGCGTTGCCTACCCAAAACCAACCGTCGGTAAATTAAACAACAGTCGCTTAGATTTTGACCTCCGAGAAGATGCAGTAATTTATTTATGCTGCCAAGCCCCTTTCAAATACTTACCGCAATATGATTTTATTTTAGCAGAAATTGCGCGTCGCGTTCCGCAATCTCAGTTTATTTTTCCGCGTGGCGAACTGCTGCGGGAACGCTTAAAGCGTGCTTTTGCTACTGTCAATCTCGACAGTGAAGATTACTGTCTGTTCCGAACTATTCCAACTCGGCAAGATTACATAGCACTTAACTTGCTCTCTGATGTTTTTTTAGATACTTTTACTTGGTCGGGGGGGAATACGTCTTTGGAGGCGATCGCTTGCAATTTACCCATAGTAACTTGTCCGGGAGAATTTATGCGGGGACTTCACGCTTATAGCTTTCTAAAAATGCTGGAAGTAACAGACACAATTGCACAAAACGAAGAAGAATATATTGAAATTGCTGTCAAGTTGGGTAGAGATTCAAAGTGGCGGCAAGATATTGCACAACGCATGAGTCAGCGACAAGGTAATCTGTTTGACGATCGAGTTTGCGTGACTGCGTTAGAGGCTTTTTATCAAGAAGTTGTTCTAGAAAAACTTGCAGGTTAGAGTAATATTATAATATAGGTTAGGGCTATCAAAACCAAACTTGAGGCGCTCACCATGATTCAAACCATAACAGAATTAGTAACATTCGATGAATTCATTGATTGGTATCCTGAGAATTCAGAACACCGCTACGAACTGCACAATGGAGAGATTGTTGAGATGCCAAAAGCAACAGGCAAACATTCTAAAGTAGCCGATTTTACCAGCGGCTGATTATTTCTCGAAATAGAACGCTTAAACCTACCCTACTTAATCCCCAAAGAATGCGTCATCAAACCCATGCGCGAGGAATCGGGATATGAACCAGATATTATTGTACTTAACGAACCAACCCTTGGAAACGAGCCTCGATGGGAAGAATCATCAATTATCACAATGGGTTCATCAGTCCCCCTAGTCGTCGAGGTAACTAGCACTAATTGGGGTGATGATTATGCCCTAAAGCTTGAGGCATATGAGTCAATGGGTATTCAAGAATATTGGATTATAGACTATCTAGGATTGGGCAGCAGACGGTTCATCGGCAACCCCAAGCAACCAACTTTTTCGATTTACCAACTAATTGACGGCGAGTACCAAGTCAAACTGTTCGGAGAAGGCCAGCGTATTGAGTCCCCAACTTTCCCAGAATTGAAGCTGACAGGGCAGCAGGTGTTCGCCAAAGGCAATTGAGGAGGCTGCTTATACTGATGTCCGAGTAGGGGTATCTGATTAAAGATGCGATCGCCCGCATCTAAGGTATCTTATAGAGATGCGATTCATCGCTTCTGGGGTGCAGAGCAATTAGCAAGCAGTAATGCCCATACCCTATTCCTCAATCTAAAATCTAATATCTAAAATCTAAAATCTAATGAAGCTAGGACAGTGGATGGGCTTATTAGCCCTCATCACATCTTGTTACATCCTGTGGCAAATCAGGCAGGCCCTGCTGCTGCTGTTTGCCGCCGTCGTCTTAGCCACCGCCTTAAACAGACTAGCACGCTACTTGCAAAAATTCGGACTCAAAAGATCGATCGCTGTACTCTTATCAGTTAGCTTCCTAATCCTCGTATTCGTAGGCTTATTCCTGATAATTGTACCGCCCTTTACCCAACAGTTTCAACAACTTACCCAAAGAGCCCCTCAAGGAATAGAAAGATTAAATCAGTGGATAGATCAATTTGAGGGTCGCTTTTCAGGACAATTTGGTCAGCGGCTACCAAATCTTGATGTTAACGACATCATGCAACAACTGCAACCTTTATTCAACCAACTCGTCGGCGGTGCAGGAGCCTTTGTCGGCAACACATTAGGCGTTATCCTCAGCTTTTTGCTCGTCATAGCTTTGACCTTGATGACATTAGCAGAACCTCTATCTTACCGCAAAGCATTCATCCAACTATTTCCCTCTTTTTATCGGCGACGAGTCGATGGCATCTTAGATGAATGCGAAATAGCTCTCGGTCGATGGGTAATCGGCGCTCTCATTAGCATGAGTGTGATTGCTTTTTTGAGCTTAATTGGTCTGTCGGTCTTGCAAGTTCCCCTACCGCTAGCTCACGCTGTAGTAGCAGGGTTTCTTAACCTAATTCCCAATATAGGCCCCACTCTGAGCGTCATCCCGCCAATGACGATCGCACTTTTAGATTCTCCCTTAAAATCCGGTTTTGTCCTAATCCTTTACTTCCTAATTCAACAGTTTGAAAGCAACGTCCTAACCCCCTACGTCATGGCACAGCAAGTATCACTGCTGCCAGCAGTAACGTTAATAGCTCAAGTATTCTTTGCCACCTTCTTTGGATTTTTAGGTTTATTGCTAGCCCTCCCTCTCACCGTTGTAGCTCAAGTTTGGATTAGGGAAGCCCTAATTAAAGATATTCTAAACCAGTGGGATGCCAATCCTCAAAGGTTGGCGGCAATTGATTCTGCTATCCACGAAGAATATGAATCTATAGGAGTCACCCAAAGCAGGCAAGAAAAGTTACCTGAA
>Ga0164298_10000177_pt1 | contig 20331 bp, 21 predicted proteins | sample Whisoiple_216_MG_FD_109713 | JGI IMG/M metagenome (GOLD analysis project Ga0164298, IMG submission 109713) | Unamended control soil microbial communities from upstate New York, USA - Whitman soil sample_216_MG | ecosystem: Environmental > Terrestrial > Soil > Agricultural land ...
GCCGAGCGGAGCGAGGCCATTCAACGCTGTGAGTGGCCGCCGGTGTCTGGACTGGGTGAGCAGCGGAGGCGACGGGAGCGGAGCGACCCTCGCTGAGCAGCGCAGGGAGGGAAGATGTCGGGTCGAGGTCGCGAACCGCCGAGCGGAGCGAGGCCATCAAACACCATGCGAGGGCAGGCGCCTGCCCTCGCACAGTGTCGGTCACGCCGCTGCGAGGCTTACCCGCCGCCGCTGCTCGTCGATCTCGACGACCCGCACGGCGACCACCGCACCGACCTTGGGCTCGACCGTCATCGCGGAGGCCGGCAGTAGGCCGGGGATCCCGGGTTCGATGGTCACGAGCGCGCCGAAGGGCACCAGCTGGTCGATGGTGGCTTCGAAGGCGCGCCCACGAACGTCGGCAAGGAACTCCTGCCACGCCTCACTGGACACAGTGGACTGGGACATGTACTTCACCTCCTTCCGCTGTCCCCGAGGGAATCGCGATACAGGAGGCGGTGGCGGGCCTCTGGCCCGCCGGAGGTTCACGGAGCGGCCGGGAGGCCTCTCCGGTAGCGGCCATTGGCCGACCCGGCAGTCACACGGTAGAAGCTAGCAGGACAGCACGCGGCCGGTCCAACGTCCTGTTGGGACAGGCCGCGCACCCGGACTACCCGCGGTCGCGCGGCCAGTCCCAGCGCACGCAGAACGTGCCGGGTCCGAAGTCGAGTGCCACTGCGTGGGCCTGCCCGTTGGGCGTGACCTCGACCTTGCGGCGCGTGGTGGTCTGCTCCTCCGGGTTCACCGTGTACAGCTCGCAGTACGCCGGCAGCGCGTCCGTGTCGAACTGCAGCTCCAGCACGAACTCCCGCACCGGCGTCGTGAACCGGCGGCAGTAGCTGTCGTCGCCGCGGGAGTAGGGCGGGCCGGGGAAGTTGAGCGCGTAGTCGACGATCGCGGTCTCACCGCGGACCAGCGGCGTGTCCAGGATGATCTCGGCGACGATGATGCCGACGTCCTCGTCGCGGGCGACCCGGCCGATCTTGCACGACTGCAGCGAGACGACGTCGGGGAACGGGCGGCCGGGCCGTTCGAGGTCGTAGACCATCACGGTGCGGTCCATGCCGTCGCGCTCGGCACGCAGCACCTGCCGCACGGCGATGCGCCGCTCGCCGCGGTCGGCCGCGATGTCCATCCGATCGTGTTGCGACAGCTTGGTCAGGGCCGTCTCGGTGGTGAAGTCGATCTGCTTGAGCAACTTCGACACCGGCTCACTGGCCGGGAAGAGCGAAGGAATCGGCACCCGCGACGACTCGCGCTGCACCCGCCCGCGCGGCCGTGGCGGCCCGAGTAACGCGATCAGCGACCCCGGCGCGACGCCGAGCACCGACTCGAGATGCCCCAGCGCGGCAAGTGACTCGGCCCGCTCGGGCCTGCGCCGGCCGGACTGCCAGTAGCTCAGCGCCGTGACGCTGACCGACACGCCGCGGGCCCGTAACCGGTACTGGATCCGGTCCAGGCTCAGCCCACTGGCCTGGATGGCCGTGCGCAGCGCGGTCGGGAACGCGTCCGCGGCGAGGTTGTCCACAGGGTGCGGGAGCGTGCGCCTGACGTCGCCGGCTCGATGCAGCTCCCTGACCGGTTCGCGCGTCGCGCCGCCACCCATCGTGGTCTCCTCGCGTTCTCCCCAGCTGCCTTACCTACCATCAGGTAACCAACACCCTACGGGGTAACGTCCTGCCTAGGTAGCTATGACGTTAAATCCGACACCGGAGAGCTTGCGGTAGCGAATCCACGCCTGCGTGACCACGACGGCGCGCACGGTGACCGCGGAGTCGGAAACCTGCTGGACGGAACGGGTGGGCCGTTGGCTAGCCTTTACCACCATCTACCCGCCAACAGGAAGAGCACACCGTGATCCGCACGCACGAGGCCGGGACGCTTCGCGCCGCAAACGCCGGAGAGTCCGTCACGCTGAGCGGCTGGGTGGCCCGCCGGCGCGATCACGGTGGGGTCATCTTCGTCGATCTCCGTGACGCGTCGGGTGTCGTGCAGGTCGTGTTCCGCGAGGGTGAGATGGCCGAGCGCGCCCACGGGCTGCGCGCCGAGTACTGCGTCAAGGTCACCGGCGAGGTCGGGAAGCGCCCCGAGGGCAACGAGAACCCCGAGATCGCGACCGGCGCGATCGAGGTGCTGGTCACGGAGCTGGAGATCCTGAGCGAGGCCGCGCCCCTGCCCTTCCAGCTCGACGAGCACCTGACCGTCGGCGAGGACACCCGCCTGCGCCACCGCTACCTCGACCTGCGCCGGTCCGGCCCGGCTCGCGCCATGCGCATGCGCAGCGAGGCCAACCGCATCGCCCGTGACGTCCTCCACGGGGACGAGTTCGTCGAGGTCGAGACGCCCACGCTGACCCGCTCCACTCCGGAAGGCGCCCGTGACTTCCTCGTGCCCGCCCGCCTGCAGCCCGGTTCCTGGTACGCGCTCCCGCAGTCGCCGCAGCTGTTCAAGCAGTTGCTGATGGTCGGCGGCATCGAGCGGTATTACCAGATCGCCCGCTGCTACCGGGACGAGGACTTCCGCGCCGACCGCCAGCCGGAGTTCACCCAGCTCGACATCGAGATGAGCTTCGTCGAGCAGGACGACGTGATCGCGCTGGGGGAGAAGATCGTCGCCGCCCTGTGGCAGGAGCTGGCGGACTACGAGATCCCGCGGCCCATCCAGCGGATGACCTACGCCGACGCGATGGCCCGCTACGGCACGGACAAGCCCGACCTGCGGTTCGGCCTGGAGCTGACCGAGCTGACCGAGTACTTCAAGGACACGCCGTTCCGCGTGTTCAGGGCCCCGTACGTCGGCGCGGTCGTCATGCCGGGCGGCGCCGACCAGCCGCGGCGCCAGCTCGACGCGTGGCAGGAGTGGGCCAAGCAGCGGGGTGCCAAGGGCCTCGCGTACGTCCTCGTGGGCGCCGACGGCACGCTCGGCGGTCCGGTCGCCAAGAACCTGTCCGAGGCCGAGCGCGATGGCCTGGCCAAGGCCACCGGCGCCAACCCGGGCGACTGTGTCTTCTTCGCGGCCAACAACCCGGCCGAGGCCCGCGCGCTGCTCGGCGCGGCCCGGGTGGAGATCGGCAGGCGCCTCGAACTGATCGACGAGTCGGCCTGGTCGTTCGTGTGGGTCGTCGACTCGCCGATGTTCGAGGAGGCCGAGGCCGCCCGCAGCGCCGGTGACGTCGCCGTCGGCGCGGGCCGCTGGACGGCCGTGCACCACGCGTTCACCTCGCCGAACTCGGACTGGATCGACCGGTTCGACGCCGACCCGGGCAACGCGCTCGCCTACGCCTACGACATCGTCTGCAACGGCAACGAGATCGGCGGCGGCTCGATCCGTATCCACAGCGCGGACGTCCAGAAGCGGGTCTTCGAGGTCATGGGCATCTCCGCGGCGGAGGCCGAGGAGAAGTTCGGCTTCCTGCTGGAGGCGTTCAAGTACGGCCCGCCCCCGCACGGCGGCATCGCGTTCGGCTGGGACCGCATCGTCATGCTCCTGGCCGGCGAGGCGTCACTGCGGGACGTCATCGCCTTCCCGAAGACCGGCGGGGGGTTCGACCCGCTGACCTCCGCGCCGGCCCCGATCACCCCGGAGCAGCGCAAGGAGGCGGGCGTCGACGCGAAGCCGGCGCCGCCCAAGGCCTGACGGGTGCTGCACCTACGGGCGATCAGCCCGCCGGAGCACACCGACGACGTGGTCGCCGGGTTGCGGGCGCACCCCGGCGTCGCGCACATCGTGCTGCTGCCCGGCGCGGCCGTCGTGCCGGCGGGCGACGTGGTCGAGGCCGACATCGCACGCGAGGCGGCGGATGACGTCGTCGCCGTGCTGTGCGGGCTGGGCCTCGACCACACCGGCGGGATCACGCTGGAGCAGGTGGACACCGCGCTGTCCGACGCCGCGGACCGGGCGGAGGAGAACGCCCCTGGTGACGGCGCCGACGCCGTGGTGTGGGAGGAGCTGCTCGGGCGCTCCGGTGAGGAGTCCCGGCTCAACGCCACGTTCCTGGCCTTCCTGGCGATCGCGTGCCTGCTCGCGGCGGTCGGTGTGATCACGGACTCGCCGGTGACGATCGTGGGTGCCATGGTCGTCGGCCCGGAGTTCGGGCCGCTCGCGGCGATCGCGGTCGGGCTCGTCCGACGGCGCTGGGACCTGGTGCGCCGCGCGTCGGTCGTGCTGGCGGTCGGGTTCCCGCTCGCGATGTTGGTCACCGCGGGTGGTACCGCCCTGGGCAACTGGGCGGGACTGTTCGACGCGTCCGCCCTCATCGGACACCACCAGGTGGACTTCGTCTACGACGTCGGCCCGTGGTCGCTGATCGTGGCGCTGCTGGCCGGTGCGGCGGGGATGTTGTCGATGACCTCCGCGAAGTCCGCCGCCCTGGTCGGCGTGTTCATCTCGGTGACCACCGTCCCGGCGGCCGGTTACGCGAGCACGGCGGCCATCCTCGGTGACTGGGGCCGGGTGGCGGGGTCGATCGGGCAGCTCGTCGTCAACCTCGCCGGCATCGTGGTGGCCGCGACGGTGGTGCTCCTCATGCGACGTGCCACCTGGACGACCGTCGACTCTGGCCGTCCACTGTCCAACGGCTGACGGGTGTCGAAACGATCCTGTCATGAACCTGTTTTCGTTATTTATCCCGAAAACCGTGGCTACTTGATCGATGGACACGACTACGGTCGGTGCTACGAGCGGGAGTAGGGTCGGAGGAGATGAGTGTGGAAACCGCCGCTGACCCACCGACACTTGGTGGTGATGCGGATCCCGAAGTACTGGCGACCGTGGTCGCGGCCGAGGCGGTGCTCGGCCGCAGGTTCGGTGCTCGGATCAAACTGACGGACCCCGAGGACCTCGGCGGTTCCGAGCGGTCGTGCGTGGTGCGTGTACGGGTCGCGACCAGCCCGTTCTCGTTACCGCGCACGCTGGTGCTCAAGCGCTACCTCCAGCCCCTCGACGAGCACTGCGACAGCTTCGCGCGTGAGGCGGCCAGCTACCAGCTGTTCACCGCGCTCGCGTCCGAGGACCGGATGTGCCCGGAGCTGTTCGCGCACTACCCGGGCAGCCGGCTCGTCGTCCTGGAGGACCTGGGGCACGCGCCGACGCTGGCCGACAAGCTGCTCGGCACCGACGCGCGGGCCGCCGAACGGGCGCTGCTGTCCTACTCGCGCTCGCTGGGCCGCCTGCACGCCACGACCGCGGGCCGGGAGGCCGACTTCGACGCGTTGCAGCGGCGGCTGACCGTGCCCGACTTCAAGGACCCGCTCGCCACCGACGGCGCCACGGCGCTGAACGACCTGCCGGCACTGCTCGAGGCCGAGCTGGGCGTGCAGACCTCCGCGGCGGTGCTGGAGTGCGCGGCGCGGTCGCGCAAGCTCCTCGAGACCGGGCACCACCGGGCGTTCAGCCCGTCCGACTCGTGCCCGGACAACAACCTGATCACCAACCGGGGCGTGCGGTTCCTCGACCTCGAGGGCGGCTGCGTCCGCAACGCGATCTTCGACGCGGCGTACCTGCGGGTGCCGTTCCCGTCGTGCTGGTGCCCGTTCGGGCTGCCCAACGGCATGACCGACGCGATGCTCGCCGGCTGGCGGGCCGAGGTCAGGGCGGTGTGGCCGGACCTGGACGACGACGGCGTGCTGCTGCCGATGCTGCTCGACGCGCAGCTGTTCTGGGTGTGGCTGACGACCTGGCAGTTCTTCAGCAGGCCGGAGGCGGCGCAGACGCACTCGTCGCTGCTGTCGGACACCCCGCCGGAGACCCACGTACTGACCGACCGCTGGCGCCGCCTCGCCAACGACGCGCTCCTCGCCGGCGCGCAGGCAGTAGCCGAACACGCCGCCGCGGTCGGCGACCGGCTCCGCGTCCGCTGGTTCGACGACGACCCGGTGCTCGCCCTGTACCCGGCATTCCGCCGCTGACCCGCGCCACCGGAGCACCATCCAGTCTACGGTGCGTTTCATGGGATTCTCCGAGCGCTACCTGAGACCGGGCGGTGTGGTGCCGATTGGGGACTGGCGCGTCAAGCAGTACCTGGTGACGGTCACGTCCGCGGTGCTGGACGGCGCGATCGTCTTGGCGGCGACGGCGTACCTGCCGAAGCTGCTGCCGTCCTCCGCCGGTGCCGATGCCACGCCGCGAGTCGCGTTCTCCGTGCTGCACAAGGGCGTGGACGCGATCTGGCTGAACCTGTACGCGTGGGTGTACGGCGAGATCCTGCACTGCCGTGCCGCCAACGCGCCGCTGACGGCCGAGCCGGTGTTCACGCCGCTCACCGAGCCGCTGATCGGCTGTGTGTGGGAGCTGCCGGCGCTGGTGCACGAGCGGTCCGCGTGGGTTCGGCACGGCCTGCGACCGGACTCGCCCGCCGTCGACCCGTACCTGGCGGACTTCTTACCCGAGGGCCTCGTCGGTGGGCCGTGACTTCGGCGTTGAATGGCCTCGCTCCGCTCGGCGGTTCGTGGCCTTGATCCGGCGTCTTCCCTCCCTGCGCTGCTCGGCGAGGGTCGCTTCGCTCCCGGGCGCTTCCGCTGCTCGCTCAGTCCAGACGCCGGCGGCCACTCACGGCGTGAACACCGCGAGGGCCTCGGCGTCGGACGCGGGTTCGCGCAGGTAGAACCGGGTCCACTCGGCGACCTCCGGGAAGTCGCACTCGGCCTCGATCGCGTCGGCGGCGGACGCGCGGTCGAAGTGGGTGCGGCGTAGCTGGATCGCCGGGCCGTCCGAGCCGCCGAGCAGCGCCCAGTGTGCGCCGGTGGTGCCGTACGGCATGCCGACGCTGCCCGGGTTCACGATCGTGCGCCGGTCCGCGAGCCGGACGTACGGCATGTGGGTGTGCCCGCACACGATCGTGTCCGGCGCGCCGTCCAGTACCTCGGCCCACCGGCCGAGTGGGCTGTCGACGAGGACGAACTCCTCGTCGTCGCGTGGGGTCGCGTGACAGAAGAGGACCTCGCCGAGTCCCCGCACGTGGAGCGTCGCCGTCTTCGGCAACCCGTCGAGAAGTTCGACGTGCTCGGTGCGCAGCTGGGTGCCGGCCCAGGCCGAGATCGGCTCGGGCACGGCGTTCCCGCGGGCGGCGGCCACCAGTTCGCGCTCGCAGTTGCCGCCCACCCAGACCGCCCGGTCACCCAGTGAGCCGAGCAGATCAAGAGTCCGCACGGGCTGTGGCCCGGCCGCGATGTCCCCGGTGAGCACGATCAGCTCGGCGGCCTGGACGTCCGGCTCGGCGAGTACGGCGGTGAGCGCGGGCAGCACACCGTGCACGTCGGAGAGCACGGCGACGCGGTCGGTCACCGGTCCGATCCCGCGGTCGCGCACGGCATCGTCAGCGTGGTCGGTCACCACGACAGCATCGTCAGGTGTCTCGCGTCTCCGCCAGCGCGTTCGCCACGGGCGCAGCATGATCTGCGGATCTTGCCCACCGGTCGTAGGTTGGGGGCGATGAAGGGAGATGCCATGGCAGACAAGGAGATGCCACAGGTCGAACCCACACCTTCAGCACGCGCCGCGACGACGGTCGTGACCTGCGAGGTGACGGACGTGCCGGTGATCGTGTCGGCCTACGACTGGGGGACGCTCGGCCACGTGGTCGACGTCGGCGGCGGCGACGGGACGCTGGTGATCGCCCTGCTGAACGAGTACGCGACGCTGCGCGGCACCGTCGTCGAGCTGCCGGAGCCGGCCGAGGCCGCGCGGAAACTGCTGGCGGCCGCCGGTGTGGCGGACCGCGGGCAGGCCGTGGCCGGCGACTTCTTCGGCACACTGCCGACCGGCGCGGAGGGCTACCTGCTGTGCTCGGTGCTCCAACAGTGGAGCGACGAGGAGGCACGGACGATCCTGCGCAACTGCGCGACGGCCGCCGGCGAGGACGGCGCGGTGTTCGTGATCGAGAAGCTCGCGGATGCCCGGGCACTGGCCTCGGCCGACCGCCTCCGCACACGTGACGTCGGACAGCTGACCGTGCTCGCCGAGAACGCGGGCCTGGCGGTGTCGGCCGTGCACACGGCCGACGAGATCGCGATCCTCGAACTGTCCACGCCGTAGGTCGCGTCGCGTCGACGGCGGAGCTGAGCGGTGCGAGCCAGAACCGTGCCGTTCGTGCGCAAACGTACGTTCATTCCTTCTCGGCGAAGAGGATGCCGTCGGGAGCGAGGTCGCGCAGCTCGCGGAGGACGCTGTCGAGCAGGAGCCCCTTCTGCTCGGCGATCGAGAGGGGGGAACCGAACACGCGGGTCAGCCGCCCTGCGCGGCTCGCCAGCCGCGGGTCGGCGGTGAGCCCGGCCGTGGCCTCGTCGGTCAGGTCGAACGAGAGGTACCGGGCGGTCTCCTTCCGCCGGCCGCGCCACCGGTGCAGCGTCACGGAGGTGACCTCCGCCCAGTCCAGCCGGACGGACCGCGGCGACAGGAACCCGCCCGCACGGACCCACAGGTGGTCACTGTCGGCGGCGAGCAGCGGTCCGAACCAGGCCTGCGCGCGGACCAGCTGCACCTCCAGCACCACCCCGGCCAGGCACAGCGACCCGACCACGAGCCACACCACCGACCCGGTCGTCGCGACGCCCACGCCGGCCAGCGCCGCCGTGAGCGCGAAGATCGCGATCGTGAGCGCGTGTTCGCGTACGGTCTGACCGGTTCGTACCGGTAGGACCAGCTTCGTGTCCTCGGGGAGGCGCGCCGTTCGCCGCACGTCAGGGAGGGTAAACCCCGGCGATACGATGGCCGGGACGAGCCAGCAGGAGTGTCGAGGAGTGTCGATGTCAACGCAGTCGTACCACCGCTACGTCGCGCTCGGCGACAGCCAGACGGAGGGCATCGGCGACGGTGACGACGTCAACGGCTACCGCGGCTTCGCCGACCGGCTCGCGGCGCGGCTGGCCGGGCTGAACCCCGAGCTGCTCTACGCCAACCTCGCCGTCCGCGGCAAGCTCGCCGGCGAGGTGCACGCCGAGCAGCTCGCGCCCGCGCTGGAGCTGCGTCCCGACCTCGCGACCGTGGTGGTCGGGCTGAACGACATCCTCCGCCCGCGCTTCGACCTCGACGCGACCGCCGGGCACATCGAGGCCATGTTCGCGTCGCTGACCAGGGCGGGTGCCACCGTCGGCACCATCGCGTTCCCGAACGTCGCCAAGATCGCCCCGCTGGCCCGCCCGCTGCTGCCCCGCGTCCTCACGCTGAACGCCCGTATCCGCGAGGCAGCCGCCCGCCACGGCGTCCGCGTGGTGGAGACGTTCGAGTTCGAGGTCACCACCGACGCCCGCACCTGGTCCGCCGACCGCCTCCACGCGAGCCCGGCGGGCCACCAGCGCATCGCCGACTCGATGGCGCACGCCCTCGAGCTCCCCGGGGCGGACGACTCCTGGACCCACCCGCTCCCGGCCCTGCCCCTCCCACCTCGCCTGACCGCGATCCGCACGGAGCTGCAGTGGCTGAGCGGCTTCCTGGGCCCGTGGCTCGGCCGCCGCCTCCGCGGCATCTCCTCCGGCACCGGCCGCACCGCGAAACGCCCCGAGCTGACCAGGTTCCTGCTCAACGGCTGACGGGCCCGCGGGAACATCGCCGAGGTCGCCAGCATCCACTCGGCCGCCATCCACCGCGAGCGGCGATCAACACCAGCGGGTCGGCGTCGCCACGGACGTTCGCCCGAACGTCGTCGCCGCGCGGGAACTGAGTGAGGCCGTCCGCCGCCTGGCGGGACTACCAGGCGTCGAAAGGGCCGCGTCACCTCCCCGCCGGCGACGGCCGGGTGAGCAGTGCGTTCGCGGCGTGCTGGCCGTTGAACTCCGCCCAACCCGCGGGTGTCGCGTGGTACAGCTCGTCCTCGATCGCCGGGTCCGCGCCGGCCGCCAGCAGCACCTCGATCACCTCGACGTGCCCGGACTCCGCCGCGTGGTGCAGCGCCGTCGTGCCGACCCCGTGCCCCGGGCCGCCGAACGTCCCCCGCACGTCCACCCCGGCCCCCAGCTCCAGCAACCGCCGCACCGCGCGCACCCGCCCGTTCGTCGCGGCCCACACCAGCGCGGTCCCCTGGTACACGTTCGCGTCCACCGCGGCACCATGTGCGACCAGCCACGAGACGGCGTCCACCGCGTCCGACCGGCCGCCCAGCTCAGCGCCTCGTCCCGCACCTCGGCCGGCGAGTCACCGGGCCGCCAGACCGGGAACCCACTGTGCGGCCGGTAGAAGCCCCGATGCGCACCGGCGGAAGGCGTGTCCCACAACGACTCCAGCAACGCCACGTCGTCGAGTCCCGCCGCCGTCCGCAGGTTCCGCGGCACGACCCCGTGCGCCGCCAGCACCCGCGCCACCTCGACGTGACCCCAGAACAACGCGGCCACCAGCGGCGTGCCGCCGTCGCCGCGCCCGTACCCGTCGACCGGCGCGCCGGCGTCCAGCGCCACTCGCGCCAGCGCCGGCAGGTTCGAGTACCCGGCCTGGTGCAACACGGTCCACCCGTGCACGTTCGCCCGCCGCACGTCCGCGCCCCGCGACAGCAGCAACGCGACGAGCCGCTCGTCGCACGTCGACGCCGCGAGTCCCAGCAGGTCGTTGCCGTTGGTGCCGACCTCGGTCACCAGCGCGGGTTCCCGGTCGAGCAGGGATGCCAGCCCGGCCAGGTCTCGTGCCTCGACCAACCGGTACGCCGCACCGAACGACCCCTGCCCGGCACCGTCGAGCAGCTCCGCCCAGGACCCGTACCCGTGCCCCCGCGCGACGACCTCCCGCGAGCCGTCGACGGTCAGCGGCGCCGACCAGCGGGTGAACTCGGCGACGGCCGACGGCGTGCCGTCCGCCGCGGATGCCAGGAGCCCGTCGGCCCGCTCCTCGTAGTACGTGGGTTCCGTCCGGAACGTCCGCCATGGCGACATGAGGCCGATCGTAAAGACCGTCGGTGGTGCCGGGTAGCGTCGTGACCGTGGATGATGGGCTCGACCTCGACCTGTTCGACAGCCCGCCGCAGGAGCAGCGCCACCCCGGCGCCAAGGAGCGGGTGAGCGCGAACGCGCCACTCGCCGTTCGCATGCGCCCGGCCACCCTCGACGAGGTGGTCGGCCAGGACCACCTGCTGGGCCCGGGCGCCCCGCTGCGGCGGCTCGTCGAAGGCGCGGCGCCGGCGTCGCTGATGCTGTACGGCCCGCCCGGCACCGGCAAGACCACCCTCGCGATGCTGGTCTCCAGCGCGATCGGCCGCCGTTTCGTGGCGCTCTCCGCGCTGTCCGCCGGGGTGAAGGAGGTCCGCGGCGTCATCGAGGAGGCCCGCCGCCGCCTCACCCACTCCGGCGAGTCCACGGTCCTGTTCATCGACGAGGTGCACCGCTTCTCCCGCACCCAGCAGGACGCCCTGCTCGGCGCGGTCGAGGACCGGATCGTGCTCCTGGTCGCCGCCACCACGGAGAACCCGTACTTCTCGGTCGTCTCCCCGCTGCTGTCCAGGTCGCTCGTGCTGCAGCTGCGCTCCCTCACCGACGACGTCGTCCGCGACCTGGTCAACCGCGCCATCGCCGACGACCGGGGCCTCGACAACACGGTCACCCTGGAGAAGGACGCCGAGGACCACATCGTCCGGCTCGCCGGCGGCGACGCCCGCCGCGCCCTCACCGCGCTGGAGGCGGCCGCCGACTCGGCGGTCGCCGCGAACGAGGGCAGGATCGACCTGGCCACCGTCGAGTCGACCGTCGACAAGGCCGCCGTCCGCTATGACCGCCAGGGTGACCAGCACTACGACGTCGTCAGCGCGTTCATCAAGTCCATCCGCGGCTCGGACGTCGACGCCGCGCTGCACTACCTCGCCCGCATGATCGAGGCGGGGGAGGACCCGCGGTTCATCGCCCGCCGCCTGGTCATCCACGCCAGCGAGGACGTCGGCATGGCCGACCCGACCGCGCTGCTGACCGCGACCGCCGCGGCCCAGGCCGTCCAGCTGATCGGCCTGCCCGAGTGCGCGCTCAACCTCGCCCACGCCACGGTCCACCTCGCGACGGCCCCGAAGTCCAACGCGGTCACCACCGCGATCGGCGCGGCCATGTCCGACGTCCGGGGCGGCGCGATCGGCCCCGTGCCGACGCACCTGCGGGACGGCCACTACGCCGGCGCCAAGAAGCTCGGCAACGCCACCGGCTACCGCTACCCGCACGACGTGCCGGAGGGCGTGCTGGAACAGCAGTACCCGCCGGACGAGCTGGTGGGGAAGGACTACTACAACCCGACCCAGCGGGGCGCCGAGCGCACCCTCGCCGAGCGGGTGCCGAAGCTGCGCAGGGCGATCAGGGGACACAGGTGAAGATCGGGTTCTGGTACGGCTTCCTCGACGACAACATCCACCCGGTGCGGCTGGGCCGGGCGCTGGAGGAACGCGGGTTCGAGTCGCTGTTTCTCGGCGAGCACACGAACCTGCCCGTCGCGGACCTCGCGTCGGCGCCGAGCGAGCAGCAGGCACACATCCATCCGAGGGTCACCGACCCACTGGTCACCCTCGGCGTGGTCGCCGGTGCCACCGAACGGCTGACCCTCGGCACGTCCATCCTGCTCGCCGCCCAGCGCGAGCCGATCGTCACGGCCAAGGCCGTCGCCAGCCTCGACGACATCTCGGGCGGCCGGCTGGTCCTGGGTGTCGGCGCGGGCTGGCACGACGGCGAGCTGCGCCAGCACGGCGTCGACCCCCGGCGGAAGGTCGCCGTGCTGCGCGAGCACATGCTGGCCATGCGTGCGATCTGGACCAGCGACGAGGCCGAGTTCCACGGCGAGCACGTCGACTTCGGCCCGATCCAGTCGTGGCCGAAACCGCCCAGCGGCCCCCGGATCCTCGTCGGCGGCGGCAAGAACCCGGCCTGGCGCAAGATCGTCGAGTACGGCGACGGCTGGTTCCCGATCTACCCCGGCGACCCGGCCCCGCTCATCGACGACATCGCGGACCTGCGGATCCGTGCGGCCGAGCTCGGCCGCGAGCTCCCGGTCACCGTGATGAACGCGCCGCCGGAGCGGGACACGCTGGCCAGGCTGGCCGACGCGGGCGTCGAGCGGGCACTGCTGGAGCTGAAGCCGGCCGACACGGACACGACCCTGCGGGCCCTTGATCAACAAGCCGGTCTGCTGACCTGAGCCGAACGGGCCGCTGTCGGGCCTTCGCGGTAGCCTTTCGCCCAATTCCACACCACGTCTCCACACCATGTCGAACCAGGGAGGGCTCGTGTCAGCAGGGCAGATCGCCGCGCTGATCGCGGCCGGCGCGTTCGTGCTGCTCGTTCTGCTGCTGGCGATCCCGTTGATCAAGCTCGGGCGCACGCTCGACGAGGCGACCATCGCGATCCGCAAGGCGCACACCAACACCGACCCGATCTTCACCGAGGCCAACACAACGCTCACCCGGGTGAACTCCCAGCTGGAGCGGGTCGACGGCATCACCGCGAACACCCAGGCCGTCACCGGCAACGTGTCCGCGCTGACCTCGGTGTTCACCGCGACGCTGGGTGGCCCGCTGGTGAAGGCGGCGGCCTTCTCCTACGGCGTCAACAAGGCGCTCAAGGCCCGGCGCAAGGCCAAGGAGGTGGCGGCCGAGGGCAAGCACGCTCGCCGCGGCAAGCGCAAGGGAGCCGGTTCATGACTGGCCCCGTGCCGACCTCGGGGTCGATCTCAGGCCGAGTGCTTCCCTGCCGCGCCTGCGGGCAACGTGACGCGAACCGGCCTGTCCTCCCCAACGTGGCCAACACGTTCGATGCCGGGGAGGCGGGACGGTGAGGAGGCTTTTCTGGCTTGGGGTCGGGGTCGCCGCCGGCGTAACGTTGTCGCGGAAGGCCCGGCAGACGGCCAAGCAGGCCACTCCGGCCGGGATCGCCGGTAACCTGGGAGACGCGATCAGCGGGCTCGCCGGCGCGATCGGCTCCTTCGGGGCCGATGTCCGTGCGGGCATGGAGGAACGGGAAGAGGAGTTGTCCGAGGTGGTCGAGCAGCGGTCCGGGGTCACCCCGGTGACGCGGCGCGCCCTCGGCGTCCGGGACGAGGGGCGCCGGCGTGCGAGCCGGCCCACCGACGCGCGAGCTCGCCGGGCGGGCAGCTGAGCCGCGCCCGGTAGCGCCGCGCTGTCCGCCGTGCCGGACCCTCGCACCTTCTCTACCCCAAGGACCCGACCGTGCAGACACACGAGATCTCCAAGCGATTCACCGACCACTTCACGCGCGCCGGGCACACGCTCGTGCCCAGCGCCTCCCTGATCCTCGACGACCCGAACCTGCTGTTCGTGAACGCGGGGATGGTGCAGTTCAAGCCGTACTTCCTCGGTGAGGAGCCGCCGCCGTACCCGCGCGCGACCAGCGTGCAGAAGTGCGTGCGCACCGGCGACATCGACGAGGTCGGCAAGACCACCCGGCACAACACGTTCTTCCAGATGGCGGGCAACTTCTCCTTCGGCGACTACTTCAAGGAAGGGGCGATCGAGCACGCCTGGAGCCTGGTCACCGGCAGCCAGTCCGAGGGCGGCTACGGCTTCGACCCCGAGCGCATCTGGGTGACGGTCTACGAGACCGACGACGAGGCGATCGAGCTGTGGCGCAAGGTCGCGGGCCTGCCCGACGAGCGCATCCAGCGCCGCGACGGCAAGGACAACTACTGGGACATGGGCGTGCCCGGCCCCGGCGGCCCCTGCTCCGAGATCTACTACGACCGCGGCCCCGAGCACGGCAGGGAGGGCGGCCCCGTCGCGGACGAGGACCGCTACCTGGAGATCTGGAACCTCGTCTTCATGCAGGACGAGCGTGGCGAGCTGTCCCCGAAGGTGGGTCACAAGCCGATCGGCGAGCTGCCGGCGAAGAACATCGACACCGGCATGGGCATCGAGCGCGTCGCGTACCTGCTCCAGGGCGTCGACAACGTGTACGAGACCGACCTGGTCCGCCCGGTGATCACCAGGGCGGAGGAGATGTCCGGGCGTCGCTACGGCAGCGACACCGTCGACGACGTGCGGTTCCGGGTCATCGCGGACCACGCGCGTTCCGGCGTCATGCTCATCGGTGACGGCGTCACCCCGGGCAACGAGGCGCGCGGCTACGTGCTGCGCCGCCTGCTGCGCCGAATCGTCCGGTCCGTCCGGCTGCTGGGTGTGAACGAGCCGGTGCTCGGCGAGTTCGCGAAGGTCGTCCGCGACACCATGGGCCCCGCCTACCCTGAACTGGTCGATCAGTTCGACCGTATTGACGGTGTGGTGCGCCAGGAGGAGGACTCGTTCCTCCAGACCCTCACGAGCGGCTCGAAGATCTTCGACGTCGCGGCGTCGGAGACCAAGTCCTCCGGCGGCACGCTCCTGTCCGGGGACAAGGCGTTCCAGCTGCACGACACCTACGGCTTCCCGATCGACCTGACCCTGGAGATGGCCTCCGAGCAGGGCCTGAAGGTCGACGAGGACGGGTTCCGCCGCCTCATGACCGAGCAGCGCCAGCGCTCGAAGCAGGACGCGGCGTCCCGCAAGGTCGGCCACGCCGACGGCGGCGCGTACCGGTCGATCCTCGACGATCACGGCACCACCGACTTCCTCGGCTACCAGGAGCTGTCCACCGAGTCGCGGGTCGTCGGCCTGCTGTCGGACGGCCAGCCGGCGGTCTCCGCCGGTGAGGGTGCGGAGGTCGAGGTCGTGCTCGACCGCACCCCGTTCTACGCCGAGGGCGGCGGCCAGCTCGCGGACACCGGCAAGATCATCGGTGACGGCGTGGTGGTCGATGTGCACGACGTCCAGTCGCCGGTCGCGGGCCTGAACGTGCACCGCGGCAGGATCCGCTCCGGCGAGCTGCTGCTCGACTCGACCGTGCACGCGGAGGTGGACCCGTCCCGGCGGCGTGCCGTGTCCCGGTCTCATTCCGCGACTCACCTCGTGCACGCGGGGGTGCGCCGTGCCCTCGGCACGCAGGCGGCGCAGGCTGGCTCGTTCAACGGGCCGGGCCGGCTGCGGTTCGACTTCACCTCGCCCGCCGGCGCGGTGCCGCCGAGCGTGCTGGCCGACGTCGAGGACGAGGTCAACGACGTGCTGCTCAACGACTACGACGTGCGGGCGGACATCCTCACCCTCGACGAGGCGCGCAAGCAGGGCGCGATCGCGTTCTTCGGCGAGAAGTACGGCGAGAAGGTCCGCGTCATCACCATCGGTGACTACTCGAAGGAGCTGTGCGGCGGCACCCACGTGCACCGTTCCGGCGAGATCGGCGTGGTCAAGCTGCTCTCCGAGGCGTCGATCGGCGCGGGCGTGCGCCGTGTCGAGGCGCTGGTCGGGCTGGACGCGTTCCGCTTCCTCGCGCGGGAGCACGTGCTGGTCGGGCAGCTCGCGGAGCAGTTCAAGGTGCGCCCGGAGGAGCTGCCGGAGCGCATCGGCCAGACCGTCGAGCGCCTGCGTACGGCGGAGAAGGAGCTGGAGCGGCTGCGTGCCGGCCAGCTCCTGGCGTCCGCGGGCACCCTCGCCGCGGAGGCGGAGGACATCCGCGGCACCGCGCTGGTCGCGGTCGCGGCACCGGACGGCGTGGGCGGCAACGACCTGCGCCAGCTCGCGGTCGAGGTGCGCAACCGGCTCGGCACCAGGCCCGGCGTGGTGGCGCTGTTCTCCGCGGACGGCGCGAAGGTCAACTTCGTGGTGGCGACGACGTCGGCGGCGCGGGACGCGGGCTTCGCGGCGGGCAAGCTGGTACCGGCGTTCGCGCCGGCGATCGGTGGCCGCGGCGGCGGCAAGCCGGACCTCGCGCAGGGGGGTGGCGGCAACGCGGGCGGTATCCCCGACGCGGTGGTGGCGCTGCGCAAGACGATCGACCAGGCGGGCGCGTGACCGGACCTGACCGGCCGGACATCGGTGATCCGGGGCCCGGCCGCAGGCTGGGTGTCGACGTTGGGTCCGTACGAGTTGGGGTCGCGGTAAGTGATCCGGCTCCGGTCCTCGCGACGCCACTGGTTACGCTGGCCCGCGACGAACGCTCGGACAGCGACCTCGATCGGCTGGCCGAGCTCGTTGCCGAGCACGAGGTGGTCGAGGTGATCGTTGGCCTACCCAGGACCCTCGCGGCACGCCACGGCAAGGCGGCGGCCGTCGCCACCGCCTATGCTCGCAAACTGGCGCGTCGTGTGCGTCCTGTCCCGGTGCGGCTCGCGGACGAGCGGCTCACGACGGTGACCGCCACCAGGATGCTCAGTGACCGAGGGGTACGGGGGAAGAAACAGCGGGCGGTGGTCGACCAGGCGGCCGCCGTCGAGATCCTGCAGGCCTGGCTGGACGGGCGGGCACGACAACCCCCACCGGAGGCTCCGCGGCCATGACGTACCACGACAGGCACTACGACGAAGACCTCGACCTGTTCGACGAGGCACGCACCGAGCAGATCCCCAAGGTGCGCGCCCGTAGCAGCAGCGGCGGCGGCAGTCGCGGTGGCAGTGGCAGGAGGAAGCCCCCACCGCCACCGCCGAAGAAGCGCCGTTCGTTCCTGTGGGTCGGCATGGTCGTGGTGCTCGCGCTGATCGCCGTCGGCGGCTACTACGGCTACAAGCAGCTCACCGGCATCGGCGACTACGACGACTTCGCCGGCAAGGGCACCGAGGACGTCATCATCCAGGTCAAGGGTGGCGACTCGACCGGCGACATCGCCGCGACCCTGGCCGACGCGGGGGTGGTGGCGAGCACGCGGGCGTTCGTCGTCGCCTCCGAGTCCAACGCCAAGGTGCGGGGCGTGCAGCCCGGCTACTACGTGATGAAGAAGAAGGCGTCCGGCGCGGCCGCCGTCACCAAGATCATCGACCCGAAGTCCCAGGTGGGCCAGTTCGACATCAAGGGCGGCGCGCAGCTGGAGAGCATCACGGCGCAGAGCGGCCAGCCGATCGACGGCATCATCGCCAAGCTCGCCAAGGCGTCGTGCGCGGAGCTGAACGGCAAGAGCACCTGCGTCACGCCGGAGCAGCTGGCCGCCGTGGCCTCGGGCGGCGACCTGGCCAAGCTCGGGGTGCCCGACTGGGCGATCCCCGACGCCGGCAAGGCCGAGCCCAAGCGCCGGTTGGAAGGGCTGATCGTGCCCGGCGTCTACGACGTCAGGCCGGGCTCGACACCGGACGAGCTGATGACGCAGCTGGTGACCGCGTCGGCGCAGAAGCTCCAGGCCGCGAACATGCCGACGGTCGCCGACAACACCGGCTACACGCCCTACCAGATCCTGACGATCGCGTCACTGGTGGAGAAGGAAGCCATCACCGACGACTTCGGCAAGGTCTCCCGGGTCACCTACAACCGGCTGCACGAAGGCATGCGGCTGCAGTACGACTCGACGATCAACTACGTGCTCGACCGGCCGGCCATCCGCACGAAGGAGTCGGACCGGGAGGAGGTCGGGCCGTACAACAGCTATGCCAACAACGGCCTGCCGCCGACCCCGATCGGCTCGCCCAGCGCGGAGGCGCTGAAGACGGCGGTGGCCCCGGAGCAGGGGTCCTGGCTGTACTTCGTGAAGTGCGAGAAGGACGGCACGTCCTGCTTCGCGACCACGAACGAGGAACACCTGGCGAACATCCAGAAGGCAAAACAGAACGATGCCTACTGACCCACGCCGGGCCGCGGTGGTGGGCAAGCCGGTCGCGCACTCGTTGTCGCCGGTCCTGCATGGCGCCGCGTACCAGGCGCTGGGTCTGAACTGGACGTACACCCGGATCGAGGCGTCGGAGTCCGAGCTGCCGGCGCTGGTGGCGGCCCTGGACGAGTCATGGGTCGGCCTGTCGGTGACGATGCCCGGCAAGCGCGCGGCACTGGAACTGGCAACGGAGGCGACCCCGCGCGCACAGCTGGTCGGCGCGGCGAACACCCTGGTCCGGACGGCGGACGGCTGGGCGGCGGACTGCACCGACGTCGACGGCGTGACCGGCGCGCTGCGGGCCGCTGGCTGGACGCCGGGCCCGGCCGCGGCGGTACTGGGCGCGGGCGGCACGGCGTGCGCGGCCCTGGCGGCCCTTGCCGAGCTCGGGGTCTCGTCGGCAACGGTGGTGGTGCGTGACGTGTCCCGTGCGGCCGAGGCGGTGGCGTGCGGCGAGGCGGCGGGCCTGGCGGTCGAGGTCTCCCCGTGGTCGGCCACGGACTTCGCCGGCCTGGCGTCGTCCACGTCGGTCCTGGTGAACACGACCCCACCCGAGGCGGTGGCGGACGTGGTCGCGGACCTGGCGGTGAGCCCGTGCGTGCTGGACGTTATCTACCACCCGTGGCCGACCACGCTGGCGACGGCGGTGGCGGCGCGCGGGGGAGTGCTGGCAACGGGCCTGGACATGTTGCTGCACCAGGCTTTCGGCCAGGTGGCGCGGTTCACCGGTCAGGTACCGCCACGCGAGGTCATGCGGGATGCGCTGCACGCGGAAACAGGTGGCGTTCTACCGCTTCCGCTCTAGGCTTGGATGCCGTGGACGAAGAAGCCATACGCGCGGCGACGATCGGCGAGCTGACCCCGTACCAGACTAAGGTCGTGATCGAGGACTACAACCCGGCATGGCCGGCGTGGTTCACGTGGGACCGGGCGAAGATCGAGGCCGCCCTGGGCGCGACGGCCCTGTCGGTCGAGCACGTGGGCTCGACGTCGGTACCGGACCTACCGGCGAAGCCGATCATCGACATCCTGCTACAGGTGGAGGATTCGGCCGACGAGGCGTCGTACGTGCCGCCACTGGAGGCGGCGGGTTTCACGTTGCGCATCCGCGAACCGGAGTGGTTGGAACACCGGATGCTGCAACGCCGAAGTGAGCCGCACAACGTCAACCTGCACGTCTTCTCACCACGACACGCGGCGGCGGAGATCAGACGAAAGCTGGCGTTCCGAGACTGGCTACGCACCCACGAGGACGACAGAGACCATTACGGGGCAACAAAACGCGAACTGTCCACAAGAGAGTGGCGCTACGTCCAGGACTACGCCGACGCGAAGACCACGGTGATAACGGAGATCCTGACCAAAGCCCTCCCCTAAGATTCCCGTACGAAAGTCCCTTTCGCTCGCCCTCCAGCTTGCCTCCCCACGCCTCCACCGCCGATCCTATCCCCATGAACATCTCCCTCCTCCTGACAACGATCGGCGCCACAACCGGTGCCGCATCCCACTTCCTGCTGTCCCACCTCCGTCGCGGCGCGACAGTCCACAGCGGACTACTGGCACTGGGGGTGGCGGCCCTGTGGGCAATGGCAGGCTGGCAAGCGGCAAAAGGCCACCTCCCCTGGTGGTGGCTCCCGGTCCCACTGTTGGTCGCGTGGCTTGCGGTGACACTGACAGCGGTGGACCTGAAACACCGCCGCCTACCGAACGCACTGACGCTACCCGCATACCC
>Ga0164298_10000178_pt1 | contig 20329 bp, 17 predicted proteins | sample Whisoiple_216_MG_FD_109713 | JGI IMG/M metagenome (GOLD analysis project Ga0164298, IMG submission 109713) | Unamended control soil microbial communities from upstate New York, USA - Whitman soil sample_216_MG | ecosystem: Environmental > Terrestrial > Soil > Agricultural land ...
CCTGCTCGGTGGCGGCTACTGGTACCTGCGCAACCTGATCGTCGCCGGCAATCCGCTGCCCCAGGCGACGGGCATCGGGCCGATCTCGCTGCCGCATCCGGAGCGCTTGCAGGAGGGGCGGCCCGACTTCAGCATCTTCCACTACGCCACCGACACCGGCGTCTGGCGCGATTACTTCGCGCCAGGGCTGCACCAGGCGTTTGGGGCGCTCTGGCCACTGGTGATCGCCGCCGCGGTCGCCGGCTGCATCCTGGCCCTGCTGCGCGGTCGCGACACGATCGTGCGCTGGGCGGGAGCGGTTGCCCTCTTCGGCCTGGTGGCCTACGTCTTCACCCCCCTCAGCGCCGCCGGCGCCGAGGGAGAACCGGTCGGCTTTGGGATCAACATCCGCTACGCGATCCCACCGCTCCTGCTCGGCCTCACCTTGCTGCCGCTGGCCCCCAAGCGGTTGGCCGGATGGCGTGAGCTGGCCTGGCTCGGCGCCCTCCTCGTCGTTCTAGTGATCACCGACCGCTCCAAGGCCGTTCTCCGCGATCCGGCCCGGACCTTCGCTATTCCGCTGGCCTTCGTCCTCGTGGCCTTGCCGGCCGCCCTGATCTGGGCCTACTCCCGGTCAGCGGCCGCCGATGCGTCTTCTGCGGCGACAGGACCCGCCGGCCGGAGACGTTTGTCCCTCCTGCTCAGCGGTTTCGTTGCCTTCATCCTCTTGGTCCTCGCCGTCGGCTATCCGCTCCAGCGCCACTACCTGGACGCACGCTTCGCCCCCGGCTCGGAAGTCCCCGGCCTGCAACTCGACAGCGCCTACCAATGGGCCCGCGACGAGAGCGACGCCCGCATCGGCCTGGCCGGCACCACGGCCGGCTTCCTCGGCTACGGGTTCTTCGGCACCGATCTCTCCAACCGCGTCATCTACCTCGGCGAAAAGGGTCCCCACGGTGCCTTCAACGCAATTCCCAACTGCGGCAAGTTCGGCAAGGCCTTCAACGCCGCCCAACTCGACTACCTCGTCACCTCGCCGTTCCTCAACTTCCTTCACACCGGCGATCCGATTCGCTCGCCCGAGGAAGGTTGGCTGCGCGAAGCCGCGTCGACGCGGGCGATCGTCCCGGTGGTGCGCGATGGGCCGGTGACCGTCTGGCGCGTCGAGAAGGCGATCGATCCCAGCTGCGGTCCGGGTCTCGGCCCGCATCGCTACATCCCCAATACGCCGGTCGGCTAGCCGAGGAAGAAGGCGCTACTCGTCGTCGTCTGAGCCCTCGGGCTCAGACGGGGCCGCGCCGGCGCGGCGAATCACGATCTGGTCCGCGTCGATGCGAACCGTTACCTCGCGTTTGCCGGCCCAGTGCTCGGCGTAGACGGGGTTGTCCTTGACCGAGGGGTCGAGCCAGAGGCCGTAGCCGTCGGTCTCGCCGTGATCGAAGCTCGCCTCGAGCTCTTTGCGGCGACCGCGGCCACCCCTGCGTCCCCGACGACGACGCCGTTTGGGCCTCTCGCCGTCGCCTGAAGCCTGTTTCTTCTCGCCGTCATCCTCGTCGGACTCGGGCTCCTCCTCCTCCTCGGCCTCGACCTCCTCCGCGGTTGCGGCCTCGATCTCGGCCTCGATCTCATCGCGGAGATCGAGGTCGCCAGCGCCGGCATCCTCCTCGTCGGGGGTGAAGCCGTGCTGTTTGCGGAACTCGCGCAGCTCGGAGGTGCTGACTTCCAGCTGGTGGGCGATCCAGGCGTCGGTGCGACCCTGGCGCACCCAGGCGCGGATCTGATTCAGCTGTGGCTTGAGGGAACGTCTTGCCATCGGCGCGCGAGTCTATTCAACCGGGGCGGTCGTACGCACGGCCGCTACGCCATCAGGAAGGCCAGCGCCTCGAACATCGAGACGACCACGACGACGACGGTCACCGTGAGGCAGACCGCCAGGACACTGAAACGCACCTTGCTGTCCTGCTCGCTGCGGGTGATCCGGCGCGCGCGCGAGCGGTTCGCGGCGCGACGGCGCAGCTGCTCGCGCCGGCGGCGCTCCAGACTGGTCTCCTGCTCGAAGGCCGTCTCGAACTGGGAGATGCTTTGACGCATTCGCATAGATCAGGGTGGCCCGGGGGCCGCGGGGGACCGTAGCAAAGGCGCACGAGCGCTTGCAGGGGAAGGAAATGTGCGATCGGTCACGACAGCTCAGGTCGGGCAGGCGCCCCAGAGCCCCCGGCCCTCCCGCGCCGCGCCGATCTCGAGGCGCCGAAACAGCGCTGCGAAGCGGTTGTTGGGCGGGATCGTCAGCGAGCGAGCGAGGCCACGCCGGACCAAGCTGGCATTGACGAAGCGATGGCCCAGGTAGACGTAGGCGAGCAGCCTGCCGTAGGCATCGCGGCGCTCGACCCCAAGGACCAGCCGCACTTGACGATGCTCGACCAGGCGGTGGTTGAAAGCGGAGGCCCGCGGCCCGAAGCACTGCACCGGCGTATCGGGCTTGACCGTCTCCGGCGTGTCGACGCCGATGTAGCGGACGTCCTCGACCCGGCCGCCGATCCGCGCTTCGACCGTGTCGCCGTCGACCACCCTCACCACGAAGGCGCTGGCCGCGCTCGGGATGCTTGGGCCGCGCGGGCTCTCCCACGGCCGCAGGATCAGCAGCGACGCGACCGCCAGCAGCACGATGCTGCCGAGCTGGCCGCGCCCTGCGAATCTTCGCTCCACCCCGGCCTAAGGCGGGGTGGCGGTTGCCTCTCCCCGCGCTAGGGGATGCGGCGCACGCTGCTGAGCAGCGTCTCTTTGATCTGGCCGATGATCTCCAGCGCGTCGTTCCACTCGCGCTGCCAGACGTTGCGGCCGAAGATCACGCCGGAGCCGCCCGCCTCCATCACCTCGCGGGTGTGTCCCAGCACGGTCTCGTCGTCGACCTTGGAGCCGCCCGAGAGCACGACCAGCGCCCGCCCGGCCGACTCGACGCACTGGCGGATCGCCTCGGCCTGATCGACCTGCATCTCGTTGTAGGGGGCGGGAGCGTCCTTGTCCTTGTCGGCGTTGATCTTGGGCATGTTGAGCTTGACCACATCGGCGCCCATCTCCATCGCCATCCGCGCCGCGTAGTCGATCGCGTAGAAGGAGTTGGCGCTGCCCTTGGCGTCGACGGCTTCGCCGCGCGGGTAGGACCAGACGATCAGCGGCATGCCGAAGCGGTCGCAGTCTTCGCGCACCTGGCGCAGCTGGGCGAGGTCCTCGTCCTGGCGCGGCGAGCCGACGTAGAGCGTGTAGCCGACCGCGTCGGCACCGAGCCGCACCGCGTCCTCGACGCTGGCGTTGCAGGAGGAGAAGGCGTGGGCGGAGGTGGGGATGTCGGTCTTGCCGTTGACCTTGAGGATCAGCGGCACCTGGCCGGCGTAGTCGGGGTAGTACTTGGTCGCCATGCCGATCTGGCAGGCGAGGGCCGAGTAACCGGCCTCGGCGGCGAGGCGGAACTGGTAGTCGGGGTCCTTCGACGCCGGGTTGGGAAAGAAGTCACGCGGTCCGTGCTCGATGCCCTGGTCGATCGGCAGCAGCATCAGGGTGCCGTTGCCGGGGCCGAACTCGAAGAGCAGGCGCCGCAGGCGCGCTCGTTTGCCGGGGGCCAGGGTGGCCAGCAGCGATTTCTGCTCGGTCAGGCTCTTCAACTCCACGCTTTTCCTCCTAGAAGATGGGTGTTACCGGAGTATGCCATCGGCAGCGGGCCGCGAGAGCTTGACGGCGGGGGTTTATCCTCGGTTGCATGAGCGAGACTGAGCTCAGCGTCATCTGCAAGCACTGCGGCTCGGAGGTCAGTCCCTACGTAACCGAGTGCCCCTACTGCGGCACGCGCTTGCGCAAGCGGGCCCCGAAACTGGAACGGCGTGGCGACGGCCTCGAGGCTAAGCCCCGCCGCCGTCCGCGACCGCGGATCCTGCGCCGCCGGCGCGGCAGCGAGGACGCCACCCCGTTTCGCCCCTACGCGACCGCGGGGGTGGTCGTGATCTCGGCGGTTCTCCTCTTGGTGCAGAAGGTGACCGGCGATCCGCTCGGCGCCTTCGGCGGCCTGGTCGTCCCGCTCGAAGACGAGTGGTGGCGCTACTTCACCGCCCCCTTCGCCTACCTCGACGTCGGCTACCTCTTCGTCGTCGCCGTCGGCCTGGCGATCTTCGGCACCGGGCTCGAGCGCCGCCTCGGCACGGCGCCGACGGCGCTGCTGCTGATCGCCTGCGGCTCGCTCGGCATGCTCGTCGCCAGCGGCATCGCCCACGGGCAGGGGGACATCGAGCTGATCGCCGGCGGCAACGGCATGGCGCTCGGTGCCGTCGCCGCCTGGTTCGCGATCCGGCGGGCAGAAGCCCACCACGCGATCGACGACGACTACGACGTGATCGGCGTCATCGTCGCCGCGGCCGTCCTGCTCGCCCTGCCGCTCTTCGATTCCGCCGCGGACCCCTTCGCCGGCCTGATCGGCGCCGCGGTCGGAGGCCTCGCCGGCCTCGCGGCCTCCACCTTGCGCGATTCGCACTAGCCTCTTCCGCGTGCCGACGGACGAGCAACTGGACGCCGCGATCGAGCGGCTGGCCGATGCCGAGCGCTTCGCCGAGGCGGAGCAGATCGTCGCCCGCGCCGCGCCGCAGTTGCAGAAGGTCCTTGCTGCCGCGCTCGCCGAGGGCGGCTGGTTCGGCGAGTCGCACGAGGCCGAGGCGTTGAAGGCCGCGACCGTGCCCGGCCCAGAGGAGCGCATCGCCGCGGTGCGCTCGCTGCTCGCCGAGGAGGCGCGGATGGGAATGATGGTTGGAGTGGCCGTCGGCTGGGCACTTCATCAGGAGCTGAACGCAACCGAGAACGAAGAAGGAGAGGGCTGAGCGATGGAGATCAAATTTCACGGCCATTCGTGCTTCGAACTGAGCGAGGGCGAGACCAGGGTCCTGATCGATCCGTTCCTCGAGCCCAACAACCCGGCCGCCGTGACCACGGGCGAGGAAGTCGATCCCACGCACGTCTTCATCTCCCACGGCCATGCCGATCACATGGCCGACGCGGTTGGCGTCGCGACCCGCACGGGCGCTGAGTGCGTGGCGATCGTCGAGATCGCCAACTGGCTCGAAGAGCAGGGCGTGGAGAATGTCTACGACCCCAATCTCGGCGGCACCGTGCGCTTCGACTGGGGCTGGGTGAAGCTGGTGCCCGCCTGGCACACGAGCACGCTCCCGGGCTCTGCCGAGGCGCCCTTCAGCCCGACCTCGGGCACGGTGATCGGCACCGCGGCCGGCCTGCTGGTCAACCTCGGCGGCGTCACCGTCTACCACGCCGGCGACACCTGCCTCTTCGGCGACATGAAGTTGATCGCCGAACGCAACCCGATCGACGTCGCCCTGCTGCCGATCAGCGGCCACTACACGATGGATCGCCACGATGGCGTGGTCGCGGCCGAGCTCGTCGGTGCCGCCACGGTGATCCCGATGCATTTCGACACCTTCCCCCCGATCGAGACCGACACGGCTGCGTTCAAGGCGGACGTCGAGGGGAAGACCTCCTCGACCGTGGTCGTGCTCGAGCCGGGGCAGTCGCATACGACTGGCTGACCAGCCAGTCCGCTGCTAGTCTCGCTCGGACCGCCGTCCGAGCCGAGGAGAGCAGCGATGGGAACGACTGAGGCATCCGGGACCGAGACGCGGACCGAGCGCGCCGACTTCCAGGCGACCGCCGATCCCGCCCTGAACGAGGCAGCCGATCGCACCGGTGAGATCAAGCTGCTCACCTACGAGGAGCTCTACCTGCTCTGGGAGCGCCAGCAGTGGCAAACCCAGGAGCTCGACTTCAGCCGCGACCGCGAGGACTGGAACGAGCGCTTCGACGACGAGGAGCGCTTCCAGCGCATGTACGGGCTCTCCTCGTTCTTCATCGGCGAGCAGAAGGTGGCGGAGGAGCTGGGGCCGATCATGCGCGCGGCGCCGACCGAGGAGCAGCGCATCTTCCTCTGCACCCAGATCGCCGACGAGGCCCGCCACGTGCGCTTCTTCGAGCGCTTCTACCGCGAGGTCGGGGTGCTCGAGTCCGACCAGCTCTCGGAGATGCTGGCGCAGACCTCCGAGCACCTGAACGAGAACTTCGGCCGCCTCTTCGACGAGATGCTGAAGCAGCGCACCGATCGCCTCTCCGTTGAACCAGAGGACACCGAGGCCCTGGTCGAGGCGGTGACGATCTACCACATGGTGATCGAGGGGATGCTCGCCCTCACCGGCCAGCACTTCATCATGGACTACAACGAAAGCGAGGGAACCCTGCCGGGTTTCGTCGAGGGCTTCCAGAACGTCGCCCGCGACGAGCATCGCCACGTCGCCTTCGGCTCGGTCTTCCTGCGCGAGAAGGCGCGCGAGGACGAGCGCTACAAGCAGGCGATCCAGCGCACGCTCGAGGAGTCGCTGCCGGTGGCCGACAAGGTGCTCTCACCGCCCTGGGCGCCGCCGGACGAGGACTACGAAGTCTTCGGCTACTCGCTCGCCGACACGCGCAAGTTCGCCGGCACCTGCCTGATGCGCCGGCTCAAGGTGATCGGGCTGCAGTAGGCCCGTGGGGTGAGCCAGTGCCGGGTCATTTGACCGGCACGGTGGTCGCTGGGCCTCAGCCTTCGGCGGGAACTTCGCCGCCGCCCGAAGAGGCGGGGGGCGTTTCTTCAACCGGAGCGGGGTTTTCCGCCGGCGGCGCGGGGGGCGTTGCGGTTTCGGTCGGCGGCGCCGCGGCCACCGGCGGTTCGGGGCTCGGGCTGGTGCCGCCGACGGTGACGACGACGGTCCCGGTGCCGGCCCCAGCGGGAGCGCCAGCAACCCCGTCCGAGGGCGTGGCGCCGTTGATGCCGGCCGCCTCTGACTGCTGCGTGGCTTCCGGCGCTTCGCTGCCGCCGGTCGCGCCTTCCGTTTCCAGCGCCGGCGGTTCGCCGACGACTTCCTCCGGGACGTCGGCGGCGATCGGAGCCGGTTCCGCGGGGAGCGGCGTTGGCTCGACCGCGGCCGTTACGGGGGGAGCGACGACGAGGGCGCCATGCGCCGGGGCAATCGCGATCGGCGGGCTCTGGTCGACGCTGCGAGAGATACCCGCGGGCGGGTTCGCCTGCGGGTGTTCGGTCTGCTGCTTCACCTCAACCGCGCCGGCGGTGATGACCGCGGCGGTGACGACGCCGGCGACGGCCTTGGTGCCAATCGCCCCGCCGACCGCGCCGATGCCACCGAGACCGCCAGCGGCGCCGCCGGAGCTGAGCGCCGCACCGACACCGCCGACCGCGCCGGCTCCGGTGGCGCCAGCGCCCGTAGCGGTCGCTGCGCCCCCGGCGCCCGCACTTCCTCCCAGGCCAAGCTTGGATGCGATGAAACCCTTCAGCGCGACGAGCGGCCCGACCGGCACGAGGGCGGCGAGCACCTTGTCGTTGGAACGCAGCTGAGAGCGGAAGTCCTTGCACTCCTCGCAGTCGCGAACGTGGCGGCGGACCGGGCCGGAGAGCTTGCGCAGTCCCTCGGCGGCCTCGGCGAGGTCGATCCGCACCTCGCCGCAGGTCAGCTGTCGCGCCTGGCTTGCCTCGGCGAGCGAGATCCGCGCCCGCACCAGCAGCGACTTGACCGAGGGCACGCTGGTCTCCATCGCCTGGGCGATCTCCTCGTAGGACATCGCGTCCATCTCACGCAGCAGCAGAGCCGAGCGCTGGGTCTCGGGCAGCTTGCCGACGTCGGTGAGGAGCTGGCGGAACTCCTCGCGGTTGTGGACCTTCTCCGCTGTGGAGGAGGCCTCGACCGCGGGCACCATGTCCATCGATTCCTGCGAGTCGGCGGTCGGTTTGCGCAGGTGGTTGAGGCAGCGGTTGCGGGCGATCCGGTAGAGCCAAGGGCGCAGGTTGATCTCGCGCTCGTCGGCCAGCATCGCCCGGTAGGCGTTGACGAAGACCTCCTGCAGGACGTCTTCCGCGTCCTCGGTAGAGCCGAGCATCTGGCGACAGAAGCCGAGCAGGCGGCCCTGGTAGCGGTCGACGATCGCCTCGAAGGCGCCGGGGTTGCCAGCCCGGGCCATCGCGATCAGGTGATCGTCGCCCTGAAGTTTGAGCAGCGGGGAACGCCGGGCAAGGAGTCCGCGACGACTGGCATGTGTGAGAGCTGAAGCCTCCAAGCGAATCCTCCGTAGAACCAGGGAAGGCGTTTGTCTTCTAGCTCAAGGACACCGTAGCAGCGAGGTAGTTGCGGTCCCTCGGCAGTTTTTAGTGCGGATTTAGAAACCCAAAATCAACAAATGCCCGGGGCGGGATTCGAACCCGCAAGCCCCCCAGTGGGGCAACGCCTTTTAAGGGCGCCGCTTTTGCCAGTTTCGCCACCCGGGCAAGGCGATGGTAGCTCGGGGACTTCGGCGTGCGGGTCCTGTCACGGGGCAGGGGGGCCTGCGGGCAGTCCACCACGGGTTGTCCTCGACCCCCTGCCCCGCGCCACCCGCACGAGAAGCGTCCCTTAGGCTCTAGCTTCTATGGATCATGGGGGGCGGATTGTCGCCAAGGCGCTGAAGTCGAGGGGGGTCACGCACCTCTTCACGCTTTCTGGGGGACACCTGTTCTCTATATACGACGGCTGCAAGGCCGAGGGCATCGAGATAGTCGACGTGCGCCACGAGCAGACGGCGGTCTTTGCGGCTGAGGGATTTGCCAAGGCGACGCGGAACTTGGGCGTCGCCGCGCTCACCGCGGGGCCGGGCGTGACCAATGGGATGAGCGCGATCGCCGGCGCCCAGGCCAACTGCTCGCCGGTCTGCGTGCTCGGCGGCCGGGCGCCGGAGCTGCGCTGGGGCTCGGGCTCGCTGCAGGAGATCGACCACCTGCCCTTCGTCTCGCCCCTGGTCAAGTCGGCGGAGACGGTCAAGGAGCCCGGGCAGATCGGGGCGCGCACGGCAGCGGCGCTCGACCTGACGCTGGCGATGCCGCACGGCCCGACCTTCGTCGACTATCCGCTTGACGTCGTCTTCACCGAGGCCGAGGCCGGGGTCTCGGCGCCGGCCCAGGCCGAGGCCCAGCCCGCGGCCGGCATCGAGGAGGCGGCGGCGCTGCTCGCCGGGGCCGAGCGGCCGGCGATCATGGCTGGCTCCGGTCTCTACTGGGGCAGGGGGGAGGAGGAGTTGCGTGCCCTGGCCGAGGCGCTCGGCGCACCGGTCTTCCTCAACGGGCTGGGGCGAGGCTGTCTGCCCGCTGATCACGAGCTCGCCTTCAGCCGCGCCCGCGGTGCCGGTCTTGGTGGCGCCGACGTTGCCCTGGTGATCGGGGTGCCGCTCGACTTCCGCCTCGGCTTCGGCGCCAGCATCGCCGCGGAGGCGAAGTTGATCCGGCTCGACGCGGCGGCCAACGAGCTGACTGCCAACCGGGCGCCCCAGGTCGACCTGGTCGGCGACGTCGCCGCGAGCCTGGCGGCGATCCGTGAGGCGCTTGGCTTGGCTGGGCATCGGACCGATTCGTGGCTTGCCGAGCTGCGCAAGGTCGAGGAGGAGAAGCGCGCCGTCGAGCGGGCCGAGCTCGAGGATGGCCGCTCGCCCCTGCACCCGGTGCGGATCTACAAGGAGCTGGGCGAAGTGCTCGAGCGCGACGCGATCGTCGTCGGCGACGGCGGCGATTTCGTCTCCTATGCCGGCCGCTTCATCGATACCTACCAGCCGGGCTGCTGGATGGACCCCGGTCCGTTCGGCTGCCTCGGTGCCGGCCCAGGGCAGGCGATCGGTGCCAAGCTGGCCCATCCCGACCGTCAGGTCTGCCTGCTGCTCGGCGATGGTGCCTTTGGCTTCGCCGGGATGGAGTTCGACACGATGGCCCGCCACGGCCTGCCGGTCGTCGGCGTGATGGGCAACAACGGCATCTGGGCCCTCGAGCACCACCCGATGAAGTTCCTCTACGGCTACTCGGTGGCAGCCGAGCTGCGGCCCGAAACGCGCTACGAGCAGATGGTCGAAGCGCTCGGCTGTGACGGGGTCCTGGTGCGGGAACCGAGCGAACTGCGCCCGGCGCTCGAGCGCGCCTTCGAGTCGGGCAGGCCGACCCTGGTCAACGTGCTCACCGATCCCGAGGTCGTCTACCCGCGCAAGTCGAACCTGGCCTGAGCCGGGGGCTCGAACTGCATCAACTTGTCTATCCACAAGGTGGAGAAGTTGATGCAGTTCGCTGATCGTCCCCAAAAAGAAACGACCGCCATCGCTGGCGGTCGTTTCAAGTTGGTCCCTCAGGACGGGCAGGGGTACGTCTTCAGGGACCAGTTCTTATTTAGTGGACTCAGACGGCGGGAGGCGCCATGATGCGGCAATCGTCTGGGTCCTTTTACCGGGCTTTTGGTGGTTTTGCCCCACCTCTTTCCCGATGTGGCGATTATCTGCTCGCCTGTCCGATACGTCTAGCCGGCGCGTTGCCCGCTACTCATAATCGATGACCATCAACCTACCAGTTTTGGGGTTTGGATCGCTGCCTTAACCCAAACGTCAGGGTCGGCGAAACACGACTGTCCACATAGGAACACAGAATTACTACTGATTGAGAATGCGGGGTTATCCGCACTCCAAAGCCGAAATAGCCGTGATTGCGCTGCCGTAGAGGATGTCGTGCTCGGAGACTTCGATCTGCTCGAGGGCAAATGCGCGCATTGTCTCGACCAAGATCACCACTCCGGCAACGATGTTAGGCGCCCGATCAGGGTGCAAACCTGTCATCCCTGCCCGTTTGGACAGTGGGGCGGAGGCCAATTGCGAGAGAAGTCGCTGGATCGTGCCGAGGGTCAGCGTATGCCCATGTACTTGCTTGGGATCGTAGGGCTCGAGGCCGATCTCGATCGAGGCCAGGGAGGTCGGTGTGCCGGCGACCGCGATACCGGCCTCGGCCTCGGCTCCGGGTTGGCTGGAAATCGCGTTCTCGATCAGGGCACGCACGTCATTGGCGAGCGCCTCCAGTTCGAGCGTGCTTGGGGGGTCGTTGGAGATGTGGCGCTCGCTGTGGCGGACGACGCCGGCCTGCAGCGAGGCGTGGAAGGCGACCTCCTCGCCGGTGCCGACGATCAGCTCGGTCGAGCCGCCACCGATGTCGACCACCAGGGTCGGCACGCTGGGCGAGTTCTCGCAGGTGGCGCCGAGGTAGGTGAGCCGCGCCTCTTCCTCGCCGTCGAGCACGCGGGCCGAGAGGGCGAAGCGCTCGCGCAGCTCGGCGACGAAGGCGCTGCCGTTGGAGGCGTCGCGGACGGCGCTGGTCGCGATCGCGTCGACGTGCTCGACCCCTTCCTCGCGACAGATCGCCACATAGTCGGCGATCGCCGCGCAGGCGGCCTCGATCGCCTCGGCCGAGAGCTGTCCCGAGAGGTCGACCCCGCGGCCCAGTCGGGTCACCCGGCTCTGCCGCTCGACCTCGGTCACCCGCCCCGCGGCGACGTCGGCGATCAGCAGCCGCGTCGAGTTGGAGCCGATGTCGATCACCGCCACTCTGTGGGAGCCCGAGCCCATGCCGGCGGCACTCTAGAGATCGCAGCCCATACGTTGCTAGCATGCGCCTACGCCGCGGGGTGGAGCAGCCAGGTAGCTCGTCGGGCTCATAACCCGAAGGTCGCAGGTTCGAATCCTGCCCCCGCTATAGGACGGAAACCCGCTTATAGAGCGGGTTTTCGCGTTTTTGGACGACCTCAAAATCGGCGAAAAAAGCCGCTGGGGCAAGCCCTGGGGCAAGGTGAGGTCAAAGTGAGGTCGATTTAGACCTTGCGCGGGAGCTCCCGTCCACCTACGTTCGGCCGCGAGAAACGCGAATAAGCGGCCCCGGCGGCGTTGTAGCGCCCCGGGGCCTGGCACCGAAGACAGAGCCTTAGCGACCGCCGCCGGTTGGCCTTCGTGACCGTCCAGCCTCGCTCTCGCAGGCGCTTCGTGACAGACGCGGCGTGCTGTCGCGAGACGCCGGTCATTTCATTGCCGGTGAGCCACGATCCAAGGACCCGAGCCTCAACCCAGTTCTGCAAGCGCAGCCCGCGTCTCGCCTGTGAACGAACCGCGCTGCTGGACGCGGTAAAGAACAAAAGGTCCGGTCGACCGATGCCTATCTCAACCTCGGACAAGAGAAACAGAGATCGGCCCGGACCTGGAGGCATGAGCTCTCCTGCCGCCTCGATAGCTGCTTTCGTCAGCGCTACCTCGGCCCCTGGAGTCCCGACGCCGAGAATCTTTCCAGCACTCCCGTTCGCCGTTGCCGAGGTTCGCGAATCAAATCAGACGAGTGACGCCGGGCTATTCAGGGAGGCGGTGGGGCAAGAACTGGGGCAAGAAGCCCCACAGAGTCCAGCCGATCTCAGCCGATCTCGATCTCGCCGAAACCGCTTGAAACCGTGCCTCACGTAGTGAGACGGGACCCTGGATCGGGGTCATAATCGGACCGTCCTTGTGGAAAACCGATGGTCAGAAGTTTCCTCCGCTCAGGAAAGTCAACCGCCTTCACATCACCCGCCGCCCGTCCTGACGCTAGCGGAGCGCCGCCTCATCAACTAACAAACTCAAAGCCAATCCTTGATGCAGGTGTCCAGGAGTTGTACCTACTGGGGCAATGGGAATCGTGCATCGCTCAAGGGCGGGTTGTGTTTGCCGATACCTTCGCCATGAGCGCCATGTTTGACTATTCGGATGACGCCCCGATACGGCTTGCCCATGAGCTGAGCCAGGGGAGCGACGGGGAGGGGGCCGAGGCGATTCTGCGGGCTGAGGTTGAGGCGGGGGATCCGGTGGCCTCTCTCAGCCTCGGCGTCTTGCTTCATAAACGCGGCGAGAGGCAGGATGCGAAGGCTGCATTCCGTCGTGCCGACGAGGACAGGCCCGCAGAGGCGCAGGGGTGGGTCGACCTGCTCCCGTATGTGCGACTTCTGGTCGCGGAGAGGAGAGCTGACAGGAGAAAGGCCGAAGCCGCCTTGCGCTGGGCCCAGAAGGGAGGATGCGCCCTGGCGGGGACGGCGCTTGGCCACCTGCTCGACCAACGAGGAAACAGGCCGTTGGGGATCGAAGAGTTTCGTCGCACCGCGGAAGGAGGGGACTTCGTCGCGGCTATGAAGTGGGGCGGCATGGCCGAATCGCTGGGCAACGAGAGCGAAGCCGAGGAAGCATTCCAGCTCGCCAGGGAGATCGCCGAGGGGCAGGGCGAAGCGGTCGACGACTCGCAGGGCCCGTAGCACCCAGTCGTTCCCATACGGCTACTTCTTCCACCCCGAGTGACTACAGTTCGCCCAATGGGGCCGGTCGCAACCGTCGAGCAGTGGGGGAGACGGAAAAAGCTGGTTACCGAGGTGCTCGGCGGAATCGGCGCGGTGGCCGCCCTCGTCCTCTTCACCCTGGGCCTCACCGTTCCGGCCGTCCTGTCGTTGGCGGTCGCAGCCGTCAACGGCCTGATCCGGGTCGTGATCGCGATACGGATCGCAGGCGCCGAGAAGCGACGAGAAGACATCTCCCTGGGCGATCAGCTTTGGGTCGATATCGGGCCGGTCGAGACGATCGAGGCGATCGAGATCGGGGTCGATCCTGCGGCCAGGGAGGAGACGCATCTCGACGTCGACCTCGTCGAGTACGTCCGGCGGCGCCCCACCGACCGGGAACTGGACGAAGCCCTGGCCGAAGCGCTCGACGGCAGCGGACGGAGATTGGTCGTCCTCTACGGGCTGCCCAAGGTGGGCAAGTCCCGCACCCTGTTCGAGGCCCTCTGCCGTCTCGCGAAGAAAGGCCATGACCTCCATCTGGTCGCCCCGACGAGTGCCGAGGCGGTGCGATCGCTGCGCGAGCGGGTCGGGGGCCGAGTGAGCAGGCTGAGGGGCCGCCGCTATGTGCTCTGGCTCGACGACATCGAGAACTTCGTCGCCGAAGGCCTCGGTCCGAAAGAGCTGGCGACGTGGAAGCGCGCTGGAGCGATCGTCGCCGCCACCTACGGGGGCAAGGGCGCGAAACGGGACTTCGGCGACAAATCCGACGGGGTCGCGGCGCTCGCGGACAACATCATGCTGCAGGCCAGGCAGATCGGCCTGCAGCAGACGACCAGCGAGGAGCTGAAGTACCTGCCCGAGAGCCTCTCGAAGGTGAACAGGCGGGCCATCGACGAATACGGTCTTGCCGCCGCCATCGTGGCCGCTCCCCAACTGGACCTGAGGCTGAAATCCCAGCACCGGGGCAGCGAACCGGAATCCGCGGCCGGGGCCGCGATCGTCTACACCGCGATCAACTGGGCTCGCACCGGGCGAACCGACGCGATCCCGAAGGAGTTGCTGCGCGAGCTCTGGCCCACCCACCTCCGCGAGGTGAAGCTGGCGAACACCGACCAGCTCTTCGAGGCGGGCCTCGCATGGGCGCTCGAGCCCGTCGCCGGTCGCATCGCCCTGCTCAGCGGCACCGACTCGTTTCGTGCCTACGACTACATACGCAGCGCCGCCGCCAAGGACCCCAACGCTCCCCGGATCTCTGAGGCGACCTGGCGCCGGGCGCTCGAGACCGAGGATCCCGGTCAGGCATTCGGCGTCGGGATGGCTGCTCGAGCTGCGAAGAGGACCAGGGACGCGGAAACCGCTCTGAGCCTCGCCGGCTCCCACGACGAAAGCGAGATCGCCGGCGCGGCCAACTTCAACCTGGGCGTCCTGCTGGAGGAGAAGGGGGACGAGGTGGAAGCCGAAGCCGCCCTCCTCCGCGCGCGAAAGCTGGGCAGCCCGCAGGCGCTTGCGTATTCGAGCAGGGAGGCGGCGGAAAGGAAGGCAAGCGAAGAAGTCGCTGGCCCGCCCGCCCACATCCGCGAGGCGATCGAACGGGACCTGCGCGAGAGGGGCGAGGTCGGCGAGCTTAAATGGAGAGAGGAGCTCTACCAGGAGGCGGTGGACGAGGGCGACGGTGAAGCCGCCGACGAGATGGGGCTGGCGCTGATGCACGAGGGCAAGCTGCGCGAGGCGGAGGAGATGTTCCGCACGGCGATCGACCTGGGCCACATGCACTCGACGGTCAGCCTCGGCCTCCTGCTCGAAGACCTGGGAGACCTGGAGGGTGCGGAGGCGGCCTTCCGCGAGGCGGCCGAACACGACTTCGCCGACGGGGTCTTCAACCTCGGGGTCCTGCTGAACGACAGGGGAGACCCGGCGGGCTCCGAGCAGGCGCTCCGCAAGGCCGCGGATCTCGGCATTCCGGCCGCGGCCAACAACCTCGCGATCCTGCTCCAGCAGCGCGGCGATCTGGCGGGAGCCGAAGACGCCTACCGGCAGGCGTTGGAGCTGGGTTTCCCCCAGGCGGCGGCGGCGCTCGGCGGCCTGCAGGCGAGGATGGGCCGGATGCAGGAGGCCGAGGCGTCCTTCCGTCAGGCGGCGGAGCGGGGCGAGGTCAGCGGCGCGGTTGCACTCGCCCGACTGCTGATCGAGCAAGGAGACGTCGAGGCGGCCCGGGAGGCGCTTCGTCCCTCTGCCGAGACGAGGGGGACCGACGAGTCGTTGCTCCTGGCAACGCTGCTCGAGGAGCTCGGGGATCTGGACAGCGCGGAGGCCGCGTATCGGGAAGCGATGGAGCGCGGCATCGGCGTCGCCGCCTACAACCTCGGCCGATTGCTGGAGGACCAAGACCGGATCGAAGAAGCCGAAGCGGCGTTCGCAGCAGCCGAAGATCTCGAAGAGGTCGAACGGGCGGAGATGGAAGCCGAGAACTGGGAAGACGACGAGGACAAGGACGACGATTGGGACGAGCCGGGACTCGTGCCGGCGAGGTGACGCCGGGTTCGGAGGTATGAAGCGGCTCGGCTGCTGACGACGATCAGAGCCGGACAGCGAAGGCAACCGCGTTGCCTCCATGGGGGCGGCCATGATGCAGCAAGGCCCGCGTCTCCGTCGCCTGGCTGCCCATGGAGCGAGCCGGAGGAAATCTCCGTCGCCAGCGGTGCGGCGGCGCCGATGGGATCAGCTGCGGCACCGGCATCGACGAAGCGGTGGCCGGCAGCGAGGACATGTTGGGCCGCGGAGGCTGCGAGCGCTTGCGGGGGCCAGTTCTGCGGCGTAGCGACGACTCTTGATTCGATTCCAAGAGCGAGGGAGGGGCAGCGTTTGCCTCAGGAAGAGCTGGTTCCGCATGATTCGCTGGGGCAAGGAATGGGGCAAGAACCCCCACAGATTCCAGCCGATCCCCACGTAGCTCGATCTCGCGAAAACCGCTTGAAACCGTGCCCCACGTAGTCCAGCGGGACTCCAGGTTCGGGCTCATAACCCGAAGGTCGCAGGTTCGAATCCTGCCCCCGCTATGCACGGAAGCCCGCTTATCGAGCGGGCTTTCGCGTTTTTGGCGACCTCACAAACGCCCAAAAAAGCCGCTGGGGCAAGGTGAGGTCGATTCCGGACCTTGCGCAAGGCTCCAGCTCGCCTGTATTCCCCGTGAGAAACGCGAATAGGCGGGTCCAGGCGGCGAGAGTGAAGTCTGCTCGGGAATCAGAACCGGCAGAAGCCAGCGGATTGGCTTCAACGAGCGAAATCGACGCCTTCAGCGGTTCTTGATCGTCGACAACAGCGGTACGACAGCCGAACACGACTTGATCGTCATAAGCGCCTCACCTCCTTTTCTTTGGCTATAAACTTCCTGAATAAAGAAAAAAGTTAAAACAATTGAGATAAACTAAGCGATCAGCCGCTACGTTTCGCGCCCCGACAGTCATAGGGCTTCCCTTGCTAAGTCCGTGCTCCCCGCCCTCTGCGCGACCCCACGGTCAGGGTAGCGCGACGCGGATACCCCGGGTCGGTTCCAGGCCTAGCGCCGGTCTCCATAAGACCGGGTTATCGCGACGTAGATCCGCAGGCCCCAGCAGCGGCTCCCAGACGGGGTGCTCGCAGTTGATCATCTCGCCCGTGCGTGGCTTCTTCGGCCTCGGTTTCGTGGCTTCGCTCGCTTGCCGGTATGCCGCGATCGTCCCCGGTGGAGTGGGGAGGAACACGACATGTTTGCGCGAAATCTTGGGTCGCCTGCGCGAGCAATGGCGACCACGGGGGTCGCCGCTAGCCGCGATAGGTTGCGCGACCACGGAGCCGATCGCTGTGGCCAACATCGACAAGCCGAACTTCGACGAGCCGCGCGAGCGGGAGGGCTTCCGGGCGCGCCGGGCGCGGATCGGTCACCAGCTAGGGACCGAGCGGATCGGGATCAGCCTCTGGGAGCTGCCGCCGGGGCAGAAGGCCTACCCGTACCACTTCCACCTGGCCGAGGAAGAGGTGCTGATCGTGCTCGCGGGCACGCCCTCGCTGCGGACTCCGGCAGGGTCACAGACCCTCTCCACGGGGGACGTGATCCGCTTTCCCACCGGCGAGCAGGGCGCCCACCAGGTCTGGAACGAGGACGAGGAGCTGGTCCGCCTGCTCGCGGTTAGCACCCACGGGTCCCCCGACGTCGTCATCTATCCCGACTCGAACAAGCTCAGCGCGGCCGAGCGGCTGCCCGAGTCCGACGGGCGCAAGCACTACTTCCGGATCGAGGACGAGGTCGACTACTGGGAGGGCGAGCAGGCCTGAGGTGCGAATCGCTGGGGCAACAAATGGGGCAACATGCCCCACAGATTCCAGCCGATTCCAGCCGATCTCGATCTCGTGCAAACCGCTTGAAACCGTGCCCCACAGTGCCCAGCGAGTGAGCGGGGCGCGCTCATAACCCGAAGGTCGCAGGTTCGAATCCTGCCCCCGCTATAGGACGGAAACCCCACATTTGCGGGGTTTTCGTCTTTCTGGGGACGCGATTCGGCGGTCGATTCGTGGTCCTGGCGGCGGGGTCGCCGAGAAGGCCGTCGGCTCGACGCGAGCTACTGTGTCCTCATGATCTCCTATTCCATGAGCCTGTCGGCCGACGGCTACATCGCCGGACCCGACGGGAGCTTCGACTGGGCGGTGCCCAGTCGGGAGCTGCACCGGTTCCACAACGAACGGGCCGCCGCGACCGACGCCCAGCTGCTCGGCCGGCGCCTCTACGAGACGATGCTCGTGTGGGACACCGAGGAGTTCTCCGACCCCACGATGGCGGAGTTCGCCGAGATCTGGCGCCCGCTCGAGAAGATCGTGTTCTCGACCACGCTGACGAGCGTCGAGGGCAGCAACCGCCTGGCCAGGGGAACGCTCGAGGAGGAGATCGCCGCGCTCGGGGACCGGAGGATCGCGGTCGGCGGCGCCGGCCTTGCGGCGGAATGCATGCGGCGCGGGTTGATCGACGAGTTCGAGCTGTTCGTCATCCCGATCGTGGTCGGTGGCGGCACGCCGTATTTCCCACCGGACGTGCACATCGACCTCGAGCTGGTCGAGACCCGCACGTTCGGCTCGACCGTGTACTGGCATTACCGCCGGCGAGGCTAGAGGGTCGACTTGCGGTCGCGCAGTCGTTGCGGCTCGGGGGAGCAGCGATGACTCGATCCGATCTGCCTTCACCCGAGGCGCTGGAGGAAGTTCGGCGGCTGGCGGGCTCTTCGGCCGCGATCCTGGGCGCCGCGCGCCTGGCGGGCGGCCAGCACGCGGAGACCTGGCGAGTCGATACCGAGAATCCCGCGACCAGCGTCGTTGTCCGCCAGTTTCCGGGTGCCGACCCCGGCCCCCTGCGCGAGCAGCTCGTGCTGCGGGCTCTTGGCGGGCTCGGCGGACTGGCGCCGGTGCAGCTGGGCGGCGATCTGGACGGGAGACGGTGGCGGCACCCGACTTCGCTGATCAGCTGGCTCGACGGTCGACCGGACATCACTCCGCCCGACCCCGGGGAGTGGGCGCGCCAGCTGGGTCGGGCGCTCGCCGTGGTGCACGCGGTGCCGACCGAGCGGCTGACGGAGTTGCCGAGCGTGTTCGAGGGTCGTGGAGGCTCCGAGGAGATACTGGGCGGCCCGCTGGCGGCGGAGGTTCGGTTGCGCTGGTCGGAGGCCGTCGGGTCTCCGCAGGGGCTCACCCACGGCGATTACTGGTCGGGCAACGTCATCTGGCGGGACGGGAAGCTGACGGGCATCGTCGACTGGTCGAGTGGGTCGCGCGGTCCGCGTGGCTTCGATCTGGGCTGGTGCCGGCTCGACCTCGTGCTCCTGTTCGACGAGCGGGTTGCCGACGAGTTTCTCGCGGCCTATGAGGCGGGCAGCGGGGGTGCGGTCGAGGAGATCCGCCTCTGGGACTGCTGGGCCGTCGCTCGCTCCCATGACACGGTTGCGTCCTGGGTCCCGAACTACCGGCCGCTGGGCCGCGCCGACCTCGACGAAGACGAGCTTCGGCGGCGCCATGCGCAATGGGCGGCACGCATCCGAGCGCAGGCGTAGGCCCCGGTCTCAATGCGTTGGTGCCGCACTAGTCTGGTTTCAGCCCATGGCCAAGACTCCCGCTGAAGGATTGGTTCACGGGGTCCGGTCACACCGATCAATCGCACTCTAGGAGAACGACATGACCGCTACCTACACCTTCGACGTCTTTTCCAGCCTCGACGGCTACGGCGGCGCCAGTGGCAACTGGACCGGCTACTGGGGTAAGCAAGGCCCCGAGCTGCTCGACCACCGCGATGCCCTGTACGGCGCCGAGCAGCGGATGGTCCTCGGGGCCAACACGTATCGGGCATTTGCGCGGATGCTGGCCTCGAGCAGCGAGGGGTCCGAGGTGCGGGACCCATGGGTCACCCGGATGAGGAACCTGCCGGCAACGGTGGTGTCGACCACACTGGAAGGACCCCTCGACTGGCCGGACGCGACCCTCGTGAACGGTGACGCCGTCGACGTCGTCGGTCGGCTCAAGGAGGAGTCCGAGGTGCCGTTGCGCTCGCACGGCAGCCTCTCGTTGAACCGAGCGCTGATGGCCGCGGGTCTGGTCGACCGCGTCCAGGTAACGCTCTTCCCCGTGATCACCGGTCAGACCGGCCTGGATCCGATCTTCCAGGGTGCGGCCGACTTCGACCTGGAGCTGATCGAGCACCGGACGCTCGACGGCCACACCCAAGAGCTCGTCTACCGACCCACCCTCCATTGACCTGGAGGTCCGAGCCCTGGCGGGACTTCTGACCCCTGGATCACTCGATCACCTGCGCGGCTAGCCGGCTCGGACGCGGGCGGCCCGGCGGATCAGGTGGTCGCGCTCGGCGACGTTCGTAGCCCGGCGGGCGGCCTCGGCGTAGGCCTCCGCGGCGGCGGGCAGCTCACCGCCCAGCTCATGCAGGTGGCCGCGGACGGCGTGCCAGCGGTGGCGGTCGCCGAGCACCTCGCGCAGCCGGTCGGTCTCGCGCAGGCCCGCGGCGGAGCCCCTGACGTGGCCGACCGCGACCGCACGGCCGAGCACGGCGGCGGGGTCCTGGCGCACCGGGTCGTCGGTGAGGGCGACGAGGTCGTCGTACCAGGCGAGGATCTGCG